>PJUL01000579.1_pt1 | contig 24069 bp, 18 predicted proteins | sample 1512221 | NCBI WGS metagenome assembly PJUL01 (sample SAMN08177667, study PRJNA422409) | Feces metagenome, whole genome shotgun sequencing project.
CTGGTGGGCCATGTCACCAAGGACGGCCAGATCGCGGGGCCGCGTGTGGTCGAGCACATGGTCGATGCCGTGCTTTATTTTGAAGGCGACAGCAGCCACACCTTCCGCATTCTGCGCGGGGTGAAGAACCGCTATGGCGCGACGGACGAAATTGGCGTTTTCGCCATGACGGAGCGGGGGCTGGAACAGGTCGCCAATCCGTCGGCGCTGTTTCTCGATCAGCGCGACAAGGACGCGGCCGGCTCTGCGGTATTTGCGGGCATGGAAGGCACGCGGCCGCTGCTCATCGAAATTCAGGCATTGGTCGCCCCCTCCCCGCTCGGCACGCCGCGCCGCGCGATCGTGGGCTGGGATTCTGCCCGTCTCTCGATGGTTCTGGCGGTGCTGGAAACCCGGTGCGGGGTGCGCATCGGGGCTAATGATATCTATCTCAATGTTGCTGGCGGGCTGAAAATCAATGAACCGGCAGCCGATCTTGCCGTGGCGGCGGCGCTGATTTCCTCACTGACCGGCTCGCCCTTGCCTGCCGATGCAGTCTATTTCGGCGAGATTTCGCTGGCTGGCGGCATAAGGCCGGTCGTGCATGGCGCATTGCGCCTGCGGGAAGCGCAAAAGCTCGGTTTTGGGTCGGTCGTCACCGGAAAGCTGGGCAAGGCCGATCGCAACAATGGGCTCGATGTCACCGAATATGCGCAATTGAGCGAGATGGTCAGCCGGATCGCGGCGCAGGGCAAGCGCCCGATGCCGGAGCCAGAACCCGATTCGTGGTAAACAGATTGTTTCCGGGGAGATCGGAGGCTCACTTGTTACTTGGTCTTGGCATTGGGCAGTAAAGTGTTTATTGGTCGCCGCAATTAGCCGGGCGGCTCGAAAACAGGCGAAAAACATATGCTGACAGCGTTCGACGTTGGTGTGGGTGTGCTGGTTCTGATCTCCGCGATCCTTGCGACCGCGCGGGGCCTGACACGCGAAGTGCTTTCGCTGGCAACCTGGGCCGGTTCTGCGGCGATTGCCGTTTACATGTGGCAATATCATCCTGAGATCGCTCAGCAATATATTGCCGAGCAGGTGGTCGCCGATATCGCCACCATCGTGGTCACATTCATTGTCGCGCTCATCGTGCTGCATCTTTTGACGATGCGCATTGCCGATTTCGTGGTTGATAGCCGCATCGGGCCGATCGATCGCACTCTGGGCTTTGTCTTCGGCGTGTTGCGCGGCATTCTGATTGCCATCGTCATCACCATTTTCGGCCTGTGGCTCTTGCCCAACAATCTGCCGGATTGGGCTGCGAATGCGCAGACCCTGCCCCATCTCGACAATATGGGCAAAACGCTGATTTCCATGCTGCCAGAAGGTCTTGAGCAGCAGGTGACCGATATCCTGCAAGGTGGCGGCGCCAATCTGACAGAAGACCCGGCAGCGCCTGTTGCACCGCTTGATGGCGTGCAGGATGGCACGGTCGATCCTACCGACCCTGTGATCGACCCGCAGGGATAACGACGCCGACAAAGGCGGGCTGCGCATCCGCCGCACACCTGCCGACCACACTTGTCATTGGTGGCCGGCAGGAAAATGCGCTATTGGCGAGCAAGCCATTCGCCGTATTTTTCACGGAGCCCCCTGTGACACATCCCCGCGATGATGATTTCGATCTCAATGGTGACACGCTGCATGAAGAGTGCGGCGTGTTTGGCATTTTGGGGCATAGCGATGCCTCGACCCTGACCGCCCTGGGCCTGCATGCCCTACAGCATCGCGGGCAGGAAGCGGCGGGTATCGTCAGTTTCGACGGACAGCAATTCCATCAGGAAAAGCGCATGGGACTAGTGGGCGACCATTATACCGACCCGGCCGTTCTGGCGAAGCTGCCCGGCCATATCTCCATCGGCCATACCCGCTATTCCACCACCGGCGAAGTGGCGCTGCGCAATGTGCAGCCGCTTTTCGCCGAACTGGAAGTTGGCGGCATCGCCATTGCCCATAACGGCAATTTCACCAATGGGCTGACGCTGCGCCGCCAGATCATCGCTACCGGCGCCATCTGCCAGTCCACTTCGGACAGCGAAGTGGTTCTGCACCTGATCGCGCGCTCCCGCCATTCATCCAGCACCGACCGCTTCATCGACGCCATCCGGCAGATGGAAGGCGGCTATGCCATGCTGGCGATGACGCGCACCAAGCTGATCGCGGCGCGCGACCCGGTGGGCATCCGTCCGCTGGTCATGGGTGAACTCGACGGCAAGCCGATCTTCTGTTCGGAAACCTGTGCGCTCGACATTGTGGGCGCAAAATATGTCCGCGACGTCGAAAATGGCGAAGTCATCATTTGCGAAACGCAGCCCGATGGTTCGATCACCATCGATGCGCGCAAGCCAGCACGCAATGTGCCCGAACGACCCTGCCTGTTTGAATATGTCTATTTTGCCCGGCCGGATTCAATCGTTTCGGGCCGCTCGGTCTACACGGCGCGCAAGAATATGGGCATCAATCTCGCCAAGGAAGCGCCGGTGGAAGCCGACGTTGTCGTGCCGGTTCCCGATGGCGGCACGCCCGCGGCTATCGGCTTTGCGCAACAGAGCGGCATTCCGTTCGAGCTGGGCATTATCCGCAACCATTATGTCGGCCGCACCTTTATCGAGCCGACCCAGCAGATTCGCGCCTTTGGCGTGCGCCTGAAGCATTCGGCCAACCGGGCTGAAATCGCCGGCAAGCGCGTGGTGCTGATCGACGATTCCATCGTACGCGGCACCACTTCGGTCAAGATCGTGCAGATGATGCGCGATGCGGGTGCGACAGAAGTGCATATCCGTGTCGCCAGCCCGATGATTTTCCATTCCGATTATTACGGCATCGACACGCCCGATCCGGACAAGCTGCTCGCCAATCAATATGCGGATCTCGACGAAATGTGCCGGTTTATCGGCGCGGATTCGCTGCAATTCCTCTCCATTGACGGACTGTATCAGGCGGTCGGCGGCAAGAAGCGCAATCCGGCGGCGCCAGAATTCACCGACCACTACTTTACTGGCGACTATCCGACGCACTTGACCGATCTCGATGGCGGGACCAAGAGCAGCCCCAAGCAGGTTTCGCTGCTCAAGGAAGCGGGTTAATGACCGAAAAAAGTGAATTGGCCGGAAAAGTCGTCCTGGTCACCGGCGCCTCGCGGGGCATTGGCTATGCGGCGGCGCTCGAAGCGGCGCGACGCGGCGCCCATATCATCGCCGTGGCGCGCACGGTCGGCGGGCTGGAAGAGCTGGACGATGCCGTCGTTGCGCTTGGCGGTTCGACGACGCTGGTGCCCATGGACCTTCGGGATGGCGACGCCATCGACAGGCTGGGCGCGGCAATTTTCGAGCGCTGGGGGCATCTGGACGGGCTGATCGCCAATGCCGGGCAACTCGGCGTTCTCAGCCCCGTCGCCCATATCAAGCCGACCGATTTCGACAAGGTTCTTGCTGTCAATGTGACGGCCAATTATCGGCTGCTGCGGTCTCTGGACCTGCTTCTGCGTCAGTCCGAAGCTGGCCGCGCCGTGTTCGTGTCGTCATCTTCGGCCCGCTCGGCACGCCCCTTCTGGGGACTTTATGCTGCCAGCAAGGCCGCGCTCGACGCCCTGGTCAAATCCTATGCCGGGGAAATCGCGCAGACCAATGTGCGGGCCAATGTGTTCTATCCCGGCGCGGTGCGCACCGCGATGCGCGCCAAGGCCATGCCGGGCGAAAACCCCGAAACCCTGCCGCAACCCAGTGAAATCGCGCCGAAACTGGTCGAGCTGTTGAGCCCATCGCTCAACGAGCAGGGACGGCTTTTTGACATGGCCAGCGGCCAGTTCGAGGACATCTGACATGGTTGAGCTGCGTCCTTATTCGCCAAACGATCTGGACGCGCTCTATGCCATTTGCCTACAGACCGGCGCGGCGGGCGCGGATGCATCCCCCCTTCATTCCGACCCGCAACTGGTTGGCCATATCTATGCGGCGCCCTATGGCGTGCTGGAGCCTCAAAACACCTTTGTGGCAGAGGACGATCAGGGCGTGGCCGGTTACATCGTCGGCACGTTCGACACGCACGGTTTTTTCGACCGGCTGGAAACCGAATGGTGGCCGCCATTGCGGGCGCGCTATGCCGACGCACAGGGCATGACAGAGGCCGATCTGGCCCGGATCGACACGATCAATCGGCCGCATCTCTCTCCGCCTGATCTAGTCGCCCAATATCCGGCTCACATTCACATGAACCTGCTGCCGCGTTTGCGCGGCCAGCGCATTGGCACACGCTTGCTCGACATGTGGGTAGACCATGCTCGCGCCCATGGCGTGGCAGGCATTCACCTCGGCGCCAGCGCCAGCAATAAAGGCGGCATAGCCTTCTGGACGCATGGCGGGTTCAGGCAATTGCGTGAAGACGGCGCCGTATGGTTTGGCATGACGCTATGAAAAAAGGCCCGGATCGCTCCGGGCCTTTTGCTTAGCTGGGGATGACCAGAGGCGCGATCAGCACCTTGTCGATGCGGTGGCCATCAAGGTCCACCACTTCAAATTTCCAGCCATCGCGCTCGAAGGTTTCACCAACGGCGGGTAGATGGTTGATGCTGGCCAGCACATAACCAGCCAAAGTCTCATAGCGCGCATCCTTGGGGACAGGCACCTTGAAGCGCTCGCGGAAGTCATCGACAGGCATCCAGCCGGCAACCAGCCAAGAGCCGTCGGCGCGCTGCACGACAGCAGGCTCATCGCCCGGCTCTTCATTGTAGACGCCGGTAATCACCTCGAGCACGTCGCCGAAGGTGATGATCCCTTCAAAGTGGCCATATTCATCCACCACCAGCGCCAGCTGAGCCGAGGCCTTGCGGAGAGCCTCGATAACGTCAAGCGCGTCGGCATGTTCCATGACCACGGGCACCGGTCGAACCAGCTTGCGCAGATCAGGCTGCTGGCCCATGGCAAGCGCAGGCAGGAGATCGGAGAGCGACAGAACGCCCAGGATCGAGTCGGCGTCCCCTTCCTGCACCAGAATGCGGGAATGGTTACTGGCGATGATGATCTTGAGATTTTCCTCGAAGGAATCCTCGACATCGATCACTTCCACATCGAGACGTGGGGTCATGATGCCGCGCGCAGAGCGGTCGGCAAGACGCATCACACCCGAAATCATCGAATGCTCTTCGGTCTCGAAAATGCCGGCAGTGGTCGCCTCGGCGATGATGGTGCGGACTTCTTCTTCTGTGACCGATTCTTCGGCCTGCCCGCTCTGCCCCAGAAGGCGCAGCACGGTCTTGCCGGAGATATCGAGGAACCAGACAATCGGCGTGCCGATCAATGCCAGCACGGACATGGGGCCAGCAACGCGCGAGGCAACGCCCTCGGGATTGCGCAAGGCGACCTGCTTGGGCACCAGTTCGCCACAGATCAGGGTGACATAGGTGATGGCCACGACGACCACGCCCGTGCCGAAAATATCGGCCAGATTGGCAGCCATGCCCGCGTCGCGCAGGGCTTCCGCCAGGCGCAGGCCAAGGGTGGCGCCGGAGAAGGCACCCGAGAGAATACCCACAAGGGTAATGCCGATTTGTACGGAAGACAGGAACCTGCCCGGGTCCTCAGCCAGCCTGATGGCAGTGGCGGCACCTTTATTACCCTGATCGGCCAGGACTTTAAGACGCGCGGGACGGGAAGAAACGACGGCCAGTTCGGACATGGCCAGAGCGCCGTTCACGAGAATCAGAACGACAACGATGATGATTTCTGTAAGCAACAAAGTGCAATGTTGACACGCCGCTACCAATGGCGGGGTGCTACGACGCCGCGCAATATAGGGCACGCGGCCCGAATGTGAATAGGCCTTAGGATGAATAGATCATGACAGACGCCTTTACGGCGTCGATCATTTCTTGTCGGCGTATGGATTCTTGCCGCCGCGCAGCCATAGGCGGATCGGCGTGCCCTGAATGTCGAAGGCCTCGCGCAGACCATTGACGAGGTAGCGCTGATAGGATGCAGGCACGGCATCCGGGCGTGACGCGAAGACGATGTAGCTGGGCGGACGTGTCTTGGCCTGCGTCATGTAGCGCATCTTGAGGCGGCGACCGGAAACGGCCGGAGGCGGATGACCTTCGAGCATGCCAGCCAGCCAACGGTTCAAACGAGCTGTGGAAACGTGGGCATTCCAACTGCGCTCGATGGTGAAGATGGCATCCATGAGCTTGTCGATATTGCGCCCGGTGAGGCCGGACAGCGTCACCAGCGGCACGCCGCGCAATTGCGGCAGCAGACGCTCACAGGCCTCGCGCAACTCGGCCAGAGCCTTGTTCTTGTCTTCGATCAGATCCCATTTGTTCAGCGCGATGACCATGGCGCGGCCTTCGCGCTCCACCAGATCGGCCAGCGCCAGATCCTGCTTCTCAAAGGGAATGGTGGCGTCGAGCAAGAGCACCACCACTTCGGCATATTGGATGGAGCGCAGGCTATCGCCCACGGCCAGCTTTTCGAGCTTTTCCTGCACGCGGGAGCGGCGACGAATACCGGCAGTGTCCACCAGATTGATGGTGCGACCTTCCCATTCCCACGGCACAAGAATGGAATCGCGGGTAATGCCGGCCTCAGGGCCGACGAGCACGCGGTCTTCGCCCACCATGCGATTGACCAGCGTGGACTTGCCCGCATTGGGGCGGCCGACAATGGCCACATTGAGATAGCGGCGCGGATTCCAGCGCAGCGTGGCGTCCTCGCCCTCGCCTTCGAGCATGTCGGGCGTGATGTCGACATCGACTTCGGGCATGAAGTCGAGATCGCTGGTAGCATCGGCAGCGGCCTGTTCGGCCTGCTTTTCGTTGGCTTTGTCGATGGCGGCGGAAACGATAGAATAGAGCTCGGAGAGGCCCAGGCCGTGTTCGGCGGATAGCGGGATCGGCTCGCCAAAACCGAGCTTAAACGCTTCCACCAGTCCGGCCTCGGACGCCTTGCTTTCGGCCTTGTTGCCGACCAGATGCACCGATTTTCCGGCCTTGCGCAGCACCTGCGCGAAGCGCTGATCGAGCGGCACGACACCGGCCCGGGCATCGATCATGAACAGGATAATATCGGCTTCGCGGATGGCCAGTTCGGTCTGCTGACGCATGCGGTCTTCGAGAGAGCCGTCACGGACATCTTCGTAACCGGCGGTGTCCAGCACCTTGAAGGTGAGGTCGGCGATATGGCCTTCGGCTTCGCGGCGATCTCGGGTAACGCCGGGCGTGTCATCGACCAGCGCGATCTTACGACCCACGAGCCGGTTAAACAGCGTTGATTTGCCCACATTGGGACGACCGACAATGGCTAGTGTGACCGTCATGGCGGTGTTCCCTTCGGCAGAGCCGGATTATTCGGCGACGGGCTCGTCAACCGCTGTCGCTTCGGCTTCATCGTCACCCGGCAGGGTCACAGTGCCTTCGGCGAGCATCTGCGCCATGTAAAACGCCATGCGGGTGCGCAGCGTCGATGTGGCCAGCGGGTCATCGAGGACGGCCTGGAAGCTGGTTTCAGCGGCAGCAAAATTACCGGCCTTGTATTGGGCAAGACCAAGCAATTCGCGGGCAACGCGGCGCATCTGGCTATCGTCGGTCGCCAGCGTGCCGAGGCGCGCTTCGACATCGGCCAGCGTGCCATTATCGACCAGCAGATTACCGGCCAGCAGCAGGGCCAGTTCGCGCAAGCGCTGATTGGACTGGGTATTGGCAAGAGAATCATAGGCAGCGACGGCAGCGGTCACGTCACCTTCTTCAACCAGCAGCGCCGCCTTGCGGAATTCGGCCAGAACCGGATAGCCACCCGAGCCATTGGCTGCGAGTGCATCGAGTTGCGCCTGTGCACCGGTCAGGTCGCCCTGTTCGGCAGCATTGAGCGCGGAATAGAGCTGCTGGGAGGCCTCAGACGACTGGCTCTTGGTGTACCAGGACCAGCCTTCGTTCACAGCAACCAGAGCGACGATGGCAATCGCCCCACCGATCACAAATGGCGCGAAACGGCGCCACATCGCGCGCATGCGGTCGGAGCGCAGTTCTTCGTCGATTTCACGGAAAATGTTCTCGTTGGACATGGGCGCCGTCGATAGGTTCTGAAGTTGCGGGCAGCTTTATCATGCGCCCCCCGGAATGCAAACCGGCTCGCCTTGGCGAGCCGGTAGGATTTTCTAGGTTAGCCCCAGAAGGGTTATTCCCACTCGATCGTGCCCGGCGGCTTGCTGGTCACGTCATAAACGACGCGGTTGATGCCACGGACTTCGTTGATGATGCGGGTCGCGGTCTTGCCGAGGAAATTCATGTCGAACTGATAGAAGTCGGCAGTCATGCCATCGACCGAGGTCACCGCGCGCAGGGCGCAGACAAACTCATAGGTGCGGCCATCGCCCATGACGCCCACGGTCTGCACCGGGAGCAGCACGGCAAAGGCTTGCCAGATTTTGTCATATTGGCCGGACTTGCGGATTTCATCGAGATAGATGGCGTCCGCCTGACGCAGAATGTCGAGCTTTTCGGGCGTGATACCGCCGGGGCAGCGAATGGCGAGGCCGGGGCCGGGGAAAGGATGGCGGCCGATGAAGCTATCGGGAATGCCCAGCTCGCGGCCCAGGACGCGCACTTCGTCCTTGAATAGCTCGCGCAGCGGCTCGACGAGCTGCATGTTCATGCGCTCGGGCAGGCCACCAACATTGTGATGGCTCTTGATGGTGACCGAAGGGCCGCCAGTGAACGACACCGATTCAATCACGTCAGGGTAAAGCGTGCCCTGCGCGAGGAATTGTGCGCCGCCCAGCTTCTTGGCTTCTTCCTCGAACACTTCGATGAACAGACGGCCGATGATCTTGCGCTTGGTTTCCGGATCGGACTGGCCTTCCAGCTCGCCCAGGAATTTTGCGGAGGCATCGACATGGACCAGCGGGATGTTGAACTGATCGCGGAACATGGTGACGACCTGTTCGCTCTCGTTCTGACGCATCAGGCCATGATCGACATAGATGCAGGTGAGCTGATCACCGATGGCTTCGTGGATGAGCACGGCAGCAACCGAGGAATCAACGCCTCCGGACAGGCCGCAAATGACCTTGCCGGAACCGACCTGATCGCGGATTTTTTCGATCATTTTCTGGCGATAGGCGGACATGGTCCAGTTGGACTCGATGCCGCAAATCTTGTGCACGAAATTGGCGTAGAGCTTGGCGCCATCGGGCGTGTGCACCACTTCGGGATGGAACTGCACGGCCCAGATGCGACGGGCTTCATTGGCAATCATGGCGAAGGGCGCGTTGGGTGAGGTGCCGACGACCTCAAAGCCTTCGGGCAGCGCGACGACGCGGTCGCCATGGCTCATCCAGACCTGATGCTCGGTGCCGATATCCCAGACGCCTTCGGACAGCGAATTCGCCTTTTGCAGCGTCAGCTCTGCGCGTCCGAATTCGCGGTGATGGCCTGCTTCGACCTGCCCGCCCAAAGCCACGCACAGCGCCTGCTGGCCATAGCAGATTCCGAGAACCGGCACATTGGCTGCAAGGATTGCGGGATCGATGGTCGGCGCGTTCTCATCCAGCGTCGAAGCCGGACTGCCCGAGAGCACGACGCCCTTGGGATTGAGCGCCACCATGGCAGCGCCAGCCGACTGAAACGGATGGATTTCGCAATAAACACCGGTTTCCCGAATACGCCGGGCAATCAGTTGCGTGACTTGCGAACCGAAGTCCACGATCAGGATGGTGTCGCTGCGGGCGGAAGTGTCTGGGTGCTGCATGTCCGGGCTTTAGCTCCAGAACGCGGATTCCGCAAGCGGGGCGTTGGGAGACAAGCCATGCAACAAGCGTAGGCCCGGGCGGGTGACCCGGGCCTGCTGGTGGTTAGTTGAGAATAGCGATGGACAGATTGAGATACGTCGCAAAGCTGACCCAGGCCAGATAGGGCACGAAAAGCCAGCTGGCGAGCGCGTCCCGATGGCGTGCGGCGCCGATAAAACCGGCAATACCGAGCCACATGGCGACAATGACCACAAAGGCCAGCCACGGCATCTGCGCATTGAACCAGATTGGTGACCAGGCCCAATTGAGCAGCATCTGCACCACCCAGAATTTCATCGCGCTCGATTTGGGTGCGATCATCCAGATGCGCCAGCCGGCCACGGCAATCATGACATAGAGCGTGAACCATACCGGACCGAAAACCCAATTTGGCGGGTTCAGCGGCGGCTTCTGCAATTGCTCGTACCAGACGCCGGGTGTCGACTGCGTACCGATGAGGGCACCGACACCCACGACGATCACGAGGAAGATGGCAAGCGCGACCCAGGATTGCGGGGTGCGGTAGTCCGTAGTGGTGGCATGCATGTTGACGCTCCAGCGTGAGGGGTTACCTCATCAACGTCAGCAGATGCCCGCTGGTTCACTGCTTGCGCAGAAGATGCAGGTAGAACCCGTCTGTATTGGTTCGGCGCGGCGTCAGGCAGATGCCGCCCGCTTTGGTCGCCAAGCCCTCCGGCAGATCGGTGATGAGCGCGCTACGCCATGCCCGCGCAATGTCGGCTGTTTCAAAGCCGGGATTAGCGGCGAGAAAAGCGCTGATCTGATCGTCATTCTCCTCGGGAAGAATGGAGCAGGTGATATAAACCAGCGTGCCGCCAGGCTTGAGATAGGTTGCAGCTTCAAGCAGAAGTGCGGCCTGTTCAAACTGGCGCTGGGCAAGCAGTTCGGGCGTCAACTTCCACTTGGTATCGGGGCGACGACGCCATGTTCCAGTGCCGGTGCAGGGCGCATCGACGACAACGCGATCCATCTTGCCGACGAGGTCATCGAGCGCACCTTCATTGGGAGCCCGCACCTGCGCATTGCGCACGCCGTTCCGCTTCAGGCGATCATAAATCGGCGCCAGACGCGAGCGGTCGCTGTCATAGGCAAAAATCTGGCCGGAATTGCCCATATTCGCCGCCAGAGCCAGGGTCTTGCCCCCTGCCCCGGCGCAGAGGTCGAGCACCTGCTCGCCCTCGCGGACATTGGCCAGCGCGGCCACGATCTGGCTGCCCTGATCCTGCACTTCAAACCAGCCCTTGAGATAGCCTTCGTCGGTGGTGACGTTGGGCGTGCGGGCATCGCGTGGCCCGGCCGGCATGGTGAGGCCAAAGGGCGCGATGGCGGCAGGCTGGGGCGAAAAGCGCCCCAGCGATTTCATCACCTTTTCCGGCGTTGCCTTGAGGGCATTGACGCGTAGGTCGAGCGAAGGGCGGCCTGTCATGGCCTCTCCCTCAGCCACCCAATCCGCCCCGAAGGCGCGTTCCAGCGACGGAGCCAGCCATTCCGGGAAGTCGGCACGCGTGGCCGCTGACGCGCCCGAAAGATCGGTTTTAGCGGCCCCGGCTTCCTCTTCGGTCAGCACGGCAGGCGCATGGGTGTCAGTGGAGAAGGCTTGGTTGAGGCCTTCGGGCGTTTCGCCCCAATCGCGCATGGCAACAGCCAGGACCAGCGCCCGCGGGCTATCGCTGCCCATGACAAAGGCATGGGAGGCGCGGCGGCGCAGGGCGTCATAAACCAGATTGCCGATAGCGGCACGATCCCCTGCCCCGGCAAAGCGATTGTTCAGCCCCCAGGCCTTGAGCGCTTCCGAAACGGGACGCTTGCGCTGTTCCACATCGGTCAGGATATCAATGGCGGCGGACAGACGGCCGGGGAAGCGCATGGGGCTGAACACTCTGGATTGGCATTGAAAGATCAGCCTTACTCAAAACAGGGGCAAGGCAGCAAGGCTGGTAACAGGTTCGGTCATGCCTGATCCACCGCCTCCCTTCTCCCCTTGCGGGAGAAGGTGCCCCGAAGGGGCGGATGAGGGGTCCGCGATCTGTGGCGGGCATTGAGCGTGGGGCGCCATTCGCGCATAGCGCTCATGGCCTTCTCGCCTAACTTCGCTCCACCGGAGCGAATTTGCCTGCGGCCTGGCTCGAAGCCCCTCACCCTGACTTTTCGCTGAACGCGAAAAGTCTGCCCCTCTCCCGCAAGGGGAGAGGGGAAGGCTGCGGCGTCTTTACCGCCCGCTGCGATAGTTCGGGGCTTCGCGGGTGATGGTCACGTCGTGAACGTGGCTTTCGCCCAGAGCAGCGGCGGAGATTTTCACGAAGGTCGCGTTCTCGCGGAAATCCTTGAGATTGTGCGCTCCGGTATAGCCCATCGACGCCCGCAGGCCACCGGCGAGCTGGTGCAGCACGGCGCCAACCGAACCCTTATAGGGCACCTGACCTTCGATACCTTCGGGCACCAGCTTCATCTGGTCGCGCACATCCTGCTGGAAATAGCGGTCTGCCGAACCGGCGCCCATTGCGCCCACCGAGCCCATGCCGCGATAGGATTTGTAGGAACGGCCCTGATAGAGATACACCTCGCCGGGGCTTTCGTCGGTGCCCGCCAGCAGCGAGCCGACCATGACGCAGGAAGCGCCACCGGCCAAGGCCTTAGCCATGTCGCCTGAGAATTTGATTCCGCCATCGGCGATGATCGGCACGCCCTGCTTCGCACCTTCTTCGGCGCAGCCCATGACGGCGGCAAGCTGGGGAACGCCGACACCAGCGACGATGCGGGTGGTGCAGATCGAGCCGGGGCCGATACCAACCTTGACCGCATCCGCACCGGCATCGATCAGCGCCTTGGTGGCTTCGGCAGTGGCTACGTTACCTGCGACGATGCGGGTGGAATTGCTCTCGCGCTTGACGCGCTCCACGGCTTCGGCAACGCGGACAGAATGGCCATGTGCGGTGTCGATAACCAGCAGGTCGACACCGGCATCAATCAACGCCAGCGAGCGCTCGAAGCCGCCATCGCCAACGGTGGAAGCGGCGGCAACGCGCAGACGCCCCTGCTCGTCCTTGACGGCGTTGGGATGAAGCTGGGCCTTTTCGATGTCCTTGACGGTGATCAGGCCGATGCAACGGTAGTCCTCGTCGACCACCAGCAGTTTCTCGATGCGGTGACGGTGGAGAAGCACCTTGGCCTCTTCCTTGGACACGCCTTCGCGCACGGTGATGAGATTTTCGCGCGTCATCAGCTCGGAAATCGGCTGATTGGGATTGGAGGCAAAGCGCACGTCGCGGTTGGTGAGAATGCCCACCAGCTTGCCGATGGCGCGACCGCCATGGCCGCCGTTCTCAACCACGGGAATGCCCGAAATGCGGCTCTTCTGCATAAGCGAATGGGCATCGGCCAGCGTCGCGTCGGGGCCAATGGTAATTGGGTTCACCACCATGCCGGATTCGAACGATTTCACCATCCGCACCTGTTCGGCCTGTTCGGCGGCGGTGAGGTTCTTGTGGATGACGCCCATGCCGCCGGCCTGCGCCATGGCAATGGCCATATTGGCTTCGGTGACGGTATCCATGGCCGAAGACAGGATGGGAAGATTGAGCGCTATGTCTTTGGTGACATAGGTGGAAATGTCGGTTTCGGTGGGCAGGATGTCGGAGCGCGCGGGCTGCAGCAGCACGTCATCGAACGTCAAAGCCGCATCGCCAGTGATGGTGGTAATAATCTTCGCCAAGGCCAGACCCTTCCTGCCTTCTGATAGAAACCAGATATGTTGGAATATGAACCGGCGACGGATGGGCGCGGGTTCAGGTTGGCGAGGGTCAATAGCACCGGCCCGGGCACTTGCATAGGGGCAGGCTCGCCACCTGACGCAGGAAACGCTTGCATTTTTTCCGGGAAGACAGCGGAGCGAGCGCGTGCAATAAGCATGGGGTTTGGCTGGTCAAGCGCTGCAAACGCGTCCATAGTGCTGACACGGCTCACTTCTGGCCGCTGTTTTCCAGTCCCCCGATGCCTTCGATCCGCGTTACCCCGCTCATCCTGGCGGTGGCCCTGTTCATGGAACAGATGGATTCCACCGTTATCGCCACGTCTCTGCCCGCAATCGCTGCCGATATCGGAAGCGAACCGATTGCGCTGAAGCTGGCGCTGACGGCCTATTTCGTGGCGCTCGCCATTTTCATTCCGGTCAGCGGCTGGATGGCAGACCGGTTCGGCGCCAAGAATATATTCCGGCTGGCCATCCTCGTTTTCATGCTCGGCTCACTGGCTTGCGCGTTTTCGTTTTCGCTCGAAACCTTCGTCATGTCGCGCTTCTTCCAGGGCATCGGCTCGTCGATGATGACCCCGGTTGGACGACTATTGCTGGTGCGCTCCACGCCAAGAAACGAGCTGGTATCGGCCATGGCATGGTTGACCATTCCAGCGCTGATCGCGCCGGTAACTGGTCCGCTGATCGGCGGGTTTCTCACCACCTATCTGTCCTGGCACTGGATTTTCTGGATCAATATTCCCATCGGCATTGCCGGTATCATTCTGGCCAGCATCTATTTGCAGGTGCCCGATGAACGCACGCCGCGCCCGGTGGACCTGATCGGTTTCTTCATCGCGGCCGTGGCATTTTCAGGCATGGTATTCGGCCTATCCGTGGTCAGCCTGCCTGCCCTGCCGATCGTTTATGGCTATCTGACGCTGGCGATCGGGGTCATTGCGGCGCTGCTTTACCTGCTGCATGCCCGCAGAACCAAATATCCGCTGCTTGATCCCAAGCTTTTCCGTCACAAGCTGTTTCGTTCGTCCATCACTGGCGGCTCGCTGTTCCGCATCGGGGTGGGCGCGGTGCCATTCCTGTTGCCATTGATGTTGCAACTGGGATTCGGGCTGAACCCATTCCAGTCCGGCGCAATTACCTTTGTGTCGGCCATCGGCGCCATCATGAGCAAATTCATTGCGGAGCGAATCTTCGCCCGGTTCGGCTTCCCGCGCGTGCTCGGCTTTGCCGCAGTGTTCGGTGGTCTGCTGATCGCGGCGCAGGGCCTGTTCACCCAGGAGACGGCAGTACCGATAATGATGCTGGTGCTGATCGTGGGTGGCGTGCTGCGCTCCATTTTCTTCACCGGCACCAATGCCATCGGCTATGCAGACATTTCCGACGAAGAAGCCAGCCAGGCCACGGCAATCGTGGCAGTAAGCCAACAGTTGTCGATCGCCTTCGGCGTTGCCGTGGCTGGCGCCATAATTGAAATTTCCAGCGCACTGAATGGCGGCCAGCTGACGCTGATCGACTTCCAGATTGCCTTTTTTGCTGTCGGCGGCCTCAGCGCTCTGGCCGGCATCGTCTATTTCCGTCTGCCTGCCGAGGCAGGCAACAATGTTTCCGGCCACCGCGTGGCACACAGAGAATAATCGACCGGCAAGGTCGACCCGGAGGAAAAGTGTCTCGGACGATTCCGCTGATCCTGGCTACCGCCGTGTTCATGGAGAACATGGATTCGACCGTCATTGCCACTTCACTGGCGGCGATTGCCGCCGATATCGGCACCGACCCTATTTCGCTGAAACTGGCGCTGACCGCCTATCTCGTGGCTTTGGCGATCTTCATTCCGATTTCAAGCTGGATGGCCGACCGCTTCGGCGCGCGGCGTGTGTTCAGACTGGCAATGCTGGTGTTCATGATCGGGTCCCTGGGCTGCGCATTTTCGAGTTCGCTCGGCGAATTCGTGGTCGCCCGCTTCGTCCAGGGCATGGGCGGCGCGATGATGGGACCGGTGGCGCGCCTCGTGCTGGTACGGATGACGCCGCGCCACCAGCTCGTCGACGCCATGGCGTGGCTCACCATTCCCGGCCTGATCGGCCCCATTGTAGGCCCGCCTTTCGGCGGGTTCCTGACGACCTATTTTTCCTGGCACTGGATTTTCATCATCAATATCCCCATCGGCGTTCTGGGGATGGTGCTGGTGGGCTTTGCGCTGCCCAATGACACGCGCAACCGACCGCGCAATATCGACAGCAAGGGCTTTGTGCTGGCCGGGCTGGCCTTCGCGCTCTTTGCCTTTGGCTGCTCGGTCGTGAGCCTGCCCGCCCTGCCCCCAATCTATGGAATCATCGCCGCTGCCATGGGCATAGGGCTCGGCTATATCTACACCCGCCACGCGCTTGGCACTGAATATCCGCTGCTCGACCTGCGGCTGCTTAAAGTGCGCAATTTCCGCATTGCCATTGTTGCGGGCACCTTTTTCCGGCTTGGTCAGGGCGCGACGCCCTTCCTGTTTCCGCTGATGCTGCAACTGGCCTTCGGCTTCAGCCCGTTTGAAAGCGGCATGGTAACCTTTGCCGGTGCCGTGGGCGCGCTGGTGGCAAAGTTCGTCGCCAATTGGATCTTTGCGCATTGGGGCTTCAAATATCCGCTGGTCATATCCACCGCCATTTCGGCGGCGGGCATTCTGGCGATGGGTTTTTACGTACCGGGCACGCCGATCCCGCTAATGCTCGCTATTCTGGTCTTTACCGGCTTCTGGCAATCAACCTTCTGGACCGGCTCCAATGCCTTCACCTTTGCCGATATCGAAGACAAGGACGCTGGCCAGGCCAATGTGATGAGCCAGGTCTGGGGGCAGCTCATGTTCGCCATGGGCGTGGCTTTGGGCGGCGGTACGCTTGAGCTGATGCATCGGCTACGCGGCGGCGATGCATTGGCGCTGTCGGACTTCCACATGGCATTTTATGTGGTTGCGGCCGTCGGCGCAGTGGCAACGCTCTTGTTCCTGAGGCTGCCGAAAAATGCCGGCCACCAATTGATGGGCGGCCAGCAGGCGCATTGACGCGGGACCTCCGCCCATTAACCAAGGCTCGATTGATCGGCTTGCCGAAGGCGATGGCGCATTCCACATCAGGGCAATGAAAGCGTTTCTCCGCGGCCTCTGGATTACATTCTGCGCGATTGTTGGCGCGGTCGGCGGCGCCTATTTCGGCTGGCACTATAACCTTGCCGGTGCGCTGATTTTGGGGGCACTCGGTCTTGCCTTCGGAGCGGGGCTAGCTTTTGCAGGGCCGCGAACGGTCCTGCGCTCCATAATCGAATTCGTCGGCAATTGATTGCTACCGAGAATAGGCGCGCTATTCCTCGTTGTCGCCCTCATCCGCATCGGTCCCTTGCCGCCCCTTGAACCCCTTGGCGACCAGATAGGCTTCGGCTGAATCGGAGCGGCTGGACGGCGGCTTGGAGTGGAACGTGGTCTTGAAGTGGCGCTTGAGCATATGCAGAAGCTCATGCTCGGTGCCGCCCTGAAACACCTTGGCGACAAAAGAGCCGCCCGGGTTGAGCACCTGAATGGCAAAATCGGCCGCAATCTCGATGAGATGAACGATGCGCAAATGGTCGGTCGGCCGATGACCCGTGGTGGGCCAGGCCATATCGCTTATCACCACGTCCGCACCCTGACCGCCAATTGCCTCGATGAGCATGGCGGGCGCGTCTTCTTCGGTAAAATCCTTTTTCAGCAGCACGACGCCGGGAATGGGATCCATATCGAGATAATCGATCCCGACCACCAATGGCTTTTCGATGCTGGAGCCAACCGCCTTGGCGGCCACTTGTGACCAACCGCCGGGCGCAGCGCCCAGATCGACCACATGCATGCCCTTTTTGAAAAGCTTATGCTTTTCGTCGATTTCCTTGATCTTGAAGGCCGCGCGTGAGCGATAGCCCTCAGAGCGAGCGCGGGCAACATAGGGATCGTTGAGCTGACGCTGCAGCCATTTGGTCGAGGCAACAGTGCGCCCCTTGGCCGTCTTCACACGAATCTTGAGATCCCTGTCCGACTTGCGGCCGCCTGTACCCAATGCCTTGTTATTGGCCATTGCCCTGCCTCCTCGGATAGGTCTTCGGTCGGCGTTGTGTCCGATCCGCGTCCATGAGTGAAATCAGAATACCTTCGCGCAGTCCACGATCGGCCACACGTACACGCTCGGTTGGCCATTCGCGGCGAATGGCCTCAAAAATAGCGCAGCCGGGCAGAACCAGATCGGCCCGGTCCTTGCCGATACAGGCATGCGACACGCGCCGCTCGAACGGCATGCTGAGCAGCGCCCGCATGGTTTCGTCCACCTGATCACGCCGCATCCACAGCCCATCCACCTTCTGGCGCTCATAACGCTCAAGCCCGAGATGGAGGCCTGCCAGTGTCGTCACCGTGCCCGAGGTGCCGATCAGGTGCACTTTGTGGGTGCCGATCATCTGCCGCAGTTTTTCACGCCCACGGAACTGGCGCAGATGCTCGGAGACATGGGAAACCATAGCCTCAAAGACGTCCCTGGTCACATCCACGCCGCCGAATTTCTCCGCGATGGATACAACCCCCACAGGCAAGGATTGCCAGGAGCGGATAGAGGCTGACATGCGGCCTTGCGAGCGCGGCCGCCCGCCGCGAAAATCCAGCCACGCCAATTCGGAAGAACCACCACCGATGTCGAACATCAGCGCGCCTTCCGCCTCGCTGTCGATCAGATCGGCACACCCCGTCACAGCCAGTTCGGCCTCGGTGCGGCGATCAACGATCTCAAGATCGAGCCCGATCTCATCCTTTACGCGCTTGAGAAAGGCGGGACCATTCTCGGCAGCGCGGCAGGCTTCGGTGGCGATAAGGCGCATGCGCGTCGGCTGATGATCGCGCAATTTGTTACGGCACTGGCGCAGCGCATCCATCGTACGCTCCATGGCCGCGTCAGACAGGCGCCCGGTGACGGAAACGCCCTCACCCAGCCGAACGATACGCGTAAACCCGTCCAGCACCCGGAAGCCACGCTCATGCGGGCGCGCGATCAACAGGCGGCAATTATTGGTGCCAAGATCCAGCGCGGCGTAAAGCGGGCCGCGAGAACGGCGCGGATTCGGGGCGGGTGGCGTCCGCTGGTCTAGCCTGGGCGGAGATACACCGCCCCTGTCCTTCCGGGTCTGACCGGAGGGTGCACCAGACCCCGCATCGGCCAATAGAGCCGAAGCGGCGGCGGACCGATTCGGATCGGTCACGTCTGTCTCCTTCATGCGCGGTCGCTGGTCCGGGGTTACCGGCCGCGCCCGAGCGCACATATGTTGCATTGTCGAAAACCAAGGTAGAGCAAGGGTGCCTGATGCGCAATGCAAACGATGTCCCCCAAAGAGTGCGCAGAGGCGCTTGCAATCTTATTCCGCTTTGTCTAATGAGACCCCGCGCCGCAACGCAGCCCCGCTGCCCGCGCCGCCAGCCAGCAGGCTCTGCTGGGGAATAGTTCAATGGTAGAACAGCGGACTCTGACTCCGTCGATCTTGGTTCGAATCCAGGTTCCCCAGCCACTCGCTCAGCAAAACTCCAGGTTTTCCGCAGGTTTCAGCCAGCTCTAGCCGGCCAGATCGTGGGCTTTCCCACCGTTTTGGCCACCAGATTGGCCACCGGGCTCGTCTGCATGGCTGCGAAGCGCGTGCGAATCTTGATGCGCCGCTTCCGCACCCACTGCGCAGCGTGTCCGGTCATGACGGAGAGTGTCATGGCTTCCGATAGCTTCCTGCGCCTTAAGGGGCGCACCTCATACTTCCGCCGCAAGATTCCGGCCGCTCTCCAGTCACAGCTTGCGTCAAGCGAAATCTGCTTCAGACTAGGCGTTATCGACAGGGATTCGGCGCTGCATCTGGGCCGACGCCTGGCTGTTGCGGTCGATGCGTTCTTTGTGTCTGCGCGTAGGGATAAAATGTTGTCGTCACACCAACTGTCCGCCGTTCTTGGCTCGGCGCTGCAAGACTGGCGGTCCTCCATTCTGCCCGTGCCAGTGCCTCTGATATCGACGCGTAAACAGGCGAAGGACATGGCGGCCATGGCCGATGGCCTTCTGCAACGCCAGAGCGATGGCTATCCCATCATTGACGATGACTTCATTGCCAAGCAATTCGGCGCGGCCGGTATCGAGGTGCCGGCGGACCCGATGGCAGCACGGCTGGCAGGCAACGCCCTGACCGCTGGCATGGCGGCACACTACCTTGAGACAGCGGCTGAGCTGGCGCGGCAGAGCGGCCTCGACCATGGCCTCTTCAGACTGCCGGCCACGGCATGGGAAGAAAAAGCCGCCCGGCTGCTTGCTCCCTATCGTGATGTGGAGGAAATGGCGCCAAGGCCAAGCCCTCCCCCAGCCCCCGCCCCGCTCAACGCTTCGGCAATTGCCAAAACGCCATCGCCAGTTGTGCCCAGCGCCACGACGAAATTCGACCGAGAAGCCGGGGAGAGTTTTTCGAGCCAGGCCAACTACATTGTCACCGAGCGGATCAAAGCGCGACAGGTCGGCCCTGATGCGGTGAAAAATGTGGGGCCGTCGCTACGACTGTGGCTGCAAATCTGTGGCGATGTGGATGTCCGCGCCTATTCCCCAGCGCACATGGCCGAGTTTCGCAGCGTGCTGATCGATATTCCCAAGTACTACTGGCGATCTGTGAAAGAACAGGAAAAGCACATCTTGCAGATCATCGTTGAGGCAGGTGCCAGCGGTCCGAACTATGTTCGCGTGACCCCAGACACGGTGAACAAGCATTTATCCAACCTTAATTCGGTCTTCGAGTACGCCAAGACCATGGGGATTATCAATCGCTCGACGCCCAATTTTGCTGAGGGTCTCTATCTGGAAACCGGCGTCGAAATCAGCGGCCTCGAAGAGCATGAAGAACGGCCTGGATATACTCCAGCTCAGGTACAGCTCTTTTTCACCCACCCGGTCTATCTCGGCCGCAAGAGCACGTATTTCTACAACGACCCAGGCGAGGTGATCGTGCGTGACGCCCTCTACTGGCTACCCTTGCTCGCTGCGCATCAGCTCATGCGCCGCGAAGAAATCTGCCAGCTCCGCGTCAAACACGTTAAGCAGGCCGATGGCATCTGGTATTTCGACCTGATGCAGCGGGATCTTAAGCTGAAACGCGGCACCTCCCGCCGCCGCGTCCCGCTTCACGATAACATCATTGCTCTCGGTTTCCTCGACGAGGTCGTCCATGGCCGCGATCCGGAGGAGCTTCTGTTCCCCGAACTATCCCCAAATGCCAAAGGCTCCTATTCTGACTATGTCGGCAAGAGGGTGAGCCGGATGGTTGATAGCCTGGAAATCAAACTGGTCCGCGTGGACGACTCGGAAGCAGACGGCGCGATCCATCCGTTCCGTCACCACGGCATCACCCAACTAGAAAATCTCGGAGTGCAGGGCGGCATTATCGACGCACTCACGGGCCATTCGTCGAAAGACCGAAAGTCTCAACGCAGTCGCTATACCGATGAAATCTATCTTTCGGTGCTGCAGGAGACAGTGAACCTGCTTCCGATTCCGATTGACGTCGAAGAGCTTAACCGACGGTCGAAGGAATACGGACCGGACAAGGCCGTGCCCGCGAGGCCTTAGGGCCCGTTGACTAAGTGCGACATCCACATCATTGCGCTGACCACGACAAGGAAGGCGGCGAAGGAGTACGCGGTCTTTTTGAGATAACTCCGCGTCTAATCTCTCTTTGGGCGGGGTGACAGAAGGGTTCGGACAAGACGCCCCAGGTCAACGTTGGCGGAGCCTCTAGTTGCGCGCCGTTTGTGGCGACGGGAACTATTCGCCGTCGGCGAAGAAATCCTCGTCCAACCGCTTAAACTCGATTGCCCGGCTGACGCGGACACCGACGTTGTGTTCGATCATCAGGCTGGTTAGGTCGGTGCCATCGAGCAATACCACCCGCTGTGCGAGATGCCGCACGAAGTCGCGGGCCTGCTGGCTGAAACTGGATGTTGTGACGAAAACGCCCTTGCTCGCTCCCAGGCCGACCAAGCTCCCGACGAAGGCCTGAATGTCGGGTCTGCCGACAGTGTTACCCTCGGCGTAACGCTTGGCCTGCACGTAAACGCGATCAAGACCTAGGCGATCTTCGTTGATGACTCCGTCGACACCGCCATCGCCTGATCGGCCAAGCTGCGCAGCGGCGTTTTTGTGGGAGCCGCCGTAGCCCATGGCCACCAGTAGATCGACGATCAACTGCTCGAAGAAGGCCGGAGAATTCTGGACGATACGTTCCAGCAAATCTGCTCGCAGAACTGCCTGCACCGACTGGTAGGCTGTCTCAATCTGTTCTTCTGGGGTGGCTCCGCCCATTTCAGAAGCGACGTCAAGGGTCCCCCCTGTCGCGTCGGCGTTGGAGCCCGCCTCATTTCGGTAAAACTCACGAAACGTGGGTTCCTGCATGAGCAAGCCCACATCAATCTTGGCCGGATTTGCGGCCAGCATTTCCTTGCCCGCTTCGGTTGCCACAAACCGACCTCGTGCAGGGGATGAGATCAGCCCAGCCTTGGACATGTAGAACTTGGCCCAATGAATGCGGTTGTGCAAAACTCGCTGGCGGCCGCTGGGCAGCAATTGCTCCCGCTCCGCATCAGTTAAGCCAAACTGATCAGCGATCCGATCTGAAATGTCACCGACGCGTTGTTCGCTCTCAGAGGCCAATGTCAAAACCGGCAGCATTAGGGTTTGATAGTCTGGAATGGTCACTGCGCTACTCCTTCGCCACGACGGTGTCATAGAGGCCGTAGTGGGTCAGCCCCTTATGGCTTTCGATGCCGGTGTAGCGGAGCGAGGCATCCTCATATCTGCGGAAGGCAAACACGGCCTCGTTCATGCGTTCGGTGTTGAACACCTTCAAGCGAACCAAGAGGTGGAAATCCCCCACCGTCAGGCCGGTTACAGTCAGGAAGAGGTCTGGCTCCAACCTTGTGATCACATCCTGCAGCGTGTTCTCCCGGAAGTCCGTCAAATACATAAAGGCCGGGATGCGGGTGGCGAATTTGATGAGCTTTTCCTGAACGAGCTTGCGCTTGGACTTGTATTCCTTCTCTTCGTCGCTCAATTCCTTCTTCTCGCTGGCCGTCAGCTCGCTGCCCTTCGCCTTGTTCTTGAGCTCCTTTACCTTGTCGCTCTTGTTGATGATCGTTTCGATGATGTTGTCACCCAGCGCGCGCCAGCCCTCGATGCGCTCCACGGCGGCCATGGCCTCTGGGCTGTCGAGCACTCGGCGCAGGGTGTCGTTGTCGACATTGACCAACAAGGCGGATTCCCATTTGCGGGCAAGCAGCGTGGCCGATGTTCCGGCCATCGCAATGTCAAGAATACCGCCCGCATCGATCTGGGTCATGTTAGCGCCGTCATAGGCAAGAACGGGCAGGAACGAGACCAGTTCGCGCACCGCGTTTTCTGGGTTCGCCTCCCCCGGCGACAGGCCAATGCCGTATTCGGATAGCTGGCGCAGCGCCCGCGTAGGGGCGAAGTCGAACACAAAGCAGACCGGCTTGAGGACTTCTTCCTCGTGCGGATTGTCGCCATTGGGGTTCTTAATCGACCACGGTGACTGCACCCGAAACGCCGCCTGGAAGTAGGTTTCTGGCGATTTCAGGTTGCGCAGCATCAGGATTGATGACCATTGCGCCACGGTCACCCCGGTGGTCAGCTTGCCGCAGGACAGCGTGATGGTCTTGGTGTCAAAACCGCTGCCAACGGCCTGCCGCACCGGCGGCAAGGCATCCAGGCCGATCCCCGCTGACGTGCCCGCCGCCACGATAACGGAATAGCCGTGCCAGAAGGTGTTTTGCCGCTCGGCCAACAGGCTCGCCATGGCGTGGCAGGCGGCGACGTTGGGCAGAAACCAGAACGAATGTTGCAGATAGGGCAATAGCCGCACATCCGAATAGGGGAAGGGCGGCCGTGTCCCCGATTTCAGGCTTTCGACCGCCTGCGGCGCATAGCTGCCCCGGATGATGTCGAGCCATTTCTGCACGTCACTCTTGTGCTTGAACTCGGCCCTGTCGCCCGTGCCGGTGGCAGCAAAGAAGCTGTTGAGGTCGAACTCATCGAACTCCCCGGCGCTGGCGATGGCCAGCAATTCGTCGGGCATCTGATAGGTCAGCAGCCGCATCTGTGGCAGGGCGCCGTAGGGATTGCGTTCGCTTGGGTGTCGGGCGGCAAACGCGGCCTTGGCGCGCTGCTCGTCGGTATAGGTCCAGTTGAAAATTTGCTCTTCAATGAACTCGCCCGTGGCGAGCGCCTTGAATGGGGTGCCTGAGAGATAGAGATAGGCGCGCGTGGCAATGGGCAGGAACTCTGTCTCTGACTCCGACAATACGCCGAGGTCCTCGTTCACGTCCTCCAGATCGTCGGCATATTCGATGCTGGCTTCCTGTTTGGCGACGGCCGCGTCCTCACCCTCGAACAGCTCCTTGGCCGTCTCCC
>PJUL01000582.1_pt1 | contig 23976 bp, 23 predicted proteins | sample 1512221 | NCBI WGS metagenome assembly PJUL01 (sample SAMN08177667, study PRJNA422409) | Feces metagenome, whole genome shotgun sequencing project.
ACAGCATGTTGCAGAAGCCCTGCACCGCGCCGACGGGCAGGCCGTCGCTCTTGCGGGTCAGGGGCGGCAGGGCGTGATAGGCGCGGAACAGATAGGCCGAGCCGTCCACCAGGAAGAGGCGCAGGGCGGGGCCGTCCTGGGTCAGCGGACGGGTCTGGGCGGATTCGGGCGCGGCGGCGTCGGTCATGGCGGCGAACATAAGGGGATCGGGCTTGCGCCGGAACCCTCGCCAAGCACGCTACGAACGGTTGCTGACGCGGGGCGGCTGCGAGCTCCACAGCGCCGCTTTGCAACCGCTGTTCGCCCAAATGAGGCGAGATCGCCCTTAAGGCGCCCCATGCTGGACCTGTGGATGGTTTACAGGCAAAAGCACGTCCGCTCGTGAGACGGACGCAATCCTTCTGGCGAGCCCTGGGAACCTCAGGGCCCATCAGAGGCTTGGTTCCTGGTGAGTAAAAGCGCCCTCCCCGACGCGGATACTTTTTTGAACATGACCTTGAAGAAGACCATAGCCCTGGGCCTTGGCCTGGGAAGTTGCAGCCTTGTGGTCGCCGGCGTTCTGGCGACCGGGATCCTGGCCCCGCCGCCCGCGCCCGACACGCTGACCAGCGAGCCCGTCGAACTGCGCGCGCCGCTGGCGCCGGCCGAGCAGGGCGCGCCTCTGCCCAAGCAGTACGTGGTCTGAGGCTTTAGACCTCCCGTCATTCCCGCCCTTGTGGCGGGAAACCCTCTGTCAGCCACAAGGGCGGATGGGGCGACGCGTCTAGAGCGTCGTCGGCGCTTCACGTGCGAGCGGAACCAGGGCTTCCCGCCACGAGGGCGGGAATGACGGGCGGATAGGGGCGTGGAGCCCTAAGGCTTCGACTTCGCCGGCTCGTTCTCTTCGGGCGCCGGCGCGGGTTCGGGGGCGCCCGCCAGGGTCAGGTCGAACACCGAGCCGCCGGGGCCGGTCTCCACCAGCGCGAGATCCCCGCCGTGGCCCTGGGCCAGTTCGCGGGCGATGGCCAGGCCAAGGCCCGTGCCGCCGCGACGCACCGAGCCCACGAACGGCTGGAACAGGTTGGCCCGCGCCCGCGCCGGCACGCCGGGGCCGTCGTCCGAAAGCCGCAGATGGCTCATGCCGTCGGCGCGGCGCAGTTCCACGAACACCCGGCCCTTGCCGCTGCGGTCGGGCGCGCCCTCGATGGCCTCGCGGGCGTTGCGCAGCAGGTTGGTCAGGATGCGGTGCAACTGGTCGGGGTCGGCCTGGATCTGCTCGCGCGGATCGATCACCGTCTCCAGCGCCACGCCCTGCGGGGTGAGGCCGGAATCCTCGGCCGCCATCTCCAGGGCCGCGCGCAGGCCCACCGTGCGGACCACCGGGGCCGGCTCCTTGGACTTGCCGTAGGCCATGACGTCGCTGGCCAGGGTGATGGCGCGGTCCAGCGCCCGTTCGAGACGGGGCAGGGCCTGGGCCACCTTGGGATCGCCCAGCGCGGCCAGGCGGTCCGAAGCCATCTGGGCGCTGGTCAGCATGTTGCGCAGGTCGTGATTGATCTTGGCCACCGCCTCGCCCAGCGCGGCCAGGCGGGCCTTGGCCTGCAGGGCGGTGCGCAGGTCGGTCTGCATGGCGTCGAGCTCGGCCTCGGCGCGGCCGATCTCGTCGCGGCGGCGCGACACCACCACCCGGGCCTCGGGATCCTCGGGATCGGCGCGGAAACGCTCCATGGCCTTGGTGATGCGTTGCATCGGCCGCACCAGCAGGAAGTTCAGCGACAGGTAGATCAGACCCCCGGCCAGGCCGGCGGCGAACAGGGTCACGCCCGCCAGCCGCCAGAAGTTGGAGATCAGGTGGGCCTTCAGCGGGGCGTCGGGCAGCACGATCTCGACGAACTCGGCCTCCTGGCGAAAGCGCGGCTCGGCCATCACCCGCACCAGGCTGCCGGGCTTGCTCTTCAGGGTGAAGAACGGGGCGGCCAGCCACGAGCCGGGGTTCTGGCCGCGCAGGTCGACGAGGTAGGGCTGTTCGATGGCGCGCGGCTCGGTGGGCAGCACCAGGCGCCGGGCGCCGTCGACCTGAAGGGCCACGATCACGACGCCGGCCTGGTCGAGCAGGCGCTGGGACACCTGGTCGGTGACCCGGCGCTCGGGGTCGGCGTCGGCGATGGTCGAGGCCAGTTCGGCGGCCCGCACCCGGTCGAGCAGCCACTGCTTTTCGAGGTCGGCCAGGGCCGGCGGCAGGATGAAGGCGCCGGCCAGGAACACGAACAGGGCGGTCAGCAGCAGCAGGCGCGCCGAGAGGCCGCCGGGCCACGGAAGGCGTCTTCCGGGCGGCTTGTCGGGAGCGGCGGGCGGCGTGACCGGTTCGGCCATTCGTCTGGGTTACTTCACGTCGGCGGCGGGGGCAACGCGGCGCCTGCGCGCGGCCTTCCAAAGCGGGGGCAACAGGGCCAGGACGCCCAGGCCGATGATCGGCAGGTAGATGCGCGGCGAGGCCAGGGTGGCGATGGTCACCGGATCGCCTTCCGCGAACAGATGGCCCAGGCCCGAACCGATCCCGGCATAGACGAACGAGCTGGGCGCCATGCCCAGCACCGAGGCCAGCAGGTAGGTGCGCAGCGGGATCTTCATCAGGCCCGAGGCCACGTTGACCAGCAGCAGCGGGAAGGCCGGGATCAGCCGCAGGGTCAGAAGGTAGGAGAAGGCGTCGGCCTTGAACCCTTCCTCGATGCGGGTCAGCAGCGCGCCGGGCCGGCGGCGCAGGAAGTCGCCGAAGGCCGTGCGGCAGGCCGCGTAGACAACGGTCGAGCCGCCGGTCACGCCGGTCAGGGCCAGGAACCCGCCCCACGGCCCGAACAGGAAGCCCGAGCTCAGCGACAGGATCAGCGCCCCGGGCAGCGAGATCGACACCACCAGCACGTACAGCAGCACGAACAGCACCGCGCACTGCAGCGGATGATGATGGGCGAAGGCCTGCAGGGCCTCGCCCTGGGCCTGCAGGGTCTCGAGCGACAGCTTGCCGGTCAGGCCCGAAGCCAGAGCCGCCACGAGCAGCAGCGCCAGGACCGCCAGCGGTCCGAAGCGTCGCAGCCAGGCCAGGCTCTGGTCAGGGTTCATGCGGTCCCGATCGCGTCCGAAACGCTGGCGAAGCCCTCGGCGCGCAGGCGGGCGGCCAGCTCCTTCTTGATGCGGACCACCAGGCCCGGGCCGCCATAGACCAGGGCCGAATAGAGCTGCACCGCGCAGGCGCCGGCCTTGATCTTGGCCAGGGCGTCGGCGCCGCTGGCTACCCCGCCGGCCCCGATCAGCGCCACGCGGCCCTTGGCGGCGGCGTGGAACTCGGCCAGCACGCGGGTCGAGGCGACCAGCAGCGGCGCGCCCGACAGGCCGCCGCCCTCGGCCTTCTGCGCCGACTTCAGGGTGTCGGGGCGGGCGATGGTGGTGTTGGAGACGATGACGCCGTTCAGGCCGCAGGCCAGCACGGTCTCGACGATGGCCTCGACCTCGCCCTCTTCCAGGTCGGGGGCGACCTTGAGGAAGATCGGATAGTCGGCGCCGCCCTTCTTCAGCTCGGCGCGGGCCTGCGCCAGGCGGCCCAGCAGTTCCTCCAGCGCCGCCTTGGTCTGCAGGGCGCGCAGGCCCGGCGTGTTGGGCGAGGAGATGTTGACCGTGAAGTAGTCCGACAGGCCCCACAGGCGGGTCAGGCCCGTGACGTAGTCGCCGATGCGGTCTTCGGCGTCCTTGTTGGCCCCGATATTGGCGCCGAACACGCCCAGGCGGTCGGCATGGGCGTGCTTGCGGGCGGCCAGGCGCGCGGCGAAGGGCTCCAGCCCCTCGTTGTTGAAGCCCATGCGGTTGATCACCGCCTGGTCGTCGGTCAGGCGGAACAGACGCGGGCGCGGATTGCCGGCCTGGGCCAGCGGCGTGACCGTGCCGGCCTCCACGAAGCCGAAGCCGGCGGCCAGCATGGCGTCGGGAACCTCGGCGTTCTTGTCGAAGCCGGCGGCCAGGCCCACGCAGTTGGCCAGTTGCAGGCCCGCGACGCTGGTGGCCAGGATCGGATCGTCGACGCCGCCGTCGCGCGGGCCCAGGCCCCACTTCAGGCCGCGGATCGCCCAGCTGTGGGCGTCCTCGGGATCCAGCGCGTGCAGGGCGCGGGCGGCGATGTCGTGCAGGCTCATCAGGCGAGACCCAGTTGGGGAACGCCGTCGGCGTTTAGGGACAGAGGCTTTTCCGACACCGCTTCGGACGGATCGAGGCTGCGGAAGAGGTGCGGGAACAGGGCCCCGCCGCGCGAGGCCTCCCACTTCAGCTCGGGGCCGAGCGCGTCGGCGTCGAAGCCGACCAGCAGCAGGTCTTCCTGGCCCTTGAAATAGAGCGCGGCGGTCTCCTGGGCCTGGTCGGCGCCGGAAAGGTGGATGTAGCCGTCGGCGTGGTCGATGGGGGCGCCGGCAAAGCGGCCGGCCGCCTTGGCCTCGTCCCAGAGCGTCTTCGGAAGGATCTTGTAGACCAGGGTCATTCGCCGCCGTGCCCGCCGTGTTCGGATGCGTAGAAGACGCGCGCCAGCCGCGGGGCGCCGGACGCGTCGATGTCGAAGACCGCCGCCGTGGCGGTGGGGAAGCGGCCGCGCAGCTTGGTTATTTCGCCGGCGTCCGCGGGCGCTCCCATGGCTAGGCGCAGCGACAGGTCGTGCAGGCCCGGATTGTGGCCCACCACCATCACCGTGCCGGCCGGAGCGTCGGCCTCGCGCACGGCGGCCAGAACCTCCTGGGCCTCGGCGTGATAGAGGTTGCGCAGCACCTCGGCGGTCGCGCCCGGAAAGGCGCCGGCGGCGGCCTCCCAGGTCTCGCGGGTGCGGCGGGCGGCCGAGACCAGGACGAGGTCGGGCGCGAGGCCTTCGGCGGCCAGCGCCGAGGCGATCAGCGCCACGTCCTGGCGGCCGCGCTCGGCGAGCGCGCGCTCGAAGTCGCCGCCCTGGGCGGCGTGCCGCTCGGCCTTGCCGTGGCGCATCAGGATCAGACGGTCCATGGCGCACTCCATAAAGCGGTTTTAAAGCTGGGCAAATGGCGAGAAACGCCGTCGCGACGATCTCCTCTTAAGGGGCGCGGGGCCGGGCGCAAAGCGCATGGTTGACACCTTCGTCGACAGACGGTCCAAGGCGACATGGCCGACCTTGATCTGGACGTTTCCGCGCCGCTCGGCGGCGGTGTCTGGCGCTTCCCCGCCGACCGGCCGCTGGTGCTGGATTCCGGCGCGAAGATCAGCGGTCTGGAGGTGGCCTACCAGACCTACGGCTCGCTGAACGAGGACGGGACCAACGCCGTCCTGATCTGCCACGCCCTGACCGGCGACCAGTATGTGGCCTCGACACATCCGGCCACCGGCAAGCCCGGCTGGTGGACGCGCCTCGTGGGTCACGGCAAGCCGATCGATCCGGCCCGGCACTTCATCATCTGCTCCAACGTCATCGGCGGCTGCATGGGCTCGACGGGGCCGGCCTCGATCAATCCGGCCACCGGGCAGGCCTGGGGCCTGTCGTTCCCGATCATCACCATCGCCGACATGGTGCGGGCCCAGGCCATGCTGATCGACGCCCTGGGGGTCGACACCCTGCTGGCGGTGGTCGGCGGCTCGATGGGCGGCATGCAGGTGCAGCAGTGGGCTGTCGACTACCCCCAGCGGGTGTTCAGCGCCGTCGTCGTGGCCTCGACCTCGCGCCACTCGGCCCAGAACATCGCCTTCCACGAGGTGGGGCGCCAGGCGATCATGGCCGATCCGGAGTGGCGCGGCGGGGCCTACGCGGCCCAGGGCGCGCGGCCGGAGAAGGGCCTGGCCGTGGCCCGCATGGCCGCCCACATCACCTATGTTTCCGAGCCGGCCCTGCAGCGCAAGTTCGGGCGCGAACTGCAGCGCGACGGCCTGTCCTGGGGCTTCGACGCCGACTTCCAGGTCGAGAGCTACCTGCGCCACCAGGGGGCGGCCTTCGTCGACCGCTTCGACGCCAACTCCTATCTCTACATCACCCGGGCCATGGACTATTTCGACCTGGCCGCGCCGCATGGCGGGGTGCTGGCCAACGCCTTCAAGGCCGCGCGGGACGTGCGGTTCTGCGTGCTGAGCTTCACCAGCGACTGGCTGTATCCGACCGCCGAGAGCCGCCACATCGTCCGCGCCCTGACCGCCGCCGGCTGCCGCGCGGCCTTCGCCGAGATCGACAGCGACAAGGGCCACGACGCCTTCCTGCTGGACGAGCCGGTCATGGACGCGGCCCTGACGGGGTTCATGGCGTCGGTGGAGCGCGAGAGGGGGATCGGGCGATGAGGACGTTTTTCAAGATGCTCCCCCTGAAGGGGGAGCTGTCGGCAAAGCCGACTGAGGGGGAGGTCGTTGCTGAGCCGGCGGGCGCAGCGGCGGTTGAAAACGCCCCCCCTCCGGCCCTCCGGGCCACCTCCCCCAGAGGGGGAGGATCGCGATGACCCTCATCCGCGAGGACTTCCGCGAGATTCTGCGCCTGGTGCGTCCCGGCGCGCGGGTGCTCGACGTGGGCTGCGGCGAGGGCGCGCTGCTGGAGCTGCTGACCCGTCAGAAGGAGGTCGACGGCCGGGGGCTGGAAATCAGCGCCCACGGCGTGGCCGCCTGCATGGCGCGGGGGCTGTCGGTGGTGCAGGGCGACGCCGACCAGGACCTCGACCACTTCCCCGACAAGACCTTCGACTACGCGGTGCTGTCGCAGACCCTGCAGGCCACCCGCAATCCGCGCCATGTGCTGGACGAGCTCTTGCGCATCGCCGACCGCGCCATCGTCTCGTTCCCCAATTTCGGCCACTGGCGGGTGCGCTGGTCGCTGATCAGCCGGGGGCGGATGCCCGAGACCAAGGCCCTGCCCATGCCCTGGTGGTCGACGCCCAACATCCACCTGTGCACCCTGGCCGACTTCATGGCCCTGACGCAGGACCTGGACGTGCGGGTGGATTCCAGCGCCGCCTTCGCCGGAAGCGGCCCGGCGCGTCCGATCGACCCGACCAGGGCGCTGGAGAACTGGCGCTCGGAGACCTGTCTTTTCCTGCTCAGCCGCGGGGCGCCCGCAGAGCGTGTGGAACCCAGCGCCGTTTCAGGCGATCTTCTGATCCCATGAAGCTGCGGCTGATGACCTACAACGTCCACCGTTGCGTGGGCGGCGACCGCAGGCTCGACGTGGAACGCGTGGCCGAGGTGATCTCTGCCCACGAGCCCGACGTCGTGGCCCTGCAGGAACTCGACGTCGGCCGGCTGCGCACCGGCCATGTCGACCAGGCCCATCGCTTGGCCGAACTCCTGAAGATGGGCTTCCACTTCCACCCGGCCATGACGGTGGAGGAAGAGCTCTATGGCGACGCCATCCTCACCCACCTGCCCGAGAAGCTGATCAAGTCGGGCCCGCTGCCGTTCTACCGCGCAGTACCGGGGCTGGAGCCGCGCGGGGCGCTGTGGATCGAGGTGATGGTCGGCGGCACGCCGGTGCAGATCATCAACACCCACCTTGGCCTGATCCCGCAGGAGCAGAAGCGCCAGGCCGCCGCCCTGGTCGGCGAGGGCTGGATGTCGTCCGACCGCTGGAAGGCGCCCGGCGTGCTGCTGGGCGACTTCAACGCCACGCCCTATTCGGCCACCTACCGACTGCTGAAGGCCGCCGCCCGCGACGCCCAGAGCGTCTCGGCCGGCTGGGGCAAGGCCCCGACCGCGACCTTCCCCTCGACCTTCCCGTTCATGCGCATCGACCACGTGTTCCTGACCAAGGGCCTGCGCACGGTGAACGTGTTCTCCCCCTACGACGCCCTGGCCAGGGTGGCGTCGGACCACCTGCCGCTAGTAGTCGACCTGGAGATCGAGGGGGAGTGAGGCGCAGGCCCCAAGCTCAGCGTCCGGGGTCGTAGAGCGAGGTGATCAGGAGCCGCGTGAGGTTGGTGGCGAACACGTTGCTGTGCAGGTCGTTGATGCTGTAGTGCGACCCGGCGCTGGCGATCGCCGTGTGGTCGGTATCGACCACCCACAGGGCGCCGGCGTTCAGCGCTTTGCGCTGGAAGCGCATGTCGTACATGCGACTTTTGAGGCTGTAGCTCACGCCGTCCCACCGGCTGTAATAGATCGGCGCGTGCGCGGGCTCGGTCGACGACCAGTTCACGGGTCCCTGATTGGCGAGCGGGGCGTCGACGTCCTTGGCGTAGCTCACGAAGGTGAGTTCGTGGGTCTTCTGGGCGTCGTCGAAGCCGATGGCGACCCGGCGAAGCCGGCTCGACGGATCGCAGAAATCCCCATCCTTCATCAGCAGGGTGCCGATGCGGTAGTAGATCCGGCGAGCCCTGTCGGCGCGGCTGGTGACGTTGATCCAGCGCGGGGGCGTGACGGGAACCTTGCTGGCGTTGGCCTGGAGGGCCTTTTCGTAGCAGTCAGATCCCACCGCCGCGTTGAACGTCACGATCAGGCTGTTCTTGCCCAAAGGCGTGGTGTCGCCGGCTTCGAGGCGATCTCGGTAGAGACGCGTGATGATCCTGCCGCCGAAGGAAAGGCCCGACAGCATCATCCTGTCTTCGGGATAGGCGGGGTCGTTGAGCGTCTTCGAAAGCTCGTCCAGGGCGGCGTGCAGGGAAGGGCGGCCCTCTCCGTCGTAGCCGCGCTGGACGCCGATGGCGTTTGCCGTGCGGCCCCGGCTTAGAAACGACGCGGGCGCCGACAGCCCGATCGGGTCGCGATAGTCGCGACCTCGCCAGCCGACCCAGACGCCGATGACCAGCGGCTTGCGAGCGATCAGCTTGGAGTCGTGAAGGCGTTGGACCGTGTCGGTCACGCGTCCCATCTGGGCGTAGAACAGGTTCACCTGTCCGGACTGCGCCTGGCAGTCCTTCAAGGGACGCTCGTCGGCGTTGCCGTTCCAGCCGTGCACATAGGCCGCAAGCAGCACGGGAACACCGCTCGCATGGGCCCTCTGGATACGTCGCTCGATCGCCCGCAACTGGGCCGGCACGGCGAGATAGCCGTCTTCCTTCACCTCGAGCCACGCCTGGTCGTAGGTCATCGGAAAGTAGGCCGAGCGAGCGCAAGGCTGGGTGAGCCAGCCGTCGCCCCGGACTTGAACGGTCCTGGAGCCGGTAGCCAGATCCAGTTCCTCGGGCGTGCAGTCCTTAGAGCCGCAGGCCACGGGGTGATAAGGCTTGTCCGGAACAGTGGTGCAGCCGGAAATCGAGGCCGCAACCAGAACGCCACAGGCACTAGCCGACAGTCGCATCGGTCCCTCCCTGGCAGATTTTGCAAGCTTGAGCTTACATGATCCCGGAAAGGTTGAATTGAACTAATCATGCCCCCATGAGGATGTTTGTGGCGGCGCCGCCTAAAGCTGCAGGTGCTCTGGCGGCTCCGGCGGCGGCGCCGTCAGCCTGGCCAGGTCGTGCTTGAGGCGCTTGCGGCGGCCCCAGGGGCGCCAGGCGTCGTCGGGGGCGATCGCGTCGCCCAGGCTCCAGTCGGCGACGAACTTCTTCATCCCCTTCAGCGGTATGACGCCCACCGGCTCCAGTCGGCGCGGGCCGGTCTTGCCGTCCAGGGCCTCGATGGCGGGGCCAAGGCCGCCGTGCTCGATGAAGGCCTCCAGCACGCTTTCCGTCTCGACCCCCAGGAAGTGGCCGATCAGCCGGCCCAGGAACGCGGCGATGGCCAGGCGCTGGTCCTCGTCGCGGGCCTCGAAGCCGATGTCGCACTCGGTGTCGAGGCCGATCGAGCGGTTGTTGAGGTTGGCCGAGCCCAGGCGCAGCACCCGGTCGTCGGCGACCGCCACCTTGGAGTGAACGATGATCGGCGCGCCCTTGGGCGTGCGGGCGCTGAAGGCGAAGAAGCGGCCGTGGACGTCGACCTCGCGCAGGCGGTTGATCGCCGCGGTGCGGGCGCTGTCCATGGTGACCTGGTCGAAATAGCTGGGGCTGCGCGCGGGGCTCACCGTCACCACCTCGGGGCCGTCGGGTTCGGCCAGGCGCTCGGCCAGGGCTTCGACCACGATCGGCGAGGTCAGGTACTGGTTCTCGATATAGATCAGCCACTGGGCCGTGCGGATCATCTCCAGGTGCAGCAGCAGGCACTCGTTGATCTCGGCGTCGCGGCGCCAGTGCGGCTGGGTGCGGGCGATGGCCACCGGCAGGCGGCGCAGCAGCGGCGCCAGGTGCTCGGGCCAGGGCGTCGTCAGCGGGCGCTCGGGCGCATCCAGGGTCTCGCCGGTGGCCTTGCGCCAGCGCTCGGCGAAGAGTTCGGCCAAGGCGCCGGCGACGGGCCCGTCGACCAGGGCGGCGACCTCGTGGCGGGCCGGATAATGGTGGCCGGTCGGCAGGCGCCGGCGCGGGTCGTTGTCGAGGTGGGCGGTGGTGTCCCAGCGGTCGACGCCGATGTCGCCGCCGCTGACCAGGGCGGTGACGCCGTCGACCACGACCACCTTCTGGTGGTGGCTGGCGCTGGCGGGCAGGGTGTTGTCCAGCCGGTACTTGACCTTGGAGCCGGCGAAGAAGGCCGCGCCCCGCTGTGGGCCGAACAGCTGCGAGGCGGCGATCGGGAACGGCATGTCCCAGGCCAGCACCCGCACGTCCAGCGCCGGGTTCAGCGCCGCCTGCCGCCGCAGCAGCAGGCCGATGCGGTCGGCGTGGACGGGGTCGCGGCTCCTCTTTACCCGGTCGGGGTCCAGCCGCGTCAGCGGATCGAACACCCAGGCCAGGATCCAGATCGAGTGCTTGGCCGACAGCAGCAGGGCCTTCAGGGCGTCGAAGGCCTCGTCGTTGTCGATGAACAGCGCCAGGCGTTCGGCGGTCTCGACCCGCCAGCAGGTCGAGCCGGGCGTGAAGACGGTTTCGATCTCGGCCATGTCGCCCCTACGCCCGTACTGCCACTGAAACGCACGGGGCAGTGTAAGGCTCCGCTTGTGGCCGCGGCTTGTCCCAAATCATCCGACCGCGCGTCGCGGCGGATCAGCCGGCGATGGCGGCCGCGTCGCGCTCGCCCGTGCGGATGCGCAGGGCCTGTTCCAGGTCGAGGACGAACACCTTGCCGTCGCCGATCTTGCCGGTGTTGGCGGTGCGCTGCAGGGCCTCGATGACCGCGTCGGCCACGTCGGTGGGCACGGCGATCTCCAGCTTCACCTTCGGCAACAGCTTCACCTCGTACTCGGCGCCGCGATAGACCTCGGTCTTGCCCTTCTGGCGGCCGTAGCCGCGCACCTCGGTCACCGTCAGGCCCGACGCGCCCGCCTCGGTGACCGCCTCCAGCACGGCGTCCAGGCGGCTGGGCTTGATAACGGCGACGATCATCTTCATGGCGCGAATTCCCCTTTACGCGGCCGGTTTACGGCTGTGTCGGCGACTCAAGGCTAGGCCCTGGCGCCACAGCTTCCAATAGTATTCCGGTCCTTACGGTTCCCGGCGCCTTTCGAACAGGCGCCACGCCGGCCGGCGCGGGCGGCATGACCGGGGCGAACACCCGGGCGCGGGCCCGGCTGCCGCGCGGCTTGACCGCGAAGGTCTGCTTGACGGCTTCCATCAGGATCAGGCCGGCGAAGCGCGGCCAGAGGCGCGCGCCGACCTGCTCGAAACCCTCGGCCCAGCCGACGGTGAAGCCGGCGGGCGGCGCATAGAGCGCTCGGGTCCAGCCGGCGGGCTCCAGGTCGGCTTCGCGCAGCAGGCTTTCCAGCTGGCCGCGGCTGAACGGGCGGCCGTGGCCGAACGGGGTGCCCTCGGCGCGGGCCCAGACGCCGTCGCGCGAGGCCACCGCGACGATCAGGCGGCCGGACGGGGCCATCACCCGCCACAGCTCGCGCAGCACGGCCAGGGGATCGTCGGCCTCTTCCAGCGCGTGGACGGCCAGGATCCGGTCGAACATGGCGTTGGGAAAGGGCAGGGCGGTCTCTTCGACCAGGGCGGCCTGGTTGCGCTCGCCCACGGGCCAGACTTCCACGCCTTGGGTGGCCGGCATGGCGGCCACCACCCGGCGGGCCTTGGCGCGGCACTCGTCGAGGAAGGGCGTGGCGTAGCCCAGGCCCAGCACGTCCAGGCCGTTGGCGTCGCCCCAGGCCTCGGCCACCTTGCGGCCGAGCATCTCCCGCGCCACCCGGCCCAGCGGGGCGGCGTAGAAGGCTCTGAGGTCGAGCACGTCGCGGCGCATTGTCTCTCCGTGGCGTCGAGGCCATCTATGTAGGCGGGCGAATCCTCCGCGTCACGCCCGCCGACCCAGTCCGTGACCGAGGCCGATCGCATGCCGCTGCAAATCCACCAGTTTCCCTGCCTCTCCGACAATTACGGCTTTCTCGTGCGCGACGTGGCGAGCGGCAAGACCGCCTGCATCGACACGCCGGACGCCGACGCCATCCTGCTGCAGCTGGAAAGGCTGGGCTGGGAGCTCGACTTCATCCTCAACACCCACTGGCACCCCGACCACGCGGGCGGCAACGAGAAGCTCTATGCCGCCACCGGCGCGACCATCATCGGTCCGCAGGAGGTGACCCGCATCGCGCCGGTGCACCACGAGGCGCGCCCGGGCGAGACCGTTCTGCTGGGCGAGACCCAGCTGGCGGTGATCGACAGCGGGGGGCACACCTTGGGCCATCTTGCCTATTACGACGCCGAGGGCGGCGTGGCCTTCGTCGGCGACACCCTGTTCGCCCTCGGCTGCGGCCGGATGTTCGAGGGCGACCCCGAGCAGATGTGGGCTTCGCTGTCGCGGCTGGCGGCCCTGCCCGACGACACCGTCGTCTACTGCGCCCACGAATACACCGCCTCCAACGCCCGCTTCGCCCTGTCGGTCGACGACGATCCGGCGCTGAGGGCGCGGGCCGAGGCGGTGTTCGCCGCCCGCGAGCGCGGCGAGGCCACCGTGCCCACCACCATCGGCCTGGAGAAGGCCACCAATCCGTTCCTGCGCGCCCCGGCGCTGCGGCCGGGCCTTGCGCCCGCCCAGGCGTTCGCCGAGATCCGCGCGGCCAAGGACAGTTTCAAGGGATGAGTTCGATGAGCGTTGCGGGGATTTCGGGCGATTTGGGCGCGAAGGAGATCGTGCGCCTGCTGGGCATGCAGCCCCACCCCGAGGGCGGCTGGTACGTGCGCATGTTCGAGGACGCGCCGAACGCCGAAGGCCGCCCGGCCTCGACGGCGATCTACTACCTCCTGGAAGCCGAGCAGATGTCGGCCTGGCACCGCATCGACGCGGTCGAGGTCTGGCACTGGTACGCCGGCGCCCCGATCCGCCTGACCCTGTCGCCGCCCGACGGCGTCGGCGCCACGCCCCACACCCTGGGTCCGGACCTGCGCGCCGGCTGCCGCCCGCAGGTGGTGGTGCCGGTCGGCTGGTGGCAGACGGCCGTGTCGCTGGGGGCCTGGACCCTGGTCGGCTGCACCGTGGCGCCGGGCTTCCGGTTCGAGGGCTTCGAGCTGGCGCCGGAAGACTGGCGGCCCAAGGTCTAGGGCGTATCGGCATTCAGCCGAAAGGCGTCCCCCGAACCCCGTTCTTCCCCGCGAAGGCGGGGATCCAGGCGGCGGCTGCGGGTCGTTCGCGGCTCCGCCAGTCCTGGAAAGGCAGCTTGGGCCCCCGCCTTCGCGGGGGAGCTCGGTGAAAATGGCCAGACTGGCTGAGTGTCGGTCAGGTTCAGGCCAGAGACCCCCCTCGGGGGAGCTCAGTAGGCGCCTTCGTCGAACAGCTTGCCGATGTCGCCGCCCCACGGGCCGTGGAACTTTTCCAGCAGGCGTTCGGCGGGGGTGACGCCGCTGTCGGCGATCTCTTCCAGTTCGCCCAGATAGATCGTCTCGTCCAGGAAGCCGCCGTTCAGCTGGGCGCGGGCCTTCAGGCCCTGCTTGGCGATGGCGACGAAGTCCTTGGCGACGTCCTGCACGCTGCGGCCGGCGACCTGCGCCTTGAGGCCCAGCTTGGGCACGTCGCGGCGCAGGCCTTCGCGGTCTTCGACCGTCCAGTCCTTGGCCAGGTCCCAGGCCGCAGCCAGGGCCGCGTCGTCGTAGAACACGCCGGTCCACAGGGCGGGCAGGGCGCACAGGCGGCTCCACGGGCCCGCGTCGGCGCCGCGCATTTCCAGATAGGTCTTCAGGCGCACCTCGGGGAACGCCGTGGTGGCGTGGTCGGCCCAGTCCTTGAGGCTGGCGCGCTCGCCGCCGACTTCCTCGATCTTGCCGTCGATGAAGTCACGGAACGAGCGGCCGGCCAGGTCGATGTAGCGATCGCCGCGCTTGGCGAAGTACATCGGCACGTCCAGCATGTACTGGGCGTAGCGCTCGAAGCCGAAGCCGTCCTGGAACACGAAGTCGAGCAGGCCCGTGCGGTTGGGATCGGTGTCGGTCCAGACGTTGGCGCGGGCGGAGAGGAAGCCGTTGGGTTTTCCTTCCGTGAACGGAGAATTGGCGAACAGCGCCGTGGCGATCGGCTGCAGGGCCAGGCTCATGCGGAACTTGGCGACCATGTCGGCTTCGCTCTCGAAGTCGAGATTGGCCTGCACCGTGCAGGTGCGCAGCATCATGTCGAGGCCCAGATTGCCGACCTTGGGCATGTAGTTGCGCATGATCACGTACCGGCCCTTGGGCATGACCGGCACCTCCTCGCGCTTCCACTGCGGCGAGAAGCCGACCCCCAGGAAGCCCAGGCCCAGCTCGTCGGCCACGGCCTTGACCTCGTCGAGGTGGCCGCCGGTCTCCTCGCAGATGTCGTGCATGGTCAGCAGCGGAGCGCCGGAAAGCTCGAACTGGCCGCCGGGCTCCAGGCTGACATTGGCGCCGTTGCGCTCGAGGCCGATGATCACATCGCCCTCCATTACCGGCTTCCAGCCGAAGCGCTGCAGGCCCACCAGCAGGGCGTGCACGCCCTTGTCGCCGTAATACGGAACCGGCGCATGGGAGCCGAGATAGAAGCCGAACTTCTCGTGCTCGGCGCCGACGCGGAAGGCCGATCTCGGCTTGCAACCCTTGGCGAAATAGGCGGTCAGGTCTTCGAGGGTCAGCGGGCGCTGATCCAGGCTGGCGGTGTCGGCCATCGCCGTCTCCCCTAAAATCGAACGCCACAGGAGGGGAGGGGCCCAATTCCCTCCGACCGCCACGAAACGCGTGGAGCGCAGTTGGGCGCTGTCTTAGCCGACCTCAAGAGGGTCCGCTACAATTAGCGTTACCGTTCGGTCTCAGGGGAGAGGGAGGCCTAGCGCCAGTCCCCCGCCGCGGCCTGCCACAGGGTCATGGCGCTGATGGCGGCGGTGTCGGCGCGCAGGATGCGCGGGCCCAGCGACACGGGGGTGACGAAGGGCAGGGCGCGCAGGCGTTCGCGCTCCTCGGGGGCGAAGCCGCCTTCGGGGCCGATCAGGATGGCGGCGGGGCCGCCGGTGCCGGCCAGGGCCTCGATGGCGGGTTTCGCATCGCCGCCCTCGTCGCAGAACACCAGGCGCCGGCTCTCGTCCCAGCCGTCGAGGATCTTGTCGAGCTTCTCGGGATCCAGGATCGCCGGCACGTCCAGGCGGCCGGTCTGCTCGGCGGCCTCCATGGCGATGGCGTCCAGCCGGGCCAGCTTCATGTAGTCGACATTGGTGCGGCGGGTGACCGTCAGGCGCACGCGGCGGGCGCCAAGCTCGGCGGCCTTCTCGACGATAGTCTCGACCCGGCCGCGCTTGACCATGGCGACGACCAGATCAAGGTCGGGCGGTGTGGTCTGCTCGCGGGTCTGTTCTTCTGCCTTCAGGAGGCCGCCGCGCTTGCCGGCGTCGACCAAGCTGGCGCGCCACTCGCCGTCGGTCCCGTTGAACACCAGGATCTCGTCGCCGACGCCAAGGCGCATGACCTGGACGAGATAGCGCGACTGCTCCTGGGTCGGAGCGATTCCGGCGTCCTTGGACAGCGGCTGGGGCACGAAAAGACGGATCATGCGCTCCTTCTAGCCCAGGTTTCCTTTTCGGGGGTAGGCTCCAGCCAGAAGCAAGGAGTGGGCATGACCAGGACCCGCGACTACGACGAGGAACTGCGTGACCTGCAGGTGGCGCTGATCGCCCTGCAGAAGCACGCCATCGACAAGCAGTGGAAGCTGCTGGCGATCTTCGAGGGCCGCGACGCGGCCGGCAAGGACGGGGCCATCGCCCGCATCACCGAGCACCTCCATCGCCGGCAGACCATCGTGGCGGCCCTGCCCAAGCCCAGCGACCGCGAGGTCAGCGAGTGGTACTTCCAGCGCTATGTGGAATGGCTGCCGGCCTGCGGCGAGGCGGTGATCTTCAACCGCTCCTGGTACAACCGCGCCGGGGTCGAGCGGGTGATGGGCTTTTCGACGCCGGCCCAGCAGGAGCAGTTCCTGCGCGACGTGCCCGGCTTCGAGCGGATGCTGGTCGAGAACGGCATGCGGCTGTCGAAGTTCTGGCTCGACATCGGCAAGGACACGCAGGCCGAAAGGCTGAAGGCCCGGCGCGACGATCCGCTGAAGGCCTTCAAGACCAGCTCGCTGGACGCCGTCGCCCAGGAGAAGTGGGACGACTACACCGCCGCCCGCGACGACATGCTGACCCGCACCCACACCGAAGCCGCGCCCTGGGTGTGCGTGCGCGCCGACCACAAGAAGGCCGCCCGGCTGAACATCATCCGCTGGCTGCTGCACGCGGCCGCGCCGAACGGGGCGGCGGGCAAGAAGATCCTCAAGGGCGTGCCCGAGCCCGATCCCGAGGTGATCTTCCGCTTCGAGCCGGCGGCGCTGAGCGACGGGCGGCTGGCGCGGTAGGGGGCGTGGCCTGCCTTCACACATCATCCCGGCCGGAGCGCGTAGCGCGTAGAGCCGGGACCCAGGGGCGGCCGCATTGCGTTTGCGACCGCCTGGGCGGTGGCGGCGCCTCCGAGCCTGGTCCCCTGGGTCCCGGATAAGCCCTGCGGGCTTTCCGGGATGACGAGCTTGGGGGACCTAGCCCACCGGCGCGGCGCAGACGCCGTCCGCGCAGTCCGCTTCCGTCTCGGCCGATCCAGCCGGCGCCGTGACCGCCCCCGACTGCACCAGGGCCTGGACCGCCGCGCCTAGGGTCAGGTCGGGCGGGTGGCCGAACAGCTTGTGGACCAGGCGGCCCTGGCGGTCGAACAGCAGCAGGCTGGGCGTGCCCTGCAAGGCGTAGGCCCGCATCGTCTGGGGGATCGGGCCGCCGTTCGGGTCGGGGGCGTCGATCCCGACCGGGAAGCCGATCCGGTACTCGTGCAGGAAGGCCTCCAGCGCCGCCGGGGTGTTGGCCTCGTGGTGCTCGAACACCGTGTGCAGGCCGATGACGGCGAGTCGCTCTCGGCGAAGGCCTCGCGCAGGCGCTGGGCCTGGGGCAGGGCGTTGGCCACGCAGCCGGGGCACAGCATCTGGAAGGCGTAGACCGCCACCACCCGGCCGGCCAGGGCGGGCAGGTCGAGCGGGGCCTTGCTGTTGAACCAGCGGCTGGTGGTCAGGGGCGGGGGCTTGGTCGTCATCGGGGGCGTCATGGATGGCCTCGTGGCTTGCCGCCGATAGATGGGCGCCTCGCCGCGCCGGCCCAGGCCGCGATTGGGACAAGCCGGCCGTGAAATCGCGACCGGAACGTCCAAGACCTCGCGATCATTGCGCAAAATTTGGAAAAGATAGCTTTCCATCATTTCCATTTCGCGTTCATTCGGTCCCCGCCATTCTCTCCTTCGACGCCGCGGCCGCCGGGCCCGCCAGGGGAGATTTGAGACCATGTTCGCCACCCAGACGATGACCGCCCGCGCCGCCCAGATCGGTGAAACCTCGCGCAGCTTCGCCCCTCGCGAGGACGTTCAGGCCAGCGCCCTGCCCAAGCGCATCGCCGACCTGCTGCGCGACGCCCAGCGCACCGCCCGCGAGGATCGCGGCGAAGCCGAGCGCCGCATCCAGGAAGCCATGGCCCTGGTCCAGCGCGAGGGCCTGCGCCTCTTGGAAGCCGCCGCGCCGGGCGAGCTGGACCGCGGGGGCCTGGCGCCCTGGCAGATGCGCCGCATCGACGCCCACCTGGCCGCCAATCTCGACGGCTCGGTGCGGGTGACGGATCTGGCCGCCATCGCCAAGCTCAGCGTCAGCCACTTCTCCCGCGCCTTCGCCGCCAGCTACGGCATGGCCCCGCGCGACCACATCCTCAATCTGCGCCTGGAGCAGGCCCGCACCATGATGCTGGACTCGGCCGAGCCGCTGGGCCGGATCGCCATTGCTTGTGGTTTCTCCGACCAGGCCCACCTGTCGAACCGCTTCCGTCGGGCCTTCGACATCAGCCCCAACGCCTGGCGCCGCCAGAACCTGCGCGGCGCGGCGCCGGCCGACATCAATGCCGCCGATCCGGCCTACGCCTGAGGCGACAGCAGGATCCGGGTGGCCGCCCCGCGCTGCCTTTTCCTAGACCTTGGCCTCCCAATCAGGAGGCAAGCATGTCGATGTTGAACAGCAAGGTCGCGATCGTCACCGGCGCGTCGTCGGGGATCGGTCGGGCCACCGCCCTGCGGCTGGCCGCCGAGGGCGCGGCGGTGGTGATCAACGCCCGGGGCGGCCACGCCCTGGAGATCGTCGCCGAAGAGATCCGCGGTCGCGGCGGACAGGTCCATGCGGTCGCCGGCGACGTCGTCGACCCCGTCACCCACGAGGCCCTGGTCGCCGCCGCCGTCGAGCGGTTCGGCGGCCTGGACATCGCCATCAACAACGCCGGGGCCGTCGGCCCCTACGCGCCGCTCGCCGACATCGCGCTGGACGACTGGAACGCCGTGCTGGCCGCCAACCTGACCTCGGCCTTTCTCGGCGCGCGTTCGCAGGTTCCGGCCATGCTGGCGCGCGGCGGCGGCAGCTTGGTTTTCGTCTCGACCTTCGTGGGCACCAGCGTCGGCATTCCCGGCATGGCTGCCTACGGCGCCTCGAAGGCCGGGCTGATGGGCCTGGTGAAGGGGATCACCGCCGACTACGCCGCGCGGGGGATCCGCGCCAACGCCCTGCTGCCGGGCGGAACCGACACCCCGATGGGCGGCGATGCGGCGCAGAAGGAATGGGCCGCGGGCCTGCACGCCCTCAAGCGCATCGCCGACCCCGACGAGATCGCCAGCGCCGCGCTGTTCCTGGCCAGCCCCATGGCCAGCTTCGTCGCCGGCTCGGCCCTCTTCGCCGACGGCGGAAACGCGGCGGTGAAGTAGGGGGGGCAAAGAAAAAGGGGCGGCCCCGCGAGAGGCCGCCCCTGTTCTTCGCTTCGAGCCTGGCGCCTAGTAGCTGGCGCGCAGGGTGAAGGCGACCGCGCGGGCGTCGCCCGGGGTGCCGACGACCAGGCCCGAATTGCCCGAGACCACGGTGATGTTCTGCAGGTATTCGGCGTCGAAGGCGTTGCGCACCGACACGAAGGCCTCCCAGCCGCTGTCCGACTGGAAGCCGGCGCGCAGGTTGACGATCTCGTAGGCCTTGATGCGAGTGTACTGCGAGTCCGAGCTGTCGGCGTAGTAGGCCGAGCGGAAGCTGGCGTCGACGCCGGCATAGGCTTCGCCGGTCAGGCGGCCGAGGCTGGTCTTGGTGCGGTACTCGGCGCCGGCCGAGCCGGCCCACTTCGACAGGCCCGGCAGTTCCTTGCCCGACAGGTCGCAGGCGGCGGTGGACGTGCCGATCTTCTCCAGCGGGCAGGGGCCGTTCTTGAAGCTGGCGTACTTGCCGTCGGTGTAGGCCAGGTTGCCGTAGAACTTGAAGCCGCCGATCGAGCGGGTCGAGGCGTCCAGCTCGACGCCGCGCACCTCCACCTTCTCGACGTTTGCCAGGTAGCCGCGCAGGGCCCCGGGGCCGCTGTCGACGACGTTGGCCTGGAAGTCCTTCACGTCGGTGGCGAAGGCGGCGAGGTTGGCGGTGACCAGGTTCTCGAACCACTGGGTCTTCAGGCCGACGTCGACGGTGGTGACCTTTTCGGGACGGATCACCGCGGCCGCCAGCGAGGGCGTGCCGGCGCTGGTCAGCGGCAGGGCCGTCATGTTGATACCGCCCGACTTGTTGCCGCTGGAGACGGTGGCGTAGGCGTTGACGTCCTTGGTCAGCTTGTAGACCACGGCGATCTGGCCCGACCACGCGCCGTCGTCGGTCTTGGCGGTGAAGTTCTGCGGCCGGGCGATGCCCAGGCGACGGTTGAGCAGCACGGTGTCGGTGGTGACCGAGCCGCCCGTGGTGGTCTGGATGTAGGTCCCGTCCTTCTTTTCCTGGGTGTAGCGAACGCCGGGCGTGACGCTGAGGCGGTCGTTGACCTTCCAGGTCAGCTGGCCGAAGGCGGCGTAGCTGGTGGTGTCGATCGTGCTGTCGTTGAACACCGTGTAGCCCTCGAGCAGCGAGGCCGGGGTGTTGGTGGCGGGCAGCAGCCAGTAGGAGGCGTCCGAACCGTACTCGGTGACGCCGTGGGTCGTGACGTTCTGGTCGAAGTAATAGAGGCCGGCCGTCCAGTCGATCGGGCCGCCGCCGTTGTTGGACAGGCGGAACTCCTGGCTGAACTGCTTCTGGTGCGAGGGGTTGTTGGAGCGGCGGGTGACGTCCAGCGCGGTGTAGTCGCGGTCGTTGCGCGGCTCCCAGTCCCATTCGCGATGGGCGGTGACCGAGGTCAGGGTGACCGGGCCGAAGTCGTAGTCGGCGACGGCCGACAGGCCGTTGACCCACTGGTCGGCCTGGATCGGGTCGTCGATGTCGGAGATGCGGTCGTAGGGGTTCTTGCTGGCGACCGTGTAGTTCTTGCCGGCGGCCAGGGCCGCGTACTGCTGGGCGACGGGCTTCAGGGTCGTGCCGACGGTGACATAGACCTGGGTGCAGCACTCGGGCTGCTGGACGGCGTAGTCGCCGTAGACCCTGACCGTCAGCTTGTCGTTGGGCGTGAACTTCAGCTGCCCGCGATAGCCGGTGCTGGCCCGGGCGTTCTGGTAGCTGTTGCTCTTGGGATTGTAGAGGTCGCCGTCGCGCCAGGTGCCGACGAACGACAGGCGGGCGGCCAGCTTGTCGTTGATCAGGCCGCCGGCGACCGTGGCCTTGAACTGGCGGAAGTTGAGGCTGCCGTAGCTGGCCTCCACGTCGGCCTCGAAGTCCTGGGTGGCGTCCAGGGTGGTGATGTTCAGCGCGCCGGCGGTGGTGTTCTTGCCGAACAGCGTGCCCTGCGGGCCGCGCAGCACCTCGATCTGGCGGATGTCGATGAAGTCGAGCGTCGCAGCGCCCGGACGCGAGTTGTAGACCTGGTCGACATAGATGCCGACGCCCTGCTCCAGGCCGTCGTTGGCCAGGCCGTAGGAGGCGCCCAGGCCGCGAATGGTCAGGGCGGTGTTGCGGGGGTTGGGCGACAGCACCTGCAGGGTCGGCACCAGCTGGGTCAGGGCGACGATGCTGTTGACGCCGGTCTGGGTCAGGGTCTCGGCCGAGGTCACCGTCAGGGCGATCGGCACCTCCTGGGCGCTTTCCTCACGGCGGCGGGCGGTGACGAAGATCTGCCCGACCAGGCTGGCGTCGTCGTTGGCGGCGGGGTCGGCGGCGGGATCGGCCGGGGGCGCGGCGAGCGGCGTCGCGACCGGGGCGGCGGGCGCCTCGGCCGCCAGGGCCAGGCCGGCGGTGGTGGAGAAAAGCGCGCCCAGCAGGGCGGCGCGGCCGAGCCGCTTGGCCGAAAGTGCGATCATCAGAGAGCCCCCTCAATTCGAGATAACGCCATTCGGCGATTGGGCTGCGGTGATATCTACCTATTCCTATCGGTGAAATGGAGAATGGCTCCGCGACCGGCCAGTTTTTCTACGGGGCGGGATGGGGGCCTGCTCGCGGAGCGGACAAGCAAAAGGCCGCCCCGGTTTCCCGGGACGGCCCTGCGAAGTCTCTGAAAGTCGACGACCTAGTTGGCGCCGTACAGCTTCTTGACGTCGGCGCGGAAGGCCGCGCCGCTGTCGGGGCGGCTGTAGAACATGTGGCCGCCGGGATAGTTCGACAGCGTCACGCGGCCGTTGGCGGTGGCCGGCATGGCGTCGACCACCAGGCGCGAGGCGAAGAACGGGCACGACAGGTCGTTGTAGCCGTGGACGATCAGCACCTTCAGCTTGGGGTCGACCGAGACCGACTTGCGCAGGTCGGTGACCGACTCGGTGTCGGGGCCGCGGCCGCGATCCCAGGCCTGGTTCACCTCGCCCGACAGCGCGTCGTAGCGGCCCTCGACCTTCCAGCCGACGGTGCGGGTGGTGAAGTCGACGATGGCGCTGGTGGTCGGCGCGATGATCGAGTCGAGGATCGGGTCGTTGATTTCCTGTTCGGGGGCGAACGGGAAGGGATCCAGCGAGGTGACGTTGCTGTCGTAGCGGCTGCCCAGGCGGCCGGTCTGGCGGAACACCTCGCGCAGGAACGACTGGGTCTCCAGACGCCCGCCGGCGCGGCGCACATAGGTCGGGTCAAGGCCGGTCATGGCCGAGACCTTGGTGGTCAGGCGGTCCAGCGCGGCCGGGTCGCTGCCCTTCATCAGGTCGACCATGTATTCGCCGCGGGTGTAGTCCTCGACCTCCTTGATGGCGGCCGGGGTCAGCTTGCCGTCGCGCTCAAGCTTGGCGGCGGCGATCGACGGCAGGGTCCACATCGACGGCAGGGGCGAGATCTCCTGGGCGGTGCGGCCGGCGCTCGACAGGAGCGGCGAGACCAGGACCAGGCCGTTGATCCCGACGCCGTAGTCGGTCTGCAGGGTGTAGGTCAGGCGCGGGCCGCGGAAGCCGCCGTAGCTTTCGCCGACGATGTACTTGGGCGACTGCAGGCGCTCGTTCTTGACCAGCCAGTCGAAGACGATACGCGACAGGTAGTCGATGTCCTGCTTGACGCCGTAGAAGCGCTTCTTGGTTTCTTCGGGCGTCGTCAGGCTGCGCGAGAAGCCGGTGCCGACGGCGTCGATGAACACCATGTCGGTGAAGTCCATCCAGCTGGCCGGATTGTCCTGCAGGCGGGTGGGGGCCGAGGGGCTGTCGCCCTCGGCGCCGAACTGCACGCGCTTGGGACCGAGCGCGAAGTTCAGATAGACCGAGGCCGCGCCGGGGCCGCCGTTGAAGCCGAAGGTCACCGGGCGGTTGGGATCGCGCGGGCCGTCCAGCGTGTAGGCGGTGAACACCACCTCGGCGATCTTCTTGCCCTTCTCGTCGCGCACCGGCAGCGAGCCGACGGTGGCGGTGTAGGACAGCGTCTTGCCGGCCAGGACGGTGGTCTGCTTGACCGACTTGTCGGCCGGGAAGGCCGGCAGTTCGGCGGCCGGGGCCTTTTCAGGCGCGGGCTTGGCTTCCTGGGCCATGACGTTTCCGCCGGCCATCATGCCGATCGCGAGGGCCGCCCCCGCGGTCCACGACTTCCAAGTGCTGAGCAATGTCGCCTCCCGAGCGCCGCCCGGTTCGACCTGAACCGGGGCGCCTTGCCGTCTTGAATTTGGAGCGCGCGCGGCATGGCGGGCTCCGGTGAAGGACGAAATGGCTAGAGCATGGCCAAGCTGTCGGCAAGGACGACGCGGAAAAGTGGGCGGGCGGCAAGAACGTGCCCGCCGGCCGAGCAGGGCGCGCCTGTGCAAGACGCGGGCTGCAAGGCGGAATTTCCCTTTCTGGATCACGCATAAGGGCGAAAAACGGGTTCCGTTTTGTCCCCCGCCGCACTAGGAGTAGCCCCGCCTCGGCAAGGCCTGCCAAAGCGTCTTGCCGACACCATATTCTGTCCGGCGCCGTTCCTGGCGCGTTGCTGCAAGGCGAAGATCCCATGGCCCAATACGACGTCGTCATCATCGGGGGCGGCCCCGGCGGCTACAACGCGGCGACCCGCGCCGGCCAGCTGGGCCTGAAGACGGCCATTGTCGAAGGTCGCGGCAAGCTCGGCGGCACCTGCCTGAACGTCGGCTGCATGCCGTCGAAGGCCCTGCTGCACGCCTCGGAATACTATGAAGCCGCCGCCGGCGGCGAGTTCGCCAAGCTCGGCATCGAAGTGAAGCCGAAGCTGAACCTCGACCAGATGATGGCCCAGAAGGCCGAGAGC
>PJUL01000584.1_pt1 | contig 23877 bp, 12 predicted proteins | sample 1512221 | NCBI WGS metagenome assembly PJUL01 (sample SAMN08177667, study PRJNA422409) | Feces metagenome, whole genome shotgun sequencing project.
CGGTGCTGGTCAGCGAGTCGAAGACGAGGCCGAGCGAGCCGACATTGCCGTTGACCAGGTTGAGGATCTGGCCGGTGGCGGTCTGGACCGAGTTGCCGGTGCTGTAGACGGTCAGCGTGCCGCCGCCGGTGAAGTCGATGCCGTTGCCGGTGCCCGAGGCCGTGATGTCGACGCCGTTGCCCCCCGCCGCCGACGAGAAGGTGATATTCGCACCGGTGTTGCTGGCCAGCGTGACCGCATTGACGTTGGCAACGGTGTTGAGCGTGATGCTCTGGCCGTAGAAGTTGATCGAGCCGCCGGTGTTGTTGGCGATGTTGATGCCCAGCGCATTGTCGGCGAGGTTGCCCGACACCGTGATGGCGCCGCCGGTGATGTTGGTCACTTCGACCGACCGGGCAGTGGTGCCGCTGGTGGCGACACTGCCGGCATAGCTGAGCACCAGCGTGCCGCCGTCAACATCGACGCCGCGCGTGGTGGCGGTGATCGAACCGGCGTTGATGTTGACGCTGCCGGTGAGCGTGCCCGCAGTGCGGCTGACCAGGATGCCGTTGGCGCCCAGCGTGTTGCTGGCACTCGCGAAGTTCAGGTTCAGGTTCGAAGTCACCGCCGAGGCGCTGCTGATGTCGAGGATCGTGCCCGAGCCGGTGGTGATGGTGCCGTTCGGTCCCTGCACGTTGATCGTGCCGCCGCCGGCGATCGTGAAGGCGGTGCCGCTGGTGGTGGTGATCCCCAGAGCGGTGCCGACCGAGCTGAACCCGATGGTGCCGCCCGCATTTCCGCTCAGCGTGACGGCGTTGTTGGCCTGGGTCGACAGTGTGGTGGTGCCGTTGAAGTTGATCGCACCGCCATTGCTGTTGGTCACGCTCAGGCCCAGCGCATTCGTACCGCTCGAATTGATCGTGCCGGTGCCGAACGTCACCGTGCCGAAATCGTGATTGTCGATGCGGACGGCATGGCCGTTGCTGTCGTTGATGTTCCCCGAATAGGTCAGACTGGCGTTGCTGTCGGTCAGGACAAAGGCGTCGCCCGCCGCAGCATGGGTGATCGAGGTGCCGGTGCCGAAGCCGAACGTGCCGACCGAGCCGTTGACGATGTCGATGCCCGCATCGCCGCCATTCAGCATCGTCGTGCCCGTGAAGTTGTAGGTGCCATCGGCATTGTCGAACTGCAGGCCGGTGCCGTTGGTGGCGCTCAGCGTGCCAGTCTGGAACGTGACCGTGCCGCCGGAATGGTTGAGGATGTTGAGCAGCGCGGCGTTGTTCGCCTGGGTGATGCTGCCGCTATAGGTGACGGCGGCGGTGCTGCTCGAGAGGTTGAACGCCGTGCCGGTCGGGCTGATGATCGACGTGTTCGCGCCGAACTGGAAGTTGCCATCCGAGCCGTTGACGATGTCGACGCCGGCATCGCCACCGTTCAGCGTCGTCGTACCGTTGAAATTATAGGCGCCATCGGCATTGTCGAACTGCAGGCCGGTGCCGTTGGTGGCGCTCAGCGTGCCGGTCTGGAAAGTCAGCGCGCCGGAGGAGTGGCTGAGGACGCTGACTAGCGCGGCGTTGTTCGCCTGGGTGATGTTGCCGCTATAGGTAACAGTGGCGGTGCTGCCCGAGACGTTGAACGCCGTGCCCGTCGGGCTGGTGATCGACGTGTTCGCGCCGAAGTTGAAGATGCCACCCGAGCCATTGACGATGTCGATGCCCGCATCGCCGCCGTTCAGCGTGCTGGTGCCGTTGAGGAAGAAGTAGCTGCCGTCGGCATTGTCGAACAGCAGGCCATAGCCGTTGGTGGCGGTGATGGTGCCATCATAGTTCAACATGCCGGTGTTCGCCGCCGCGACCTTTATCGCGCCGCCGCTGCCGTTCTGGGTGATCGAATTGGTCGCGTCGAAGTTTATCATGGCGTTGCCGCCAAAGATCCCGAGCGCCGCATCGCTGCCGCCCGAGAGGGTGGCATTGGTGACATTGATCGTGCCGCCGGAGTTGGTGAACGAAATGCCACCCTGCCCGCCGGAGACGTTCACGTCCGTAATGGTGGTAGTGCCCGCCAGCGGGCCAAAGGCCAGCGAATAGGTGCCGGCCCCGGTGGCCGCAATGTTGCTGATCGTCAGATTGGTGCCGGTCAACGATATGTCGTTCGAATTGTTGTTCGAGAAGGAAAGCCTGTCGAAGATGCCACCATTGGCGGCGCTCAGGTTGACGGCGGCAAGATTGAAGGCGTTGAACGACAGGTTCCGCAACAACGCATTGGCGTTGCCCGAACCGTTCACGGCAAGCGACACGGTGCCCGCATTGCCGTCGAGCTTGAAGCCCGCGAGCGTATTGTTGTTGCCGAGCAGGTTGATAACCGAAAGTGCACCGGCGGTGGTCGTCAGCGTCGCGGCGCCACCACCGGTCGGATCGGCGATGCTGACCGATCCGGCCGACGAGAGCTGAATCGTCGACGGTACCGTCAGAGCAATGACGATCGGCGCGCTGCCGGTGCCGGCACCGCCGCCCACGCCATTGCCAAAGCCGCGCACCTGCACGCCGGAGACCAGGTTCAGGGAGTCGTTGCCATTCGAGGCCGCCGCACTGATCGCGCTGCCATTATTGACCAGAACGATGATGTCCTCCGCCGCGGCAAGCAGTTCTGCCTGCGCCAGCGTCATCGGATTGTTGCCGTCGGAGCCGCTGCCATTGCCGCCGGCGGTCGCCGCGACAAAATAGATCTTGCCGAGCCCGAAGCCCGAGCCCGGGCTGCCGAGGAAGGTGACGTCCCTGAAGTTGTAGCTGCCTACCCCCGGTGCGTTGGTCGCATTGATAGCGGTAGTGGCCGATATGCTCGAGCCGGTATCCGTGCCCGCTTCGCCATCGCCATAGATGAACTGCGCGTTGGTCGCGCTGTTCAGATAGACGCCCGTACCCACGCCGGTGATCGTGCTGGAAGCGTTCAGCACGCCGCCCAGCCTGATATCGGCTCCGCCAAGCGTGCCCCGCAGATCGACGGCGATGCTGGTCCCCGGCGTCACCGAGCTGTTGGTGACATCGAAATCACCGACGATGATCGGCGCCGAAAGCGTCGCACCATTAAGATCGAACGCCACCGCACTGTCGCTGTTCAGGCCGATATCGAGGTCGTTGATCAGCAATCCGACAGGGTTGTTGCCGGTAATGTCGATGCCGCGCGACGTGATGCCCTGCAGGTTCACCGTACCGAGGCTGATCGCCGCACCAGTGGTGCCAACCCCGTTCAGCGAGATTCCGGTCGCCGCACCAGTGGCAATCACGCTGCTGAAGGCGAACCCGTCGATACCGATCGTTACGCCCTGCAGGTCCAGCGCGGTGCCGGTGCCGCTGTTGATCGTGTTGCCACTGCCGCGCACCACGACCGTACCGCCATTGGTGGCGGTAAAGCCGGATCCGGTGGTGGTAATGTCGAGGCCGTTGCCGCCCGCCAGATTGAAGTCGATGGTGGCGCCGGTGTTGTTGTCGAGGAAGACGCCGTTGCCGGTGCCGGCCAGAGCCAGCGACGCGCCGGTGAAGGTGATCAGCCCCGAGCTGTTGTTCGAAGCCGAGATACCGCTGACCGTCGAGGTCATATCGCCGCTGAAGGTAACGGTCCCGGTCGCGTGGTTGTTGATGAGCGCCATGTTGGTGCCGCCGAGCGCCGAGCCGACCGAGACATTGCCGGAGCCGCCCGTGATCGAAACCGCATAATTGGCCGCGCCGGTGGCGTTGATGGTGCCGGTACCCAGGGTGACCGGCCCCGTCGAGCCGGCAATGACCACGGTGCTGCCATTGGCGCCCGCCAAGGTCATCGTGCCGAAGGTCACCGCCGAACCGCTGTTGAGCAGTTCGATCGCGTTGCTGCCGGCCAGACCGATATTGGTGGCACCAAAGGTGATCGCCGCGGTTCCGGTCGTCACCTTGATGCCATCACTGGCGCCGCCGCTGGTGCCGCCGATAGCAACCGAGCCGCCATTGAAGGCCGCGCCGGTGAGATTGCCCAGAAGGATGCCGTTATTGGCAACCGTGCCGCTGGCGGCCAGCGAAGTGAAGTTGATGCCGCCGCTGCCGCTGGTCGTGCCGACCAGGCTGAGGATCTGCCCCGTGGTCGTGCCGATCGTATTCGCTGCGCCGGTGACGATCAGCGTACCGCCCCCGCTCGCGGTGAGGCCGGTGCCGCTGGTGGTGGTGATGCCCAGTCCGCCGGCGAACTCCACGCTCGCCCCGCTATTATTGGTGAGCGAAACGCCGGTGCCGGTGGTGCCGGCGATCGTCACCGCGCCCTGGAAATGGACATCGAGCGGATCGCCCTGCACGGTGTTGTCCGCGATCGAGATGCCCGCATTGCTTGCGCCGGAAATATTGACCGCACCGGTGACGGTGAAATAACCTTCGACCTGATCGAGCAGCAGGCCATAGACGCCGCCGGTCGAATTGACCGAGCCGAGCGTCATCTTCACGGTCAGCGGATCGAGGTTGATCGCGGTACCGTTCGTGGTGTCGATCGCGCCGCCAGTCGTACCCAGGACGAAGTTATTCGCCTTGGAGTTCGCGACGATCAGGCCGGTGCCGCCATTATTGGCGATGTTCAGATCCGTGAAGTTCAGCGTGCCGGTGACGTTGGTCAGGCTGAGCCCGGTGCCCGTGATGCGGCTGAGCGTGGTGCCGAGCGTCAGCGCGCCGGCAGACACGGCCTGGAGGCCGGCTGCCACGGTGTCGGAATCGAAGGTGAGATCGGAAAGGACGAAGCCGCCCGTCTCCGACGTGTGCGTCACGCTGAGGCCGGAGAATTGCGACACGGTGAAGCTGCCCGTGCCGCTCCCGTTCAGGTTCAGAATATTGCCGCCATTCGCGGAGAGCGTGAGGTTGCTCAGCCCCAGCACCACGTTCGCGGCATTGTCGAAGATGCGCACCGCACCCGCCGCACCGCCGGAGATGGTGCTGTTGCGGATGATGTTGGTGCCGCCCGCGCCATTGCCGAGCACACCGGCACCGGTGCCGCTGTTGGCGATAATCACGCCGTCGATGATGTTGTTGCCACCCAGCGTCACGGTCGCGTTCGCGCCGCTCGCGGTCAGCGTCGGCGCACCCGACCCCGCGAACGGGTTGGAGATCACGCCGGTCTGAACGTTGAAGAGGAGCACATTGGCCGGCGCACCGCCGCCCACCGTGAAGCTGTCGACGTCGCGGAAGCTCAGCAGGTTCTGCCCGCCCGCGAGGTCGAGCGAACCGCCCGCTCCCGCCGTGGCATCGAGGATATCGTTGCCGCCGTTCGTATCGTTGAGCAGCACGATATAGGTCGCGCCCGATGCTTCGGCGCCGGCAAGCGAACCCGGGTCGCTGCGCGTGCCGCTGCCGGTTGCGCCCGCGAGCACGAAATAGGCCGAGACGGACAGATTCGTGGTGTCACCGACCAGATTGACGTCGGAGAAATTATAGGTGCCAACGCCGCCGTTCAGCCCAGCGATGACCAACGGGGTGAGCCCGCTGATGGTCGATGCCGCGCCATTGGCGCTGGTGCCATCGCCATAGCGGAAATTGCCGGTGATCGCGGCGTTGGTCAGGTCGACGCCGATGCCGACGCCGGTGATCGTGCTGCTTCCGTTGATGATGACGTTGCCGGCAGTGGTGCTGCCGGTCATGTCGATGCCCCGGGTGCCCGTGGTCGAGGCACCGGCGATATCGAGCGTGGCGAAAGTGACGTTGCCGGTCGCCCCGGTCAGGTTCGCGGCCGTGGTGTTGGCTGCCAGCCCGGTGATGTCGACATCGCCGAAGGTGAAGGTGCCCGCCGAGCCGCCCAGGATCGCGAGGTGCGCACCGCCGGAGAGCGTGACCGCTCCGAAATTATAGGTGCCATCGGCATCGTTGAACGCTAGGCCGCTGCCGCCGGTGACGTTGAACGTCGTGCCGGTGAAATCGAGCGTACCGGCGGAATGAGCCGATACCGCAAGCGCCAGCGCACCGGCCGTCGCCTGGTTGAGCGTACCGAGATAGGTGACGCTGGCCGTCGAATTGGCGATATTGAACGCTGGACCGCTCGGGCTGGTGATCGTGGTGCCGGCTCCGAAGGTGAAGCCGCCTGCCGACCCCGCGAGGATGTCGATCCCGGCATCGCCGCCGTTCAGCGTCGTCGTGCCGTTGAAGGCATAGGTGCCGTCGGCATTGCTGAACTGCAGGCCCGTGCCGCTGGTGGCGGACAGAAGGCTGGTCGTGCCGAAAGTGACCGTGCCATTGTGATTGGTGATGTTCAGCAGCGCGGCGTTTGCCGACTGGCTGACGCTGCCGTCATAGGTGAAGTCGAGCGTGCCGGTGCCGCTGCTCAGCGCGATCGCGGCAAGCGCGGTGTTGCTGATGCTCGAAGCGGCGCCGAAGCTGATCGTGCCGTTGTTGTTACCGCCGATCGAGATGCCGTTGCTATCCGTCGAACTGGCCGTGAAGTTGGCGATCTGCAGCGCACGGCCACCAGCGCCGATGCCGGTAAGACCATTGATCAGAATGCCGGCGCCCGTACCCGAATGTACGACGCTGTCGAGCACCAGATCGGTCCGCGATGCGCTGAGCACCAGGCTGTTGCCATTGATCGCGTCAATCGTACCCGCGCTGCTGCTCAGATTGAGCGCCGGGCCCGCAAGGTTCAGGCCGTTGCCGCCCTGGTTGTAGATACCGAGGCTGGTGAAGTTCAGCGCGCCAATCGCATTGCCGAGATCAAGGCCGGTGCCATTCACCCGCGTGGTCGCGCTGCCGATCTGCAGCGAAGCGGCGACGGTCTGGTAGCCGGCGGTGGCAAGATCGGCATCGAAGGTTGCTCCACCGAAATAGGCACCGCCTACTTCTCCATGTCCACCCTCGATAACGATGTTCGAAAGCTGGCTGATGGTGGTCGAGCCGGTGCCGGAAGCATAAGCCATCAGTACGGTCGAGCCGTTGCCGGCCCAGAGACGCAGGTTGCTGAGCGCAATGCTCGCCGGATTGGCTGCGCTGCCGCTGCCGAAGTCGATCGCGGCGTCCGTCCCCGAGATCACGCTGTTGCGGATCGTGACGTTGGTCTTGCCGGAACCGAACACTCCGGCGCCGGTGCCGCCATTGGCGATCACCACGCCGTCAATCAGCGAGCCGTTGCCGACGATGACGGTGCTCGCCCCGCCCGCGCTGGTGGTCAGCGTCGGCGCGCCCGAACCCGCGAACGGATTGGTCACCAGGCCGGCAGCGATATTGTAAAGTCGCAGGTTCGCGGGCGCTCCGCCCGGCAGGCTGATCGTGTCGCCGTTGAGGAAGCCCCGCAGCTGTTGGCCGTCGAGCAGCGTGAACGTGCCGCCCGTGCCATAGACCGGTGCATTGGCGTCGATCGTGTCGTTGCCGCCGGCGGGATTGTTGATCAGGATGATGACGTCGGCGCCCGATGCCGCCGCGCCTGCCAGGCTACCCGGATCGGTCTTCGTACCCGCGCCGCTGGCGCCCGCCAGTACCCAATAGACGCTTGCCGAAGTGGAGAGGCTGCTGGTGTCGCCGGCGAGGTTCACATCGGCGAAATCATAGACTCCGGTAATCGCGTTGAGCCCGGCAATCACGATCGGAGTCGTGGCGCTGATCGTCGAGCCAGCGCCGTTCGCGTCGGTGCTCGAACCGTCGCCGAAGCGGAAATTGCCGGTGATCGCCGCGTTGGTGAGATCGACGCCGATGCCCACGCCGGTGATCGTGCTGCTGCCGGCGATAACGAGGTTGCCCGCAAAGGTCGCCCCGGTCAGATCGATGCCGCGCGTGCCGGTGGTCGAGGTGCCGGTGATGTCCAGCGTCGCGAAGGTGATCGTGCCCGAAGCGTCGCGCGCGTCGAGGCCGACCTGGCCCGTACCCAGCCCTGTGATGTCGACATCGCCGAAGCCGATCGTGCCGCTGCTGCCCGTAGCGAGCGCAATGCCCGAGCTGTTCGCGATGCTGGTGGTGCCGGTGAAGTTCACCGTGCCGTCGACACCGCGGAGCGAGATGCCGTAATCGGTGCTACCGGTCACGCCGAGCGAACCGATCGTCACGCTGCCCGTCGCGGTCACGCCGTCGATCACGACGCCGCTGCTGCCTGCGCCTGCGATCGAACCGCCCGAGGCGGTCACGCTGCCGCTATTGTTGCCGATCGAGAGACCCGCGCCACCGGCATTGGTCAGCGTCAGCGCACCGAGCGCGATCGTGCCGCCATTGTCGATCAGAGTCACGGCATTGCCGCTGCTGCCCGAAACGCTGGTCGCGCCGAAGGTGATCGCGCCCGCATTGTTCGAGATCGCAATGCCTGCGTTGCCGTTGTCAGAAATCGAAACCGACCCGACATTCACCGTGCCGGCATTGTCGGAGATTGCCAGCCCCGAACCCGCGCTATCGGTAATGCCGAGCGTTCCGATATTCACCGTCGCCGCGTTGTTCGACACCGAGACGCCGGTGCCCATCGTGGTGCCGCCCACCGCGATGCTGCCGATGTTCAGCGTTCCGCCGGTAAGTCCGGTAAGCGATACTGCAGTGTCGCTCGACGTTCCCGTGCTGACCGTGCCGATGTCGAGCGTGCCGACATTCACGTCGAACAGGTTCGCGGCCTGAGCCGTGCCCGTCGCGGTGATGTTTACGTCCGTACCCGAGGCATTGAGCGTGCCGCCGCCCCCGCCATTCAGCGACAGCACCGTGCCACTGCTCGCCGAGAGATCGACATTGGTGAGCGTGATCGACGCAGCCTGGATGCTGTCGAAGATCGAGATGGCACCGCCATTGCCCGACACGGTCGAGTTGCGGATGATGACATTGGACACGCCGGTGCCGACGACGGCGGTTCCTGCCGCGTCATTATGGACGATCACGCCATCGAGCGTGGTGTTGTTGGCAAGGATGACCGTCGAGCCGCCAGTGCTGCTGGTCAGGATCGCCGCGCCCGAGCCGGTATAGGTGTTGGTGATCCCCGTCGGCCCGAGGTTCGACACGATCAGGTTAGCCGGCACCGTGGCGCCGGTGACCGCATAGAAATCGGAATTGAGGAAGCTGACCAGCGACTGGCCCGCCGTCAGGTTCAGCGCGCCCCCGGCAAGAACCGAGGTGTCGATCACGTCCTGCCCGCCATTCGGGTTGTTGAGCAACACGATATATTGCGCGCCCGACGCTGCCGCCCCGGCGATGCTGCCCGGATCGTTCGCCGTGCCCGCGCCGGTCGCGCCGGCAAGTACATAATAGGTGGTGAAGCTGCCGCCGGTGATGTTGGTGGTGTCGCCGTCGAGCTGGACGTCGGCGAAGTCATAGGTGCCGTGTGTCGCGTTCATGCCCGCGACCACGATCACCGTGTTGGCGGTGATCCGGCTCTCGAGGCCGTCGGCGGCATTGCCGTCGCCGTAGCGGAAACTGCCGGTGATGTTGGCGTTGGTCAGGTTCGCGCCGATGTCGACGCCCTGGATCACGCTCGGATTGGCGATCGTGACCGCGCCGGCGTTGGTCGCTCCGGTCAGGTCGATGCCGGTCGAACCGGCAGCGCCGGTGCCAGTGATGTCGAGCGTGCCGAAGGTGACATTGCCCTGCGTGCCGGTAAGGTCGAGACCGGTGCCCGCCCCCAGGCCGGTGATGTCGACATCGCCGAAGGTCACGCCGCCCGGCACATTGCCAATCACGATGCCGGTGCCGACCGGATTGGCGATGGTGAGCGTGCCGGCAAAGGCAGTGCTGCCCGCGAGGTTGTTCAGCGAAAGTGCCGGCGAGGTCGAGCCGGTAATGGTGGTAGCCCCGGTAAAGACAACGCTCGACCCGGCGAGCGTGCCATTGATCGTGATCGGCCCCGAGCCGCTGATGGTCCCGGTGAAGCGGATCGCGCCGCCAACGTTGAACAGCGAGATGAGCGGTCCCGCGCCAGTGTCGGTGATCGTACCGCCGAAATTGAGCCCGATCGTGCCGCCGCTGCCGGCCACGCCGGATTCACCGACCTGGACCGAAGCGCCACCGCTATTGGTGATCGAGCCGCCGCCGATCGTGACCAGCCCGGTCGAACCGCCGGTGATGAACAGGCCTTGCTGGCCGCTATTGAGGATCGACAGCGTGCCGATGGTCAGGGCGTTGCCGTTGGTGCCCACGCCCTGGACATTATCGAGAATGATGCCGGCGCCCGCCGCGCCGGTCGAGCTGACGCTGCCGAAGGTCAGGTCGATGCGCAGCGGATCGAGATTCAGCGCGGTGCCCGCGGTCGTGTTGACCGAGCCGCCGGCGTTGGTGAGCGTGAAAGTGCCGGTCTTGGTGTTGTTGACCGTCAGGCCGGTGCCGCCATTGTTGGCGATATTGAGCGTGCCGAAGGTCAGCGCCCCGTCGACATCGGTCAGGGTGATGCCGGCGCCGCCGACGCGGGCGGTGGTGGTGCCGACCTGCATCGTCCCGGCATTGACCGCCTGAATGCCCGCGGCAGTGCTGGAATCGAAGGTGACGCTGCGCGCCGCGAAGCCGCCGGTCTCGCCATTGCCGCCGGTGATGTTGATGCCGGAGAGCCCCGCCACCGTGACGGTGCCCGCGCCAGAACCGTCGATGTCGAGCACCGTGCCGCCGGTCGCCGACAGGGTCAGGCTCGAGAGCGTGGCCGTCAGATTGCCGCCGGCATCGTTGATGTCGACCGCGCCTGCGCCGCCGCCGATGATCGAATTGCGCAGCGTGACGTTGCTGCCGCCATTGATGACGACGCCCGCCCCGGCTCCGCCACGAACCGTGATGCCGTCGACCACCACCGCGCCGGTGGTGTTGGTGAGCGTCAGGCCGGCCGCGCCGGTGTTCTCGATCGTGACCCGCTCGAGCAGGAACGCGCCCACGCCGTTCGCCAGGATGCCCGATCCACTGCCGCGCACGGTGACGTCGCGCACCACCGATCCCTGGCCGAGCGTGACCGCGGCGCCGCCGGCATTGCTGCCGACGATGGCCCCGTTGGTGCCGCCGAAGCTATAGGCACTGACCGATCCGTCCGCATGGCGCACGCTGACATTGCTGGCCCCGCCAACGAGATACTGGTTGGTCGCCAGCGTCACGCCGCTGCTGGCGATGTTGCCGGCATTGCCCAGCGCGACGACGATGCCGTTCGCGCCTGCGCGCGTCACCGCGTCGCCAAGCGAGGTCGGATTGGCGCTCGTGCCCGCGCTGCCGGACGTGCCTGAGCCGCTGGTGAAATAGACGCCGCCAAAGGCCTGGCCGGTGCGCGCATCGATCGCGAAACCCGTGCTGGTGAGATCGGTGTAGCGCGTGCCCGACGGCGTCACATAGTCGCGCCGGAGCCGTTCGCCCATCTGGCGATCGAGGCCACTATTGCCGGCGCTGCGATCGCGCGAGCCGCGGCCAAGCGGGATCGACAGGCGTACCGTGCCGCGCGCTTGGGTGCCCCAGCGATTGTCGTTCTGCAGCTCGGCGCCCAGCGAGAAGCGTCCGCCGGTGCCCAGCGGATCCTCGATACCCAGCTCCAGCCCGCCGCGGATGCCGCGATAGGCCTTGCTCGCCTTTTCGTCGCGATAGTCGAAACCGGCCGCCGAAGCGCGCACGCTGAGCTGCTTGCCGAGCGGTGCCGTCGCGCCGATCTCGGCGTTGGCGCCGGCAAGCGGCACTTCCTCAAGCCGCCAGCCGCTCTTGCGCTCGACCAGGCGATTATTCTCGACCGAAACCACGCCCGCCCCTGCGGAATTGGGATCGAGATAGCCGATGGTCCGGCGACTGTTCACCGGCAGGCGGTAATTGACGTGCAGGTCGAAGACCGAGGTAAAACCCTCAAGCCCGAACGAGACCGCCGTCTGATCGCGCGAGGTGATGTCGGTCTTGTAGAAGTCGACGCCGGCATTGACGCCGATGGCGACGTCCTCGCCGATCTTGCCACGGCCACCGATCGTGACCGAGCCGTTGCGGTCATAGCGCTCGTCGGCGCCGATGCGGCCGGTGATGAACAGCAGGTTGGAATCGTTCTGCGCGACCGGGGCGAACAGCTCGAAGGAGACCTGACTGCTGCCGTCCGCAGCCCGCGCATCGACGTCCGCGCGCGGTTGCCAGGTGGGAGCCTTGTCCTGCGCCTGTGCGCCGGATGCCCAGGCCAGTGCCACGCCGCTCAGGCAAGTGGACAGCAGCAGGCGGCCACGGTTGAGCTTCTGCACAGACAATCTCCCCTGTTTGAGCGCAATCCCGGCATTGGTGCCCATACCAATGACTCGACGATGGATTGTGACGCCCGCTCACCGGCTACCACTCCCGGGGTCCCGCCTCAAGGCAATGATAAGCAGTATTCCGTAACGGACTCCGCGATTTGCGGGGACGGTCCTTCATAATGCCCTATGGCCAGTCCTACCCTTTTCGTTTAGGTCTCGGCCGAATTTCGGGGGAGATCGGACATGGCGGAACCATTTTTGTCGGAAATCCGGCTGATGTCATTCGTCTTCGCGCCAAAGAACTGGGCATTGTGCAATGGCCAGTTCCTGCCGATCAACCAGAACCAGGCGCTATTTTCCCTGCTCGGCACCACCTATGGCGGCAACGGCCAGACGACCTTCGCCTTGCCTGATCTGCGCGGCCGCGTGCCGATCCATGTCGGCAATGGCTACACGCTGGGCCAGCGCAGTGGCGAGGAAGCCCACACGCTGAACATCAACGAGATCCCCACCCATCTCCACCGTCTGCAGGCCTCCAATGCCAACGGCAACGCGGTGAACCCGAATTTCGGCGGCACCGGCTATGCTCTCGCTGCGGAGCCGGGCAACCCCTACGCGACCAGCTTCACCCCGGCGGCCGTCACGATGAATGCCGGTACGGTGCTCAACAATGGCGGCAGCCAGGCGCATCAGAACATGCAGCCGTTTCTGACGCTCAGCTATTGCATCGCCCTTGCGGGCATCTTCCCGTCCCCGAACTGAGGAAAGCTCCATGGCACAGCCTTATGTCGGCGAGCTTCGTATCTTCGCCGGAAATTTCGCCCCCGCCGGCTGGATGTTCTGCGAGGGACAGCTCCTCCCGATTTCCGAGTACGAGACGATCTTCCAGCTGATCGGCACCACCTATGGCGGCGACGGGCAGAGTACCTTCGCCTTGCCCGATCTGCGCGGGCGCCTGCCGCTGCATCAGGGCACCGGCTCCAGCGGCACCACCTACTCTATGGCCGATGCCGCAGGCGCCGAACAGGTGACCCTGACGATCAACCAGATTCCGAACCATACGCATCCGATGCTGGGCGCGTCGGGCAATGGCAGCCAGGCAAACCCCAACAACAATGTCCTCGCCAGCTCGACGCTGGTGAAGCTCTATTCGGGCGAGGCTGCGGATATGGCGATGGCGGCCAATTCGATCACGCCCATCGGCGGCAACCAGCCGCATACCAATTTCCAGCCCTATATCTGCCTGAACTACATCATCTCGCTGTTCGGCATCTTCCCGAGCCAGAACTGAGGAACCCACCATGGCCGATCCCTTCGTCGCCGAGATCCGGATCTTCCCGTTCAACTTCGCTCCCAGGGGCTGGGCGTGGTGCGACGGGCAGCTGCTGCCGCTCTCGCAGAATACCGCATTGTTCTCGCTCCTCGGCACCACCTATGGCGGCAACGGCAAGAGCAACTTCTCGCTGCCCAATATGCAAGGCCGTGCGCCGATGCACCCGGGTCAGGGGGGAGGCCTGTCGCTGCACAGCCTCGGCGAGACGGGCGGAACAGAAACCGTAACCTTGCTCGAGTCCGAAATTCCCAATCACACGCACACGCTGCGCAGCAGTGTCGAGGACGGCACCCAGGGCACACTGTCCAACGGTGTGACGCTCTCCACCTCCGTTGGCGGGTCGCTCTATCAGACGACCACCAACACCAATCTGGTGCAGATGTCGCCACAGGCGCTGGCAACGGCCGGCGGCAGCCTCCCCCACAACAATATGCAGCCCTATCTGACCTTTTATTTCTGCATCGCGTTGCAGGGCGTGTTCCCGCCGCGCAGCTGAACCTTACAAGCCTGTCATGTCCCCTCCCCTCCGCGCCGCGGCCCCGCTCGGGATTCACTATCGTCCGTTCGCCCAGGACGATTTCGACTTCATCGAAGCGCTCTACTTCTCGACGCGGGAGGAGGAGCTGGCGCTGAGCGACTGGCCGGCGGTGCAGAAGACCGCGTTCCTGACCCAGCAGCATCGCGCGCAGCATCACCATTACACAAATTACTATCCGAACGCCGAGCGCCTGATCCTCGAACTCGGCGGCGCACCGATCGGCCGGCTCTATATCGATGCATGGACGCATGAGCTGCGCATCGTCGACATCTCGCTGATGCCGTCGGCGCGAGGCAAGGGCGTCGGCGAGGCGATCCTGCGCGACGTGATCGATTGGGCCGGAACCATGGGCAAGGGCGTCTCGATCCATGTCGAGAAGTTCAACCCCGCCCGCCGGCTCTATCTGCGCCTCGGCTTCACGGTTGCAGAGGACAAGGGCGTCTACGAGCTGATGGAACGCGGCGTTACGCGCATCCCAGCCGAGACGCTCTAGAAGAACACCGCTTCGTAGCGGATCGCGCCGGCTGCGTTCACGCCGATCGCCACGATGAAGATGTCGTGCGGCACATCCTTGACCGGAAAGGCGTAGATCGCCTGCGGCAGCCGGGGCTCGGCGGGTCCGGCAAATTCGAGACGGAAACCGCCTTCGGGACGTGTCGACTGCGGCAACGCGGTCGCGCTGACGAGTTCGAGCTGCTGCGGACCGACCTCGGTTGCAATAGCGAAGGACGTGCCGACCAGTCCGTCGAAATCGGCAAGCGTCAGCGGCGCAGGCGCATTTTCCGGCATCGTCGCATCATTCCCGAACGCCATGGTCAACCTTCCATCCCCTTGCGCCATCATCCATATCCGCTACTGGCACGGGCAATCCGTCACGCCAATCCCGGCGCGGGCCGGTGTCCCAAAAATCCTGAGGTGCAGTGTTCGCACCAAAATGGTAAGAAGCCCGGATCGGGGGAAAGGGGCACGCAAATGCACGACGTGCACCTGCCGCAAGAAATGAAGCAAAAACCATGACTGATAGCTCGCGTCGTCGCTTCGTTGTTGGAGGAATGGTCGCCGTTGCGGGTGCCAGCGTCGCCGGTTGTAGCGGCGGCGGTTCGAGCACGGGCAGTGTGGTCAGCCCGACCGCGGATGCCACGCCGTCCGGTCCGCCGCTCGTCGCATCGGAGATCGGCGACTGGCAGAAGCTCGTGGGCTCCGCTTTCGTCATCAGCGCGCCGTCGGGCAAGGTTTCGGCGACTCTCGCCAGCCTCGACCAGATCATCGACGCCTCGCGCCCCTCGACGCTCGGCCGGCACCAGCCTTTCTATGCGGTGTTCCAGATGGATACGCAGTTCGCCCTGGCCGGCGGGCAGACCTATCAACTGTCGCATGCAACCAAGGGCGCCTTCGATCTCTTTCTCGGCATGCCGAGCCAGATCCAGGGCAAGGGCGTGATCTCGGCGGTTCTTAACTGAGCCGCCACCGGCGGTCGCCGCACGCGACCGTCTTCAACCAGACCTCCGTATGATACCGGCGCCAATGGCGGCCGGGTTAGCTTCGCGACGTCCCTGCATCGGCCCGCCCTTCCCGTCCGACGGGAACCGGGCCGGTGTGGGCGCGTATCCCGAAGCTACCGCAATACAGGAGCATTTATGTCCCGGACCGTCGCCGATGTGATCGTAGAGACACTCGAACAGGCCGGCGTGCGGCGCTGTTACGGCGTCCCCGGCGATACGCTCAACTATGTCACGGACTCGATACGCCGCAGCGGCATTCGCTGGGTGCATGTGCGCCATGAGGAAGCGGGCGGATTCGCCGCGGGCGCGGACGCGATGCTCACCGGCGAGCTCGCCGCCTGCGCCGGCTCCTGCGGCCCCGGCAGCCTCCACTTCATCAACGGCCTGTTCGAAAGCCATCGCAACCGCGCGCCTGTGGTGCTAATCGCCAGCCAGATTGTTCGGGATGAGATGGGATTCGATTTCCCGCAGGAAGTCGACTTCAAACAAGTCTATTCGAGCTGCAGCGTGTTCTGCGACGAGATCCGGACACCGGAACAGGCGCGACGCAAGACGGCGATGGCGGCCCAGGCTGCACTCGCAAAGCGCGGCGTTGCGGTGCTGATCGTCCCCGCCGACATATCCCAGGCCAAGGCCCCCGACGAACCGTCCTTCGCGGTGCATCGCGCCGAACCGCGCGTCCTGCCCTCGCAGGAGGACCTGCACCGCGTCGCCGCCCTGCTCAACGACGGAGACCGGATCGCGATCTATGGCGGATCGGGGTGCCAGGAAGCGCATGACCAGGTCGTGGCGCTGGCAGCCGCGCTCAAGGCTCCGGTCGCCCATACCTCGCGCGCCAAGGACTTCCTCGAACACGACAATCCCTATCTCGTCGGGATGACTGGCGTGTTCGGCTCCGAGGCGGGCTTCCACACGCTGATGGAATGCGACACGCTGCTGCTGCTCGGCTGCGACTTCGCGTGGCGGCAATTCTATCCCTCGCACGCCAAGATCATCCAGATCGACATCGACGGCACCCATCTCGGCCGGCGCCATCCGGTCGACCTCGGCCTGGTCGGCACGATCCGCGATACGATCGACGCGCTGCTGCCGCTGATCGACGAGCGCGAGGAAACCGACTTCCTCGACGAATGCCTCGATCATCACCAACGCGCGAAGGCAGCGCAGCGCAAGCACGCCCGGCTCGACGACAAGAACCCGATCCACCCGCAATATCTGACCGAGACGATCGCCGCCCAGGCCGAACCGGACGCCGTCTTCACCGCGGATTGCGGCTCGCCGATGGTCTGGGCGCTGCGGCATGTGCCCTCGACCGGCAGGAACCGCACCGTGATCTCGCTGACCCACGGCACCATGGCCAATGCGATGCCGCAGGCGCTCGGCGCCAAGGCCGCCTATCCCGGGCGCCAGGTCATCTCGCTGTCCGGCGTCGGCGGCCTTTCGATGATGATCGGCGACATGATGACGGCGGTGCAGGAACAGCTCGCGATCAAGATCTGCGTTTTCAACAACGGCGCGCTCGGCTTTGTCGAGCTCGAGCAGAAGGTCGACGGCCTGCTCGACAGCTATACCAACCTCACCAATCCGAACTTCGCCGACGTCGCCCGGGCGATGGGCTTCTGGTCGCGCCGGGTGGAACGGAGCAGCGACCTGGAGGAAGCGGTCAAGCAATGGCTGGAGGAGCCCGGCCCGGCGCTGCTCGACGTCGTCACCGATCGCTATGAGCTGGTGATGCCGCCAAAGATCGAGGCGAAGCAGGTCTTCGGCACGGCGCTCTATTCCGCCAAGGCGGTGCTGGCCGGGCGTAGCGACGACGTTGCCGGGCTCATCAAGAACGCGCTGACCTGAGAACCATCTGCCGCGCCGGAACCGATCTCCGGCGCGGCAGCGCCTCAGTTGCGCTGCCAGCCACCGCCAAGGCTGCGATACAACCCGATCACCGCCGCCAGACGTTGCGAGCGAAGGCCAACGCGCTGGAGTTCGACATCGAGCAGCGAGCGCTCGGCATCGAGCTGATCGAGATAGGAAGCATAGCCCGCGCGATATCGCCGCTGCGCCAGCCCGAGCGACGCGCGATTAGCCTCTATCTGCCGATCGAGCGCAGCCTCTTCCTGCGTAAGCCCTTGCAGCGTGGTCATCAGGTCTTCGACTTCCCCCAGCGCGGTTAGCACGGTCTTGCGATAGGCGAAGGCTGCCGCGTCGCGACGGGCGGTGGCCGCATCGGCATCGGCGCGCAAGGCGCCACCACGGAACAGCGGCGCGAGGATCGACCCGCCGAGCGAGAAGAGGCTGATCGGATCGGCCAGCAGGGTCGAGGCTACGCCGCCCCCCGCCGCCGACAATTGGAAGCCAGGCATGAAGGCGGCCCGCGCCGCGTCGAGGCTCCGATCGGTGGAAGCCAGCCGCATCTCGGCCTCGGCGATGTCCGGCCGCTGGCGTAGCAAGGCGGACGGAAGCGCCTGCGGCACGTCGATCCGCTGGAGCGCGTCGAGATCGCTGCCCCGCGCGATCGGCCCGGGCGCGTCGCCGGCGAGCAGGCTGAGCGCATTTTCCTGGCGTGTGATCAGCAGGCGGGTTGCCGGAACCAGGCGGGCTGCGGCTTCATAGGCGGTCTCGGCCTGCCGCAGCTCGAGCTGGCCGGCATAGCCCGCCTGATAGCGACGGCGGATCAGCGCCAGCTCGTTCGCGCGCGATTGGAGCGCGTCTTCCACGATCGCCAGCTGGGCATCGAGGCTCCGCAGCGTCACATATCCGGAAACCACGGTGGAGATCAGCGCGATACGCACGCCGTCGCGCGCGAACTCGCTCGCGGCCAGTGCCTTGCGGCTCGCATCGGTGTTTGCGGAAAGGCGGCCGAACAGATCGGCTTCATAGGAGATGGTGAACTGGCCGCTCGCCTGGGTCTGATCGATGCCCTGGCCAAAGGCATTGACCGAGCGCGTCCGCCCGGCGTTGCCGCCGAACCCGACCGAGGGCAGCGAGTGGCTGGCCGCCAGCCGGAACTGCGCGCGTGCCTCGGCGATCCGCGTGCCCGCCACCAGCAGGTCGACATTCCCGGCGATCGCGCGGGAAACCAGCGCGTCCAGCGCCGGATCGCCAAGCTGGCGCCACCATTCGGCATCGATCGGCAGGTTGCTCGCGGTACCGCCGCGCCATGCCGCCGGGACGGACACCGCACTCTCTGCGGGCAGTCCGGGACGCGGGCCCGCGCAACCGGCGAGCACTGCCGCCAGCAGGATCGCGCCAGCGGGCCTCATTTCGCACCCGCGAGATCGACCCGCGCCTCGACCGACATGCCCGGGCGCAGCCGTGCCGCCAGAGACTGGTCGGGATCGACATGGATCAGCACGCCGAGCCGCTGCGGCACTTTCACGAAATTGCCGGTGGCGTTGTCGGGCTTGAGCACCGCGAACTCCCAGCCCGTGGCCGGAGCGATCTGCGCCACCCTGCCCTTCAGCCGCTGCCCGCCCAGCGCATCGACGGTGAAGCTGGCCGGCTGCCCGACCGCCATGCGATAGGTCTGCGCTTCCTTGAACTGGGCGATCACCCAATGCTCGGGCGGTACCAGTTCCATCAGCGACGTGCCGTTGGTGACGAACTGGCCGCGCCGGACATGGACCTCGCCCAGCTGGCCGCCCTCCGGCGCGCGGATCACGGTGTGCAAAAGGTCGATCTGCGCGAGACGGAGCTGCGCCCGCGCGACCTGCACCTGCGCATCCAGCCCGCCCCTTCCGACATCGACCGTGCGCAGGTCCTGCCGGGCAATTTCGGTCTTCGCCGTCGCCTGGCGCAGATTGGCCTCGGCAGCAGCGAGCGCGGCGGCGGTCTGGTCGCGCTCGCGAACCGAGATCGAGCCGTCTCCGACGAGGTCGAGCGCGCGGGACATGTCCGCCTTGGCCCGCAGCAATTGCGCGGCCGCACCGGCGACGGTGGCATCCTCGCCCGCGATCCCGGCCGTGCGCGCGGCATGGGCCTGCCGGCTATTGGCCAGCGCGGCGATCTGCACCTCGAGATTGGCCTCCGCCTGTGCCACCTTCGCGCGATAGATATCGTCGTCGATCAGCGCGAGGATCTGGCCGGGCGCGACGGCGCCATAGTCGCGCACCAGCACGCGGCTGACATAGCCGCTCACCTGCGGCGCGATCACCACCGTGCGTCCGCGCACCAGCGCGTTGTCGGTCTTCTCGACCTGCCCGGAGAACGGCCCGATGCCCCAGACCTGCAGGATGATCGCCACCGAGGCGAGCAGCGCCAGCGCCAGCACGCCGGTGAGCAACGGCCCCCGTTTCGGCGGGTGCCACGCTTCGGGCGGGCCCGCAGGCGCTGGAGCCGGAGCCGGAGCTGGAGCTGGAGCCGAAGCCGGCACGGGATCGGGGGTGGCGGGAGCGGGTTCGGTCATGCGGCTACCTGTCCGGACTGGAGCGCGCGCTGACGCAGTCGGTCACGGAAGGTGACCCCGGCGATGAACAGGCCGGTTGCGAGCGCAATTAGGGTGACGACCCAGAAGGTGTCGTTGAAGGCGAGGATATTGGCCTGGGCGTTGAGCGCCTGGCCGAGCAATCCGCTGGCCTGCTGCGCCCGGGCGGCCGGATCGGTGATCGTCGGCCCGACCAGTTGCGAATACTGGCCGATCCGCCCGACCACCTCGGGATTGCCCAGCGAGATCGTCTCCGCCAGCTGTTCGGCATGAACGCGTGCCCGGATCGCCTGGATGCTGCCAAGCATCGCCGAACCGGCCAGTCCGCCGACATTCTGGGTGGTGCTGAACAACACCACGAAGCTCACCAGATAATGGGGCCCACCCTTGATGATATGGCCGATGCCGAACATCAGCGCCGGCCCCAGGAACAGGGTGGTCCCAAACCCGAGCAGCGCCTGGCTGAGATAGAGTTCGGGCGCGCGCGTCTGGCTGGTCGAATGGGTATCGAGCCATGCGCCCAGCGCGATGATGAAGGCCGCCACCATGATGATCGGCACGATCCGATCGGGCCGAACCGTGAGCGCGGCCGTGGCGATCCCCGCCGCCATCGCGACGAAGACCACGGCGAACAACGGATGGAGCTGGTCGCTGGTGAGCCCGCCCAGCGTGAGCAATCCCACCGCTGCATAGGTCTGTTCGCTGAGCGCGAGCCGCACCACGACCGCGACCAGCGTGAAGAACAGGATGTCCGCGCTCCCGTACCAACGGACCCAGAGCAGGGGCCGCTTGCGCCGGTCCTCGATCAGTAGCACCAGCCCGAACAGAGGCAGCCCGACAGCGAGTGCCCAGCCGAGCCAGGGCGCCTCGGTCCACCAATAGAGGCGCCCGAGCGCCAATACGGTGCAGATCAGCAGCATCGCAGTGATGGTGAGCACCGTGGTCAGCGCATCGAGCGGCTCGAAGGCCTTGCCGCGCTCGACCGGCGGCAGCGGCATCAGGTTGAGCATCGCCCAGGCGCCGAGCGCCGCGGCGAACTCGATGAGGTGCAGCCCCTGCCAGCCCGACGGCGCGATGTCGGAGAGCGGGAACATCCGCGCCAGCGGCACGGCGAGCTGCGGCAGGCTGAACCCGACGATCGCGGCGATCGGCCGCATCCGGATCGGGAAGACCTGGAAGATATTGTAGAGCGAGAGCGTGGTCAGTCCGCCCGCCGCGATGCCGCTGATCGCACGGGCGAGGATCGCGGTGCCCAGGGTCGGGTGCAGAAGCTGGACGACCTGCGCCGCCATTAGCGCGCCGAGCACGACATGCATGGTCGCAGGGATGCCGAACTGGATCCGCGCCTTGACCAGCAGCAGATTGGCGGTGGCGTTGAACGCGACATAGACGGCGAGCAACAGGTTCGCCTCGGCGACATAGAGGCCCATGTCGCCAGCGATCGTCGCGATATTGGCGGTGATCAGGCCGTTGCCGAGGCCGCTGGCCAGCGCCATGACCAAGGCGGAGACCGCGTAGAGCACGCGATTGGTGCGGGTATGGCGTGCCGACCAGGGCGAGCCGGGGAAAAGCGGCCGTTCCTCTGGGGAGAAGCGATATTCCCGGTCTTGCGCGCCCATGATGCCCTGTGCTCCCCGTAGCCACGGCGTCGATCAGCACGAGGCCTGCCCGCATGTGCAGACACAGGACTATTTCCGGCTCCAGCACCCATACGGCAACACATACTGGGGTATTATCTGACCCACACCGCATGCTGCACCGGCCGGGCGATCGGGCACCGCCACCAGCTTCGTATAATCACATGACTGCATATCATCGTATAATGGAGGCGGCCACCGATCCGGTGCAAAACCCAACTCGCCCTTTCCCCCCAAAGGGCAATGCCCTCCCCCCAGGGCATCCTCTCCTGAACTCGCGGGCGGCTCCTCCCCCTGGAGCCGCCCCTTTTTTCAGTTCTCGGTGAAGTCGAACGATCCGCGGCCGACCGCGATCAGCGCTTCCATATCCGCCATATGCGTCGTCGCCGGCGCGGCCTCGGGCAACACTTCCGCGGTGCGGACCCGCGCACCTTCGGTGAGCGTGCGATGGACCGGGCAGCGATCCGCGATCTCCAGCAGCCTGGTGCGCTGTTCGGGCGTGATGTCGCCTTCGAACTTGATCCGCCGCGAGAAGACGTCGGCGGGAATGCTCCCCTCTTCCCGGCGATGGCCCACCGCCGTGCAATGCACGCGCACCGCCCAGCCCTTGCGATCGGCGTAGAGCTGCACGGTCATGGTCGTGCAGGCTGCCAGCGCCGCGGCGAGCAGCTGATAGGGGGTCGGCCCCGAGCCCAGCCCGCCGACCGCCACCGGTTCGTCGGCCATGAAATGCGCGCCGCCCGCCGATATGGCGAGCTGGAAACGCCCCTCGCCAGTCTTGCTGGCAACTGCCTCTTCGAGCGTCTCGTCCGTCTGCATAGCTACACCTCGTCTGATCTGGCGACCTCGCCCTTCCGGGCGCCAACATGGCATCGGAATGCCCACAAGCCCTGCCATATCATGGTATGGCAGGACTGCACCGAATGATGGCCCGAAGTCGCTAGCGCGCGTGGCGCCAGGTGACGACAAGGACGTCGCGCCATGCCGGTGCAGCCGGGTCCAGCGGGTGGATCGCGGTGACGCCGTGCCGCAGGCGCCGGTCGTCGAGCAGCACGGCCTCGCCGGGCTCACACAGGGTGAAGCTCTCGCGGCTTCCGCCATCGTCGGCGATATGGGTGGTACCAGCCGCGACATTGTGCCGCGCCACCAGCATGACGAGCACCCAGTCGACGCCGTCGCGGTGCATGCCCTCCGGCGTCGGCAACCCGGCCTCGCCGCTCCGCGCCTCGATCCGGAACTGGTGGAACTCGCCGTCCCAGCGTGTGTCCGCCCCGGTACCCTCCAGCGCGGAGAACAGCGGCGTGCACAGCGCAAACAGGTGCCGGGTGATCGGATGCTCGACCAGCGCATCGGTCACCGGCTCGAACCAGCGCTCCCGATCCCCGTTCAGGGGGTTGTAGGCGAGGCTCTGGAAATGCGGCTGGTGCGGCTTGCGCACCGCCTCCGCGCCCGAGAAGGTGAAGGCCGCATAGCGCCGGCGGCGATAGCGGCCGCCGTCCGCCATATGGCCGTCCGGAGCCAGGTCGTTCCAGCTGGCGGCGAAGCTCGCGAATGCGGCCGGATCCCCGGCCTGCGCCAGCGCGCGGAATTCCGCCGCATCGACATGGACATATCCCTGGCCCGCCAGCGCCTTGCGCAGCTTCTCGGTGCGTTCTTCGATCTCGGTGCACTCCATGGCAAAACCCGTCCCGAAGATACTCCATGGCCGCAGCCGGACAGGTCGGCAAGCCATGTCGGACTATACCTTGGTGGGGATGGGCGCCGGCCCTCCCCCGCCGATACCTACCCTGCCCCCAATCTACGCCGCCGGAACGCCAAGGGCTCCGCGGCACGGCAAGGAGACGTTATGTCGCGAACCGATCTGACCACGGCAGCAGGCGCGCCTGTCGTCGACAATCTCAACATCATGACGGCGGGACCCCGCGGTCCGGCGCTGCTCCAGGATGTCTGGCTGATCGAGAAGCTCGCCCATTTCGACCGCGAGGTCATCCCCGAGCGGCGGATGCACGCCAAGGGCTCGGGCGCGTTCGGCACCTTCCGCGTGACGCACGACATCTCGCGCTTCACCCGCGCGAAGATCTTCTCGGAAATCGGCAAGGAAACGCCGATGTTCCTGCGCTTCTCGACCGTGGCCGGCGAACGCGGTGCCGCGGATGCCGAGCGCGACATCCGCGGCTTCGCGGTGAAGTTCTACACCGAAGAGGGCAATTGGGACCTTGTTGGCAACAACACCCCGGTCTTCTTCTTCCGCGATCCGCTGCGCTTCCCCGACCTCAACCATGTCGTGAAGCGCGATCCGCGCACCGGCCTGCGCAGTGCGCAGAACAACTGGGATTTCTGGACGCTGCTGCCCGAG
>PJUL01000585.1_pt1 | contig 23870 bp, 23 predicted proteins | sample 1512221 | NCBI WGS metagenome assembly PJUL01 (sample SAMN08177667, study PRJNA422409) | Feces metagenome, whole genome shotgun sequencing project.
CGCCACCAGCACCGTGCCGCCGTGGCCGTGCACGATGGGTTTGGGCAGGCCGGTGGTGCCGCTGGAATAGACGATCCACAGCGGGTGGTCGAACGGCAGCCACATCGGCTCGAAGGCCGCGGTTTCAGCATCATTTCGGGCTGTAGCGCTTGTCCAGCTTGCGCAACCAGCTATCGAAACAGAAGCATCCAGATTGCCCAGCACCACCACATGCTGCAGGCTGGGCAGCGCGGCCCGCAACTCGGCCAGCACACCGGTGCGGTCGTGGTCGCGGCCGCCGTAGGTGACGCCGTCCACGCCGATGAGCACCGTGGGCTCGATCTGGCGGAAGCGGTCGAGCACCGCATGCGTGCCCATGTCTGGCGCGCAGATGCTCCACACGCCGCCAATGCTCACCGTGGCCAGAAAGGCGATCATGGCCTCGGGCACGTTGGGCAAATACGCGGCCACGCGGTCGCCGGGCTTCACGCCCTGGGCCTTGAGGTGCAGCGCAAGAGACGCCACTTGGCGGCGCAGCTCGGGCCAGCTCAGTTCGCGGTGCTGGCCTTTTTCATTGCGGCTGATGATGGCCGGCAGGCCCGCGGCGTGGGCGGCATCCACATGCCGCAGCGCCTGGCGCGCGTAGTTGACCTGGGCGCCGGGGAACCACTGCGCACCGGGCATGGTGTTGCGTGCCAGCACGGCGGTGTGGGGCGTGGGCGACTGCAGATCAAAGTAATCCCACACGCTTTGCCAGAACGCATCCAGCTCCGTGGTGGACCAGCGCCACAGGTCGTCGTAGCTGTCGAACTGCAGGCCCCGCTGGTCGCGCAGCCAGTTCTGGTACCGGCGGATCTGGGGAATGTAGGGCGGGGTTTTGGGTGTTGTCTCCATGGCGACGCAGCGTACCAGCGGGCTTGTGCGCTGACCACGCCCGCCCGTCTCCGAATTGACAGCATCCCTGCGCTTGACTGCGGTATTGCACGCGGTTTCACACGGCCGTTACATACACTTGCGCCCTTCCCTGTCTGCGCGCGGCCCCTGGTGCCGCCCCGTGGCTGCCTGAGTTGGCGCTGTGCAGATGCTGCCTTGCCGCGCCACCGCTGCGCGCATCGGCTCTCTGGGGCCACGCCCTTGGCGGTGTGCCTGCCCCCATTTTTTCGTGATGTGCTGCGGCGCACTGCTGTGCTGCCGCTTTTCCGTCCCTGCGTATTGCGCACGTGGGCCCTGGGCCCGCGTTCTGGTTCTGGCCTCTTGCGCGCGGCGCCGTATCGGAGCCTGATGGTGCCGTCCAGCAGTTAGAAACCGCTGCGCGGCAGGGCCCGGGGTGGGCACATCCTTTTGTTGATTTTCGAGAAAGGTGATCCCATGGAACTTCTCATCTCGGCGGGGCTGATCCTCGCCATCGTGCTCTGGGGCGTGATCGCGCCGGACGCCCTCGGGGTTGTGTTCGACACGGCTCTGGCCGCCATCACGCGCAACTTCGGCTGGTTCTACCTGTGGGTGGTGCTGGGTTTGGTGGTGATGGCGCTCATCCTGGCCTTCAGCCGCTATGGCGACCTGAAACTGGGCCAGGAAGACGACGAGCCCGAGTTCTCCATCGGCGCGTGGTTTGCCATGCTGTTTGCGGCGGGCATGGGCATCGGCCTTGTGTTCTGGGGTGTGGCCGAGCCCATCTCGCACTACGGCACCCCGCCGCCCGGCATCACGCCCAACACGCCCGAGGCGGCCAATGCCGCCATGCGCTACAGCTTCTTCCACTGGGGCCTGCACCCTTGGGCGGTGTACAGCATCGTGGCGCTGGCGATTGCGTTCTTTCAGTTCCGCCGCGGCGGCTCGGCGCTGGTCAGCACGGCGGTGCAGGCCCTGCCCTGGGCGCCGCTGCAGCGCCTGGGGCCGGTGGTGAACATCCTGGCCGTGATCGCCACCGCGTTCGGCGTGGCGGCCTCGCTGGGCATGGGCGCGCTGCAGATCAACAGCGGCCTGGCCGCCACGATGGGCGTGCCGGTGAACGAGACCTGGCAGGTGGGCATCATCGTGGTGACCTCGGTGCTGTTTATCACCTCGGCGGTGTCGGGCGTGGCGCGCGGCATCAAGTGGCTGTCCACCATCAACGTAGTCATGGCCGCGTTGCTGGCGCTGGCCGTGTTCCTGGTCGGGCCCACTGTGATCATCATCGACACCTTCACCAACACGCTGGGCAGCTACCTGAGCGACTTCGTGCGCATGAGCCTGCGCATGACCCCGTTCCGTGACAGCAGCTGGGTGGGCGGCTGGACGGTGTTTTACTGGGCCTGGTGGGTGAGCTGGTCGCCGTTTGTGGGCCTGTTCATTGCGCGCGTGTCGCGTGGCCGCAGCATCCGCGAGTTCATTTTGGGCACCGTGCTGGCGCCCACGCTGGCGGCATTTGTGTGGTTCTCGGTGTTTGGCGGCACGGCCCTGCACCTGGAGATCATGCAGGGTGTGCCGATTGCCGCTGCCGTTTCAGCCGACGTCTCCACCGCGCTGTTCGCGCTGTTCCAGGCACTGCCTTGGGGCGCCGTGATGTCGTTTGTCGCCACCATTTTGGTGTTGATCTTCTTTGTTACTTCGGGCGACTCGGCCGCGCTGGTGCTGGGCATGATGAGCACGGGCGGCAACGAGAACCCGTCGTCGCGCATCAAGGTGGTGTGGGGCGTGCTGATCTCGGGCATCGCCATCAGCCTGCTGCTGGCCGGCGGCGTGAAGGCGGTGCAGACCGCCACCATCGTGTTCGCCCTGCCCTTTACCGCCGTGATCCTGCTGATGGCCCTGGCGCTTTGGCGCGGCGTGAAGGAAGACTGGGAGGCCGAAGACCGCCGCGACCGCGCGCTGCGGCGGCGCATGCGGGAGATGGTGGGGCCTGCTGCCAACGCGGCCCCACCGCCATCCAAGTAGCGGATTTTTAGCGTTTTTAGCCTACAGCGCCCGCCCATCAAGCGCTGCAAGCTATTCAAAACATAGCAATCGCTTTCATTGGCATCGCGCCATCACACCCGCAGGAGCCCCCGAAAGCCGCGTGCGGCGTAGTAAGACTGCGCGCCGTTGTGATAGACGAAGACCCGGCCGTAGCGGCGGTCGCAAAACAGGGCACCGCCCAAGGCACGCACGTCTGCGGGCGTGGCCACCCAGCTGGAGGTTTTGACGTCGAATTCGCCCAGCGCCTGCAACGTGCGGTACTGGGCTTCGTTCAGCAGCTCGATGCCCATTTCGGCCGCCATGTCCACCGCGCTCCCTTGGGGCTTGTTCTCCTTGCGCGCGTCCAGCGCCCCGCGGTCGTAGCACAGGCTGCGGCGGCCCGAGGGGCTTTCCGGGGCGCAGTCGCAAAACAGGTATGTGCCGCCCGCCCCGTCCCGGCCAATCACGTCCGGCTCGCCACCGGACGCCTCCATGAGGGCGAGGGACTGAAGCGCCCGCGAATTGCCCGCAAGCCGGGCCTGCACGTCATCCCATGCCAACCCCGGGTGCCGGTGTTCGTGGCGCGCAAACCGGGCTTGCAGCAGCCCCAACAGGTGGTCTTGTTCGGGTTTTTTCATCGGTACCCCGGTGCCGTTGGAGGTTCAGCAGCGTGGACATGGCGTGGTTGGCGCTGCAGTGGAGGGCGAGCCTGCAGTATGCCGCGCGCTGCCCGTGGGTCTATGATCCGCAGCCGCCATCGCCCCGACGGCATCACCGTCTCCCTGTCCTTCATCTCTCGCGCCCTCGCCCATGCCCCTTCTTCTGTCCGCCTGGCCCGCTCTGTTGTGGCTGCTGCCTGCTCTGGTGCTGGGGTCGGCCTTGTACTTTCTGGCCAAGGGCGACCGGCGGGCGCTGGGCCATGTGATGGCGCTGGTGGCGTGTTTTCTGATCGGCGCGCTGTTGATGGAGTTCTTCGTCTTCATGGCCGCACGCATGGCCCGCGCAGGCAGCGCGCAGGCCAACCCCACGCTGGGCACCGGCAGCCAGCAACTGCTGCAGACGCTGGCCAACCCGCGCTCGCTCATGGCCCCGGCAGGCTCGCTGGCGTTTGTGGCGGCGTGGAGCGTGCCGGTGTCGTACCTGTGGCTGGTGGTGGCCTGGGGGCTGCACCTGTTTGCAAGGCGCTCGGGGCCGGCGCGCAAGAAGGGCGGCAAGAGCCCCCGCGCCCGCAAAGCCAAGGCCTGACGCGCGGGCGCTGCGCCCCACCGTGCCCACGCCGCGGACTGGCAAAGTCCGGCGCAGTCAATTTACAGTGTTTTGGGCCTCTAGCGCTTATGCAGCAAGCGCCAAAAGCCATCAAAACAGTAGCATTGCATTTCGCAGCCCGGTGTTGACGCAAGGCAATACCGGCCCTGGCGCCCGCGCCCACAATGGCGCGCACAGCGTTTGGGCCCTCTTGCCATGACTTCTCACAGCGACGTTCTCATCGTCGGCGCCGGCCCGGCGGGCCTGTCGCTGGCCATCTCTCTGGCCCAAGCCGGCTTCACCGCCACGGTGCTGGAGCAGCAGACCGCCGAGGCCTTGGCACAGCCCGCACCCGATGGCCGCGAGATCGCCCTCACCCACCCCAGCCGGGCCACGCTGCAGCGGCTGGGCAGCTGGGCGCACCTGGCAGATTCGGAAATAGGCCACATCGGCGAGGCCCACGTGCACGACGGCCCCCTGGGCCGCCACAGCGCCCTGCAGCTGAGTGCCCCGCGCGGCGATGCCGGGCTTGCTGCGCTGGGTTTCATCGTGCCCAACCACGCCTTGCGGCGCAGTGCCTATGCAGTGGCGGCGCACACCGCCGGGGTGCGCATCATCACCGGCGCGCAGGTCACCCGCGTGGCCACCCTGGGCGCGCAGGCCGAGCTGGATTTTGTGGTCGCAGGCGCCACCACCACCGCGCCCCAAAGCCTGCAGGCCCCGCTGCTGGTGGCCGCCGACAGCCGCTTTTCAGCAGCCCGCCGCCAACTGGGCATCGGCGCGCAGATGACCGACTTTGGCCGCACCGTCATCGTCTGCCGCATGCGCCATGCCCTGCCCCACGGCGGCATCGCCCACGAATGTTTCGGCCACGCGCGCACGCTGGCTGTGCTGCCCCTGCCCGACGACGCCAACAGTGGCCACCCGCTGTGCTCGGTGGTGGTCACCGCCAGCACGGCCGACGCCGCAGCGCTGATGGCGCACAGCCCGGAGGCCTTTGCCGCGCAAGTGCAGGCCCAGTTCAAGGACCAGTTGGGGCCCATGGCGCTGGTGGGTGAGCGTTTTGCCTACCCGCTGGTGGCCGTGTACGCCCAGCGTTTTGTGGCCCACCGCTGCGCCCTGCTGGGCGACGCAGCCGTGGGCATGCACCCCGTGACGGCGCATGGCTACAACCTGGGCCTGGCGGGCGTGGAGCGGCTGACCGCCGCACTGGCCAGCGCACGCCAGCGGGGGCAGGACATTGGCAGCACCGAAGCCCTGGCCCCGTATGCGCGCGAGCACCATCGCCACGCCTGGCCCCTCTACCAGGGCACCAACGCCATCGTGCGGCTGTACACCGACGCGCGCCCCGTGCCGCGCCTGCTGCGGCAACTGGTGCTGCAGGGCGCGCGGCGGCTGCCGCCGCTGCAGGCGGCCATCGTGGGGCAGCTGACCGGCCAGCCGCCCGCGTGGCTGCGTTGGGCTTCATAGGGCCAGCGACCGCGCTCTGCCGTCCACCCCCAGCGTGGCCAAGCCGTAGAGCGGCGCGCCCAGCCACGGGCGCCACAGTGCATCCAGCGCAATGCCGGGCCAGCCATAACACTCCGACACGCTTTGTTCGCGCAGCAGCGCAAGGCGCGGATGGACCTGCTCCAGCTCCGCCATGCGGCCCACGCCCCAGTGGAACTGCGCCCCGGTGGGCCCCACGCTGGCGTGGCGCGCGGCCTGCCCCACCGCCTGGCGGGTCAGCACATCCAGCACCATGCGCGAACCTGGGGGTGCGTGCTGCGCGAACTCGGCCAGCACTGCGTGCACCTGCGCGGGCTGCAGGTACATGAGCACACCTTCGCAGACCAGCAGAACGGGCTGCGCGCCGCGCCCCTGAGGCAAAGCCAGGCGCTGCCACCAGCCGGGCTGCGCAATGTCCACCTCCGCCTGGCATGCGCGCGGGCCGCCCGGCGCAATCAACGGCTGGCGCAAGGCCATCACCGGGGACAGGTCGGCATCGAGCCAGTGGTTGTCGCCCGTGTCCAACCATTGAAAGTAGTGCGTCAACCCGCAGCCCAGGTTGGCACCAAGCGCACGCGGGTGCTCCCCAAAAAAAGCCTGCCCCGCGGCCTTGATCGCGCGCGTGCGCCACAGCACGTTGAGCACCGTGGGCAGGTCATCGAGATAAGGCTCCACATCGGTGCCCAGACGCTGCAGCAGGGCCAGCGCCACGGTGTCGGCACAGTCAAGCCACGGAAAATAGCGGCCGCCCCGCGCACGTGCGGCCAGGGGAATGAGCAGAGTGCTAGGCACCGCGGGCAACTGCGCGCAACACCGTTGGGCTTGGCTATTGCTGGTTGGACCTTGGGGTCTGGCCGCCTGCTGGGGGCGTCCGGGTCGTCGTGGAAGGGAGGCGGAAAGCTGCTGCACGCTGGTCTCCTGCTGGGCGCGGCAACACCGTGAATACCGCGCAGAGCCGCAAGGCTGCGGCCACTGACTTCTTAAACCATTGTGGCCCGCTCTGGTGTCTGGATGGCTATGGCCCCCGACGAAGCTGGGACATCCATGAAAGTTGCCACTGCAACAGGGCCGTGAAGAGGCGTCGAGGCAGACCCTCTGTTTTCGCTGGGCACGGCTCAGCGCGTTCACGCAACCGCCTGCCCCGAGCAGGCGTCAGTGCCTGCGGATCAGCGCATTCCAGACCAGCTCCACCCCCGCAGCCACCAGGTCGACGGCGGCGCTGTCTGAGTTGTGCGCCCAGGTGTGCACAGCGCTTTTCTGGCGCTCGCGCTCGGCCCGGGCGCGGTCGCGCTCCAGGGCCACCAGTGCGTCGCCGATGTCCACGGGCTGCATGGGCGCGGGCGCAGGGCTGCCGCGCTGGCTGGCCTGGGCATAGCCTTCCATGGCACGCACCACGGCCTGCGGGTCGATGAGCGAGAACGCTGCGCGGCAATAGGGGCAGGCGTGGTCCTTGCGGATGTCCACCGGCGCGCCGCAGCTGGTGCAGTAGATGGCGCCGACGCGTTTGGCAAGGTCGTCGATCTCGGGGCGCGTCATGTGGCGCACAAAGCCTTTTTCGACCATGAAAGACGCAAAGGTGCTGAAGCGGCCGTGCTGGCGGTTGCAGCGGTAGACCATGTAGCGGCCGCTGCGCACCACGTCAAAGCCCTGGGCCAGCGAGGTATTGCAGCGCGGGCAGGCCATGTTGTCGGACAGGGGCAAGTGCGGGTCGGTGCGGTGCTCGTGCAGCAGGCGGAACAGCTCCACCACCGAGGTGGGCGAGAGCTTCAGGTTCTCGTGCCGATCAAACCACAGCCCCTGGCAGGCAAAACAGATGTCCAGCTCCAACGGCTCGCCCTGGTTGCTGGTGAAGCGGTGGGCCTGCATGGGCTGGCGGCAGGACGGGCAATGGGGCGCAGGGAACATGGTGGCAACACGGGAGGCTGGCGGTGCAAAGCGCGCACCGGCTGGCGCGCGCTGGCATGGTAACCGGGGCCTTCGGGTTCCCCCGAACCCCAGCGGCATCCACTAGCATTCGCGCCTCAACAACAAGGAACCAACAACATGGGATTCATGACCTGGCGCGCAAAAAGCGCGGATGTGCTGCAGCAGGGCGGCGTGATCGGGCCCGACGAGCGGCTGCCCTGGCCGCAGACGGCGGTGATGGGGGTGCAGCACGTGATCGCGATGTTTGGCGCCACGGTGCTGGCGCCCATCCTGATGGGCTTTGACCCGAACGTGGCCATTCTGATGAGCGGCGTGGGCACGCTGATCTTCTTTCTCATCACCGGAGGCAAGGTGCCCAGCTACCTGGGCTCGAGCTTTGCGTTCATCGGCGTGGTGATTGCGGCCACGGGTTACGCTGGCACCGGGGCCAACGCCAACATCGGCGTGGCACTGGGCGGCATCATCGCGTGTGGCCTGCTCTACACGCTGATCGGTTTTCTGGTGCAGGCCATCGGCACGGGCTGGATCGAGCGCTTCATGCCGCCCGTGGTCACGGGCTCGGTGGTGGCGGTGATCGGCCTGAACCTGGCCGGAATTCCCATCAAGAACATGGCGGCCAGCAACTTCGACAGTTGGATGCAGCTCGTGACCTTTGTGAGCGTGGGCCTGGTGGCCGTGCTCACGCGCGGCATGGTGCAGCGCCTTTTGATCCTGGTGGGGTTGATCGTGGCGAGCATCATCTACGCGGTGCTCACCAACGGCCTGGGCCTGGGCAAGCCCATTGACCTGTCGATTCTGGCGAATGCAGCCTGGGTGGGCATGCCCAACTTCGCCGCGCCGGTGTTCGAGGCCAATGCCATGCTGCTGATCGCCCCCGTGGCCATCATCCTGGTGGCCGAAAACCTGGGCCACATCAAGGCCGTGACGGCCATGACGGGCCGCGACCTGGACAAGTACATGGGCCGTGCGTTCATCGGCGATGGCGTGGCCACCATGGTGAGTGGCGGCGTGGGCGGCACGGGCGTGACGACCTATGCCGAAAACATCGGCGTGATGGCGGCGACCAAGATCTACTCCACCGCCGTGTTCTTCCTGGCAGGCGTGTTCGCGCTGGTGCTGGGCTTTTCCCCCAAGTTCGGCGCGCTGATCCAGACCATCCCGCTGCCGGTGATGGGCGGTGTCTCCATCGTGGTGTTCGGCCTGATCGCGGTGGCCGGCGCCAAGATCTGGGTGGACAACAAGGTGGACTTCTCGCAGAACAAGAACCTGATCGTGGCGGCCATCACGCTCATCCTGGGCACGGGCGACTTCACGCTCAAGTTCGGCCAGTTCGCACTGGGCGGCATCGGCACGGCCACGTTCGGCGCCATCCTGCTGTATGCCTTGCTCAACCGCAAAGCTTGAGCGGTTTGATAAGGGTTAACCCGCGATTCGCCAGCAACACCCGCTAGGATTCGGGTTTTGACCAGGGCCTCCCAGCCATGTGGCGGGAGGCCTTTCTGTTTTGCGGAGGCTGTTCTCATGTCCCTGGCCGACCGGGTGCTCTACCCCGACTTTCTCTCTCGCACCATGTCCGCCGACGAAGCGGCCGCCCTGATCCCGGCGGGCGCCCACGTGGGGATGAGCGGATTCACCGGAGCGGGCTACCCCAAGGCCGTGCCCGGCGCGCTGGCGCGCCGCATCGAGAGCCTGAACGCGCAAGGCAAGGGTTTTCGCATCGGCCTGTGGACGGGCGCATCGACCGCACCGGAACTCGACGGCGCCCTGGCCCAGGTGGACGGCATCGAGATGCGCCTGCCCTACCAGTCCGACCCCACGGTTCGCCGCCAGATCAATGCGGGCCACATGCAGTACGTGGACATTCACCTCTCGCACGTGGCGCAGTTCGTGTGGTTCGGGTTCCTGGGCAAGCTCGACGTGGCCGTGGTCGAGGTGGCGGGCGTGTTGCCCGACGGGCGGCTGATCCCCTCGTCCTCCGTGGGCAACAACAAGACCTGGCTGGACCAGGCCGACAAGGTCATCCTGGAGGTGAATGCCTGGCACAACCCGCAGCTTGAAGGCATGCACGACATCTACTACGGCACCGACGTTCCTCCGCACCGCAGGCCCATCCCGATGACGCAGCCCGACGAGCGCATCGGCGAGCCCTACCTGCGCTGCGACCCCTCCAAGGTGATCGCCGTGGTGGTGACCGACCAGCCCGACCGCAACAGCGTCTACGCTGCGCCCGACGACACGTCCAACCGCATCGCGGGCCACATCATCGAGTTCCTGCAGCACGAGGTGAAGAAGGGTCGGCTGCCCCGCGACCTGCTGCCGCTGCAGTCGGGCGTGGGCAACATCGCCAACGCGGTGCTTGCGGGGCTGAACAACGGCCCGTTCCAGAACCTCACGGCCTACACCGAGGTGCTGCAGGACGGCATGCTGGACATGCTGCGCTCGGGCACGCTGGTCAGCGCATCGGCCACCGCGCTGTCGCTGAGCCCTGCGGCGATGCAGGACTTCAATGAGCGCATCGAGTTCTACAAAGAGCGCATCGTGCTGCGCCCGCAGGAGATCAGCAACCACCCCGAACTGATCCGCCGCATGGGCCTGATCGCGATGAACGGCATGATCGAAGCCGACATCTACGGCAACGTCAACAGCACCCACATCATGGGCTCGGCCATCATGAACGGCATCGGCGGCTCGGGCGACTTCGCGCGCAACGCCTACCTGTCGATCTTCATGACGCCGTCGCTGGCCAAGAACGGCGCCATCTCGTGCATCGTTCCCATGGCCTCGCACGTGGACCATACGGAGCACGACGTGCAGATCCTCGTCACCGAGCAGGGCTTGGCCGACCTGCGCGGCCTGTCGCCCACGCAGCGCGCCCGCGTCGTCATCGACCGCTGCGCGCACCCCGACTTCCGCCCTGCGCTGCACGACTACGTGGCCCGCGCCCGCAAGACCGCCCTGGGCCAGCACACGCCACACCTGCTGAGCGAGGCGCTGTCGTGGCACCAGCGGTATGTGGAGACGGGAAGCATGCGCCTGCCTGCAGGCACCGGCGGCGCAGCCTGAGCGGGCTTTCCCTTGAGGCAGCAGTGCCTTTGACAGCCAATTGCCAGCCAGGGCCGATAAAATCAGGGTTTTCCCTAGGTCCATCGACCTCTCCCTCCTCTCACGCACCAGCCCCTACCCGGGGCTGGTTCTTTTTTGCCCACGGGCTTTTTCACCATGCAACGTCGCCAGTTCACCCAATCCCTTGTTGCCGCCAGCACCGGCCTGCTGCTGTCCACGCCATCACGCGCTGTGGGCGTGCAAGACCCCATGGACGCCAAGAGCGTGACGATTGGCTGCTCCATCGGTGCCACGGGTGCGCTGGCCAGCCTGGGCAAGGAACTCAAGCAGGGTCTGGATGCCGGTTTTGCGCAGGCCAACGCCAAGGGCATCCATGGCCGTGAAATCAAGCTGCTGGCGCTGGACGACGGCTACGATGCCGCCCGCTCCGAAGAGAACGTGCGCAAGCTGATCGCCGATGCCAACGTGGTGTCGCTGATCTCGTGCATGGGCACGGCCAACAACCAGCGCATCCTGCCGCTGGTGGACGAGGCACAGATCCCCTATGTGGCCCCGCAAAGCGGCGCCACGTCGTTGCGCAAGGCCGAATACCGCTCGGTGTTCCACGTGCGCGCCAGCTACACCGACGAAGCCCAGCGCCTGGCGCAAAAGCTGGTGTCCATGGGCATCACTGACTTGGCCATCGTGTACCAGGACACGGCTTTCGGCCGCGAATTCCTGGCCGACGTGAACAAGGCCATGGCAGCCGCCAAACAGACCGCGCCCAAGGCCTTCAAGCTCGACGCCCAAGGCGCCCAGGTGACCGACGTGGTTGGCAAAGCCGTGGCCGCCAAGCCCAATGCCGTGCTGCTGGGCACCGCAGGCGACATCACCGCCACGCTGGTCAATGAGTTCAAGAAGGTCTCACCCAGCACGCCGCTGGCTGCCACCAGCGTGGCCCTGTCGGGCGACAACCTGCGCCAGCTGGGCGGCAAGGCCTCGGGCATTGCGCTGTCGATGGTGTTGCCCGACGCGGGCCGCACCAGCGTGGCCCTGGTGCGCGAATATCAAAAAGCCATGCGCGCGCAAGGTTTTCAGGAATTCTCGGCCCGCAGCTTTGAGGGCTATGTGAACGCCCGCGTGCTGACCGAAGGCCTGGAGCGCGCCGGCCGCGACCTGACCCGCGCCAAGCTGCGCAACGCCCTCGCAGGCATCCGCAGCAACGACCTGGGTGGCCTGTCCATCGACTACGCCGGTGGCGCACCGTATGTGGGCTCGCGCTTTCTGGATCTGGGCGTAATGGGCGCCAACGGCAAGTTTGTCGGCTGAGGTTGGGCGGCCCACGGGCGGGGTCTGCCCGCCCCGCACGGCATTGGCACAATCAGCGGCTTGCACTGATTTGGCCCTGCTGCCCGTTGAACACCATGCCCATCTGGAAGAAGCCCATCGATCTGGACCTGCTGAAGGTCGCCAACCGAAACACCGCCGTCGAATACCTCGGTATTGAATTCATCGAAGTGGGCGACGATTTTCTGCGCGCGCGGGTGCCGGTGGACCACCGCACCGTGCAGCCGTTCGGCCTGCTGCACGGCGGGGTCAGCGTGGTGCTGGCCGAATCGCTGGGCTCCACCGGCGCCTACTACAGCCTGCCCGAGGGCTACCGCGCTGTGGGCCTGGACATCAACGCCAACCATCTGCGCTCTGCGACCAGCGGCTGGGTGACCGGGACGGCGAAGCCCGTGCACATTGGCCGCACCACGCATGTGTGGCACATCGATATGCACAACGAGGCTGGCGAGCTGACGTGTGTGTCGCGGCTGACGATGGCGATCCTCGCCCCGAGATAGAGCACATCCCCCTGAGGCACTTCGTGCCTTCCCCCTTCTGTCGATCGCTGCGCAATTCGGGAGGGGGAAGGATGCCCTCGCTGCGAGGCGGCCCCTGCTCGGCAGCCTTGGCATGGGGACACCCCTTTGCGACGGCCGGGGTAAATTTTTACCCCAATTGGCCTCTATCGCTTGCTGTATAAGCGCTAACAGCTATTTATTCAGTAGCGCTCTGCTGTGCCAACCGCTCGCTCTTCCAGTACACGTCATCACCGCCATCCATGCGGTTGAGCACACGGGCGAGCACAAACATCAGGTCCGAGAGACGGTTGAGGTACTGGCGCGGTGCGTCGTTCAAGGCCTCTTCGTTACCGAGGGCCACCACGGCGCGCTCGGCGCGGCGCGCCACGGTACGGCACACATGCGCCTGCGCGGCCGCACGCGTGCCGGCGGGAAGAATGAATTCCTGCAGGCGCGGCAATGCTGCGTTGTGGTGCGCAAGCGCCTCATCCAACGCCAGCACGGCGTCTCCCTTGAGCAGCTCGTAGCCGGGGATCGACAACTCGCCGCCCAGATTGAACAGCTGGTGCTGCACCTCCACCAGCAACGTACGCACCGAGTCAGGCAGGGGCTCGCACAGCAACAGGCCGATGTGGGAATTGAGCTCATCCACGTCCCCCATGGCGTGGATGCGCAAGCTGTTCTTGGAGACGCGCTGGTTGTTTCCCAGGCCAGTAGTTCCTGCGTCACCGGTGCGTGTGGCGATTTGTGTGAGTCGATTGCCCATGGCAGATTCTTGGTAGGTGATTGCTGGGTAGCACACGCCAACAGCGATGGCGTGGTGGCATGCGCCCATTCTGCGCTACCACGCACCGGTGCGGCCTTGAAAAGACCAACGCCCCGCAGGCACAAGGGCCTGCGGGGCGTTGCGAGTGGGGCTGTGCAGTGCGCAGCCGCCAGCCGTCTTGATCAGTGCGTCATCGACGTGCGGTTCAGGCGGTCGATGTCCGCCGTGGACACGCCAGCATTGGTGGGCTGCATCTGGTTCCAGGCGTTCGCATGGTAGGCATCCCATTCAGCGCGCGAGACCATGCCATCGCCGTTGCTGTCCATCAGACGGGCATTCACGCGGGCGTCCGCCTTGGCTGCTGCCTTGCCGCCGGCTGCGCTGGGGTTGATTTCGGCAGCGGGGGCGCCACGGCCATCACCCTTGGCAGGGTCTGCAGGCGCCTTCGCATTCTGTTGCGTGCGTTGGTCAACGCGATTCTGTGCAGCGGCTGCGGCGGGGCCACCCGATGCGGTGGGGCTCACCTCGGCGGCGGGGCGGGCCGTGACAGGTGCAGGGGCTTGGGCCAGCGCTGCAGTGCAGGCGAGGGTGGCCAGTGCGGCGAGAACGGTTTGCTTTTGCATGGTAAGTAGCTCCTTGTTCAAAAAATGAAAAACCAGCGATGTGGTTGGATTTCATTGTTTTGCGACCTGTGGTGCACGCCTGTAGGACGTGCGCGTTCACGTTGGTCATCCCCCGCCCGTGGGGAATGGGCGTACTTCTGGCTACATCCTTGTCGAGGTCCTACACAAACAGGGCCTCAGGGGTTACACCGCGCTGGCAAATGTTGGTCGGGGCAACAGCAGGCAAGAGTGCTGGCGTAAACAGGGCGACCGCGGTGCAATGGCGTCCTGTTCAACTTCCAAGGAGTTCTGCTTTGAACAAAGCACTGCAACGACGCACCCTGTTCGATACCCGCAGCGCGATGCTTTTTGCCGCCATCTCCCTCGGAGGAGCGGGCGCCCTGCAAGCGCAGGGGCAAACTTCTTCCGCAGCTTCCCCCTCGTTCGGACCCGCCGAGAAGCCAGCAGCAGCTTCAAGCCCTAAATATTCGTTGGGTCCATCAAGCAGCACATCGCCCCAAGCCGCCTCCGTGGCCTTTGACCGAGCAGACACCAATAAGGATGGCCAGCTCAGCCCTCAAGAGGCCGCCAAGCTGCCGGCCATTGGCCAGCGCTTCAAAGAGCTGGACACCGACAAGAACGGGATGTTGTCCCGTGAAGAATTTGAGAAGGGCGCGAACTCCTGACCCTGACCGGGCAATTCCCTTCCAAGCGGACGCCATGCCGCGCAAGGGCCGCGCCCTCCACTGATGTTTTACGGGCCGTTGGCGCCCGTGGGCCCGTGCATGCTGGAACTCCAGGGCGTGCACGGGCCCTGTGCTTTGGGCACAGCCCCTTGCTTCCTCAGTCGTGCAGCGATGACAGAAACTGCTGCAGTTCCGGGGTCTGTGGATTTCCAAACAGCTCTGCAGGTGTGCCCGATTCATGCACGCGCCCCTGGTGCATGAAGATCACCCGGTCGCTCACCTTGCGGGCAAACGCCATTTCGTGGGTCACCATCATCAGCGTCATGCCTTCTTGTGCCAATGACTCCACCACACGCAGCACCTCGCCCACCAGTTCAGGGTCCAGCGCCGAAGTGATCTCGTCGCACAGCAGCACCTGGGGTTCCATCGCCAGGGCGCGCGCAATGGCCACACGCTGCTGCTGACCACCGGAGAGCTGGTCGGGCATGGCGTCAAACTTTTCAGCCAGGCCCACACGCTGCAGCAGCTTGCGCGCCTGCTCTGCCGCGGCCTGTGCGTCTCGGGCCTTGACCAGGGTGGGGGCCAGCATGATGTTGCGACCCACGGAGAGGTGGGGAAACAGGTTGAAGCTTTGAAAAATCATGCCCACCTGCTGGCGCAGCTCGCGCATCGCGGCAGCGCTTTCGTGCAGCAGCTTCTTGCCGTTCACACTGAGCGCGCCTTCCTGGAACACCTCCAGCCCGTTCACGCAGCGCAGCAGTGTGCTTTTGCCAGAGCCACTTTTGCCAATGATGGCAATCACCTCACCGCGCTGCACCTTCAAGTCGATGCCTTTGAGCACCTCATTGGCGCCATAGGACTTGCGCAGCGCGGTAATGTCCACGATGGGCGGGGCTCCTACGGCAATGCCGTCGTGGGCCGGGACTGCAATGGTGTCAGTGGCGAGTGCCATGGAGTTTCCTTTCAAGAGACTGCGCCACCAGACTCACCGGGAAGCACAACACAAAGTACAACAGCGCCACACAGGCGTAGACCAGGAAGGGTTGGTAGGTGGCGTTGGAGATCATGCTGCCGGCCTTGGTCAGCTCGACAAAGCCGATCACCGATGCCAACGCCGTGCCTTTGATCACCTGCACCAGAAACCCCACGGTGGGCGGCACTGCGATGCGCAGCGCCTGGGGCAGCACCACGTGGCGCAACTGCTCGCCAAAGCTCAGCGCCAGGCTTTGCGCCGCCTCCCACTGGCCCTTGGGGATGGCAGCCACACAGCCGCGCCAGATCTCCGTGAGGTAGGCACTGGTGTAGAGCGTGAGCGCCACGGCGGCAGCCGTCCACGGTGAGGTCTTGATGCCAAAAAGCGCGATGCCGAAGTACGCCAGGAACAGCTGCATGAGCAGCGGCGTGCCCTGAAAAACCTGCACGTAGGCGCCCACAGCACGGTCCGCGCCGCGCAGCTTGGACAAGCGCAACACCAGCAGCAACAGTCCCACCAGTCCACCACCAATGAAGGCGATGAGGGAGAGAGAAACCGTCCAGCGTGCTGCCATCAGCAGGTTGCGCAGGATGTCCCACAAGGTGAATTCAACCATCGGGATTTACCTCCCCACCAGAAAACGCGTGCCCATCCACATCAGCAGGCGGCGGGTCAGTATGGACAGCAGCAGATACACCGCCGTGGCCACAATGAATGCCTCGAACGCGCGGAAGGTGTTGCTGGAGATGAGGTTGGCCGCGTAGCTCAGCTCGGGTGTGGAGATCTGTCCGCACACGGCCGAACCCAGCATCACGATGATGATCTGGCTGACCATCGCAGGCCACACCTTGAGCAGCGCGGGCGGGAGCACCACCCTGCGAAACACTTGGCCAGAGGTCAGCGCCAGGCTTTGCGCCGCCTCGATCTGCCCGCGCGGCGTGGCCTCGATGCCGGCGCGGATGATCTCTGCCGAATAGGCACCCAGGTTGATCACCATGGCCAGCACCGAAGCGAGCTCGGGCGAGAGCTTGAGCCCCAGCGCCGGCAAACCAAAGAAGATGAAGAACAGCTGCACGATGAACGGCGTGTTGCGCACCAACTCCACGTAGGTGGCTACGGCTGCGCGCAGCGGCAGGGCCCGCGGCCCCAGGTTGCGCGCACGCGCCCAGGCGCATGCCGTGCCCAGCAGCAGGCCCAGCACCGTGCCCACGATGGTGAGGCCAATGGTCCAGACCACGCCGCGCACCAGCAGCGGCCATGCAGCCATCACCGCAGAAAAATCAAGTTGGATCAGCATGGTGTGCCTCTTGAAGGTCAGCGCGGGTCCGCCACCTTGTATCGCATGGCCACGACCACGCCCTCGCCTGTTCAGGAGGGGGCGTGGACACGCTCAGCATGAACGCTGTGGGGGGGGTAGGAGGCGGAGAACCGCTCAGAGTGGCAGATCGCCTGCGGGACGGCCCAGCCACTTGCTGGACATCTTGTCGATGTCACCCGACTTGCGCGCCTCGGCAATGATCTCGTTCACCTTGAGGCGCAGCTTGTCTTCGCCCTTGGCCACGCCGATGAAGTTGGGGCTGTCTTTCAGCAGCAGCTTGTATTCGGTCTGCAGGTTGGGGTTCTTGACCATGATGGTGCCGGCCGTGGAGGCGCTGGTGGCAATGGCCTGTGTTTGGCCCGACACGAAGGCCGAGATGCTGGCTGCATGGTCTTCAAAGCGCTTCACGTCCACACCGGCGGGCGCGACCTTGGCCAGCTCTTGGTCTTCCATGGCGCCACGGGTCACCGCCACGCTTTTGCCCGTGAGGTCGGCAAAACTCTTGATGTTCAGGCTCTTGGCGGCAAACACGGCCTGGAAGAAAGGCGCATAGGCGGCGGTGAAGTCGATCACCTTCTCGCGCTCGGGGTTCTTGCCCAGGGTGGAGATCACGAGGTCGGCCTTCTGCGTCTGCAGGTAGGGGATGCGGTTGGCACTGGTCACGGGGATCAGTTCCACCTTCACGCCCAGCTTGGCGCCGATGTAGTTGGCCATCTCCACGTCCAGGCCTTGGGGCTTGAGGTCGGTGCCGACAAAGCCGTAGGGCGGGTAGTCGGTGGGGATGGCGATCTTGATTTCCTTGGCCTTGAGGATGTTGTCCAGCGCGTTCTGCGCGTGGGCGGTGGGCGCCATCAGGGCCGCAGACAGGCCTGCGGTGGCGAGCACGGCCAGGGTCAGGCGGCGGGTGTATGACAAAGCGCGGGCGGTGGTCATAACAGGGCTCCTAGGTAGGTGGATGCGTCGGTGGAAGCGCCCTTGTCGGACGCCGGGGGAAGAGAACTTTTGCGGCCACGGGCCCTGGCCGCTTTGGCAGGCAGGGGCGAGGCGGCGTCCAGTGGGGCCGACGGGCTCTTGCGCACGGGCGCCAAGGCATCGCGCAGTTCGGCCAGCGGGTCACTGCTGGCCTGCAGACGCAGGGCCGATTGCACAGTGCCGATGTGTTCGGACATCAGCGCTTCGGCGCGTGCGATGTCGCCGACCTCCAGCGCCTCGACGATGCGCACATGGTCGGCGCAGCTTTGCGCCGCATCGTGCGACGACTGGTAGAGCATGGCGATCAGCGTGGTGCGCGCCGTGAAGTCGCGCAGCGTGTCGGCCAGCAGGCTGTTGCCCAGGCACTCAGCCAGGCAGACATGGAAGTCGCCCAGCAGAAAGCTGCGCGCGCCGACGTCGGTACCCGCCAAGGCGGCCTTCTCCCGTTGCAGGTGGCTTTTGAGCTGGCGCACGGCGGCCTTGTCCACCACCTTGAGCTGGTGCAGCAGGCCCAACTCGATCACGCGGCGCGCCTCGAAGGCCTCTCGCGCTTCGTCTTGCGACGGCTCGATCACATACCAACCGCGGCGTGCACTCACGGTGACGATGCCGCGGGTGGACAGCCGCGTGAGCGCCTCGCGCACGATGGTGCGGCTGCAGTCGAACAGCATGGCCAGCTGCTGCTCGCCCAGGCGGGAGCCGGGCGCGAGCTTTTGCGCCATCACGGCTTCAATGATGCGGTTGCTGATCTCGGTGGCGGTGGTCATTGCCTGCAGTTACGCAGGTTCCATGCCAACTGGTATACAAGCTGAATGCACCAGACTGGCGCACGGATGCAGCGCACGGAGGGGTTTTTGCGAATGCGCCGACACACCCCTTTGCATGCAAGTGGTGCGCGCGCCATCGCAACCGGTGCATGTGCACGCTGCCGCGGCATCCGATGAGAAGCGGGAAAAAGGAAGAAAGAAGGGGCTTTGGCGCTTTGCTAAACCAAACCCGCAAGCCGCACCAGCCAGGACACCACCAACCCGCCGCCTACCGCCGCCAGCACCGCTGGGTGCCACCACGGCCAGCCCCCCACGCGGTGGCGGCCCAGAGCCCCTTCCACGACGGCCTGCCCGGCCAGCAGCGCCAGCCACAGCAACAACAGCACCGCGCCCGGGTTGGCAGCCCACGCTGCGGTCAGATCGCCCTGAACCAGCGCCGCACATGCGTGCGTGCCACCGCACAACGGGCAAGGCAGGCCCGTCAGCGCACGAAACCCGCAGCCCAGACCCGGCCCGCCCTGCCCCAGCCACCAGGGCGTGGCGGCCATGGCCAGCGGCCAACCCAGGCCAAGCGCCAAGCGCAGCTGCCGCGCGCCCCGGTCCAGCGGTTGCCAGGCAAGCCTGCTGCCTGCAGGAAACCGCATCGCGCCAGGCTCAGAGGGGAGGAAGTGCCACCGGTTCATCGCCCACCAGTTGGCGCGCCATGTAGTAAGAGCCGATCATGGACAGCGGCAGCGTCAGCAACGCACCCACCCCGCACAACAAGAAGCCGAGCGAGCCCACGATGCCCAGCACCAGCGAGCAGAAGAACGCCGAGCCCAGCTTCTTGGTGACGATGCTCCAGGCTTGGTTGAAGGCCTCCACCCCATCCCGCTCGCCACGCGCCACCAGGTACAAAGCCACCGGGGGAAGCGCCATGACCAGCAGGCCGGGGATGAAACACAGCATGAAACCCACCGAGACGACCAGCGAACTGATGATCCCCGCCACGAAGGCGGGCACAAAATCATCAAAGCCCCGGAAGATGTCGCCGATCTGCACGGCCTCGCCGCGCGCCTCGCGCTCGATCATGCGCATGTAGCCCACCACCATGGGCCCGGCCAGCAGGCCAGCGCTGACGCTGGCCACCACCATCACCAGCAAGGTGCACACCACATGGGTGATGGCGTTGTTCTTGAAGATGCCCCACGCACCCGACAGGCAATCCCCCACGTCCATTGAAGCCATGGCAATCCCCTCTGTTTGAAGTCGTCAGCAAGACGCCGAGCCAGTGTAGCGAGCCGCCGCGCTGGCAGCTACCTCGGCGGCTACTTTGTCACAGAAGACCCTCCCACAGCGAGAACCGCGCAGACTCGGGATGGGGCGCGCAGGTCGACGACGCCACACCGAACCGCTGGACCTGCGGTTGTGCGCCCGCGTACGGCGCCCATCCAGGGTCGCCACCTTGTGCAAACGCCACCCAGCGCTGGTGCATGGCCTCGGCCAGCTCGGCAGGCGGTATGGGTCCTGTGAGCTCCTCCCCCATGGCAGTGTGAAGGTTGCCGAACACAAAGGGCAGCTCCACCCCGTGCGCGGCGCCCAGTCGCCCCCGCCACTGCGGCGAGAGCCAGGCAAAGTCGTAGGCGTGGGCACTGCGGGCCCATCGGCTCGCCAGCGCAGCAATGCGCTGCGCGGGCACGCGGTAGTAATAGTCGGACTGCAGGGCGCACAGCAGTTCGCCAGGCGTTTGTTGGGCGGGTGGCAAAGTGCCGCGCAAGGTCTGCAGCGTGTCTTCATTCAGGCCCACCTCCTGCGCAAAGGCCTGCACCTGTGCCTCGGTCACGCGGTCGATGGCGCCGCCCGGCACGTGGTACAGGCGCATCTCCTCGGCATTGCTGCCCACCAGCACCTGCAGGTCGGGCGGGTGGGCCGCCCACTGCTGCGCCAGCGCCTGCAGCGGGGGCGCTGCCAGCACCTGCCCATCCACCACGGGCCGCAGCGGAAAAAAGTTGCGAAGGCCCAGGCCGTGTTGCTGGCGCAGGGCCGGGTCTGCCGCGAGGCGGTGCACGGCGTGCAGCACGGCGGGCCGGGGCGCTGCACCCAGCGCGGCCAGGGAGGGTGCGACACCCACCAGCGCAGCTACCGCACAGCGCGCGGCAGAGGCCTCTTGCAGCGTTTGGCAGGCCACGCTGGGGCTCTGCAAAATGGCGCGCTGCAGCAAACCGCGGGACGCAGGCATGCCGAGCACGCAGGCCAGTGCGCCCGCACCGGCCGACTGGCCGAACACCGTGACCTGGCCCGGATCGCCACCCCAGGCGGGGATGTGGTGGTGCACCCATTGCAGCGCGGCCAACAGGTCCAGCAGGCCGCGGTTCGCGGGCGCGACACCGTCGGCCGCCTCGGCCTCGAAGTGCAGGAAACCGTCGATGCCCAAGCGGTATTGCAGCGACACGAACACCACGCCCTGCCGCGCTAACGACGCGCCGTCATACAGCGGCTCACTGGCCGCACCGCGAAAGAACCCACCGCCGTGCACCCACACCATCACGGGCAGGCGCACGCCGGGCTCTGCAGGCGGCGCCCACACGTTGACGGCCAGGCAGTCTTCGCCCCCCAGCATGGGCGAGTCCGCGTGGGCGGCGCGGGCCAACTGCGGTGCCATGGGCGCAAACGTGGTGGCGTCGCGCACGCCAAACCAAGGCAATGCAGGCACCGGCGCCACAAAACGCAAGGCACCGCGCGGTGCCTCGGCATACGGCACACCCCGACACACGCGCACGCCCTGCTCCCACAGGCCGCGCAGCTGCCCGCCGTGGGGCAGCCTGACTTGGGGCGCCGGTGTACCCCCCGTCATTCCGTGGCCAGGCCCAGCTTGTCGATCAGCGGACGCCATACGGCCGCGTCGCGGGCCGCCCAAGTGCGGGCATCACCCGGCGTGGACGAGGTCAACGTGACGTTCATGGCCTCAAGCCGGGACTTGTACTGCGCATCGCTCGCACGGCATTTTTCCGAGACGACGTTGAGCCGGTTCAGCAGCTCGGGCGGGGTGCCGGCCTTGGCCACCACGGCAATCCACGCGGGCCGCGCCAGGTCGCTGGCGGCTGGCAGGGCTTCAGCAATGGTGGGCACATCGGGCAGCAGCGCCGAGCGCTGCGCGCCAAACAGTGCCAGCGGCACCAGCTTGCCCGCTTTGACCTGCGCCGCAGCCGTGCCAATCACGAGGGTCATCGCATGGATCTGCTGGCCCATCAGCGCCGTGAGGCCCGCGCCTTCCCCGACGAAGGGCACATGGGTGCCGGGCATACCCAGCTTTTCCACCAGCGCCGATGTGAGCAGGTGCGCAGGACTGCCCTTGCCGGGTGAGCCAAAGTTGATGCCGCCGGGCGTGGCTCGCGCCAGCTTTTGCAAATCAGCCAGGCTGGTGATGCCCATGCCCGATGGCACGGCCAGCACCAAGGGCGATGTGCCCAGCACGGCCACACCATCAAAGTCGTGCTGCGGGTCGTACGGTTGCTGCTTGTAGACATAGGGCGTGATCGTCATCTGCGACATGCCGATGCTCAGCAGGTTGTAGCCATCTGCGGGCTGGGCCTTGAGGTAGTTGACGGCCAGGATGCCGTTGGCCCCGGGCTTGTTCTGCACCACCACGGCCTGGCCCAGCTCGCGCGCGGCGCAGTCGGCCCACACGCGGGTCATCGCGTCCGACCCGCTGCCGGGTGGCTGCTGGGCGATGAGCTGAATGGGCTTGTTGGGATAGCCGCCCGGCTGCGCCACGGCGGCGCCTGCCGCCATCAACAACAAGGCGCCCCACAGGGGTGATCGGGCGACACGGGGAAGGATTGGGGCCATGGTTTTTGTCTCCTGCGTTTTTGGGGGTTGGGTGAAATGAAGGGACGCGCAGATCCACACCACCTGAGGTGGCAACCGGCACGAGGGGAAAGGGCTAGCGGCGTCGGCCCCGCGCCGCTGCCGGCGCGGCTGGAGCAGCAGGCGCAGCGCTGGAGGTGGCGGCATGGCAGCGCGCAGCGATCAGCTCGGCCAAGCAGGCCAGTTGTGCCTGCTGCGCCGCGGCCGTGCCTTCTTCGTGTGGGGGCTGCTGTGGCGCTTGCGGCGCCGCAAACAGCTGCAACAGCCCCATGCCGCGCAGCGACGACAGCACCAGGCCAAAGAAACCGTCGCGGTCCGGCGCGTTCGCCAGCTCTGGAAACGTCGCAAAGAAACCTTCACGCATGCGAACCTGCACGTTCAACCGCAGCTCTGCAATGTGGCCCAGCACCTCGGGCTGGTTGCGGCAGCCCAGGTAGATGTTCCAGGCCACCACAAAACGGGGCTGCGCATAGACCAGCGACCAGACCGCCTGCACAAAGCGCGTGGCGCGCTCGCCCGGCTCCAGCGTGTTGTCCGGCCACAGCCCACCCGACTGCCCGCTGGACTCGATCAACTCGCTCAGCACATTCATCATCAACACCGCCTTCGACTCAAAGTGGTGCTGCACCGCGCCCGATGTCATGCCCGCCGACTTGGCCAGTTCGTGAATGGACATCTCCTCCAGGCTGCGGTGCTGGATCACCTCAATGGCCGTGGCGATGAGGTGCTGGCGCGTGGCGGCGCTGCGCTCGGCATGCGTGCGGCGCACTGCGGCCTTGGGGGAAACACGGTGGTTCATAGTGCTCTCACAATATACATTTCAAACGTAATGTATTTATACCCACCCGGCCCCACAAGCCCGTGAATACCCGCATCTGCCGCGCGGCCCGCGCGGTGCCCCCTTGCGTGCATCCGCGGGCCCGAACCTAGAATGCCCTTCACGCCCCCACCGCCATCCTGGAGACACCCCATGAACGCCCCCACCGCTGCCGCCCACCTGCTGCCTGAAATCCAACTGCGCAACGTTCCGCAGGCCTTCATTGATGCGCTGCAGGCCCGCTTTGGCGCGCAGTGCTCGCTGGCCCAGGCCGTGCGGGAGCAGCATGGGCGTGATGAAGGCTCGCTGCAGGCCCCGCCGCCCAGCGCCGTGGTGTTTGCCGAAAGCACACAGGACGTGGCCGATGCCGTGAAGCTGGCCAGCGAGTACGACGTGCCCGTGATCCCCTACGGCGCGGGTTCGTCGCTCGAAGGCCATCTGCTGGCCGTGCAGGGCGGCATCAGCATCGACGTGAGCCGCATGAACCGTGTGCCGACGATCAACGCCGAAGACCTCACGGTGACCGTGCAGCCCGGCATCACACGCAAAGCATTGAACGAAGCCATCAAGGACACCGGGCTGTTCTTCCCCATCGACCCCGGCGCCGACGCCAGCATCGGTGGCATGTGCGCCACCCGCGCCAGCGGCACCAACGCCGTGCGCTACGGCACCATGCGCGA
>PJUL01000588.1_pt1 | contig 23694 bp, 16 predicted proteins | sample 1512221 | NCBI WGS metagenome assembly PJUL01 (sample SAMN08177667, study PRJNA422409) | Feces metagenome, whole genome shotgun sequencing project.
CTATGCGATCTATCCCGACGGCGTCGGCGGCTCGAAACTGACCACCAGCCTGGTCGAGAAGACCCTCGGCACGCGGATCACGGGACGGACGTGGACGGCGGTGCTGGCGCTCGCCGACATGCTTGAGCCGATCTAGTCCCTCACTGTCCACCTCGGCAGCGCCTGAGACCGCCGGCGACTTTGCCACCGGCGGCCGCGCCGCCCCAGCGCCAGATTTACACCTCCGCGCCAAACGCTACTGAGAGTCACTTGCATTTAGGCGAAAAGGCGGCCAGAAGCGTCGCCGTTCGGCGAGGCGCTCTGTCGGGAGTCGCTCGCCCATAGTCTGCGAATGATTCTTATTCGCTTATTTTGGGGATATTCCATGCGCATGTCCAAGCGGACGCGCGGCCTTTTGCTGGCCGGCGTCGCCAACCTTGCTCTCGCGGGCCTCGCCCACGGCCAGACCGCTGAAACCTCCGAAGAGGCCACCACCACCGCGACCGCCAGCAAGCTGTCGCTGGGCAAGGTCGTCGTCTCGGCCGGCCAGGAGAAGGTGGCGATCGATACGCCCCAGGCCGTGACCACGATCGACCAGGAAGCCATCGACAACGCCCAGGCCTCGACCATCGGCGACCTGCTGGCCGGGATCCCCGGCGTCAACACCATGGGCGGCGTCGGCGCCCTGGGCCAAGGCTTCAACATCCGCGGCATGGGCACGGGCCTGGCCGACAGCGACAGCCGCATCCTGATGCAGATCGACGGCGTCACGAAATTCTACGAGCAGTACCGGATGGGCTCGTTCTTCAGCGATCCCGAGCTCTACAAGCGCGTCGAAGTGCTGCGCGGCCCGGCCTCCTCGACCCTCTACGGCGCGGGCGCCCTGGCCGGCGTGGTCAACTTCACCAGCAAGGACGCCGGCGACTTCCTGAAGGACGGCGACCGCTTCGCCGTGCGCCTGCGCGGCGGCGTCGAGAGCAACGCCAACGCCCGCTTCGGCTCGGGCATCCTGGCCCTGAAGCCGACCGCCAACACCGAGCTGCTGGGCATGTACACCAGCCGCCGCAGCGACAATTACGAGAACGGCGACGGCGTCGAGGTCGCGGCCTCGGAAGCCAGCTCCGACAGCTACCTGATCAAGGGCCGCTACTTCATCGGCGGGGCCAAGGGCCACAACGTCTGGGCCTCGTACCAGAACTGGAAGAACGACAGCACCCAGATCTACGACCAGTCCGAAGCCCTGGCCACGACCCCGGTGCGCCGCAAGACCACCGACGACACGGCCGTGATCGGCTACAACAACGACTTCAATGGCAGCGACCTCTTCGACGTCGCCGCCCAGGTCTCCTACGCCAACACCAAGGTCAACCAGACCGACACGACCTTCCTGTCGGGCGTGCTGGAGTCGGAGTTCTCGTACAAGACCCTGCAGGCCCGCACCCAGAACGTCTCGAAGTTCAGCCTCGGCGGCGACAACGTGGCGTTCCTGACGATCGGCGCCCAGGCCTACAAGCAGGAGCGCCGCAACCCGCGCCGCACCGCCACCGGCACGAACCATGGCGCGGCCACCCACCCTGAAGGCGACATGGAGAAGTACGGCCTGTTCGCCCAGGGCGAGGTCGTGCTCGGCAAGCTGACCCTGATCCCGGGCGTCCGCGTCGACTGGACCAAGCTGCAGCCCGGCGAAGGCGTCACCACAACCACCGTGGTCAAGGACAACGGCGTCTCGCCCAAGATCGCCGCCCTCTACAGCCTGACCGAATGGGCCTCGGTGTTCGGTTCGGTCGCCCACACCGTGCGCATGCCGGTGCTGGACGAGATCTACAGCCGCACCGCCACGGCCTCGACCAACTACAGCCTGAACCTCAAGCCCGAGGAGTCCGACAACATTGAGGTCGGCGGCACGCTGCAGTTCCGCGACCTGTTCGGCCAGGGCGACCAGTTCCGGTTCAAGACCACCGTGTTCCGCAACGACGTGAAGAACCTGATCACGCGCGGCACCTCGACCTCCAGCTACTTCGTCAATGTCGGCGAGGCGCGCTATTCGGGCGTCGAGGTCGAGGCCGAATACGGCGCCAAGCAGTTCTTCGCGCGCGGCTCGGTGTCGGTGATCGACGGCGAGAACCGCCTGACCGGCGCCTATCTCAACACCATCCCGGCCGACACCCTGAACCTCACCCTGGGCTATGTCTTCCCGACCCAGAACCTGACGGCCGGCTGGCGCGGCGAGTTCGCCGACGCCCAGAACCACGTGACCTCCACCTCGCTGGCCACGCCGGGCTACGCCGTCCACAACCTGTTCTTGACCTGGAAGCCGCAGGACGGCCTGCTGCAAGGGCTCGAGGTCCAGGCCGGCGTCGACAACCTGTTCGACAAGACCTTCCAGCGGCACCTGCTGTCGCTGGACGCCGAAGGCCGGACGTTCAAGCTGACCCTGGGCAAGACGTTCTGAAGCATTTTCGAGCGAAGTGGACACCGGTTCGCGTGAAGAAAATGCGCCCAAGCAAGAAGCCAGAGCCTCGGCCTGACGAAGTCAGGTCGAGAAAGGCTCTGGGATGAAGACGCCCTGGCACGTTCGAGCCTGGGCGACGGGGGCGTCGTTGATGATCAACGGCGCCCTTGGCCTTGCCGTGATCCAGTGGGAGCAGAAGCCGGTCCTCGCCGCGATGGACGAGACGGCCATGCTGATCTCGCTGGGCGACCCGGCCCTCGACCAGACCGACAACGCGGCGTCTCCCGACGCCGATCCCGCGCCGACGCCGGTGAGCGAGCCGACGCCGCCGGAGCCGGCCCAGCCGGAGAAGCCGACGCCCAAGCCGCTGCCGCCGCGTCCCGACGGCTGGCTGACCCAGGCCGCGCCAAAGCCCGCGCCGCCTTCCCCTGCCCCGCCTTCAGAGGCCCCGCGCCCGGCCGCGCCCGCCGCGGCCCAGGCCGCCGTGCCCGCCGCCGCCCGCGCCATGGAAGCCTCGGCCGCCAAGCCGCCGGCCGGCCAGCGCGACGCCGACAGCGTCCAGGCCCATGTCGGCTCTTCCAGCAGCTACGCCGCCCGCGTCCGCGCCTGGCTGGAGGCCCACAAGACCTATCCCAAGGCCGCCCGCATGCGGAAACAGCAGGGCGTGGCCCAGGTGACCTTCGTCATCGACCGCGCCGGCCACGTGCTGGAATGCCGCCTCACCGGCCCCACCGGCCACGCCCTGCTCGACGCCGAGGTCCGCGCCATGGTCGCCCGGTCCGATCCGTTCCCGGCCCCGCCGCATACGGTGAAGGGCGACCGGATCGAGATGGACGCGCCGGTGGAGTTTTCGCTGGCGAACTAGGAACCTCCCCCTGTGGGGGAGGCGGCCGAAGGCCGGTGGGGGGACGTTTTCAGCTTTCGAGGCGTCGGCCTAGCTCGCAGCCGCCCCCCCCACCGATCGCTTCGCGATCACCTCCCCCACAGGGGGAGGTTCCTTGCTAGTTCGCCCGCGTCCCCTCCACCGGCCCGAGATAACTCTCCGGCGCCGGCCCGCGCGAAATCACCAGCCGCTGGAACACCACGCCCGGGTCCACCCGCCACAGCCGCACACGATGCGCGCCCGCCGAGGGGATCGTCAGCGATGTCGTCAGTATACGGATATTATCCGCCACCGCCTTGTCCCAGGCCTTCTCCGACGGGTCGGGAATGGTGTTGACCACCACCGGCGCGCCGTCGTCGATCGACACGGCGAAGCGCGGTCCGCCGCCGCCCGTGACGTCCAGGCCCGGCGAGACGAGGACCGACAGGTCCACCGGCCCCGCCGCCTCGAAATCCACCAGATAGTCCAGCACCGGCCCCTTGCCGGGTTCACTGGCCGGGGCCGTGGTCGGCGAGGTGGTGACCCCCGAAAGCGTGCGGCCGAGATTGGGGATCACCGTCCAGCCGACGCCGCCCGCCGCCGTCGCCCTGGCGTGGTGCGCGGCCTCGATGGCCAGGGGCTGGCCGGCCTCGACGAAGGCGCCCTTGGCCGGCTTGCGGACCGGGTTGTCGACCACTGCGGTGACGACGACGGCCTCGGCGGCCGTTCCCTTCACGGTGATTGGGATGCGATGACGACCCGTGGGGGCCTTGTCCCAGTCGACCGACACCTCCAGCCGCGTATCGCCCCCGAGCCCGGCCGGGCCGCGCGCGACCTTCAGCCAGGACGCGCCGGACGTCGCCTCGAAGGAAATCTGGGCCGGACCGCGATTGAACACGTCGATCCAGCGCGAGGCCGCGCCCCAGCGGCTCAGCGGCGGCAGGTCGGCCGCACCGTCCACCGACGCTTCGCGCCCCTCGACGGCGACGCCCGTCACCGCCGCGTGCGGCACGGCCGGACGCGCCAGCTCCGGCAGGATGTTGCGGTCGGGCTGCTGCCAGCCGGTGTAGCCGATGTGGGTCTGGTCCATCATGTGGACCCACTTGCCGCCGGCGATGGCGTCGTGCTGGCGCGTCAGCTCGGCGTCGCGCGCGAAGAGGGCCTCGACCTTGTCGGCCTGCGCGGCCGCCGCGCTGCGTCCCTGCTCGGCGTAGAGCCGGTTGCGGCCGACGGCGATGTAGAGCCGGTTGAAGTTGGCCGAGGCTGCGATCGGGAACCAGACCAGCTGGAAGAAGGCGTCGTCCTGGGCCTTGGGCAGGGTCTTGCGCACGGCCTCGGCCCGGCGCTCCAGTTCGCCCCACTCGCCCTCGACCCGCTCGGCCTCGCGGAAGTTCACCAGGCTGAAGGTCGCCCCGTCGATCAGCTCGGGCTTTCGCCGCGCGTTGAGCTTGGTGTAGCCGTCCAGCAGGGCGGCGATCTCGCCCGCCCGCTCGGCCCCGAACTGCGCCGCCGCCCAGTCGCGGGTGTAGGTCGAGAGTTTCTCGACCGGCATGGCGGCGGGATCCCAGGCCATGTCGAGGAAGAACTCGGTCGGCAGCTCCATCGGCTTGAGGTCGCCGACATTGACGATCCACAGCCGGTCGGCGCCACTCTCGTCGGCGCGCCGCATCTGCTCCCAGGTCCGCTCGACCTGGTTGGTGTTGAGCCACTTGTAGTTCCGCGGCCCGCCTACATAGTCGAAGTGATAGTAGACGCCGTAGCCGCCGGGGCGTTTTTCGCCGGGCTTCGGCAGCCGCCGGATGTTGCCCCAGTTGTCGTCGGCGAACAGCAGGGTCACGTCGTCGGGAACCCGCATGCCGGCGTCGTAATAGTCCTGCACCTCCTTGTAGAGGGCCCAGACCTGCGGCGTGGCGGACGGGTCCTTGCCGGTGACCTCGCCGATGATCCTGCGCTGGTCGGCGACGATGGTCTCCAGCAGGCGGGTGGCGGTCCCTTGCGTCATCGGCTCGTCGCCGTCGCCGCGCATGCCCACCGTGACCAGGCTCTCGTTGGCGCCCATCCGCTCGATCCCCTCGCGCCAGAAGCGGCGCAGCACCTCGGGGTTCTTCGAATAGTCCCACGGCCCCTGGCCGTAGCGCTCCCACTCGACGTGGTAGCGCATCATCGGCTCGTGGTGAGAGGCGCCGATGACCACGCCCATCTCGTCGGCCAGCACGGCGTTCAGCGGGTCGTCGTCATAGAGCGACTTGCCCCACATGGCCGGCCACAGATAGTCGCCCTTCAGCCGCAGGATCAGCTCGTAGACCCGCTCGTAGAAGCCGTGGTTGAAGCCGCCGAAGGTGGTGTTGGCCCAGCCGTAGAGGGCCGGGTTCTCGTCGTTGAGGAAGATGCCCCGGTACTTGACCTTCGGCGCCTGCAGGTTGGCGCCCGGCGCGACGGAGAGGTCGCGGCGCACCGGTACGGGCACATCAGCCCACCAGGTCCAGGGCGAGACGCCGGCCCGTTCGGACAGGTCGTAGGCGCCGAAGATCGTCCCGCGCTTGTCGGCCCCGACGATGACCAGGGCGCGGGCGACGCCGGGGCGCGGGCTGTCGACCACCTGCTGGACGAAACCCTCCCAGCGGCCCTTCAGGCTGGAGACGTCGAGCTTGCCGGCCGCGACCAGGGCGTCGATCTGGGCGCTCTTGCCCAGGGCGCCGACGATGACCAGCGGCGCGTCCTTGGCCGGCTGGCCGCCGCCGGACAGCTTGGAGAGGTCGCCGCGCAGGCCCTGCACCGCGCGCAGCACGCCGGGCCAGTCGGTGACGTCGGCCTCGACCCGCGCGGGCTTGCCGCCCTCGATCAGCGGAAAACCGCCGGCCACCGGCGTCGCCGAGACGGCGGCCGGCTGGGCGGCGTGCGCGGCGACGGGCGCCGCCAGCGCCACGGCGGCGGCCAGGGCCAGGACGGAGGCGGCCGCGCGAAGTCCAGTGATGCTCATTGCGTCACCGCCAGCTCGAACGGCCCCAGCGGCAGGCCCGACAGGTCGAAGACGTTGAAGGTGGGCGCATCGGCCCAGGCGAAGCGCACCCTGGTCGGGGTCAGGCCGGCCGGGACCGCGACCACCGCCTTGTCGCCCTCGACCCGGGCGTCGGCGAAGCGGCAGGCGGCGGCGTCGCACAGCTCGAAGCCGATGGCGCGGTCCGAGCCCCGCGCCGCCAGCCGGTCGGCGACCTGCTCGAACTTCACCTCGACCGCGTCGCCGACGCGGCGGGCCGAGACCGGCGACGGACCATTGGTGACAGCTTGGCCGGCCAGGCGGCGCGCGCCCCGCGCCAGGCGCTTGCCGACGTCCTGCTTGTTGGTGGGGTGGATGTCGGACGGATCGCCGATGTCGGTGATCACGGCCAGGGCGGCATGGCCGTCCTTGGCTACGGCCAGGCGCTGGGCCTCGCGCAGTTGCGCCCACCAGGAGTCTTCCGACGTCAGCTGCGGCTTGCCGTAGTTGGCCAGCTGCACCACCAGGGCCGACATGTCGGCGGGCTGGCCGGCGCGGCGCTCGGCCAGGAACTGCGTCAGCAGCGCCTGATAGGTCTGTGGCCGGCCGGCGTTGGTCTCGCCCTGGTACCAGGCCAGGCCCTTGAAGGCCCACGGCCCCATCGGCGCCAGCATGCCGTTGTACAGCGTCGACAGGCCCGACAGCGTGTCCCACGGCGCGCGCGGCGGCTCGCCGCTGGCCTTGGGCTCGACCTGGTAGCGCCAGTCGGCCAGCGGGATCCGCGTCCCGTCGGCCAGCACCAGAGCGCGGGGCGCGTCGCCGTACATGCCGCCGTTGGCGTAGCTGTCGAAGGCCGAGACGACGATGCGGTTGGCGCCGGCCTTCAGGCGTCCGGCGGCCAGCGGATAGACGCGCACCGTGCCCGCCCCCGAGGTCGAGCCGATGCCGACGCCGTTGACGAAGGTGGTGTCGACCTCGTCGACCATGCCGATCTCGAGGCTGGCCGCGCCTTTCGCCTGGGCCGCCGTCAGGGTGACCGAGGTCTCGAACCAGACGATCCCGTCGAAGGCGGCCAGGGCCGGCACGCCCCAGCTTTCCCAGACGCCCAGGCCCTTGGGCGCGGGCGTCCAGGCGCCGTCGCCGAGCCAGGGGCCGCCGTCCGCGCCGTTGTGGCGCAGGCTCCACCAGGCCTTGATCGTTTCGCCCCAGCGGCGGTCGGCGGCCGGACGGTCCTTCAGCGACAGCTCCAGGGTGGTCAGGCCGTCCTCGTAGTTGCCGGCCCTGCGCAGGGCGGCCGGGCTCATCCAGGCCTCGATCGCCGACCCGCCCCACGAGGCGTGAACCAGGCCCAGCGGTGTCTTGTCGGTCTTCCGCAGCTCACGGGCCATGTAGTAGCAGGCCGCCGAGAACGACCCGACGGCCTCGGGCCTGGCGGCCTTCCAGGCCGGCGGCTTGGAGAAGGCGGAAAGCGGCGTGCGGCTGTCGGCGTGGTCGACATAGGCCATGCGCAGGCCGTCGTCGTTGGCCGAGCGGATCTCCGACCACGAGTTGTTCCCGCGCTCGACCGGCAGCTCCATGTTCGACTGGCCCGAGCACAGCCAGACGTCGCCGACCAGCACGTCGCTGACCGTCTGGGTCGCGCCCGAGGCGGTCTTGGCCTGCAGCGTGTAGGGACCGCCCGCCGCGAAGGCCGGCAGGTCGGCGCGCCAGGCGCCGTCGGGGCCGGCCGTGGCGGTCGCGGTCTTGTCGCCGAGGGTGATCGTCACCGCCTCGCCCGGCTTGGCCCGGCCGAACACCGGCAGCGGCCGGTCGCGCTGCACCACCGCATGGTCGGCGAACAGGCCGTTGAGCAGCGGGCCTTGAGCGGCGGCGGGCGTGGCCATCACGGCGGCCAGCAGGATCGGCGCGACACGGCGCATGCGGATACTCCCTCGCGGCCGCCTGAGGCGGCTCGTTCGTTTCTCTCACGAGAGAGCTTCCACCCTCCCCTGGTTCGTCATCCCGGCCGCAGCGAAGCGGAGAGCCGGGACCCAGGGGCCGCCGCACTACCGCTCGCCCCTGGGTCCCGGATAAGCGCTGTGCGCTTTCCGGGATGACGGTCTTGCATTGCCGACGACTAAACCACCGTCAGCTTCGTCGCCTTCAGGTCCACCGAGTTCGGGCCCACGAGGATCGAGAAGTCCCCCGGCTCGACCACCCGCTTCATCGCCAGGTTCCACATCCACAGATCCGACGGCTTCACCTCGAAGGTCACGGTCTGCTTCTCGCCCGGCGCCAGGGTCACGCGCTTGAAGTGCTTCAGCTCCAGCACCGGACGGGTTACCGACGCGGCCTCGTCGTGGATGTAGAGCTGCACCACCTCGTCGCCGGCGACCTTGCCGGTGTTGGTCACGTCCACCGACACCGTCGTGCTCTCGCCCTGGCCGATGCTGGCCTTGGAGAGGCGCGGCGCGGCGATGTCGAAGCTCGTGTACGAAAGCCCGAAACCGAACGGATAGAGCGGGCTGGTCTCGCGGTCGAACAGATAGCCGCGACGGGCCGTGGGCTTGCGGTTGTAGTAGATCGGCAACTGGCCGACGTCGCGGGCGATGCTGACCGGCAGCTTGCCGCCCGGATTGGCCCGGCCGAACAGCACGTCGGCGGCCGCATTGCCGGTCTCCTGGCCCAGGTACCAGCCCTCGACCAGGGCGTCGGCCTTCTGCGCCAGCAGGCTCACCGACAGCGGCCGGCCGTTGAGCAGGAACACGACGGTCGGCTTGCCAAGGGCGAAGATCGCCTGGGCCAGGTCGTTCTGCTGGCCGACGAGATCCAGGCTGTCGCGATCGCCCAGGTGATGGTCGGCCCAGGCTTCGCGGCTGGTCTGCTCGTTGTCGCCCAGCACCATGACGACGACGTCGGCTTTCTTGGCGACCTCAACGGCTTCGGCGATGAGTTTGGCGTTCACCGCCGGATCGACCAGCTTGACCTCGTCGGCGGCCCAGACGCGCTTTTCGGTGATCCGCACGGCTTCGGCGTAGTCGAGGGCGAAGCCCTGGGCCTTGGCCTCGGCGGTCAGGCCTTCCAGCACCGAGACCACGTGACGGGGCTCGTCGGAATAGCCGCCGATCGGGGTGTCCTTGGCGTGCGTGCCCAGCAGGGCCAGTCGCTTGATCTTCTTGCCGTCGAGCGGCAGCAGGCCCTTGTCGTTCTTCAGCAGCACCACCGCCTTGCGGGCGGCTTCTCGGGCCAGGGCGACGGCCTGCGGCGTCGCGGTCTTGGCGTCCGCGGCCTTTTCATCCGTATACGGATTTTCGAAGAAGCCGCCCTCGAACTTGATCCGCAGCACTCGCGCCACGGCCGCGTCGACCTCGGCTTCCGGAATGCGCCCGGCCCGCACCAGCTGCGGCAGCAGCACATAGGCCTCGCCGTCCGGCAGCTCGACGTCGACGCCGGCGTGCATGGCCATCACCGCCGTATCGGCGACCTGGTCGGTCAGCTTGTGGCGGCTGATCAGCTCCTTGATGGCGAAATAGTCGCTCTGGACCGAGCCCTGATAGCCCCACTCGCCCCGCAGCACGTCGGTCAGCAGCCAGCGGTTGGCGTGCGAGGGCACCCCGTCGATCTCGTTGTAGCTGGGCATGACCGAGCGCACGGGCAGCTCCTTCACCGCCCGTTCGAACGGCGGGAAGAAGTTCTCGCGCAGGGTCCGCTCGGCGATCTGGGCCGGTCCGACATTGGTGCCGTTCTCGGGCTGGCCGTGGCCGGTCATGTGCTTGAGGGTGACGAACACCTTGTCGGGGGCCAGCGGCAGGGTCTTGCCCTGGAAGCCGCGGATGGCGGCCAGGCCCATCTCGGCGCAGACGTGCGGGTCCTCGCCATAGGTCTCCTCGATGCGGCCCCAGCGCGGGTCGCGGGCCACGTCCACGACGGGCGCGAGCGCGATGTTGGAGCCGCGGGCGCGCATCTCCTTGGCGGCGGTCGAGAACACCTTCTCCACCAGCTCCGGATCGAAGGTCGAGGCCAGGGCGATGGCCTGGGGGAAGCTCGTCGCGTCGCGGGCGACGTAGCCGTGCAGGGCCTCGTCGTGCATCAGCATCGGGATGCCCAGGCGCGTCTTCTCCACCGCCCACTTCTGGGCGGCGTTGGTGTAGCGGGCGGTCTGCGGGGCGTTGCGGCCGACCGAGCCGTCGTCGGCCCCGGCGGCGGCGTTGACCTCCTTGGTGGGCTTGAGACCCTTGCGGTCGGTCGGACGCGAGATCTGGCCCAGGCCATTGGGGAAGTTCTTCGACGCGGTCTCGGGCGAGAAGTCGCCTTCCGGCGTCTGGATCGCGGCCTTGGTCAGCCAGATGCCGATCAGCTGGGCGGCCTTCTCCTCCAGGGTCATGCGCCCCAGCAGGTCCTTGACCCGCGCCTCGACCGGCTGGGCGGGGTCCTTGTAGAGCGGCTTGTCGCCCCCCCCTGGCTTGTTCGCCTTGGGCGCGGCGCGGACCACCGGGGCCATGGCGGCGCCGAGAGCCGCCAGGCTGACGCCCAGCGTGCGGCGGGTAAGGGTGGTGGTCATCCTTGCGTTTCCCCAGCATTTCGTCACGGCGGCTTCGCGCCGTCTTGCCTGACACTATGGGAGAGCTTGTCAGACCACTCAAGCCCAAATGTTACCGGTCACTTCAGTCAGACGCCGGAACGGTCGAAAGGCGCAATCCCAGCGCGCCCACCACCTTCAGCACGGTGTCGAAGCGCGGATTGCCGTCGGTCGCCAGCGCCTTGTAGAGGCTCTGCCGCCCCAGTCCCGCCGCCTCGGCGATCCCGCTCATGCCCTTGGCCCGCGCCAGGACGCCCAGCGCATCGGCGATGAAGGCCGCGTCATTGGTCGCCAGGGCCTCGTCGAGATAGGCGGCGGCCGCCTCCGGCGTCTCCACATAGACGGCGGGATCGAAGGGCTGGGTCTCGACGCTCATGCTACCTTGCCCCGGAATGTCTCCCATAGGAGACAACTTCACTCGAAGCGAGGCAAGCTTCAAGTCGTCATCCCGGCCGGAGCGAAGCGGAGAGCCGGGACCCAGGGGCGCCGCACTGCGCGTGGCCCCTGGGTCCCGGATAAGCCCTTCGGGCTTTCCGGGATGACGATACTAGGCGGCAGGGAAGTTGCTTTAGCAAATCACCGACGCGTTCACCCCGACCAAGCGTCCACCACCCCCTCCAGCACGGTCAACGGCGTGGGGCCGACCAGCAGGGCGGTGTCGTGGTAGCGGCGGATATCGAACCTGGCGCCGAGGCGCGCCTTGGTCCGCTCGCGCAGGGCCGCCCAGACGGTGTGGCCGACCTTGTAGGAGCAGGCCTGGGCCGGGTTGGCGCAGTAGCGTTCGACCTCGCGGGTGATGCGGCCTTCGTCGTCGCCGCCGGTCTCGACCATGTAGGCGATGGCCTTCTCGCGGCTCCAGCCCTTGGCGTGGATGCCGGTGTCGACCACGCAGCGCGAGGCCCGGAACAGCCGCGCCTGGTACATGCCCAGCAGACCCAGGTCGTCGTTCTCGTAGAGGCCCATCTCCATGGCCACCTGCTCGGCGTAAAGCGCCCAGCCCTCGGTGTTGGCCGAGAAGAACATGTTCTGCCGTAGCTTCGGCAGGCTGCCCTCGGCGGTCAGGGCCAGCTGGAAGTGATGGCCCGGCGCGGCCTCGTGATAGGTCAGGGTCGGCAGGGCGTAGCGCGGGCGCTCGGCCGTGTCGCGCAGGTTGATGTAGAAGGCCCCGGGACGCGAGCCGTCCAGCGGCGGACGCTCGTAGTAGCCGCCCGACGAGCCGGCCTCGGTGTAGGGCGGGATGCGGCGCACCTCGACCGGGATCTTCGGGGTGATCCCGAACCATTGCGGCAGCTTGGGCTGCATCTCTGCAATCAACCGATTGCAATATTCCAGGATCTGGGCGCGGCCCTCGTCGGTGTTGGGATAGGCCTCGCCCGGCAGGTCCTTCAGCGCCGCCATCCGCTGGCCGACCGAGCCTTGGGTGAAGCCGCGTTTCTTAAGGATCTCGTCCATCCACGCCTGGATCTGCGCGCCCTCCTCCAGGCCCAGGCGGTGGACCTCGTCCGGGGTCTTTTCGGTCGTGGTGTAGATGCGCAGCAGGGCGGCGTAGAAGGCCTCGCCGTCCTTGAAGCGGCTCATGCCCGCATCGTGCACCGCCTTGGCGCGGACGGCGGTCAGGGTCTCGATCTGGCGGTCCAGGGCCGGGTGGACCGAGCTCGCCAGCAGGGCGGCGGCCTTGGCGTCGTAGTCGCCATAGGCCTTGGCGCGGCGGGCCAGCGAGGCGACCAGCACGTTCTTTTCCGGCGGCAAGGCGCGGAACTGCTTCAGTTGGCCGATGGCCTTGTCGAGGATGAAGTCCGACGGGATCACGCCCTTGGCCGCATCGGCCCGCACCCGCTCGCTCTCCTGGTCGAGCACGGCGGCGAAGCCGGCCATGCGCTCGAGATAGCTATCGGCGTCGGCGGCCGAGGCCACCGCGTGCTTGCTGTCGAGGAAGCTCGGCACCGACGAATAGCCGCCGTAGAACTGGGTCACCACGAACGGCCGCGACACCGCGCCGTAGTCGAAGCCCGAGGCCTTGTCGCGCGCGCCGTAATAGTAGGCGGCGGTGTCATAGTTGACGGCGTCGTCGCCGGAGAGGGCCTTGCGGTCGATCGCCTTGAGGCGCTTGAGTCGGGCGGCCGGATCCTTGCGCTCCTTGATCCAGGCGGCGATCGAGCGGTCGCCGAGCTTCGTGCGCGCGCCGGCGTGGGCGCCGGCGTCGAGGCCCAGATTGGTGGCCTGTTCGGGGCTGTCGCTCAGGTCCTCGTCGAAGAAGGCGTCGAACAGGGCGTAGAGCTTGCCGCGCTCGTCCCTCGGGGCGGCCACGGCCGGCAGGGCCGTGGAGACGGCGGCGGCGGTCGCCCCGGCCAACAGCTGGCGACGATCGAAAGTGTTGGAATCGGACATGGGCTCTTCCAGGACAGGCGCGGCCGCGCGTCTTGGAAGGCAAAGCCGTCCGGCGCCTCGCGGCCCCGGGCGCCGGACGGCTCTATGGGCCTACTTGCGGGCGGCCAGGATGTCGTCCAGGCGCGCCGGGGTTCCGGCCACGCGTTCCAGGCGCGGGTAGCGAAGGCCGCCAGCGTAGTCGAGCTTCACGGTGCGGTAGCGCGAGCCTTCCTTGACCAGCAGCTCGACCGGCTCGCCCTTGGCCGTGGCCTTGACGGCGGCCTTCAGCTTGTCGGCGTCATAGGCCTCGCCGTTGACGGCCACCAGGGTCAGGCCCTGGGTCAGGCCGGCCTTGAAGGCGGGACCATCCCACTGCACGTCGCTGAGCACGCCGTCCGAACCGACGGTCAGGCCGATCGAATAGGCCAGGTTGGTGACCTTGCCGCGCGTCTCGGAGACCTTGAAGTAGTCGGTCGGGGTGTCGGTATAGACCAGCTTGTAGCCGCCGCGCGTCAGGCCATCGAGCGGGGCCTTGGGGTTCACCCCCTCGATGCGGTCCTTCAGGAAGGTCGACCAGTCGTAGGCCACCACGCCGTTCAGCGCCGAGACCACATCGTCGAAGGTGTAGGTGTGCGAGACGTACGAGCCGTCGGCCACGCCGAAGAAGGCCTTGGCGAAGTCGTCGAGCGACTTCTTGCCGCCGGTCTTCTCGCGGATCAGCGTGTCGGCGTCGAGCCAGACCAGCTGGCCTTCGGAGTAGTAGTCCTCGCTGCGCTGGTAGGAGAGCCAGGACAGCGGCTTGCGGTTGGCGATGATCGGGTCGTTGGTGGTGTCCTGCACCGGGCGCCAGTCGCGGCCGCGACGGCTGTCATAGGCGGCGGCCGTCATGGCGATGGCGTCCAGCGTCTGCTCCTTGTTGAGCAGGCCCGAGCGCGACGACAGGACGTAGCCCCAGTACTGGGTCTGGCCCTCGTAGACCCACATCAGGCTGTCGCGCATCGGGGTGTTGAGGGTCGGGGTCCACAGGTCGGCCCCGCGGCGGAACTTGCCGTTCCACGAGTGGGTGTATTCGTGGGCCAGCAGGTCGCGGCCGACATAGGCCTTGTCCCAGTCGGTGAAGTACTTGGGCGCGACGCGGTTCTCGCTCGACTGGTGGTGCTCCAGGCCGATGCCGCCCAGCTGGTCGGACAGGGCCACCAGGAAGTCGTAGTGGTCGTAGTGGTGCGAGCCGTAGAGCTTGTAGGCCTGCTGGACCAGGTTCTTGTGGATCTGGATCTGCTCGGGCTTGAACTCCAGAAGCTCGGGCTTGTCGGCGATCATGTTCAGGCGCACCGGAACCTTGGCGCCCGGATCCAGATCGACCGACTTGAAGTAGCGGCCGGCGAACATCGGCGAGTCGACCAGGGTCTCGACCGTGGTCGGCTTGAAGGCGGTGACCTAGCCCTCGGTCTTGGCGACCTCGAGGGCCGAGGCGAACTGGAAGCCCTCCGGCAGCTTGACGGTCGGCTCGACGGCGATGCGGCGGGTGAAGTGGCCGGCCGGATACATGGTCATCTGCAGCCACTGCAGGTTCAGCATGTCCGGGGTCATGACCATGCGGCCGACCTTGGTCTCGACCGGCGACAGGAACTTGTAGGCGATGTTCAGCTCGCTCACGCCGGCCGGCACGTCGATGTGGAAGGCGTTGACCTCGACCACGTCGCGCTTCCAGGGGATCACCTGGCCATTGGCGGTGATCACCAGGCCCGCCAGCTTGTCGATGTCGTTGCGCGGCGAGTGGCCGCCCGGCACCCACTCCGGATAATAGAGGGTCAGCGGGCCGGGCTTGGCCACCGGCAGGGTCAGCTTGATGTCGAAGATCTTGCGCTCGAGGTCGGTGGCGTCGACGTAGAGCTTCAGCACGCCCGGATAGGCCACGTCCTGCGGGGCGACGATCGGCGGGGTCGGCGGGGCCGGCTGGGGCAGATAGTCCTGGGCGAGCGCGGCGCCGCCCACGAGCGACAGAAGCGAAACCGAGAAGAAAAGCGCTTTCACGAAACGACCCCAATGCAGCCCGCGAAGTCCCCTCGCGGCAGGAAGCCTGGATGTTTCTTTTGTTGAGCCCCACTTGTCGAGGCCAAGTTGGCCGCACGCTGTTATAATATAGCCCCAGCCTGATCCCGGCCCGGGCGACGGCGCGAGGCGCCTGTTTCGTCGAGCGGGATGCGCCTTTCCGCAGCAGGATCGACGGCCCCGCATGCAGAGTTCCGCACCGCCTGCTTTCCGACCGCACGCAGAACCGATCACGGGCGCTTTGTTTCCAAGCGGCGCTGGAGCGATATCGGGTCTTGTAATTGCAAGTCGCTCTCAAGTATGGACGGCGACACCAAAGCTCGTCCGCCCTGGAATCCCGTGAAAGCCGCCGCCGAACAGAACCGCCGCTCCTTCTGGCTGAAGCAGTTGCACCAGTGGCACTGGATCAGCGCGGCGCTCAGCCTGGTGGGCATGCTGCTGTTCGCGATCACCGGCTTCACCCTGAACCACGCCGGCCAGATCGAGGCCGAGCCCAAGGTGATCACCCGCAAGGCCACCCTGCCCGCCGACCTGCTGGCCGAGCTGGCCAAGGGGCCGGTGGAGGGCAAGCGCCCGCTGCCGATCAAGGTCGAGACCTGGCTCGACAAGGCCGTCGACGCCGACATCGCCCGCCGCGTGGGCGAATGGTCCGACGCCGAGGTCTATCTGGCCCTGGCCCGTCCCGGCGGCGACGCCTGGATCGCCATCGACCGCGAGACCGGCGCCGTCGAGCACGAAAAGACCACCCGCGGCGCGGTCAGCCTGCTCAACGACCTGCACAAGGGCCGCAACGCCGGCAAGGCCTGGGGCTGGTTCATCGACATCTTCGCCGGCGCCTGCGTGATCTTCACGGTCACCGGCCTGATCCTGCTGCAATTCCACGCCCGCGGACGGCCGATGACCTGGCCGCTGACCGCCGCCGGGCTGGCCATACCGCTTCTCCTCGTGATCCTGTTCGTCCACCTCTAGAGAAAGGCCGCCTTCCGTGAAGCGCACCGTCTCCCTGCTGACCTTCGCCGGCGCCGCCGTCGGCGCTCCGGCGATGGCCGCCGACCTCAACGTCACCGTCGAGATCCCGCGCCTGACCGTGGCCGAGTACCACAAGCCCTACGTCGCCATCTGGGTAGAAGGCCCCGACGCCGGCGCCGCCGCGACCCTGGCCGTCTGGTACGACGCCGACTCCCGCGAGGACAAAGGCCAGAAGTGGCTGAAGGACATGCGCCAGTGGTGGCGCAAGGCCGGCCGCGCCATGAGCTTCCCGGCCGACGGCATCACCAGCGCCACCCGCGCCCCCGGCCCGCAGAAGCTGGTCTTCAGCGGCGCCAAGAGCGAGCTCTCCAAGCTGAAGCCGGGCGAATACACGCTGGTGGTCGAGGCCGCCCGCGAAGTCGGCGGCCACGAGGCCGTCCGCGTCCCGTTCACCTGGGGCAAGCCCGGCAAGACCGCCACCGCCAAGGGGACCGCCGAACTCGGCGCCGTCTCGGTCACCGTCAAGTAAGAGGGGATAACGCCATGAACATCCGCAAGCGCCTCCTGGCCCTCACCGCCATCACGGCGGCCCTGGCCGCCCTGCCTCTCGCCGCCAACGCCCACCGCGGCTGGATCGTGCCCTCCGCCACCGTCCTGTCGGGCGACGGCGCCTGGGTGACGGTCGACGCGGCCGTCTCGAACGAGCTGTTCTATCCCGACCACCGCCCGATGCGCCTGGACGCCGTGGTCATCACCACGCCGGACGGCACGACCGAACCGCTGAAGAACGGCTCGACCGGCCAGTACCGCTCGGTGTTCGACGTCGAGCTGGCCAAGCCCGGCACCTACCGGATCGGCACCGCCTCGGCCAACATCGTGGCCAGCTGGACCGACGCCGGCCAGGTCAAGCGCTTCCGCGGCACGCCCGAAGAGTTCGCCGCCCAGGTTCCGGCCGGCGCCGCCGACCTGAAGACCATCAAGAGCTTCAGCCGCAACGAGACCTTCGTCACCCGCGGCGCGCCGACGGCTGTGAAGCCGACCGGCAAGGGCCTGGAGCTGGTGTCCGTCACCCACCCCAACGACGTGGTGGCCGGTGAAGCCGCGACCTTCAAGTTCGTGATCGACGGCAAGCCCGCCGCCGACCTGGAAGTGACGATCGTGCCGGGTAACTCGCGCTATCGCGCCAACTCGGGCGAGATCAAGGTCAAGACCGGCCCCGACGGCGCGGTGAAGTTCACCCTGCCGGAAGCCGGCATGTACTGGCTGAACGCCAGCGTCCGCACCGGCGAGACCGGCCGCGGCGGCGGCATGGGCGGCCCGGGCGGCGGCGCTCCGGGCGGCCAAGGCGGTCCCGGCGGTCCTCCCCCGGCCGGCGGCCCGCAAGGCGGTCCTCCCGGTGGTGCGCCCCAAGGCGGTCCGGGCGGCCCCGGCGGCGGCCAGACCGGCCCGCTGGCCGGCAACGGCTTCAGCGCCAGCTACACCGCGACGTTCGAAGCCCAGCGTCCGTAACGCAGCGGCCTAGCTCCTCCCCCGTGCAACGGGGGAGGTGGCGCGGCGCTATCAGCGCCGTGACGGAGGGGGCGAGTGACGGAGCGCCGTGCGCGCCGCCGCCCCCTCCACCGCTTCGCGGTCCCCCTCCCCCGCTGCGCGGGGGAGGAGTTTGGAAGATCTCTCCCCCATGACCCGCGTCCTCGTCCCGTTGATCAGCGAACCGCCGGCCCGGCCGGTGGGCGGGGTCGTGCGCGGGTTCGACGGGGCAAGCATGGGCACGACCTGGTCGGTCAAGGCCGTGCTGCCCGCCACCACCGACCTTCCGGCCATGACCGCCATGGTCCAGCGCGCCCTCGACCAGGTGGTCGCGCAGATGAGCGCCTGGGACCCGATGTCGGCGCTGTCGCGCTTCAACCGCTCGGCCGCCGGAACCTGGACCGCCCTGCCCGCCGGCTTCGCGACCGTGCTGCGCCGCGCCATCGAGATAGCCGCCGACAGCGACGGCGCCTTCGACCCGACCTTGGGCACGGTCACCGATCTCTGGGGCTTCGGCCCCCGCCCCTTCTCCGGCGAGCCGCCCAACGCCGACGCCCTCGACGCCGCCCGCGCGCCCATGGGCTGGCGCCGCGTGACGCTGGACGGCGACGCGCTGTTTCAGCCGGGCGGCCTGTCCATCGACCTCAATGGCATCGCCAAGGGCTTCGGCGTCGACGAAGCCGCCCGCGCCCTGGAGCGGGCCGGCGTGCGCTCTTACCTCGTCGAGGTCGGCGGCGAGCTGCGCGGCACGGGCGCCAAGCCCGACGGCCAGCCCTGGTGGGTCGAGCTGGAGCGCCCGCCGGTCGCTTCGGCCAACGACGAGGCCGCTCCGCGCACGGTGCTGGCCCTGCACAGCCTGTCGGTGGCGACCTCGGGCGACTACCGCCGGTTCTTCGACCATGCGGGCAAGCGCTACGCCCACACCCTGGATCCCGCCTCGGGCGCGCCGTGCGACGCCGGGGTGGTCAGCGTCACCGTGCTGCATCCCGAGTGCATGACCGCCGACGCCCTGGCCACCGCCCTGACCGTGATGGGCCCGGACGCCGCCCTGGCCTTCGCCGCGGCGCGCGACCTGCCGGCCCTGATCGTCACGCGCGGCCCCAATGGCCTGTCCGAGCGTCTGTCGCCGGCCCTGCAGGCGATGCTCGACGAATGATCGACCTGCTCTCCAGCCTGCCGCCGGGCTCGCGCCGCCTGGTCCTGGCCGCGATCGTCGTCGGCCTGTACCTGCTGCTGTGCGCCGGGATCGCCCTGAAGGTCGCGCTGCGCAAGGCCAAGGCCCGCCGCGAGGAGAAGGCCCTGGCCGCCGGCGCCGGCGAGCCGGTGCTCGTGGCCTTCGCCAGCCAGACCGGCTTCGCCGAGGAACTGGCCCTGGCCACCGCGAAAGCCCTGCAAGCCGCAAGCGTGCCGGTGCGCCTGCGCGAACTGGCCGCCGTCGAGCCGGCCGACCTGACCGGCCGCGCCCTCTTCATCGTCAGCACCACCGGCGAGGGCGACGCCCCCGACAACGCCCGCCGCTTCATCCGCGACGTCATGGCCACCGAGCCGGACCTGTCGGGCCTGACCTACGCCGTGCTGGCCCTGGGCGACAGCAGCTACGCCCACTACTGCGCCTTCGGTCACAGCCTGGACGCCTGGCTGGCCCGCAACGACGGATCGCGCCTGTTCGACACCGTCGAGGTCGACGACGGCGAGGCCGCCGCCTTGCGCCACTGGCAGTCGCAGCTTTCGGTGCTGACCGGCTCGACCGACGCTCCCGACTGGAGCCGCCCGGCCTATGGCCGCTGGAAACTGGCCGACCGCCGCCTGCTCAATCCCGGCTCGGCCGGCGAAGGCGCCTTCCATGTGCGCCTGGAACCGCTCGATGGCGACGTGACCTGGCAGGCCGGCGACATCGTCGAGATCGGTCCGCGCACCGCCCCGGCCGACGTGACCGACCTGCTGGCGCGGCTGTCGCTTTCCGCTGACGCCGCCGTGAAGGCCGACGAGGCCCAGGCGCTGGGCGAGGTCCTGTCCTGGCGCCGCCTGCCGCACGAGGAGGCGGCCATCAAGGCGCTGGCAGGAACCGCGCCCCAGACCCTGGTCGACGCTCTGCCCGCCCTGCCCCACCGCGAATACTCCATCGCCTCGCTGCCGGCCGACGGCGGGGTCGAGCTGGTCGTGCGGCTGATGCGCCGCGCCGACGGCAAGCCGGGCTTGGGTTCGGGCTGGCTGGTCGAGCATGCAGGCGTCGGCGCCGAGATCGCCGGCCGCGTGCGCTCCAACCGCAGCTTCCACGCGCCGACCGACGACCGACCGATGATCCTGATCGGCGCCGGCACGGGCCTGGCCGGCCTGCGCAGCCACCTGAAGGCCCGCGCGGCGCTGGGCCGCCAGCGGAACTGGCTGGTGTTCGGCGAGCGCTCGACCGCCCACGACTTCTTCCATCGCGAGGAAATCCAGGCCTGGGTCGCCTCGGGCGTCCTGGCGCGGCTGGATCTGGCCTTCTCCCGCGACCAGGCCGAGAAGGTCTACGTCCAGCACCGCCTGCGGGCGGGCGCCGACGAAGTCCGGGCCTGGGTGGCGCGGGGGGCGGCGATCTATGTCTGCGGCTCGCTGGAAGGCATGTCGCGCGAGGTGCACGCGGCCCTGGCCGAGATCCTGGGCGCGGGCGCGCTGGAGGACCTGGCCGACCAGGGGCGGTACCGGCGGGACGTGTACTGAGGGGCTACGGCTTCAGCCGCGCCCGCTCCTCCGGCGTATTGGCCCCAAGGATCCGCGCCCGCGCGCCCTCCGGACATTCCAAAACTGCGAGCCCCGCCCGCTCGACCAGACGCCGCAGCGGCCAGCCCGGCAGCGCCCCTGCCGACACGGCCCCGAGCGGCAGCACCATCGGCACGGGCGAGACGTCGAACGTCGCGCCCGCCTTCGCCGCCAGCAGCGGCGCTAGGTCGTCCACGGTCAGGGTCGGCGCATCGACGGCCAGCACCAGCGCCCGCGAACAGCCCCGCGCCCGCAGCGCCTCGGCCCCGGCCAGCACCCCGCCAACCGGACCTGCCCCGTCCTCCGGATCGGGAACCCAGTCCAGCCCGTAGTCGCGTCCGGCGGTCAGCACAACGCTCGCCCCCGCCGCCCGGGCCAGGGCCGCGACGCGGTCGATGGCGCGCACGCCGTCCCAGTCCAGCAAGGCCTTGTCCCGCCCCATCCGGACAGAGCCGCCGCCGCAGAGAATGATGGCCCCCAAGGGAGCATCGTACACAGTCATGACGCCCTCCTTACGCCCGCCCGGAGACCGCTACCAAGGCCGCGCTTCCCCATGGCGCGAGAAACGGTCTAGACTCGCCCAAAAGGGACGGACTTCTCAGTCATGAACGAACGCACCGAGCGCACGCGGCGCCGCAGCAGCCAGAGCGCCACGATCCGCGACGTCGCCGCGCGGGCGGGGGTGTCGCCCATGACCGTCTCGCGGGTGATCAACCGCGAATCCACCGTCAAGGAAGAGACCCGGGCGCTGGTCGAGGCGGCCATCGCCGAGCTCAACTACGCCCCCAACCCGGCCGCCCGCAGCCTGGCGGGCAGCGCGCCGTTCCGCATCGGCCTGCTCTACGACAACCCCTCGACCGGCTACCTGTCGGAGTTCCTGGTCGGGGCGCTGGACGAGAGCAGCCGCACCGGCTCGCAGATCGTCATCGAGAAGTGCGCCGAGCCCGAACTGGCCGGCGCCACCCTGGCCCGCCTGCTGAAGACCGGCGTCGATGGCCTGATCCTGCCCCCGCCGCTGTGCGAGTCCCAGACCGTGCTGGCCGAAGTGAAGGCCGCCGGCGCGGCCGCCGTGGCCGTCGCGCCGGGCATGGCCAGCAGCGACATGGCCACCATCCGCATCGACAACGAGGCGGCCGCCTTCGAGCTGACCCAACACCTGCTGGCCCTGGGCCACAAGCGCTTCGGCTTCATCAAGGGCCACCCCAACCAGACGGTCAGCCAGCAGCGGATGGACGGCTTCATGACCGCCCTCAAGGCCGCCGGCATCCCGCAGGAGAACGTGCGGATCGAGCAGGGCTACTTCACCTATCGCTCGGGCCTGGAGGCGGCTGAGCGGCTGCTGAACGTCAAGGACCGGCCCACCGCCATCTTCGCCGCCAACGACGACATGGCCGCCGCCACGGCCGGCCTGGCCCATCGCCTGGGCCTGGACGTGCCGGGCGACGTCTCGATCGTCGGCTTCGACGACACCTCGATCGCCGCCAACATCTGGCCCGCCCTGACCACCGTCCACCAGCCCATCGCCGCCATGGCCCGCGCCGCCGTCGACCTGGTGCTGGAAGAGATCCGCCGCCACCGGGATGGGACGGGGGAGCCGAGGCAGCTGATGCATCCGCACACGCTGATCGTGCGGGACTCGGCGGGTCCGGCGCCGGTCTGAGTAACTCCTCCCCCGTGCAACGGGGGAGGTGGCGCGGCGCTATCAGCGCCGCGACGGAGGGGGCGACGGCCGGCACGACGCCCAGTCTCGCCCCCTCCACCGGCTTCGCCGGTCCCCCTCCCCCGCAGGCGGGGGAGGAGAAAGCCAAAGCGCGCAGCGCTTCTGCCAGTCCTCGCAGAACAGTTGTCAGACAACTCCCTTGCGCCCCTCCACATGTTAGCGCTAACAAGTCGGGGAGTTACGAAGCGTAGCGGGCGTTCGCAAAGATCCGCTCGCGCGACAGGGAGAAAACGCGGTGGGCGTGACGCAATACCTTCCCGAGGACTGGCGGGAAGCGACCCTTCTGGGCCGCATCGACTTCGGCCAGGGCCCGACCCCCGTCCTGATCCGCGGCGGCCACGTCGAGGACGTCAGCAAGATCGCCCCCACCGTCGCCGACCTGATGAACGCCTACGCCCCCGGCGACGCGATCCCGCGCGGCGAGGACAAGGGTCCGCTGGAAAAGCTCGACCTGCGCCCGGTCTGGGACGACCGTGAAGGCAACGCCGCCGCCAAGCTGCTGGCCCCCGTCGACCTGCAATGCCTGAAGGCCGCCGGCGTCACCTTCGCCGTCTCGACCCTGGAGCGGGTAATCGAGGAGCGCGCCCGCGGCGACGCCGCCGCCGCCCTGAAGATCCGCGAGCAGCTGTCCGAGAGCATGGGCGGCGACCTGCGCAGCGTGAACCCAGGTTCGGAAGGCGCCGAGCGCCTGAAGCAGACCCTGATCAAGGACGGCCTGTGGTCGCAGTACCTCGAGGTCGCCATCGGCCCCGACGCCGAGATCTTCACCAAGGGCCCGACGCTGTCGTCGATGGGCTGGGGCGACCAGGTCGGCGTCCGTTCCGACAGCCACTGGAACAACCCCGAGCCGGAAGTCGTGCTGCTGTGCGACGGCCAGGGCGAGATCCGCGGCGCGTCGCTGGGCAACGACGTCAACCTGCGCGACTTCGAGGGCCGCTCGGCCCTGCTGCTCAGCAAGGCCAAGGACAACAACGCCTCCTGCTCGATCGGCCCGTTCTTCCGCCTGTTCGACGCCTCGTTCTCGCTGGACGACGTGCGCAGCGCCGAGGTCGAGCTGAAGATCACCGGCCGCGACAACTTCGTGCTCGACGGCAAGTCGAACATGAGCCTGATCAGCCGCGACCCGGCCGTGCTGGCGAGCCAGGCCTACAGCCGGCAGCACCAGTATCCGGACGGCTTCGCCTTGTTCCTGGGCACCATGTTCGCCCCGATCCAGGACCGCGACACCGCCGGCCAGGGCTTTACCCATAAAGTTGGCGACCGCGTCCGCGTCTCGACCCCCAAGCTCGGCGTGCTCGAGAACGAGGTGACCACCTGCGACCAGGCCAAGCCCTGGACCTTCGGCATCTCGGCCCTGATCCGCAATCTGGCCGGCCGCGGCCTGCTGTGACCCTCGTTTCCTCTTTCCAGGCTTAAGCGCATGTCCTCCGCCATCTATCCCAGCCTCCAGGGCAAGCGCGTCGTCATCACCGGCGGCGGCTCCGGCATC
>PJUL01000589.1_pt1 | contig 23624 bp, 19 predicted proteins | sample 1512221 | NCBI WGS metagenome assembly PJUL01 (sample SAMN08177667, study PRJNA422409) | Feces metagenome, whole genome shotgun sequencing project.
ACCCAGGCCGACTTGACGAAGATCTTCAGGTACAGCGGCTCCAGCGCCCGGGCGTAGTTGGCGATCGTGCCGGTGAACGAGATCTCGGTCAGCCCGACATTGTGGCCGAAGCTGTAGGCCCAGACGATCGCCATCGGCGCGACGAAGAACACCACCAGCCAGACCAGCGGCGGTCCCAGCGCGGCGGCGAACACCGCCTTGGCCTTCTTCCAGCTCTGTTCCATTTACGGGCCTTCTCCCTTCCCCCTTGATGGGGGAAGGGTCGGGGTTGGGGGTGACACAGCGGCTCAGAACTTTCCGGGTCGGGGATGCCGGCAATCGCCGCAACCACCCCCATCCCCAGCCCTTCCCCCATCAAGGGGGAAGGGAGACGACGGCGCTCTTACGCCGCCCGCACGCGGGTGATGATCTCCTCGTAGAGGCTGGCCTTTTCCGCCCCTTCGAAGGCCCCGTACTCGCACTTGGACATGATGTCGGCGGGCGGGAAGATCACCTTGTTGTTCTTGTAGTCCTCCGGCATCAGCGCCTTGGCCGCGGCGTTGGGCGTCGGATAGAGGATGGTCTTGCTGATCGCGGCGCCGGCCTGGGCGTCGAGCAGGTAGTTGATGAACTTGTGCGCGTTGTTCGGACGCGGCGCGCCCTTGGGGATGCACAGGGTGTCGGAGTTGATCAAGCTGCCTTCCTTGGGCACGACGAAGTCGATGTCGTCGTCGTCCTTCATCGCCTGAGCGATGTCGCCGTTGTACTCGAGCACCACGTCCACCTCGCCCGACAGCAGCAGGTCCTGACCGTTGTCGTCGTGGAAGGCCTTCACGAACGGCTTCTGCTTGATCAGCATCTGCTCGATCTTCGGCAGCAGGTCGGCCGGGATGGCGTTGACCGAGTGGCCCAGGTACTTGGCCGACAGGCGCACCAGGTCGGCGCTTTCCGACAGCAGGCCGATCTTGCCGGCGTACTGGTTGCTGTCGAACAGCCACTTCCAGCTGTCGGGGACGCCCTTCACCTTGCTCTTGCGATAGCCGATGCCCAGCACCAGCCAGGTGTAGGGCATCGAGAACTTGCGGCCCTTGTCGTAGTCCGGATCCATGAAGGCCGGGTCGATGTTCTTGATGTTCGGGATCTTGGCGTGGTCCAGCGGCTCCAGCATGCCGGCCTCGGCCATGCGGGTGACGAATTCGTTGGACGGCACGATCACGTCGAAGCCCGGATTGCCCGCCTTCAGCTTGGCGAACAGTTCGTCGTTGGTGGCGAACAGGCTCATGTTGACGTCGACGCCCGTGGCCTTCTTGAAGTCGCCCAGGGTCGTCTCGCCGATATAGGTGTCCCAGTTGTAGAAGTTCAGCTTGTTCTCTTCGCCGCCGGCCTCGCCGGGCTTTGGCTTCTCGCCGCAGGCGGTGAACGACAGGCCGATGGCCGCCGCCCCGAAGGCGGTCAGCAGAGAGCGGCGCGATGCGCCCAGAATACGATTGCTCATGGCCTCGAAACTCCCTCTTTCGTTCGCATGAAGCGGACGAGGCCCCTTCCCCGCCGCCGGTTCAACCCAAAGCCTTACTTCCAACGCCCACGGTCAGGCGTTGCGCAGATACCAGTCATAGTCGAGCTGCGTGATCACCTCGAAGAACCGCGCCTGTTCGGTGCGCTTGACCGAGACGAACATCTCCACGAACCGCGCGCCCAGATAGTCGGCCAGCACGTCGGACTTCTCGAAGAGGTCGACGGCGGCGAACCAATTGGACGGCAGGCGCACGTTCTCCTTGGCCGCGGCGGCGTAGCCGTCGCCGACCACCGCCGCTCCCGGATCGATCCTGTTGGTGATGCCGTGGTGAGCGGCCGCCAGCAGCGTGGCCATCACCAGGTACGGATTGCCGTCGGCGCCGGCCACGCGGTGCTCGACGTGGCGCGTCGGCGCAGGCCCGGCCGGCACGCGCAGTGAAACCGTGCGGTTGTTGACGCCCCAGGTCGGGGCGACCGGCGCGTAGCTGTTGGCCTTGAAGCGGCGATAGCTGTTGGCGTTGGGCGCCAGGATGGCCATGCCCTCGCCCAGCAGCTGCTTCATGCCGCCGATGGCGTGCTTGAGCAGGTCGGAGCCTTCAGGATCCTCGGCGGCGCACAGGTTGTTCCCGTCCGCGTCGTTGAAGCTGACATGCACGTGGAAGCCGTTGCCCGCCCGGTCGACCCAGGGCTTGGCCATGAAGGTCGCCTCGCAGCCGTGGCGCAGGGCCACGCCCTTGGCGGCGCGCTTGTAGAGCACCGCGTCGTCGGCGGCGCGCAGGGCGTCGGGCTTGTGCTTGAGGGTCAGCTCCACCTGCCCCGGGGCGAATTCCGAGATCGCGCCTTCCAGCGGCACCCCGATCGTGTCGGCCGTGTCCCACAGCTCGCGCAGGAACGGGGCGTTGGCCTCCAGTTCAGGCAGGCCGTAGACCTGGATGCCGGTCGGCCGCTGGCCGGTCAGCACCGACTTGGCGGGCAAGAGCTCGCCGTTCGGGCCGCGCTCGATGTCGACGAGGTAGTATTCCAGCTCGCAGGCCGCGACCGGCGTCAGGCCGTCGGCGGCGTAGCGGTCGAGCACCCGTTGCAGCACGTGGCGTGGGTCCAGGTCGTTGGGCGTGCCGTCCAGTTCGTAGAGCGACAGCATCACCTGGGCGACGTCGGGACCCAGCCACGGGGCCAGGGTCAGGGTCCCCGGCACGGGCCGCGCGCGGCGGTCGGCGTCGCCGTCCTCCCAGACCAGGCCCGTGTCCTCGCAATCGGCCCCGACGGTGTCGACCACCAGGATCGAGCCCGGCAGGAACCGGCCGTAGTCGTAGATGGCCTGCAGCTCGTGCACCCGCAGGCGCTTGCCGCGCGGCACCCCGGTCATCGAGGTGAAGAACACCTCGACATATTTCACCTGCGGATGGGCGGCGAGGAAGTCGCGGCACTCCTGCGGATCGGCGACGGCGCTCATGCTTGCAACTCCCCGACAGCCGCCGCGAATCCGTCGATCGCCGCGACCAGCCGGTCCACCGCCGCGTCGTCGGTGACGGGCGAGACCAGCATCATGTTATGGAAGGGCGCGATCAGCGCCCCTCGGTTGATCAGCCACAGATGCAGCGCTTCCACCGCATCGTGGTCCAGAACTTTCCGCATCGCGGCGGCGTCATGCGGCGGCGGGTCGGCGAAGACCAGCTCCACCCGCGCCCCGACATGCGCGACCGACCACGGCAGGCCGCGCGCTTCGATCACGCCGCGCAGGCCGGCCACCAGCCGCTCCGCGCCGGCCAGCATCTTGGCATAGGCCGCGTCGGTCATGACGTCCGAGAGCATGGCGCGCATCGCCGCCATGGCCAGCGCATTGCCCGACAGCGTCGTGCCGATCCCCGACTGGCCCGGTCCGATGCGCGCCTGGGCCTCGTCCATCCGCGCCGAAAGCTCAGCGGTCACGCCCCAGACGGCGGCCGGCACGCCGCCGGCCACGGCCTTGCCCAGCACGAAGACGTCGGGCTCCAGGCCATGCGCCCTGGTGTAGCCGCCGGGGCCGGTCGAGATGGTGTGGGTCTCGTCGATGACCAGCAGGGTTCCGGCCTCGCGGGTCAGCCGGCGCAACGCGTCGTGGAAGCCCGGATCAGGCAGGATCATCCCGCAATTGGTCATCACCGGCTCGGCCAGCACGGCCGCGACGTCGCCGGGGGCCAGGGCCGCTTCCAGCGCCGCCAGATCGTTGAAGGGCGCGACGCGGGTGGTCGTCGTCAGGTCCTGCACCTGACCCAGCAGGCCGGGCTTCATGACCGCCGCGCCGTCCTTCAGCACCACGAAGGCGTCCTCGACCATGCCGTGATAGCAGCCGTCGAACACCAGCACGACCGGACGCTGCGTCACCGCCCGCGCCCAACGGATCGCCGCGCGGTTGGCGTCGCTGGCCGTGGTCGCCGTCTGCCACAGCGGCAGGCCGAAACGCTCGGCCAGCAGCTTGCCGACGATCACCGCAGAGGCGGTCGGCAGCATGAACCCCGCCCCGCGCCTGGCCTGGTCGGCGACGGCCGCCGCCACCGAGGCGTCGCCATGGCCGAACATCGACGGTGTGTCGCCCAGGCAGAAGTCGTCATACAACTTCCCATCCACGTCGGTGACCTGCGCCCCCACGCCCTGGGCGGCGAAGATCGGCGATGGGGAGGCCCAATCGCCCATCCAGTGCATCGGAACCCCGCCCCGCCAGACGGCCGAGGCCGCCTTGGCCATCGCCACGCTGCGCGGATGCTCGGCCAGGAACCGCGCGCGCTCGGCGGCGATCAGGCCTTCCATCGTCGAACGCGTGGCGACGGCTGCGCTCATGCCACCCCGCCGAAGCACAGGTACTTGGTCTCGAAATACTCATCGAGGCCCTCGGACGAGCCTTCGCGGCCCAGGCCCGATTCCTTGACCCCGCCGAACGGCGCCACTTCCGTGGAGATCAGGCCTTCGTTGATCCCGACCATGCCCGCCTCGATGGCCTCGGCCACGCGCCAGCAGCGGCCGACGTCGCGGCTGTAGAAATAGGCCGCCAGGCCGAAGGGCGTGGCGTTGGCCAGGCTCACCGCCTCGTCCTCGGTGTGGAACTTCACGATCGGCGCGACCGGACCGAAGATCTCCTCGTTGAACAGCCGCATGTCCGGCGTCGCGCCGGAGAGCACCGTGGGCTGGTAGAACAGCCCGCCCCGCTCGTGACGCTCGCCGCCGACCTCGACCCGGGCGCCGGCCTCGACGGCTTCGCGCACCAGGGCCTCGACCTTGATGATGGCCTTCTCGTTGATCAGCGGGCCGATCACGACCCCCTCGCCCGTGCCCGGCCCCACCTTCATCGCCGCGACCTTCTCGGTCAGCCGCGCGACGAAGGCGTCGTGGATGCCGGCCTGGACGATCAGGCGGTTGGCGCAGACGCAGGTCTGGCCGGTGTTGCGGTATTTGCTGGCGATCGCCCCATCGACGGCGGCGTCGAGATCGGCGTCGTCGAAGACGATGAAGGGCGCGTTGCCGCCCAGTTCCAGCGACAGCTTCTTCATCGTGCCGGCGCACTGGCCGTAGAGCACCTTGCCCACCGGGGTCGAGCCGGTGAACGACAGCTTGCGCACCCGGCCGTCCTCGCACAGGGCCTTGCCGATGGCGCTGGAGTCCGTGCCGGTGACGACGTTGAGCACGCCCGCCGGCACGCCCGCCTCCACGGCCAGCCGGGCGATGGCCAGGGCGCACAGCGGCGTCTCGGCGGCCGGCTTGACCACCACCGTGCAGCCGGCCGCCAGGGCCGGGCCGACCTTGCGGGTGATCATGGCGATCGGGAAGTTCCACGGCGCGATCGCCGCGCACACCCCGATCGGCTGCTTGATCGAGGCCAGGCGCTTCTTGGGATCCGGCGTCGGAATGGTGTGGCCGTAGCCGCGCTTGGCCTCCTCGGCGAACCAGTCGATGAACGACGCGCCGTAGGCCACCTCGCCCTTCGACTCCGCCAGCGGCTTGCCCTGCTCGGCCGTCATCAGCCGGGCCAGGTCGTCGGCGTGGGCGAGCATCAGGTCGCTCCACCGGCGCAGGATCGCCCCGCGCTCCTTGGCCGTCCTGGCCGCCCACCCCGGAAACGCCCGGTGCGCGGCCTCGATGGCGATCCGCGTTTCGGCCGCGCCCAGCTCGGCGACCTGCGCGATCGTCTCGCCGTCGGCCGGGTTGGTGACGGCGAAGGTCGCATCGCCTTCGATCCACAGGCCGTCGATCAGGGCGGCGGTTTCGACAAGGTTCAGGGCGGTCATGTTGGGCTACCTCAGCGTCACGGACACCGACTTCAGGTCGGCGTACTTGTGCAACGCATGAAGGCTGCGGTCACGGCCGAAGCCCGACTGCTTGAAGCCCCCGAATGGCATGGTGATGTCGCAGGCGTCCCAGCCGTTGACCCAGACGAGCCCGGCCTTCAGCTTCCGCGCGCCCTTCAGGCCCCGGTTGATGTCGCTGGTCCACAGGCCGGCGGCCAGGCCATAGACCGTATCGTTGGCCAGGGCGAAGGCCTCTTCCTCGCCGGTGAAGCTCAGCACGCCCAGGACGGGGCCGAACACCTCTTCCTTGGCCAGGCGGTGCTCCGGCTTCACGCCGTCGAAGATGGTCGGCTCGACATAGAAGCCGCCGCTCTCCGTGCGCACTTGGTTCCCGCCGAGCACGGGATCGCCGCCCTCCTCGCGGGCCTTGTCGATATAGGAAAGCGCGGTCTTCATCTGCCGCTCGTTGACCATGGCCCCGAAGCCGGTCTCCGGATCCAGCGGATCGCCGACCTGGATGGTGCGCGCCACGGCGACCACCTTCGCGAGGAATTCGTCCTTGATCGAGGCCTCGACCAGCAGACGCGAGGCGGCCGTGCAGACCTCGCCCTGGTTATAGAACACGCCCCAGGCGGCGGCCTGGGCGGCCGCGTCGAGATCCGGGCAGTCGGCGAAGACGATCTGGGGCGACTTGCCGCCCAGTTCCAGCGACACGCGCTTGAGATTGCTCTGAGCCGCATATTCCATCAGCCGCCGGCCGGTGGGGCCCGAGCCGGTGAAGGCGATCATGTCGACGTCCATCGACCGCGCCAGGGCCTGGCCGGCGATCGCGCCGAAACCGGGGATCACGTTCAAAACCCCTGCCGGGAGCCCAGCTTCAAGGGCCAGTTCGCCCAGCTTCAGCGCCGTCAGCGGCGACTGCTCGGCCGGCTTGAGGACCACCGAATTACCCATGGCCAGGGCCGGAGCGACCTTCCACATCGCCATGTGCAGCGGGAAGTTCCACGGCACGATCGCGCCGATCACCCCCAACGGCTCGTGGGTGGCAAAGGAGAGACGGTCGGCCGGCGAGGCGCCGACCTCGCCATAGACCTTGTCCAGCGCCTCGGCGTACCAGCGGGTGGTGTTGATCGCGAGCGGGATGTCGACGTTGCGGGCGTCGCGGATCGGCTTGCCGACGTCCAGGCTCTCCAGCAGGGCCAGCTCCTCGGCGTCGCGCTCCATCAGCTCGGCCAGGCGGAACAGCACCTTCTTCTTCTGGCGCGGATGCAGGTCGCGCCAGCGGCCGTCCTCGAAGGCGGCGCGGGCGGCGGCCACGGCGCGATCGACGTCGGCCATGTCGCAGGCGGCCACCCGGTTCAACACCCTGCCGTCGCGCGGCCCGACATTGGGGAACGTCCCGCCCGAGGCCGCCTCGACCAGGGCGCCGTCGATCACCGCCCGGCCGGGAAAGGCCAGGCGACGCAGCTGTTCGGAGATGGACGCGGGAACGGTCACGCGAAGGGCCTCATCGAATTGTGATCACAGTTTGCGCCGCCATCGACCCTGTCAAGCCGGACTCGGCGCCGACCGCCGCCCGCATCTTGTCCATGCCTTCGGACAGGTCAGCGGCGATGGCGCGGCGGGCGCCGTCGGCGTCGCGGGCCTTCAGGGCGTCCATGGCCTCGGCGTGGCGGTCGGCCGGCAGGCTGCCGGTGCCGACCCGGCCGAACACCACCCGCATGAACGGCCCGATCTGCAGCCACAGCCCGCCGGCCATGGCCAGCAGCACCTCGGCCCCGGCCCGCTCGTAGATGGCGAAGTGGAAGGCGTGGTTGGCCACCATGTAGCCGTCGACGTCGCCCACGCGAAGCGCGTCTTCCAGCTGCTGATCAATAAGCTTCAGCTTGCGCACCAAGGCTTCGTCGGCCCTGGGCGCGGCGCGGGCGGCCAGTTCCGGCTCGATCCACTGCCGCGCCAACTCCAGCTGCTCCAGCCGCTCGGCCGACAGCGAGGGCACCGAAAGGCGCTTGTTGGCGGGGTTGATCGCCAAGGCCCGCTCGGCGACGAGCCGGCGCACCGCGTCGCGCACCGGCATGGGGCTGACCCCCAGCTCGGCCGCCAGGCTGCGCAGGGAAACCCCGACGCCCGGGGCGATCTTGCCGGTGATCAGGGCCTGGCGAATGGAGTCGTAGACCTGGTCATGCACCGCCGTGGAATCGGCCAGGGGACGGCGCGTTTTCGGCTCGGCCATGTCCCCTCCTCTCCGCGACGCATTCCAGGGCTTGCCAGCTAGCCGATAATTGCGATCACAATGCAAGGTCTCGCGAAGGACCTCGCTCATGCCCGACTTTGGCGCCAACGACCTCGACGCCTACTGGATGCCGTTCACGCCCAACCGGCGGTTCAAGGCCAATCCGCGCCTGCTCGCCAGCGCCAAGGGCATGCACTACGCCACGCCCGACGGCCGCCAGATCCTCGACGCCACCTCGGGCCTGTGGTGCGTCAACGCCGGCCACGGCCGCGAGCAGATCACCGAGGCGATCCGCAAGCAGGCCGGCGAGCTGGACTATGCGCCGAGCTTCAACCTCGGCCACCCGCTGGCCTTTTCCTTCGCCTCGCGACTGGCCCAGGTGACGCCGAAGGGCCTCGACCGGATATTCTTCACCAACAGCGGCTCGGAGTCGGTCGACACCGCCCTGAAGATCGCGCTGGCCTATCACCGCGCTCGCGGCAAGGGGACCAAGACCCGGCTGATCGGCCGCGAGCGCGGCTATCACGGCGTCGGCTTCGGCGGGATCTCGGTGGGCGGCATCCCCAAGAACCGGATGTATTTCGGGTCCCTGCTCACCGGCGTCGACCACCTGCCCCACACTCACGTCATTCCCGAGAACCTGTTCAGCCAGGGCCTGCCCAAACACGGCGCACACCTGGCCGACGACCTGGAACGGATCGTCGCCCTGCACGACGCCTCCAACATCGCCGCCGTCATCGTCGAGCCGGTCGCGGGCTCGACCGGCGTGCTCGTGCCGCCGGAAGGCTATCTGCAGAAACTGCGGGCGATCTGCGACAGGCACGACATCCTGCTGATCTTCGACGAGGTGATCACCGGCTTCGGCCGGGTCGGCGCGCCCTTCGCCGCCGACCGCTTCGGGGTGACGCCCGACCTGCTGTGCATGGCCAAGGGCCTGACCAACGCCGCCGTCCCGGCCGGCGCCGTGGCCGCCAGCACCGCCATCTACGAGGCCATGCTCGACGGCGCCGACAGCCCCATCGAGCTCTTCCACGGCTACACCTATTCGGGCCATCCGCTGGCCTGCGCGGCGGGCCTGGCGACGCTGGAGATCTATCAGAGCGAGGGCCTGTTCGAGCGGGCGCTGGCCATCGAACCCTACTGGCGCGCGGCCGTCCATTCGCTGGCCGACGCCAAGCACGTGATCGACATCCGCGACTTCGGCCTGATCGCCGGCATCGAGCTTGCGCCCCGCCCCGACGCCCCGACGGCGCGGGCCATGGAGGCCTTCGAGGCGGCCTTCGACCAGGCCCTGCTGATCCGCGTCACCGGCGACATCATCGCCCTGTCGCCGCCGCTGATCATCGAGGAGGCCCAGATCGACCGCGTGGTGGAGACGATCCGAAAAGTGCTTGCCGCCGTCGACTGAACGGCGCGAGCATCCGGGCGCTCTCGGAGTCCCCGCACATGCTGCCCGTTCTCGTCGCCGCCTGGCTGCTGGCCGGCGGCTCGCCCTCGGAGATGGCCGTCCCGCCGCCGCCGACCTACGTCTCGGCGGAGCATGGCCTGACGTTCCGAACGCCTCCGGGCGTCTTCAACTGCCGTCTCCCGGCCGATTGGACCGGGGCCGATCACGGCGTGACGCTGTTCCTGAAGCCGGTTTCCTGCGCCGTCGCCGTCGGCGACGCCGAGCCGCCCAAGGACCTGGCGTTCATCGCGGTCTATTACGGCTACGCCGTGGGCGAGGACGCGCCGCCCGAGCCGCCCTGCGACAAGGTCGCCGTGATGCGCCTGTTCGACGCCGACCAGCCGGTGTGCCGCCGGACCGACGCGACCGGCGTGACCTCATATGCCATCGAAACCACCTATCGCGGCGGAGACGGCGCCCGCGACCTCGTTCTCTCCCTGACCACCACCCCCGGGCGCCTGCAAGGCGACCTCGGGACGCTCCGGGTTCTGGCCGCCTCGGTGCGGACCTGCACCATGAGCTGGCGCAACGGCCGCAAGACCTTCACCACCGGCGCCGGCCCCGCCTGCCCCAAGACCGGGCGGTACTGAGGGACCACTCCTCCGTAAAATCCCCGCGAAAGCCGGGACCCAGGTGTTTTATCGTCGAGCGCCGGTGGTTGCAGAAAAAGCCTGGGTCCCCGCTTTCGCGGGGATTTTACGGATTGGCGGAGGACACCCGCGCCAGCGGATCCTTACGCCTTCAGCCGCAGCACGTTGTCCACCGACCGCTCGGCCACCGGCAGCGGCGTGTCCACGGCCTGGCGCTGCACCAGGCAGCCGTACCAGCCCAGGCCCTTGTAGGTCTCGTAGCCGGGGGTCAGGGCGTAGCCGATGGTGCGGTCGCCCTCGGCGTAGCTGCCCATCGAACCGTGCGAGGTATTGAGCTTGAAGGTTTCCACCAGCACGCCCTGCCCGTCCGAAGCCGCCAGCACCCGGTGGTTCTGGTCGAGCAGCAGCACCCGCGAGCGCGAGCGTTCCTCGTCGGTCATGCGCACGCCGTCGACGATGGCCTGGGCCTGCGGGCGCCAGTCGAAGTGAACGCCCAGCACGCCGATCACCTTGCCCTTGGCCTCGCCGCCCTCGCGGATGGCGGTGGCGTAGGTGGCGACCGGGGCGTCGTCGAGCAGGCGCTGGCGGGCGATGTCGGCCACGGCGAAGTCATCGCCGCTCTTGGTGCGCATGGCTTCCTGGAACCACGAGTCGTTGGCGACCGAGGCGCCCTGCACGCCGCGGTACTTGTCGGGCCGGCCGCTGGCGATCACCCGCCCGGCCGCGTCGCAGATCCACAGGTCCAGATAGACGGTGTAGGCGTCGAGGATCACCCGCAGCCGCTGGCTGGCGTAGTCGGCGGCCTCGCGCGACGGGGCCATGGCGCAGTCGACAACAGCGCTGTCGGTCGCCCACCAGCGCACGTCGCAGGTGCGCTCATAGAGGTTGCGGTCGATGATCTCGATGGCGTTCAGGGCCAGGTCCGCCAGGCGCTGGCCGCGCAGGTGCGACAGGATCGCCCCGCCGATGGCGGTCAGTTCGTCGAGGTCGGCGCGCACCTGGCTTTCCAGGGCCCCGGCCACCTCGTCGATCTGGGTGGAGATCTTCTTGAACTCCTCAGCGACGATGGCGAAGCCCTTGCCGGCCTCACCCGCGCGGGCGGCGACGATCAGGGCGTTGATGGCCAGCATCTTGGCGGCACGATTGACGGTCGAGATCTCGCCGATCTTCTGGCCGGCGACGATGCTCAGCCGCTCGGACAGGTCGAGGATGCGCTCCGGGCGGAGGGTGGATTCTTCGACGGACATGGATGCTCCCCCCCGGGAACGCGAATCGAAAGCTCCGGTAAGGTTGACACCAGCGTCAGGTTTCCACCGCCCATTTCAGAAGGAAACTTCGCGTGGCGAGGGAACGGGCGAACAGCAGCCCCTGAATCGCACAGCTTTCGAGCAGAGATTGCCCAAACAATCCGCATAACAGCGTTATCCATCAACCAAGCGTCACAAGGGGCTTGGCGGACACACCTTATGACACCGGTGGACATTTCTCGGAGAGGCGGGCAGGGTCGCCTCGCCAGGACGAGACGCGATCGACGCTCGCCGGCCTTCGGGGAGAGATACGCCGCCATGACCATCCGCCCTATCCTCCCGCGCCTGCTCGCCGGCGCCGCGGCGCTGACCCTGCTCGGCGGCGCGACGGCGGCCATGAGCCAGACCCTGGCCTTCCCCGGCGCCGAGGGCGCGGGTCGGCTGTCGCAGGGCGGCCGCGGCGGGGCGGTGATCAAGGTGACCAACCTGGAGGATTCAGGCCCCGGCTCGCTGCGGGCCGCCGTCGAGGCCAAGGGGCCGCGCACCGTGGTGTTCGACGTGGCCGGCACCATCCAGCTGAAGTCGGACCTGAAGATCAGCGAGCCGCGCATCACCATCGCCGGCCAGACCGCGCCGGGCGGCGGGATCACCGTGCGCGACCACACCCTGGTCGTCGCCGCCGACGACGTGGTCATCCGCTTCGTCCGCTCGCGCCTGGGCGACGAGAGCAAGACCGAGAGCGACGCGATCTGGATCAACAAGGGCCGGCGGATCATCCTCGACCACGTCTCGGCCAGCTGGTCGGTGGACGAGACCCTGTCGGCCTCGGCCCGCTACGGCGAAGAGGGCCAGGGCTTCTTCGACCTGACGGTGCAGTGGTCGATCATCGCCGAGTCCATGGCCCATTCGCTGCACGCCAAGGGCGACCACGGCTATGGCAGCCTGATCCGCGGCGGCATGGGCTCGAAGATCAGCTTCCACCACAATCTGTGGGCCAGCCACATGGCCCGCATGCCGCGCCCCGGCAACTACGACGGGCCGGACAAGGACCCGGTCGGCGCGCTGTTCGATTTCCGGTCGAACGTCTTCTACAACTGGGGCAAGGGCTATGCCGGCTACGACGCCGACAAGGCGGCGCTGGCGGCCTACAACTTCGTCGACAACACCTATGTCCCAGGTCCGAGCAGCGGCAAGCCGGTGGCCTTCCAGGAGAGCAACACGCTGGCCCGCGCCTACTTCGCCGGCAACAGCATGACCGGGGCGGTTCCGGCCGATCCCTGGAGCCTGGTGACCTTCACCATCCCCGAGCCCGCCGGCTATCGTCAGGCCGCGCCGATCGAGGTCGCGCCGGTGACGCCCGAGCCGGCCGACAAGGCCTATGGCCGTGTGCTGGCCGACGCCGGCGCCTCGGTGTTCCGCGACAGCGTCGACGCCCGGATCGTGGCGGGAGTGCGCGACCGCACCGGGACGGTGATCAACAGCCAGAAGGACGTCGGCGGCTGGCCCGCCCTGCCCGCCGGCAAGCCAGCGCCCGACACCGACGGCGACGGCATGCCCGACGCCTGGGAAAAGGCCCACGGCCTGAACCCCAAGACGGCCGCCGACGGCCCGGCCCTGGCCAAGGACGGCTCGGGCTACACCAACCTTGAGCTCTATCTGGCCGACGCCGCGCGCCGGCGCGGTTGACGCACGGATCGCGCCCGGGCGAGCTAGCGGCTCAACGCGAGGGCGAACCATGCTCAAGTATCTGGATACCGTTCGAGAACTGCTGATCGTCTATGTGGTCATGCTGCTGGCGGCCGCGGGGTCCTACGCCTTCTTCGAGGGCAAGACCTATCTCGACGGGATCTGGTGGGCCTGCGTCACGGCCACGACGGTCGGCTACGGCGACATGTATCCGGCCACCCTGGGCGGGCGCATCACGGCCGTGGCGCTGATGCACGTGACCCTGCTGCTGATCCTGCCCCTGCTGATCGGCAACATCTGCTCGCGCTGCATCAAGGACGCCAACGAGTTCAGCCACACCGAGCAGGAGGAGCTGAAGGCGACCCTGGCCCGGCTGGAGGCCAAGCTCGACGGGAAGATCTAGCCGGCCTCCAGGCAGGCCTCGCGCAGCCGGGCCAGCGCCTTGGGCGTGTCCTTGCGCAGGCCGGCGCGCAGCAGGGCCTTGGGGATCACCCAGTCCACGGCCAGGCGGTTTTCGTAGAACACCCGCGTGCCCGCGCCGCCGGCGAGGGGCTGCAGCCGCCATTCGCCCTCCTCGGCCTTCAGGTCGCCCTCGACCAGCCGAAAGCGGATGCGCCGCCGCCCCTCGTAGTCCGAGCGGAAGACGATGCGCATGCGGGGAAAGAACAGGCTCTTGCGGGTGACGTGCTCGCGGACGTCCCAGCCCCGCTTCTGGTCGCCCGACAGCACCGCGCAGCGTTCGAGATTGGTGATCATCCGCGCCGCGCTGGCGCAGTCGGTCAGCACGGCCCAGACGTGGTCGGGCGGGGCGGCGATGTCGACCACCCCGCGCACCTGGCCGCCGGTCGCCCCGGCCGGATCGGGCGAGACCTCGGCATGGGCCTCGCCGCGCGCCAGGCTGGCCCGCGCTTCCGGCGACAGCTCGAAGGCGCTCGCCGGGCCGGCGGCGACAAAGGCCAGAACCAGGATCGATATCGTCCGCAACGGCGTCTCCAGGTTCGTCCCCGAAGACAGCTACGTATCCGCCAGGCGATCAGATGCGGCTCAACCGACCCGCTTCATGCCGAGGATCTGGACCGGCGCCTTGAGCATCTCGTCCTTCATCGCCTCGGTGTAGGCCGGTCCGCCCGTGGGCATGGCCAGGATCTTCTTCACGATCGGCAGGCCCTCGACCACGGTCCCGAAGGCCGCGAAGCCCAGGTTGTCGCCCCCATTCTTGCCTTTGGGCGCGCCCGGATGGGCGTCGAGATAGGGCATGGCGCTGGCGCAGATGAAGAAGTCGCAGGTGGCCGTGCCCGGCGCGTTGCGGGCCAGCGAGATCGTGCCCGGCTTGTGGCGCAGGCCGGTCTTGGTCGTGCTCTCGTGGGCGATGGGGGCGAAGCGCCGCGCGCGCTGCGGCGGCGCGCCCTGGATCGAGCCCGCGCCCTTCACGCCCTTGGTCCGCGAAGCGCGATAGAAGGTCCCGCCGTCGTACTTCTTGGCGTCGACATAGCGCAGGAAGTTGGCCGCGGTGATCGGGGCCTTCTTGTCCTCCAGTTCGACCACGATCAGCCCGGCGCTGGTCTGGATCGCCACCTTCGGCTTGCCGGCCGCCAGGGCCAGGCCCGGCGTGGCGACCACCAGGCCGGCGGCGCCGATCAGGGTGCGGCGGGCGATGTCGGTCATGGTCGGGGCCTCTCCTACGCTGAACCGCTGGCTTAGCCGCCCGCCAGCCGGCCGTCGACCATTCAGAACGGCCGGTCGATCAGACGGTCATAGGCCCGCTTCAGCAACAGGCTCCGCACGGCCCAGACAAGTCCGGCCACAAGCGCAATGATCAGGAGGAACAGGATTACGAAGACCCATCCCCTGGCGTCGCTTTCGGCGAAGAAGAAAACACGCGCCAGCACCGGGACGCCGACTGCCCCCAGCGTCGCCCCGAAGGCCTTGAGGAACGCGGTCACCGGCCCGTCGGGCTCCTTCAGAAGCTGCACCATGCCACGATCTCAGCCCTTCCCCCAGCCGCCGCCGCCGGGCGTCTCGATGACCACGCGGTCGCCGGCCGCGACCTGGGCCTCGTCGGTCGCCGCCAGGGGCTGGACCGTCCCGTCCGCCCGTTCGATCCGCGCCAGGCCCAGCGCCCCGCTGGCCCCGCCGTACAGGCCGAACGGCGGCACGCGGCGGCGGTTGGAAAGCAGGGTCACCGTCATCGGCTCGCGGAAGCCGATGGTGCGCACCACCCCGTCGCCGCCCCGATGCTCGCCGGCGCCGCCCGATCCGCGACGGATCGAGAAGGCCTCGACCCGCACCGGATAGCGGGTCTCCAGCACTTCCGGATCGGTCAGGCGGCTATTGGTCATGTGGGTCTGGACGGCGTCGGCGCCGTCGAAGTCCGGCCCCGCCCCGGCGCCGCCGCAGATGGTCTCGTAATACTGCCGCCGCTCGTCGCCGAAGGTGAAGTTGTTCATCGTGCCCTGGGCCGCCGCCATGACGCCCAGCGCGCCGTAGAGAGCGTCGACCACCACCTGGCTGGTCTCGACGTTTCCGGCCACCACCGCCGCCGGATAGCGCGGCTTCAGCATCGAGCCCTCGGGAATGACCAGCTCGACCGGCCGCAGACACCCGTCGTTCATCGGGATCTCGTCGTCGACCAGGGTGCGGAAGACGTAGAGCGCCGCCGCCCGGCAGATCGAGGCCGGGGCGTTGAAGTTGGTCGGCACCTGGTCGCTGGTGCCGGTGAAGTCCACGCGAGCGGTGCGGGCGGCCTGATCGACGGTGATGGCGACCTTCACGACGCTGCCGTCGTCGAGCTCGTAGGCGAAGGCGCCGTCCGACAGCCTGGCCAGCACCCGGCGCACGGCTTCCTCGGCGTTGTCCTGCACGTGGACCATGTAGGCCTCGACCACGTCCTGGCCGAACTCGGCGACGAGGCCGGTCAGGCTTTCGGCGCCGCGCGCGCAGGCGGCGACCTGGGCCTTGAGGTCGCCGATGTTCTGGTCGGGATTGCGGGCCGGCCACTTGCCCGAGGCCAGCAGGGCGCGGGTCTCGGCTTCCAGGAACCGCCCGCCCTCGACCAGCAGGAAGTTCTCGATGAGAACACCCTCCTCCTCGACCGTCCGGCTGCCGGGCGGCATGGAGCCCGGGGTGATCCCGCCGATGTCGCCCTGGTGACCGCGCGCGGCGACGTAGAACAGCAAGGCGCCCGCCGCATCGAACACCGGCATGACCACGGTCACGTCCGGCAGGTGGGTGCCGCCGGCGTAAGGCGCGTTCAGCATGTAGACGTCGCCGGGCTTCATGCCCCGGCCGTCACCCGTGCGGCCATCGCGGATCGCCCGCACGCTGTCGCCCATCGAGCCCAGGTGCACCGGCATGTGCGGGGCGTTGGCAATCAGGTTGCCGTCGCGGTCGAACAGGGCGCAGGAGAAGTCGAGCCGCTCCTTGATGTTCACCGAATAGGCGGTGTTCTGCAGCGCGAAGCCCATCTCCTCGGCGACGGCCATGAAGAGGTTGTTGAACACCTCCAGCATCACCGGATCGGCTTCCGTGCCGGCGGCGCGGCGCGGCGCGAGGGCCTCGACGCGGTCGAGGATCAGGTTCAGGTGCGGATCGACCTTGGCCCGCCAACCGGGCTCGACGACGGTGGTCCCGGTAGCCTCGCGGATGATGGCGGGACCCGACACCTCGGAGCCCTCGGCCAGCCGCTCGCGATCGAAGACGGGCGTCGCGTGGACCTCGCCGGCCATGCGGATATCGGCCGTGGTCAGGGCGACCGGATCGCCCTTCGACGCGCCGGACTCAAAATCCGGTTCCGAACCGGCGTCGGCATGGCCGATGGCCTCGACGCTCAGGGTCTCGACCACCAGCGGGGTCGCCGGCGAGACGAAGCCGAAGCGGCGCTGGTGCAGGGTCTCGAAGGCGGCCTTCACGCCCGCCGCATCGGTCAGCGGCACGCGCAGCGGCGTGTCGGTGCCGGCGTACTTCACCAGCACGGCGGCCTCGGTTTCGACCGTCACCAGCGGCGCGTCCTGGGCGCGCAGGGCGGCCTCGGCGTCGGCCGCCAGGGCGGCGGCGCGGGCCGGCAGGCTGCCGGCGGCCTCGTCGAGGCGCTGCTCGACCGTGGTCTCGCGCAGCAGGCGCAGGTCGGCCAGGCCCATGCCGTAGGCGCTGAGCACCCCGGCGAACGGGTGGATCATCACCGTCTTCATGCCCAGGGCGTCGGCCACCAGACAGGCATGCTGGCCGCCCGCCCCGCCGAAGCAGGCCATGACATAACGGGTGACGTCGTAGCCGCGCTGGATCGAGATCTGACGCACGGCCTTGGCCATGTTCTCGACGGCGATGGTCAGAAAGCCCTCGGCGATCTCGGCCGGGGTCATGGCGCGGCCAGTGGCGGCGGCGATCTCGGCGGCCAGGGCCTCGAAGCGCTCCACGACCACCGCACGGTCCAGCGGCTGGTCGGCGTTCGGGCCGAAGACATGCGGGAAGAATTCGGGCTGCAGCTTGCCCAGCATGACGTTGCAGTCGGTCACCGTCAGCGGCCCGCCGCGCCGGTAGCAGGCCGGCCCCGGATTGGCCCCGGCCGAGGCCGGCCCCACCCGCAGCCTTGCACCATCGAACGAGCAGATCGAGCCGCCGCCGGCCGCCACGGTGTGGATGTTCATCATCGGGGCGCGCATCCGCACCCCGGCCACGACCGTCTCGTAGGCCCGCTCGTACTCGCCGGCATAGTGACAGACGTCGGTCGAGGTGCCGCCCATGTCGAAGCCGATGACGCGGGTGAAGCCCGCCTCGGCCGCCGTCTTGACCATGCCCACCACGCCGCCGGCCGGTCCGGACAGGATGGCGTCCTTGCCCCGGAAGGCGCGGGCGTCGGTCAGGCCGCCGTTCGACTGCATGAAGAACAGGCGTGTCTCCTCGCCCAGCCGCGAGGCCACCTGGTCGACATAGCGGCGCAGGATCGGCGACAGATAGGCGTCGACCACCGCCGTGTCGCCCCGGCCGACCAGCTTCATCAGCGGGCTGACCTCGTGACTGGCCGAAACCTGGGTGAAGCCGATCTCGCGGGCGATCGCGGCGACGCGGGCCTCGTGGTCGGTGAAGCGGAAGCCGTGCAGCAGCACGATGGCCACGGCCCGGAAACCGGCGTCATAGGCGGCCTGCAAGCCTTCGCGGGCGGCCGCCTCATCCAGCGGCCGCACCACCTCGCCATCCACGCCGATGCGCTCGTCGATCTCGACGACGCGGGTGTAGAGGGCCTCGGGCTTTATGATGTTACGGTCGAACAGCTTGGGCCGGGCCTGCTGGCCGATGCGCAGGGCGTCGGCGTGGCCTTTCGTGATCGCCAGCAGCGTCGGCTCGCCCTTGCGTTCGAGCAGGGCGTTGGTGGCCACCGTGGTGCCCATCTTCACCGCCTCGACGCTCCCGCCGCCGCCCTGCTCCAGCAGGGCGCGAACGCCAGCGACGGCGGCGTCCTCGTACTGCTCGGGGTTTTCCGACAGCAGCTTGTGGGTGACCAGCCGCCCGTCCGGCCGGCGGGCGACGATGTCGGTGAAGGTGCCGCCGCGATCGATCCAGAATTCCCAACCGGTCGCGCGCGGGTCTTCGAGGGTCATGGGGCGGGAGACTCCGGAACGTTCGTCCCGTGAATAGCTCCCGCCCCCGCCTACGTCATTACTTGAAGACGCCCAGCAGGGTCGCGACGCCCCAGAGGCCCAGGCCGAGGAAGATCAGCGCCGCGCCGATGCGCACGTACTTCAGCGGCACGATCTTGGTCGCCGCCTCGCCCAGATAGACGGCCGGCACGTTGGCCAGCATCATGCCCAGGGTGGTGCCGGCGGCCACCAGCGGCACGTTGTGGAACTGGGCGCCCAGGGCCACCGTGGCGATCTGGGTCTTGTCGCCCATCTCGACCAGGAAGAAGGCGACGGCCGTGGTCAGGAACACGCCGTAGCGGCCCACCGCCCCGCCGTCCTCGTCGTCGGCCTTGTCGGGGATCAGCGCCCAGGCGGCCATGGCGATGAACGACAGGGCGATCACCCACTGGAACCAGGCGCCTTGCAGATATTGCGCGACCAGCGAACCGGCGAGCGCCGCCAGGGCGTGGTTCAACAGGGTGGCGACCAGGATGCCGAGGATGATCGGGATCGGCTTCTTGAAGCGCGTGGCCAGGATGATGGCCAGAAGCTGGGTCTTGTCGCCGATTTCGGCCACAGCCACGACCAGGGTCGAGACGAGCAGGGATTCCATGAAACACCGTTGCGGGGCCGAGCGCAGACAAGACGACAGCGACCGTTTCCCCGCCCAGCCCGGACGGGAAACGACGCCGTTGGTCTCGCCAAGAAAGCTGTCGGTGCTTCCTTCACCCGCGCCATGCTCCGGAGAGCAAGTATGTTGACGGCGGGCCCCGCTGATAGGCGCGGGCGGCTACTCCCCAAAGGGTGAGGGGCGTTTAGCCGGAGCCGCCCGCCGGATCAAGCAGAGAGCCATTCGCAAGTGTCGCACTGGTCGGCTGGCGGGGAAGAGGAGCGGCTCCGCCCTGCCCCCACTCCCGTCATTCCCGCCCTTGTGGCGGGAAACCCTGGTTCCGCTCGCACGTGGGGCGCCAGCGGCGTGCTGAGCACGCCGCCCCATCCGCCCTTGCGGCTGACAGAGGGGTTCCCGCCACAAGGGCGGGAATGACGGGAAGTAAGGGGGAGCGCGCCCCTAAACCGCCCCCGGCGCTTCGAACCTCAGCAGCTGGATAGCCACCCGCACCTTGCCGCCGACGAAACTGCCGCCCGCGGCGGTGATGACCACCGGCGTGTCGGCATAGAAGGCGCCCGGCCCCACGACGCCGATGTTGCTGGCGTTCAGCCCCACGCCCAACGAACTGCCGAACTTTCCGGTCTCGCCGGCGACGCCGCAGCTGTAGGAGGTCACGCCCGTGACCGCCGCGCTGGTGCGAGTCGAGACGCCCAGCACGATCGAGCGGGCCGGGATCACGGCGGCCGTGGTCACCGAGGCGCCGCTGAGGGTCGCCTCGACCTCGCGGATCTCGACGCGGACGTCGGCGCCGAACGGCGAGCGGGCGGCGGTCAGGCTGGTGAAGGTGGACGACAGCGCGACCCAGGCCGAGCCGGTGAAGACGGCCGCCTGGCCCTCGTCGGCGATCCAGGCGGTGAAGCCGGCGGAAGGGGCGATCGCCTCCCAGGCCCCGGCCTCGAAACGCATCAGGCTGTGGGCGGGGGCCGCCGCCCAGTCGGCGCCGGTCGCGGCGGCGGAGCGGATCCACAGGGCGCCGTCGGCGGGCGCGGCGGGCTGGGCCGCGAGCGTGCGGCTGACCACGCAGGGCTGGACGAGGCCGTCCAGCCGGGCGAGGCCTTCGTTGACGGTGACGTGCTTCTGGGCTTGCCCCGCGGCCACATAGGGCAGCGAGAGACGGGGCGTGGCGGCGTCGGACATGGGGCGCTCCTGGCGGGTTTCGAACCCGCCTAGGATCACCCGGCCGGAGTCGCCGGGGACAAAGTCGCCTTCGTCCCCGGCTGGATCCCCGTCCTACTCGGCGGCGAAAGCCAGGCGGTTGCCGGCCGTGAGCGCGGTCTTGGCCGCCAGTTCGGCCTTCGCGTCCTCATATTCCTCCGCCAGCTTGGCGATGCGTTCGGCGACGGGAAGCACTTCCTTGATGGCGCCGATGCCCTGGCCCGAGCCCCAGATGTCGCGCCAGGCCTTGGCGTCCTGGTTGCCGCCCGAGCCGAAGCTCATCTTCGACGGATCGCTTTCCGGCAGGTTGTCGGGATCCAGGCCCGCGGCGACGATCGACTGGCGCAGATAGTTGCCGTGCACGCCGGTGAAGAGGTTCGAATAGACGATGTCGCTGGCGTTGGCCTCGGTGATCGTCCGCTTGTAGGCCTCGGGCGCGTTGGCCTCTTCGGTCGCGATGAAGGCCGAGCCGATATAGGCGAGGTCCGCGCCCATGGCCTGGGCCGACAGGATCGACCGGCCGCTGGCGATGGCGCCCGACAGGGCCACCGGGCCGTCGAACCAGGTGCGGATTTCCTGCACCAGGGCGAAGGGCGAGATGGCGCCCGCGTGGCCGCCGGCCCCGGCCGCCACCGGAATCAGGCCGTCGGCCCCCTTCTCGATGGCCTTGCGGGCGAAGCGGTCGTTGATGACGTCGTGCAGGGTGATGCCGCCGTACGAGTGGATCGCCTGGTTCAGGTCCTCGCGCGCGCCCAGCGAGGTGATCACCACCGGCACCTTGTATTTCACGCACAGCTCGATGTCCTGCTCGAGCCGGTTGTTGGTCTTGTGGACGATCTGGTTCACGGCGAACGGGGCCGAGGGCAGGTCCGGATGGGCCTTGTCCCAGGCGGCCAGCTCCTCGGTGATGCGGGCCAGCCATTCGTCCAGCTGCGACAGCGGGCGGGCGTTCAGCGACGGGAACGAACCGACGATGCCGGCCTTGCACTCGGCGATCACGAGATCCGGATTGCTGATGATGAACAGCGGCGAGGCGATCACCGGCAGGCGCAAACGGTCACGCAGAATGGGCGGCAGAGCCATGGGACGGGGGTCTCCTCGTTCCGCGACGTCACGCGCCGCGCATGTTAACAGCGTTAGCTTAAACGCTCGTTCATGGGACTTGCAAGCGCTTGACCTCCGTGACGGCAGGCGCGCAACTGGGCGTCAAAACCAGAAATTGCCGCACCGCAGGAGAAACCCGTCGTGAGCGAGGCCCCCGCTCTTTTGGCCGCCGACTTCGGTCCGCCCGACGAGAATCTGGCGCAAGCCAGGTGGCTGAAACTGGTCGAGAAGACCCTGAAGGGGGCCGATTTCGACGAGACCCTGACGCGCGCCACGCCGGACGGGATCACCATCCGCCCGCTCTACACCGCCGACGACGCCGTCACCGTGGCCCGCGACCTGCGACCGCGCGACGTCGATCGCCCGTGGGACCTGCGCACCCGCGTCGCCCACCCCGATCCCCGGCACGCCGGCGGCGAAATCCTGAAGGACCTTGAGAACGGCGCGGCCTCGGTGCTGCTGGCGCTGGATCCGGCGGGCGTGAACGGCGTCGCCGTCGGTTCGCGCGAGGATCTGGCCCGCGTGCTGGACGGCGTGCTGCTGGATCTCGCCCCCGTGGCGCTGGACGCCGGGTTCCTGGGTCCCAAGGCCGCCGACTGGCTGGGCGCCCTGGCCAAGGCCGCGCCCAACGCGCCGCTGGCCTTCCACATGGACCCGCTGACCGCCTGGATGCAGGCTGGCGTCAGCCCCGGCCCGATCGAGAGCCACGTCTTCAGCGCCGCCACGGTCGGCGCCCGCCTGGCGGAAACCTACGCCACGGCCAGCCTGTTCCTGGCCACCGGCCGCGCCGTGCACGAAGCCGGCGGCTCCAACGCCGAGGAGCTGGCGGTCATGGCCGCCGCCGCCGTCGCCTACGCCAAGGCCCTGGTCCGCTCGGGCCTCTCCATGGACGAGGCCTGGTCGCGCATCGTGCTGGGCGTCAGCCTGGACGGCGAATACTTCACGGGCGTGGCCAAGGTGCGCGCCGTCCGCACCCTCTGGGACCAGCTGACCAAGGCCTGCGGCGTCGAGGTTCCGGCCCGGATCGAGGCCCGCTCCTCAGGGCGGATGCTGGCCAAGGCCGACGCCTGGACCAACCTGCTGCGCCTGACCGCCGCCGGCTTCGCGGGCGCGGTGGGCGGGGCCGACACGGTGGTGCTCGGAAACTTCACCGACGCCGTCGGCCTGCCGACCGCCTTCGCCCGCCGCCAGGCCCGCAACACCCAGCTCGTTTTGATGGAAGAAAGCCACCTGGGCCGCGTCGCCGACCCGGCCGGCGGCGCCTGGTATCTCGACACCCTGACCGATCAGCTGGCCCGCGCCGCCTGGGGCGGCTTCCAGGCCATCGAGGCCGACGGCGGGATTATCAAGGCGCTGGAAAGCGGCCTGATCGCCGACATCGTCGCCGAGACGCGCGAAGGTCAGGAGGCGTCCTTCGCCGACAAGAGCCGCAAGATCCTGGGCGTCACCGTCTTCCCCAACGCCGACGACAAGACACCCGAAGTCGAGACACCCGATCCGGCCGCCTTCGCCGTCGCCGGCCCCGATCCGCGCCTGCCCGGCCCCGACAGCCGCTGCCCGGCGCTGGTCCCCATCCGCTTCGCCGCCGCCTTCGAGGGAGCCTGAGCCATGAGCAAGTTCCCCAACTTCGCCGACGTCGCCTTCGAGGCGCCAGAACCCGCCGCAGCGCCCAAGGCCGGCAAGGCCTGGAGCACGCCCGAGGGCGTCGACGTCGCGCCCGCCTTCACCGCGCAGGACGCGGCGGGCCTGGACTTCACCGACGGCCGTCCCGGCGTCGCGCCCTTCGTGCGCGGCCCCTACCCGACCATGTACGTCACCAACCCGTGGACGATCCGCCAGTACGCCGGCTTCTCCACGGCCGAGGATTCGAACGCCTTCTATCGCCGCAACCTGGCGGCCGGTCAGATGGGCCTGTCGGTGGCCTTCGATCTGGCCACCCACCGCGGCTATGACAGCGACCACGAGCGGGTGAAGGGCGACGTCGGCATGGCGGGCGTGGCTATCGACTCGATCCTCGACATGCGCACCCTCTTTTCCGGCATCCCGCTCGACAAGATGAGCGTGTCGATGACCATGAACGGCGCGGTGCTGCCGATCCTGGCGCTCTACATCGTCGCCGCCGAG
>PJUL01000590.1_pt1 | contig 23525 bp, 19 predicted proteins | sample 1512221 | NCBI WGS metagenome assembly PJUL01 (sample SAMN08177667, study PRJNA422409) | Feces metagenome, whole genome shotgun sequencing project.
CGTTCGCCGGCATCATGAAGAGCAAAGCGGCAAGCGGGAGGGCCATGAACCTGTTCATGGCCCGCTGATGGCACAATCCGATGCCAGGGCCAACGGATGCGCCCAAAAAGCCGAACGGTCGATCAGGGGCCGCTCCAGGTCCAGCGTGCAGACCTTGATCTCGTGACGGTCCGCCACACCTTTCCTCTCGACAAGCACGCCCTTGCCGATCATCCGGCAGGGACAACCGCATGAAGGAGAACGGCGTGGCTGGCGAAGGACGAACTGCCGAGTGCTGGCTCACCGACATGGACGGGGTGCTCGTTCATGAGGGGCATGCCTTGCCGGGCGCGTCCGCCTTCCTCGCCCGGCTCGTCGAGCGCGAGCGGCGTTTCCTCGTGCTCACCAACAATTCGATGTTCACCCCGCGTGACCTCGCCGCGCGGCTCGCCCGCGCCGGTCTTATCGTTCCCGAGCAGGCGATATGGACCTCCGCACTGGCGACGGCGGACTTCCTGTCGAGCCAACTGCCCGGCGGCACCGCTTTCGTGATCGGCGAGGCCGGGCTCACTACCGCGCTCTACGAGGCGGGATACACGTTGACCGATACGAACCCGGACTATGTCGTCCTCGGCGAGACCCGTACCTTCTCATTCGATGCGATCACGCGAGCGGTTCGCCTGATCGAAGGCGGCGCGCGCTTCATCGTCACCAATCCCGACGTCACTTCGCCCTCGCCCGACGGCCCTTTTCCGGCAACCGGCTCGGTGGCAGCGATGCTCACCGCGGCCACCGGGGCCCAGCCCTATTTCATCGGCAAGCCCAATCCGATGATGTTTCGAAGCGCGATGAACCGCATCCACGCCCATGCGGAAACGACGGTGATGATCGGCGACCGGATGGATACGGATGTGGTTGCCGGCATCGAGGCCGGCCTCGAGACCATCCTCGTCCTGACCGGCTCCACCAGGCCCGCGGACATCGAGCGCTTTCCGTACCGGCCCACCCATGTGCTGGACACGATCGCCGACGTGATACCGCTGATCTGAGGCGTTCCACGCCCCCGATCGGCGATCGCGTCCCTTCGCGAACCGGGGCGCCTAGGCGAAACGATCGGGCCGGAAGGTAGCGAGCGGGTCGGCCCGCTCGCCATCGACGATCTCGAGGGCGGCGAACCGGCCGAGCGCTGGTGCCAGCGTGACACCGCTATGGGTCACGGCGACGTACAGGCCATCCAGGCCCGGCGCGAAGCCGACGACCGGAAAACTGTCCTGGGGAACGACCCGCTGGCCGACGCTGACGCGCTCGATCCCGGCCTTTCCGACAAGCGGCAGATAGGAAGCCGCGGCAGTCTGGATCGCCTTTCCGAAAGCAGCCGCGTCCGCCCCCGCCGGCGCGCCGCCCTCATGCCCGCTGATACTGGCGACGATGCGGCCATCCGGCATCTGCTTGAAGGTGCTGCGCGGCCCGAAGACCACCCGGTCCAGCACGGGCTTCTGCGGCGCCGTGTGGAGCAGCACGCCTGGCGACGCGGTAAGCGGCAGCCGGACACCGGCCTGTCCGGCCAGCACCTCGCTGCCAAGGCCGGCCGCCAGCACCACCGTGTCGGCCTCGATCGCGCCGTCCGCGGTCTGCACCCCAGCGATCTTCCCGTCGCGAACGATGAGTGACCGTACCTCCACCGGAGCCCGCAATCTGGCGCCCAGCTTCGCGGCACGCGCAAGCAGCGTAGCGACAGCCCCTGCCGGATCGACCGCTCCTTCCTCCGGGAAGAAGGCGCCGGCAGACACCGGGCCAATGGCGAGCCCGGGCAACAACGTGCCAAGTGCGGCCGCGTCGACGTGCTGCCCGGCATAGCCCCATTGCTGCGCGATCCTCAGGCTCTCGCCCAGCTTCACGGCCTCGGCTTCGGCATCGCGCCAATAGGTGGCGCCGCCCCATTGCAGGGGGAGTGCCGGCCCCGGCTCCTGTTGCCAGATCCGCCACCCGGCCATGCCCAGCCAGTTCAGCTGGAAATAGGGCCGCGAGCCGGTCTTGGTCGAGGCGTTGAGATAGGCGAAGGAGTCGCCCGTCGCACCGGCGGCGGGCTTGAACCGCTCGAGGATGGTGACCGCCACGCCGCGCTTGGCGAGTTCATAGGCGATGGCGGCGCCGACGATCCCTGCCCCGATCACGATCGCGGTGCGGCTGCCCGGCGCGGTCGTGCCGGCACGTGCCGCTCCCGGGATCAGCGGCGTCGCGGCCAGCAGGCCGAGCGCGGTGCGGCGGTCGATCCTCACTGGCCCGCCTTCGGCTTGGCCAGCGCCTGGACCTGACCCCAGACGCGCAGGAAATTGCCGCCCCACAGCTTGGCGATATCGGCCTCGCTATAGCCGCGGCGCTGCAGCTCGGCGGTGATGTTGACGGACTCGCCGACATCGTTCCAGCCGATCACGCCGCCGCCATGGTTGAAGTCGGACGAGATGCCGACATGGTCGATGCCGATCTTCTTCACGACATAGTCGATCTGGTCGACATAGTCCTTCAACGTCGCGCGATAGTCGGGGCTGCCGGTGATCTCGTGGAATTCCGCGCTGTACTTCGCGAAGACCTCGGGCGGGAGCACCTTCACGCCCTTGTCCGACAGGGGCTGGATGCCGGCCGGGGTCTTGTCCTCGGGAATGCCGTAGCGCCGGCGGATCTCATTGAGCCTGGCAAGCGCTTCCGGCGGGAAGGCCTTCACCCAGGAGCTATAGGCATTGATCGCCACCACGCCGCCCTTGGCGGCGATCGCCTGCAGCGTCGCATCGTCGAGGTTCCGGGGATGATCGATCACCGCACGCGCGTTCGAATGCGACGCGATCACCGGGGCGCGGCTCAGCTCCAGCACTTGCCGCACTGCCTGCCCCGTGATCTGCGACACGTCGATGACCATGCCGAGATCATTGAGCCGGGCGACCGCCTGCCGCCCCAGCGGCGAGAGCCCGCCATGCTCGTTCAGCTTGTCGCCACGCAGCAGATTGGGCCGGGCGGAATCCGCAAGGTCGTTGTTGCCGGCATGGGTGAAGCCGAAGATCGATACGCCCTTGGCGTGCCAGGCATCGAGCTGGCTCAGGTCCTTGCCGATCAGATTGCCGTTGAGGATCGACAGGATGATCGCAACGCGGCCCGAGCCCTCGATCGCGCGCAGCTCCTCGGGCGAATGGGCGATCGCAGCCTGTTCCGGATAGCGCCCGACCACATTCTCGATCGCCGCCAGCTTCTGCCGGCCCTTCGCCGCCGCCTCGGCATAGCCGGCGGGCGTGCGCGCGTTCTGGGGCACGAAGATCGCCAGCACCGCGCCTTTCAGCCGGCCGCGCTTCGCCTTGACGAAGTCGAACTGGTCCGGACCGTCCTTGCCCGGATCATGCTCGCCGGTGCCGAACTCGAAGGGGATGTCGAGATGGTTGTCGAGATTGGGCAGCCGCTCCTGGAGTGCCGTCGCCGCCTGGAGCTGTTCGGGCGTGAAGCTCTGGGCATGCGCCCCGGCAAGGGGCAGCGCCGCGCCTGCCAGCAGCAGGAGCAGTTTCGAACGTAGGGCAAATCGGGCCATGGGATGTCTCGCTTCGAAAGGGATTATTGCGCGGGGCGGGTGAGCTGGCGGGCGATGAGCTGCCAGCCACGCGGCCCCCTGGTCCACACGTCGAGGCCGGAGAGGCGCGCGGTGCTGGTGGTGCCGTCGTCCTTGCTCAGGTGGAACGTCCAGGTGGCGGTGACATAGGCGACATTGCCGTAGCTGCGGACCCGGGCATCGGCGATGTCGACCGCGGTGAAGCGCTTGCCGGGCGCCAGCGTCCGGTCGATCTGCTCGGTCTTGCCGAGTACCGCGCCATCGGTATGCCCATAGGAGAGGTCCGCATGGAAGGCTGCCTCCAGCCCTGCCCTGTCGCCCTTCACCACCGCGGCGCGATAGGCATCGATCGCCGCGAACACGGCAGCTCGGGTCGCGGCAGGACCGCGCTCCTCGACCACCGCATGTTCCTGCGCGAAGACGGGAATGGAGGACAGGCTGGCGGCGGCGGACAAGCCGGCCGCAGCAAACAGCATAGCGCCGAGATATCGGGATTTCATGAGAACTGGCTCCTTAGAAGGACAGGTCGAGGCGGGCGAAATAGGTCCGTCCGGCGCCACCTTCCGGAGACAGGCCGGAGTAGAGCGCGACGACGGGATTGCGGGCAGCGGGCAGGACCTGGTCGGGATGGCTGTCGAGCAGGTTGTTGATGCCGGCTGAGACGCGCGCATTGGCGAACAGCCGGTAGCCTGCGGAGAGATTGACCACTTCCTGCGGCCCGAAGCGCTGGTCATAGGCGACCACCGCATTGCGCGCCCAATAGATGCCGTAGCGGGTGCCGGAGAGATGGGCGTCGAACCCGCCATTGCTGTAGTCGGCCGCCGCGCGCACGAAGGTGTCGGGGTTCCATTCCTCGATCAGCCCGCGCGCTTCGTGCCCGATCAGCGTCAGGCCGCTGCCGGCCAGTACCGCCGGGGGCGCCTTGATGTGCGTGATCCTGGTGTCGCTCAGGTTGAAGCCCGCGCTCAGGTCGAGCTTCTGGTCCTGGCCGAGACGCCAGCGATAGCGCGCGGTCGCATCGATACCCCGGGTGCGGGTGTCGACGGCATTGGTGAAATATTGCGCGCCCGAATAGGTCGGGAAGCCGGCATTGGTCAGCACCTGACGGACGAGTGCACCGGTCAGTGTTTCGGACAGGGCGATGCGGTCGTCGATCGTCGTCTGGTAGAAATCGAGCGTCACCGACAGGTCGCTGCCCGGCGTCCAGACCAGGCCGGTCGAGAGGTTGGTCGCCTTTTCCGGCTTGAGCGGCGTCGCGCCCAGCGCGCGGGCGACCGCGCTGTCCACGCGGGCAAGCTTGTTGGTTGCGAGCACGCCGTTGGTGATGTTCGGAATGGTGCGCGAATAGGCCGACTGGCCGAGCGACGGCGCGCGGTAGCCGGTGCCGGCGCTGCCGCGCCAGGCGAGCTTCGGGGTGATCTCATAACGCAGCGCCAGGCGGGCGTTCGCGGTCGTGCCGAAGTCCGAATAATGCTCGACGCGGCCGGACGCGGTTACGCGCAGGCCCTTGGCGAGTTCGGTCTCGAGTTCGAGATAGCCTCCCACCACGTCCCGCGTGCTGCGTCCGGCATCGTCCGGCGAGAAGCCGCCAAAACCCTGCGAGGCCGGCGTCGCCACCTTGCCGGCGTTGGGGCCGTCGAGGATCGGCACGCCGCCATTGGCCCAGGAGCCGTAATCGCCCTCGAATACCTGATAGGCCTCATGGCGATAGGCCAGGCCCGCCGCGACGTTGAGGGGCCCATGCAGGAAACCGGTCTCGAACGGGCGTTTCCAGTCGAAGGTGACATTGGCCTGCTCGTTGAGCAGGTCGCCGGTGTTGAACGATGTCGGGCTGGCGGTACCAAGGCTGGCATTGTTGGTGTTGTAGACCAGGCTTTCCACCCGGTTTCGCCCATAGTTCGCACCCAGGTCGAAGTCGCCAGCCTTGCCAGACCAGCGCGCACCACCGCCGATCGAGGCGTCCCGCGAGCGCACGCGCAGGAAAGGCTGGAAACCGTCCGGAAACAGCGCGCGAACCGTCTGGTCCGCATTGGGCTGCCTCAGATTCCCGAATCCCTCATCCTTCCGCCACCCATAACTACCGCTGAGGTACAGCGTCACGCCGCCGATAGTGCTCTCGACGTTGAGCAGCAGGTTCTCGCGCTTGGTCGCACCGCTGCCATAGAACCAGTTGCGGTTCGGAAAACTCGCCTCGCGCGAATCTCCGGCGAAATACATCTGCCGGTTGTCCCGGCCAGAAAGGCGGGTCCGTCCGATGTCCCAGGCATCGAAGGCCAAGGTGATCGAGCCATCGCCGGGCAGCTTGGCACCGATCGAGCCCTCAATGCTCTTGGTCTCGCCGTCGCCCTTGTCGTTGATGCCGTACTGGACGGCGAGGTTGCCGTGCCCAGCCTGCTTCTTCAGCACGATGTTCACCACGCCGGCGATCGCGTCCGAACCATATTGCGCGGAGGCGCCGTCCAGCAGCACTTCGACGCGTTCGATCGCACTCAGCGGAATGCTGTTGAGATCGACGGTCTGCGCGCCCTTGGCGACGCCGCTGCCGGCATTGAGCTGCGCGGTCGCATGCCGGCGCTTGCCGTCGATCAGTACCAGCGTCTCGTCCGCGGCCAGACCGCGCAGCGACACGCCCTTGACGAAGCTCGCCGCATTCGACGACGGCACCGACGTCGGAAAATTGAAGGACGAAACCAGACGCTGCAGCGCTTCGGACAAGGTGCGCGCGCCGGTTGCCTGCAGATCCTCCCCACTCACGAGTTGAACCGGCGCGGAACTCTCCAGCGCCTTGTTGCCGCTGCGCGATCCCACCACTACGATTGCGTCCTGCTCATCCGGGACATCGCCGGACTGGGCCTGGGCCGAATGGGTCATCGCCAATGACGCGACCAGGGCGGCGACAGCCACACCTCCAGCATTCCTAAGATATACACTATTGAACAGGCGCACATCGGCCTTCACTGCCGAGCTTACATCTCGCATGATCGCATAAACCCCCTGATGAATATCAGGTGGATTGGATGATTTCTTTTGGCATGACTTACCGGCCGCGAAACCGCGATCGGCTTCGTCGTTTCAGCACCTCACTTCAATCGAGAATCACTTCGCTGACGCGCAACCCACCCTTGTTTTTGCTTACGAACAAAAACCTACCGAAATGGTGGGAATTGGCGAGATAGTTAGGCTTTGCGCCTGACTAGACCAGCTATCCACCGGACGACTAGCCAGCCAGCTCGGCACCGCAACGCGCAGCTTCGGCCGCGAAGCGCGGGGCATCGAGCAGGATCTGCTGCGTCCGGATCGTCGCCTTGCCTGCCGGCCGGAAGGTAATCACGCGCGTGGCGTCACCGTCCTGCACTTCAAGGACATAATCGATCCGCGAGTTGCCCGGCTCTCCCGCCTTGCGACGCAGGATCTTCATTCCGTCCCGCAGGCCGGCGGCATAGGCATTGGACGCGGGATCGACCCCAACAAGGACGTTGCCGGCCTTGGAGACCGCTTCCGGATCCCAACCGCGCTCGAAGACCGGCACATCCTCGGTGCTGACTCTCGCACAAGTGCCGAAGGCGTCTTCGGGAAGCAGGATGGGCTCGCCTCTGGTCAAATAGCGGTCAATGTCCCCGCGGATGTCGAGGCCGGCGCGTTCCATCTCCGCAATGAAGGCCGCAATGAGCTCCGGTCCCTTCGCGGCGGACCGGGTCCGGTCGCGCTGCGCCCGCAATATGGTGTCGAGATCGCCCAGCCCCTTCGCGCGGAGATGGCGATCCCACATGGCAGCCAGCAGCGCGCCGCGCTGATAGGGTATCTTCTCGGCGGCATAATCGCCGCTCCAGAACTTGCCTGCCGCCTCGGCATTGCCGACGGTGCGGAAACGCGATCCGGCATAGGCTCGCAGCATCTCGTTCCAGTCCGCGGCGAATTTCTGCGGACTCCAAAGGCCCGCGCGGAGCATCAGCCGGCGCGCGTAGAAATCGGTGAAGCCCTCGCTCATCCAATAGGCCCGGGCTTCCTCCTTCTCGGGAAAGCGGCCGAGCTGGCGCGCATTCCAGCTATGGAAATATTCATGCGCCAGCAGCCAGGTCAGCGATTCCAGATCGGCATCGTGATCGATCCAGGTCGCGAAGGCATCGCTGCGACCGGTGCCGCCATAGCTCAAACGACCGGGCTGCGAGGTCAGCGGAATCGCGGTGATGAGGAACGGCCCTGCCCCCGTCTCCCGCCAGAACTCGCGCTCGACCGCGACGACCTTCTGGGCGAGCTTGTCGAACGCCTGGATGTCGAAGCCGAAGCTTCCGACATGCGCGATGCGGACGGGTGCACCGTTCAGCGTGACGCTGTTTACGGACAGGTCGCGCCCGCCGATCGCGATGCTCTCCAATATGTCGCTTACGGTCCGGGAATGGCCGCCCAGACCGGTCTTGTGCTCGGTGTCCGAAGCGAACCCGATCGCCTTCGGTCCCTTCCAGCGGAAACTTGCCGGCGCATCGTCCCGATCGACCGGCCGGGCATAAAGGACCTCGCCAACCGAATAGAACCAGCCGGGGCGAACCACCGGGCGCGCCTGTTCGCTATCCTTCACGGTGGGATCGGCCGCATAGGCGGAGACGATCCGGTAGCGCATCACGAGCGGCGCCCCCGGTCGCGACCGGATGATGCGCCCGCCATGCGGCGCGTCCGAAACCGAGGTCGCGCCGTCTATCCGAATGTCCCGCGCCCATTGACCGAGCGCACGCTCTCCCGCCCAGCTTTCGACCCAGTCGATCGTCGTGACGCCCGAAGTGTCGGCCTTCAGCCGGATCGTGACATCGAGGCCAGTGATTGCGTCGCCCTGCATCGCGGGCGCAAGTTCATAGGAAACGGAAGCATCCGGCGCCGGCACAGCGGCGCCAAGCGCCAGAAGAACGGGCAAATACCCGAGCTGAAACCAGCGCATACCGAAGCTCCCCCTTTTGCACGGCAAGATATTCAAGCTCTGGCTGACCAGAGGATGAACGGGGCCGCACTTTGATTTCCAATTGGAGGCGGCTACATCCACGGCAGGAAAAGCCTCATGAAGATCAGCGCGCGCAGCAACCGCAATAGCATCCCTTCCGGCGCGACGGCGCTCGCCGGGATGCACGACGACGTGCGGATCGGCGGATAGACGCGTGCAGATCGGCTCCCTCAAGCTCAAGGCGCAGCTCTATTGCGGCGACGAGATCGCGATGGGGCCTGGCAAAGCGGATTTGCTGGAGGCGATAGCCCGCGAAGGCTCGATCTCGCAGGCGGGTCGCGCTCTGGGCATGAGTTACCGCCGCACTTGGCTGCTCGTCGATGCGATGAACCGGTGCTGGGCCGAACGTCTGGTCGAAACGGTGCCGGGCGGCAGCGACAAGCGCGGCGCGCGGCTCACCGATAGCGGCGCGCGGGTCCTGCGCCTGTACCGGGAGATCGAAACCCGGCTCGAGGGGATGCTGGCGAACGAAGCACTGGCCGAACTCGAAACGCTACTGCGCAGCGCACCCCTGCCTCAGAGTGGCAAACCACAGGCCGAATCCGGCAGCGAATAGCGATGATCGGTCACGAATGCCCGGTCGGTAAGCGTTCCCAGAAAGACGAGGATCGCCTGACGATCGGCATCGGATAGCCGGTCGGTCGCCTCGCGATGCCGCGCGATCGCGTCGGCCAGCGTCACCGCCGATCCGTCATGCAGATAGGGCGCGGTGAGCGCGACATTGCGTAACGGCGGTGTGCGGAAGCGACCATTGTCGCCGGGCTTCCCGCTGATCTCCGCCAGCCCGCGATCGGCGCCTGCGGGCTCGATCGCGTGGAAACGTCCATCGCCGAGATCAGGCCCGGAATGGCAGGTCGCGCAGCTGCGGGCGAAGGCACGGGCGCCCTCCCGCTGCGGCGGTGTCAGCGCCGTGCGATCGCCGGCACGCCAGCGGTCCCAGGGCGACTGGTTGGACACAAGGGTGCGCTCGAACGACGCCAGCGCTTTCTGCACCGCGCCCATGTCGATCCGCCCGTTCGTCTCGGGAAAGGCATCGCGGAACATGCGCACATAGCAGCTGTCGCGGCCGAGCCGGCGTGCGATCTCGGCCTCCTGCTCGTGCATGCCCATCTCGACCGGCGTGGTGCCGAGGATCGGCACCGCCGCCTGCGCCTCGAGCGTGGTGATCCGCGGATCGCCCCAGGTGAGCGGGCGCAGCCAGGCGACGTTGGCGAGGCCCGGTGCATTGCGGCGGCCAGGATCGCCATGCACGCCGGGATGCACGGCCACGCTGTCCGCAAAGCCGTGACGCTGAACATGGCAGGACGAGCAGGCCATGCTGCCATCGGCCGACAGATCGGCATCGTAGAAGAGCCGCCGGCCAAGCTCGACCTTGGCCGCATTCATCGCATTGCCGGCGGGAATGCGAGGGGCGCCCCGCCCCTCCGGCCAGCGCCAGCCGCTGCCCATGGCCGCGATGCAGAACAGCCCGGCCGCCAGCACCACGCCGATACGCGCGGCGCGCATCAGGGAAGACGGGTTACGATCACCGGCATCGTCGGGGTGCCGTTGCCCACGAGCTGGAGCACATAGTCGCCGGGCTGGAGCGCGAAATCGACCATCTTGCGGATACCCGAACAGGCCGGGCCGCGACCGTGCCCGACCGACTCCAGAGCGGCACCATCCCGGACCATGTCGAGCCAGGCAGCCGAGCCGATGCCGACGCGATAGGTGCCGGCAGCGGCGATGGTGATGCGCAGCATGCCGCCGTTGCTGACCGATCCGCCCGGACGCTCGGGGCGCAGCACATACCGGACCTCAGGCGTCGGCCGCAGTGCGAGATCGACGGCCTTGCCCGGTGCGATCGTGGCGCCGGCCAGCCCGGCCATATCGGTCGCTGCGGCGAGCGGGGTGCGCGCCTGCCAGCCGGTGAGCTCGGCGGGGATCGGCGCGGCGTCGCCCGGGCAATTGGGCTCGGTCTGCTGCATCGCGCTCTGGCCGCCGGGAAAACCGAGGAACAGGAATGCGGCCAGGGTCAACGTCATGCAGGGCTCCTTGCTATGTTCGGCTATATACAGTTCGCTATATCGGCTCATATACGGCCCCAAAGAGCCCGGGCAACGCCCGATCACGACAAGGGGAATTTCATGCGTTCAATCCTGCTCGCCACGGCCGCCGCCGGGGCCTTCGTCGCCATGCCCGCCGCGGCACAGCAAAACGCAGGTGACACCGGCACAACGCAGGATAGCAGCTTCGGCCTCGGCCAGATCATCGTCACCGGCACCCGTCCCGAAGGGCTGGCGATCGGCAGCGACAGCATTGGCCAGGACGCGATCGAGACCTTCAATCGCAACACGCTCGACCAGGCGGCGACGCTGATCCCCGGCGTGACTGCAGGCAACAGCGGCGGATCGCGCAACGAGCGTCTGCTGTTCGTGCGCGGCTTCGATCGCTTCCAGGTGCCGCTCTCGATCGACGGCATCCGCGTCTATCTGCCCGCGGACAACCGGCTCGACTATGGGCGCTTCCTCACCCCCGACATCGCCGAGATTCAGGTCGCCAAGGGCTATGCTTCGGTGCTCGACGGCCCCGGCGCGATGGGCGGCGCGGTCAATCTCGTCACGCGCAAGCCCACCAAGGCGCTTGAGGTCGAGGCCCGCGGCGAGATCGATCTCGGCCGCGACCTCGGCTATAACGGCTACACCGTGTTTGGCCTGCTCGGAACGCGGCAGGACAAATGGTATGCGCAGGCCAGCTATGCGCGCAATTTCCAGGACCATTGGGATTTGCCCGGCGGCTTCACCCCCACGGTGAACGAGAATGGCGGCGCGCGCGACTTCAGCCGCACCGAGGACTGGCGCGTCAACCTGAAGGCCGGCTTCACCCCCAATGCCACCGACGAATACGCGATCAGCTATACACGGCAGGAAGGCTCGAAGAACGCACCGCTGCACGTCACCGACACCAGCAATGTCTCGCTGCGCAACTGGGCCTGGCCCTATTGGAACATCGAAAGCGTCTATTTCCTCTCGACCACCGCGCTTGGCGACCGCGCGACGCTGAAGACGCGGGGCTATTACAACCAGCTCGACAATCTGCTGCGCTCTTTCGACGATCGCAGCCAGACCACCCAGAACCTACCGCGTGCGTTCGACAGCCCGTATAACGACAACGCCTATGGCGGATCGGCCGAACTGGCGGTCGCGCTGAGCAAGGCTGATACGCTGAGCCTCGCGTTCCATTATCGCCGGGACGAGCACAAGGAATCGCAGAAGAGCCGCCCGGGCCTCGCCACCAGCGTGCCCGAGCCGGTTCAGACCAGCGTCGAACGGACCTGGAGCGTCGCGGCAGAAAACGCGCTGGCGCTGGCACCCTCGCTCAAGCTGACGGTCGGGGCCAGTTTCGACTGGCGTAATCTCGATCGTGCGGAAGAATATGGCGTGCCGCCAGGCGCCACCGGCGCGTCGCGGCTGTTCAGCTTCCCGCTGCACGATGCCAGCGCCTGGAACGCGCAGGGCAGGCTCGAATGGACCGGTACGGAAGGCACCAGCCTGCACGCCAGCATCTCGTCGCGCGCCCGCTTCCCGACCCTGTTCGAGCGCTTCAGCAGCCAGTTCGGCACCGCTGAGGTCAATCCCGGGCTCAAGCCCGAGCGCGCCACCAATTTCGAGATCGGCGGAGCGCATCGCTTCGGCCCGGTCGCGGTCACCGGAGCAGTGTTCTACAGCCACCTGACCGATGCGCTCGTCTCCGTCCGCACCCCGGCCAATCTCAACCGGCGCGAGAATTACGGCACCGGCAACTATGTCGGTGGCGAACTGGCGATCGACGCCGATCTCTCCGCCACGCTCAAGCTCGGCGCCAATTACAGCTATATCCATCGCAGCTTCGACGTCGGCGCGCCGCCGGCCGGCGGGCTGATCCGCCCGTTCGAGCTGACCGACGTGCCCGCGCACAAGGCCTTCGCCTATATCTCGTGGCGGCCGGTACCCAGGCTGGAGATCGTGCCCAGCCTCGACTTTGCATCGGATCGCACCACGGTCACCCCGGCTTCTGCCAACGGGCTCGCCCCGGTCTATTACGATACCGGCAGCTATGTGCAGGCGGGCTTCCGCATCGCCTGGGCCGTGCTGCCCCAGGCCGAGATTGCCATCGGCGGGCGGAACCTGTTCGATACGAACTACGTGCTGACCGACGGTTTCCCCGAGCCGGGACGCACGCTCTACGCGAGCCTCCGCGTGCGGTACTGACCACAATATAACGGTGGAACCCGGCGACGAGGCATCCTCGTCGCCGGGTTCCACCGATCACCCGAAAGCGATTCCTCCGCGCGTCAGAACTGCTTACGCAGCTGGACCCGCGAGGTGGCCGCACGTTCGCCGTCCGCAATGCGGGCGCCGAGTTCGAAGCCGAACTGCCAGCCCGAGTTGAGGCTGAGGTCCAGTCCTGGCGTCAGCGCGAACTGCTCACGCCCCCAGCCCTGCGCATTGAAGCGGTAGAAGGCTGCACCACTGACATCGGCGTAATCAAGCGACTGGCTGGACGCGTCGGCGAACTCGTGCAGCCACTCGCCACGGAAAGACGGCGTGATCGTTCCGTTCGCCAGCTTGCCGCGCCAGGCGAGCCGGAAGCCGGCAACACCAAGCACCGAACGCACGTCGCGATCGTCGAAGCGCAGATCATAGATACCCGCGCCATTCTCGCGAAACGCATCGAGCGTCCCGTCAAGATACTCGGCCCGGCCATAGACCGACCAGCGCAGCAGACCCGACATCTGCTCCGTCCCGGCAGAGAGCGAGGCAGTAGTGAACGTGCCGTCGCGCTTGCCCTTGGCGGTGCCCGCATCGGAACCGACCAGGCGGCGGGTATCGAAATCGAGCCAGCCTCGAGCGACCATGCCGTCGAAGAACAGACCGCGCACCGGCACGGCGCTGCCATAGACCACGACCGTCCTGCTGTCGGAGACGACATGGCCCGCGCCACCGTCGATGGTGCTCGAGTCATGCCCGAAGCCGCCGCCGATACCGACCACCAGGCCGGGCAGCAGGCGGAGATCCGCGCCGATGCTCACGCCGCTCGTCGTCGCGCTGATCTTGTCGCGCCCGGTCACCGCGTCACGCGTCCCGATGTCCACCGAGCCGCCGGCCCAGAAGCCGAGGCCGCCATTGCCGCACTGCTGGCCATTGGAGCGTCGAGCCACGGTCTCGGGCGCCGCATTGGCGCGGCCATCGGCCCGCAGTTCCGCCTGTTCCGGCAGGGCGCCCGGTAGCGGCTGCGTGTTCACCCGGTCGGTCGAGTTCAGCGTCACGCCCATGGTCGAGCCGCCGCATTCGACATCGTGCAGGCTCTCGGCGCGGCGCATGAAGTTATCGACCTGCGCACGCGAGAAGCGCCGCACGGCTTCGCTCTGGGCATCGGCGATCGCACGCACGGTCGGATCGGCCGAGGGGTCCGGGCGCGCGGCCACGGTCACGGTGATCGTCGCGGGCTCGGAGGCACCAAACACATTGGTCAGCGTGTAACGCAGCTTCAGCGTGCCCGAGAAATGCGCCGCCGGCTTGATGTCCATCCGATAGGTGCGCGCGCCCTCGGCACCGCCCGCCACGATGGAAGCGGTCGCCTTGCCGGCTGGCGTGATGTCGACGATCGCGGCATTGGTGAAGGGACCATCGGTGCGGCCTGCAGTCAGGTCGACCGAGAGCGTCTGATTGTCGATGCCATTCGCCGTCAGGTTCCGCGCAGCGGGCGGCGAACCTTCGACGTTGATCTGCACCGTCGCCGGCGCCGAGGTTCCTCCGATGCCGACCGCCACGAACTGGAAGCTGTCGGTGCCGTGATAGCCCGGCGCCGGCGTATAGACGGCCACCATCTGGCTGACCGGCGGCGCGGCAACGGCAATCGTCCTGCCCTCGCTATTGATCTTGGGACCGGCCGCGCCCGTCAGCACCACCGTTCCGTGCACCGGCTGGGTCACGATCTGGATGTTCTGCACATCGCCCGAGACGAGGTCGCCCAGATTGATGCGGGCCGGCTCTCCGGTCTGCGTCGAGGTCGTACCGGCAACGCTCAGCGGATCCGGATCGCGCGCGACCGGCGGCGGGACGGCGTCGACCTGCAGGGTGTAGGTCGCGGTACCGCTCGCGCCATGGACGTCGGTGGCGGTGATCGTGAAGCTTGCGCTGCCCGAGCCGCTCGGCGTGCCGCTCAGCGTACCGTCGGCGGCAAGCGTCAGGCCGTCCGGCAGCGCGCCCGCCGTCACCGTGTAACGGTAAGGCCCCTCGCCGCCCGTGGCTGCGATGACCTGGCGATAGGCGCTCTTCTGCGTCGCGACCGGGAGGCTTCCCACGGCTGGGCCGAAGACCAGCGCCGGCGCGGAGACCGTGATCGACACCGTCGCCTGCGAAAGGCCGGTCACGTTGCTCACCGTATAGGTTAGCGAGTCCGTGCCCGAATAACCGGCATTGGGCGTGTAGCTGATCGTCGATCCACTGATCGTCGCCACGCCGTGCGCGGGTTGCGCGGTGAGCGCGTAGGTGGAAGCCGCACCGCCGGAGAGCGTCATCTCGATCGCATTGCCCTGGCTGTTGGCTGCAACGGTTGCCGCGCCGCTGGTCGCGACCGGCGCTGCGACGGCGACCGACAGCGAATAGCGCGCCGTGCCCGCAGCGCCGTTCTTGTCGGTGGCGGTTACGGTGAAGGCGAAGTCGCCCACCTCGCTCGGCGCGCCATGGAGGCTGCCGTTCGTATCGAGCGTCAGCCCTGCCGGAAGCGCGCCGCCGGTCACCACATATTGATAGGGCGCCTCGCCCTGGCTCGCGCTGATCGTCTGGGTATAGGCTTGGCCCTGCGTCGCACCGGTCAGCGTGCCAGCCGACGGGCCGAACACCAGCGTCGGCGCGGTGACGGTCACCGTGATCGTGCCGGGCTGCGAGACGCCGGCGAGGTTGGTCGCGGTGTAGCTGAAATGATCGGTGCCCGAATAGCCCTGGGTCGGCGTGTAGATGATGCTCGTGCCACTCGCGGTCGCGCTGCCATGGGCCGGCGCAATGGTGACGGCTACCGAGTCCGCCGCGCCGCCGGAGAGATCCAGGGTGACCGGCTGGCCGCCGCTGTTCGCCGCGATCGTGGTATTGCCGTTGCCGACGACCGGCACGGCAAGCGTGACGTCGATCGCATAGTTCGCGGTGCCGGACGCGCCGTTCTTGTCGGTCGCCTTCACGGTGAAGCTCTTGCGGCCAAGCGCGTTCGGGGCGCCGTGGAGGGTGCCGTCGGTATCAAGCGTGATGCCATCCGGCAGTGCGCCGGAGGAGACGACATAGCTGTACGGCGCCTCGCCGCCGTTCGCGACGATGCTGCCGGTATAGGCCTGGCCATAGGGCGCTGCCGGCAGCGTCCCGGCGGTGGGCGTGAAGCCCAGCGTGGGGGCGGTGACCGTCAGCTGGACCGTCACGGTCGCCGACGTTCCGGCGGCATTGGTAGCCGAATATTGGAAGCTGTCCGCGCCCGAATAACCGGGATTGGGCGTGTAGCTGATGCGCGTGCCGCTGACCATCGCCGTGCCGTGCTGCGCCTGGCGCACCAGTGTGAGCGCGTTGGCGGCACCGCCGGAAAGCGAAAGGGGAACATCCGAAGTGCCGTTGGGCGCAACGTTGCTGCTGCTGCCGCTCGCGATCGGAACGGGCGGCGGGACGTTGACGCAGCGCACCGTCACGGTCGCCGTGGAGGCTTGGTCGTTGGTGGAGCCGTTCTCGATTATCAACCCGTTCGGCAACAGTTGGTCCGAGGTGACGATCGTCGAAGCGGATCCGGTGACATACTCTTTCGTGCGGTTATAGCTGCTGGTGTAATATTGCAGGTAGATCGTGCGATAGCCGATGCTGCTGAGGATGAAGCTGGCCGCGCCGGCCGGGCCGAAAACCGTATGATCGACCAGCGTGAAGCTGACCTGGTCGCCCGCAGCGAACTGGTCGGCGGTATAGGTCCTGGCCAGTCCATAGCCGCTGGGAACCGAATTCCAGAAGCTGTTGATTGCAGTGCAGCCGGGCGACAGCGCGTGCGCGCTTGTCGGCAGCAGGGCTGTTGATCCTATCAGAACTGCACGAAGCAACGAGGAGGAGGAAAGGGGCTTGGGGAGTTTTACAGGCGTTCTCATTCGCCTGCACCTGCTTCCTTAGGGTTAAGGCGACACTAACGATACCAGAAAATTATAGGATTAATTGTGGATAGCACAATTCCCGCGATCATCCCATCCTGTCCCAGGGTTTAGCCAGCCTGCCCAAAGGTCCTGGCAGCCTATTGCGACCGACGAGGATACCCACGGCCCGGGCAGAGCTGCGCTCCCCTGCCACGGCGCCCTAATCGATCGTTCGACCGGAGCGCGTGCTCCGGCAAGGAGCGATCATGACCAAGCAATCCGACCATCCGGTAACCCGGGAAAAGCTGCTGCATGCGCTGTACGAAGCGGCGGAGCTCGAGCAGAATCTGATGTGCACCTATCTCTATGCCGCCTTCAGCCTGAAGAATGGCGAAGCGGAGGGATTGCGGCCGGAAGAGTCGGATGCCGTCACCCGGTGGCGGCGTGCGATCGTCGCGGTCGCCGTCGACGAGATGAGCCATCTGACTGCCGTCTGGAATATCACGTCCTCGCTGGGTGGAGCGCCGCGGTTCGGCCGAACGAACTTCCCACTCGAGCCGGGCTATCTCCCGGCCAACATCGTGGTGAAGCTCGCGCCGTTCAGCGCGGACGTGCTCCAGCACTTCATCTATCTGGAACGCCCGGACAGCTCGGACGAGCCGGACGGTGAAAGCTTCGCGCCACCCGAAGCGGCGGTACGCACCCCCTCGCCGCTCCGCCTGACCCCCACGGGCTATGACTATGCGACGATCGGGGATTTCTACCAGCGCCTCGAGAAGGATCTGCGCGCGCTGGTCAGTCGGCTGGGCGAGCGCGAAGTCTTCTGCGGCGATCCGGCGCTGCAGCTTGGCCGCACCGAAAGCTGGCTGAAGGGCGCCACCGAGGTTACCGATCTCGATACCGCGCTCGCCGCGCTCACCGAGATCGTGGTCGAAGGCGAAGGGGCTCCGGAACATCGCGAGAATTCCCACTTCGCCCGCTTCCTCGCGATCCGCGACGAGCTTCGGAATCTTGAGGCCGCGAACCCGGATTTCGCGCCCGCGCATCCCGCTGCCGTCAACCCGGTGCTGCGCAAGCCGCCCCATCCCGAGGGGAAGGTCTGGCTGGATAATCCGGAAGCGATCGCGACTGTCGATGTGGCGAATGCCATATATGTGCTCGCCCTGCGCCTGCTGGCCGGCGCCTATGCCGTGCCGCGACCGGATGCGCGCAAGGCGCTGTACACCGGCTGCGCGGTCGCGCTGATGCACGCCATCGACGCGATGGGCACGCGCGCCGCGCGGCTGCCTGCCGGACCTTCGAACCCGGGATGCAATGCGGGCGTATCGTTCACCGCCCTGCGAGAGGCCGCCGCGCTCCCGCAGGGGCCGGGCGCACGCAAACTCTATGCGGAGCGGATGGACGAACTGCTCGCCGCGATCGATGCGATAGGGACCGGGAATCCCGAATGCGCCCATGCCGAACAGATCCTGCAGAGCCAGGTTGCACGCCTGCGCGCTGCGCCGGAGAATCCGGCTACATGAAATCGCAGATGGAGACGGCCCGGCAGCCGTCTCCATCTGCCGAAAGGCTCATTGCGCGGTCGTCGCCGCATCCACCGCTTCGTCGCAACCCGCTGCAGTGCAGGGCATCTCGGGGGGCGGCATCTTCTCGATCTTGACCGAGTAGGTGATCCGGTCGGGCAATACCTTGTGGATCGTGATCGCAAGGTCGAGGATGTTGATTTTGGTTTCTCCGCGCCGCGCAGTCTGCGTCTGGCCCGACCCGGGGTGCACAAGGTCGTCGATCGAATAGCCGCGGATCTCGAACTGGATCTCGCCGTCCTTGATGCCTTGATAGGCGACGTCGTAGATTCGACCGACTTCGTTCGAGGGGTATTCTTTCGGATCGGGGATCTGGGGTCCCTTGCCATAGTCGCGCGGCGGCACCAGCGGCTGGCCGAGCCCGACCGTTTGCAACGTGCCAAAGGTCTCGGGACCGGGAGCCGTCGAACGGATCACTACCGTCGCCGGAGAGGCCGCCATGCGATCGTGCAGCACGCGGGGCGAGGTTTCGTTGCCGGCGGCCAGCAACGCCTCGGTAAAGGCTGCATCGTCGATCGCGATCGGGAAAAGACCGGCAGCTTCGCGCTTACCGGGATCGCCGCACACGAAGTCGAGCTGGGCGCGATCGACCCGATCGACCGCGGGGACCATCTCGGCCTTCTGACGCGTCGAGGTGTCGATCACCGCCTCGTCACGGCCGAAACTCTGGATTCCGGCCCACCCGATCAGCGACTTGGCACAATCGGCCTCCATGAAGCTGATCGTCATCGAGACCGGGTCATCCGCCTTGCGGATCACCTGTTTGGCCGAGAAGTGGATTATTGTCTTGTCGCGGTCGATGGAGCCGACATCGACGAACACTGCCCGGTCCGTATCGTGCCCGGCATACCACCAGGGGGCGGCGCTGGCCGGCGCGGTCGCCAGCAGGCCCAGGATCGTGAGAAGGAAGCCGTGCTTTTCGATTATCCGCATCACTGTTCCGACCTGAAGAGAGTGGGCCAGTCGCCGGGTTCGATCCCGCCACAAGCCTTTTGCAGCGACATTTCCGACAGACGAAATGCTTTGCCGTCCCAGATCCAGCTCGCCGAGACCCCGCAATCGGCGAGGCCACGCCCCTTGGCGGCCATGCTCAACGTGCCGGTATCAGGGTCGAAGCCGCCTTCGGTGAAATAGTCGGCGCCGGTGCGATCGGGATCGTTTCCGAGATAGGGCATCGGCGCGACCAGTCGCTGCGCGCGACCGCTTCCGCGCTGCGCGATAAAGGCCAGCGAGGATCCCTGATAGGCGCCCATGATGCAGGGAATGAGGACGAGCGCCTGTATCTGATCGAGCGCATGCGCCTCTGGCTGTTGAGGCGTGTCCTGGCATTCTTCCTTGTCGAACAGCGCCTTTTGATCGGTGCGCACCAAAGCGATCAGCCGCGCTTCCTCTCTGGGCTGGAGGCGTGCCGCAATCGGGTGTTTGCGGATATGCGGCAGTGGCGGCGCCGCGGGAACGCGCGAGGCCGGTAGCGTGCCTGGCCGGAGCAGCGCGGTCACGCCCCCGATCCTGCCCTGGCGATCATCGAGGCGAAGCATCGCTGCGCTGAAGCCTGCGAGCGGGAGCGACTGTTCAGCCCCGAGCGTCACTTTGGTCGCGCCGCGCAATTTCTGCACGAGCGCCCGGACGGCGGTGAGATCGTTGGTGGTGAGCGAACTTCCGTCTTCCGAACTCGCATATTTCCATGCAGCGCCGGCCAGCCCCGCCGGGGCGCCATCGATCCGAATATCGGACGGAACGAATTTGGCGGGGCTGCTGATCGATGCAGCAAGGGCACCGGCAGCACCGGCGTCACGTTCGATGCGGATTTCCGCGCCGCCACTCGCATCGTCAAAGCCCTTGGCAACGCAGCTCAGCATATTGTCGCAGGCAACGAACCAGCTTTGATAACTGTCGTAGGACTGGATGATGTCGGCAGGCAGCGACGCTCCAGACAAAGCGATCGCGGCAAGAGCGAGTGACGCGATCTTTTTGCGGCGGGCGCGAAAAGCGGTGACCGTATCGTCCATGCTCAAGCCTCCGTGCCGACTTCCAACTACACCAAACCGCCCGCCCCTTTGGACGATATGGTTCGCTTCCCTGTCAACATGACGATGCGGAGACCATAAATCGCCTTCAAAATCGCGGCGCGGCCGGCGGCCGCCGCGAGCGAAATCCGCGCCAACGGCCAAGTGCATGAAAGATGGAATCTCCCAAGACAAATCGACGAATCCGTTCGTCCGCCAGTAGCCGAAAACACACGCATTTTCCGTAGCATAGCCGAGCCTCCTCCCGCAGTCCCGGTCGTTGGAAGGCGGTGGGCAGAAATGCCTATGACCTAGCACGTTGTGCATCCCTCGGATGGCTCATCGCAGCCATTTCAATAGGTTGCGCAGGGTGCAGCGATGCGCACCTGCCGGCCTTGAAGGGCCGACACGCAACAGAGGGATGAGGATGCAACCATGCGGAAAATTATGACAACGACGGCACTGACGGCGAGCCTGGTCCTGATGACCGGAACCGCCTGGGCTCAGGAGACCACGCAGGCAACCGGCGGCGTCAACGCGGCTGCCGGCAATTCGTCGGCAACAAGCAATGCCGATTCCCATAACTCGGCAACGACCACGAACACCGCCGACTCCAACAATAAGGCCATGTCCATCGCCGACAGCGGCAACGATAGCAGCGATAACTCCCTGCACATCGCCGACAGCGGTAACGACAGCAGCGACAACTCGCTGCACGTCGCCGACAGTGGCAACGACAGCAGCGACAATTCGCTGAAAATCCGCGACAGCGGCAATGATAGCAGCAACAACTCCACCAATACCTCCATCGCCGATAGCGGCAATGACAGCAGCAACAACTCGACGAACACCACCGTCAACACCGACAATTCGCTCAAGATCGCCGACAGCGGAAATGACAATAGCGACAACTCGCTGAAAATCCGCGACAGCGGCAATGACAGCAGCGACAACTCGACCCATATTGCCGACAGCGGAAATGACAACAGCGACAATTCGCTGAAAATCTCCGATAGTGGCAACGACAATAGCGACAACCGCGACAATAGCGACCATTCGGTCAATATCGCCGATAGCGGCAATAGCTATTCGAGCAACGACCTCACTTATGCCGGCACGTCGAACATGTTCGGCGACGGCGCAATGGTCGCAAGCGCAACCCTGTCGAGCTATGTCAGCGGCGTGTCGGTCTCCTACGCAGCCGCCCTGGGCGCCACCACGGCCGATAACCGGCTCGTCAATCGTGGCAACGCGTTCCAGAACTTTGCCGGCATCCAGGCACTGAACCAGAACACGGGCGTCGGCGCATCGCAGAACGCCTCGGTAAGCATGTCCGTATCGACGGGAGACATCTCCTTCTAACGGCTATCGACATCACGAACGACCGGCCTGCTACCGCCCCTTTGCCGGCAGGCCGGTCACCTTGTCGTAGCTTCCGACACGACGGCTCGAGGAGGAACATGAAATGCCCCGTCCATCGCCGGCTTACCGCCCCATGCTGGCCTGCGCCGCGCTCTGCCTGAGCGTTGTGCCTATGGTTTCCCTTGCCCAGAGCCTGCAAGATGCGGACCGGGCAACGACCAATCCCGCGCCTCTTTTCGACGCATCACCGATCGCGGACGCCGATCTGTCGAAAGTCGCCGGGCGCGAGAATACGCCGCTCTGGCAGACCGCCACCGCAAGCAGCAACGCCACGGTCAAGGACAACTCAGTCGGCAACAACAGCCCGACCGGGGAGCTCCGCGTTTCGGATTCGGCGTTCCAGAATGTGTCCGGCATCTCGATGGTCAATCTCAACACCGGCAATGCCAGCGTGATCAACGCGGCGCTGAACGTCAATCTGTCCATCACCATGGCGCCGGTTCCGACGACCACACCCGGCGGCATGTAAGATGCGCGCGCGCATCCTGATTGCGCTTGCGGGGGCTGCGGCAGTGCCAACGCACCACGCGAACGCGCAGACGGATCAGCAGCGCTTCGTTGTACCCGGCCTGCCTGGCGGCGGGTTCAACATCTCGCTTGAGACCATGCTCCAGCGGCGATTCCATTCGGTTATCCGCCAGCAATATGACTTCAGCTGCGGCTCCGCTTCGCTGGCGACCCTGCTGCGCTTCCATTACGGCATGCGTGCGGATGAAGCGCTCGTGTTCGACGGCATGTGGGAGCATGGCGACCGCCCCCTCATCCGCGACCGCGGCTTCTCGCTGCTCGATATGAAACGCTATCTTACCTCGATCGGCTTCCAGGCCGACGGGTATCGCGTGAAGCTCGACCGGATCGCCGCCACCGGCGTTCCGGGCATCGTGCTGACTGCGACAGACGGCTATCGGCATTTCGTCGTCGTAAAGGGCGTAACCGCCAGGGAAGTACTGGTCGGCGATCCGGCGAAGGGCCTGATCGCCTATCCGCGCGCGCAGTTCGAAGCGATCTGGGACGGCCTCTATTTCGTAGTCACTTCCGCGCAGGCGACCGGCAAGCGCAGCTTCAATCGCGGCGGGGACTGGGCAAGCATTGGCCGAGCACCAATCGGCAACGCCTTGGGCCAGCCCGTCGAGGTCAGCGCGCTGCGGGTCGCCGCACCAGTGCTGGGAGATTTCTGATGAAGATCGGCACTCCGCTCCACCTCGCGACGGCTATGGCGTCGCTCGCCATGTCGTCCGTCCCGGCGCTCGCCCAGCAAGCAGCGCCTTTCTCCGCGCAACCGCTTGCCGACGCCGAACTGGCAGAACTTCGCGGAGGCTTCATGCTTCCAGGAGGCATCGTGATCGATCTCGGCGTGATCATGGTGACCGATCTGAACGGTCAGCGTCTCTTGCAGACCGTCTTCCGTATCGGAGGCGACCAGGCGACGGCTAGCAGCATCGCAAGCGACGGCACGGTCACACAGCTGGACCCCCATGGGGCGGTCAGCGTGGCAGACGTTTCGGGCCTCACGGTAAAGCACATCGTCGGCCAGAGCGTCGGGTCCGTCATCGCCAATACCGGCAACGGCAACGTTGTGGACCATCAGATCTCGGTCGACCTCACGCTCAGCAACGTCCCGGCTCTTGGCCTGGGATCCGCCGCCTTCAGACTTCAATCACCAGGAATAGACGCATCGATACTTCGTGCCACGGGGGGATAATATGCGAAATGAATGGGAGTCAGGAATCGCCGCAAGGCGAGGTTCTGCACTATGCGCCACGATGCTGATGGCAGTACCGGTGCACGCACAGGATGCGCCACCGAAGCCACCGCAGGAAGTGCATATCGTCGTCTCGGATCC
>PJUL01000591.1_pt1 | contig 23466 bp, 23 predicted proteins | sample 1512221 | NCBI WGS metagenome assembly PJUL01 (sample SAMN08177667, study PRJNA422409) | Feces metagenome, whole genome shotgun sequencing project.
CCACGTTTGCGCCGTTGATGGCCGACACGGCGCTGTGGTGGAACAAGCGGCGTGGCATTGCGGTGGCGATCTGCGCCAGCGGCAACTACATTGCCGGTGCGCTGTGGCCACCCATCGTGCAGCACGGCATCGAAGCCATTGGCTGGCGCCAGACCTATGTGCTGATGGGGCTGGTGTGTGGCGCGGGCATGCTGCTGCTGGCGCTGCGCATGCGCCAGCGGGCGCCGATGGTGCTAATGGATGCTGCGGCCGTGGTGCCTGCGTCGTCGTCACCTTCGGCAGGGGGTGCTGCACTGGGTGCTGCTGCTTCACCAGCGACTGCGTCCGCACCTTTGGTTCCCTTGGCACTGGACCGCAGCCGCCCGTTTGGCTTGCGCCCGGTACACGCGCAGTTGCTGCTGTGTGTGGCGGGCGTGGCGTGTTGTGTGGCCATGGCGATGCCGCAGGTGCACATCGTGGCCTATTGCACCGACCTGGGTTTTGGCGCGGCGCGGGGGGCCGAGATGTTGTCACTGATGCTGGCGTGCGGCATTGTCAGCCGCCTGGTGTCGGGCGTGATCTGCGACCGCATTGGCGGGGTGCGCACGCTGCTGCTGGGGTCGGCGCTGCAGGGGGTGGGGCTGGCGCTGTTTTTGCCGTTTGACGGCCTGGTGCCGCTGTATGTGATCTCGGCGATGTTCGGGCTGTTCCAGGGCGGCATCGTGCCTGCGTACGCCATCATCATCCGCGAGTATTTCGCGCCGCAAGAGGCGGGCGCCCGGGTGGGCGCGGTGATCATGGCCACGCTGATTGGCATGGCGCTGGGGGGCTGGATGTCGGGCTGGATTTTTGACGTGACGGGCAGCTACCAGGCGGCGTTCATCAACGGCATGGGGTGGAACCTGCTGAACCTGTCGATCATGGGCTGGCTGTACTGGCGGGTGCGGCGCCAGGGTGCGGCTGGGGGGCGGATGCAGACCAGTGCCGGATAGCGTGCAACACCGCACTAGGGGCTTGCTGGCCCTGCGCCGCCTTCATTTCGTTGAAAATTTCGATCAAAATGGGCCTCTAGCGCTTGGTAGTCAAGCGCCGGCAGCTATTGATTTATGAGCAATTGAGCACTGCAGCATTCGCTCAACAGGCCCCGGCAGGTGCAACCCGATTTTTTATCGGCCTGCACCTGCCGGGGCCCCACGGGACCGCAGTAGCAGCTGCGGTCCCTGAGCAGGTCGTCGTTGCCTTCGACCCTGTGTTCGGGCTGCTCAGCAAGGCGCTTCTCACCAGGCTGCATGCCTTCATCCCGAAGGTATGCGCCCGGTGCTAGTAGCAACCCTGTCTGTCGCCTTTGCTGTCAGCCTCTCCTCCCTGTTCCCGCCCTTGTGTGCATTTGTTACTTGACTGTAGGGGGTGAGGGAGCGCGGCACAACCTGCGAAAGTTGGTAGGTACGGCGGGCTGTGCGGGGCGAGAGTACGGCAAAAGAACCAGCCAACATGGCTCTATCGCCTTGCTGTATTGCATTAGCAGCTTCTGCTTTGATAGCAAACGAAATTTGCACGGCACAAACCCACGTACAGGGTGCCGCGCGATTCTTCGGGGTCTTGGTGCGAATTGGCTACACCGCCGCCTGCAGATAGCGCCCCGCCAGCTCTGTCTGCGCGGCGGCGTCCACGCCCAGCACGTCCACCAGATACGGCTGCAGGCCGCCAAAGTCGTTGTCCACCATGTGCAGGGCGGCGTCCAGAAACTCTTCTTGCACGCGCCACAGCACGGCCAGCACTTCCTCGGGCGCGTGGCTGCCCATGCCTTCGGGGCGGCGGTAGAGGGTGTTGGTGAGCAGGTAGTCGTGCATGACCACATCGCGCGGCACGCCCAGGGTGAGCAGGATGAGGGCGGCGGCGAAGCCGGTGCGGTCTTTGCCAGCGGTGCAGTGGAAGACGGTGGGGGTGTCGCTGGCCAGCAGCAGCTTGAACAGTTCGGCAAAGCGCGGGGCGTTGTCGTGCACAAAGCCGCGGTAGGTGTCTTGCATGAGCCCCACGGCGTCTTGCGCGGTGAGCTGGCGGCCGGTGCGTTGCAGGTCGAGTGCACGCTGCACCACGGTGGGCTCAATGGCGAGCGGGTGGTAGGCGATGCCGGGCAGCGCGTAGGCATAGGCGGCGCTTTCGGCCTTGCCGCGAAAATCCACCGCGCGGGCCACGCCCAGCTGGGCCAGCAGGGCCTGGTCCTCGGGGGTCAGGGCGGCGAGGTGGTCCGAGCGAAAGATGCGCCGCCACTTCACGGGCCGCCCGCCGTGGCCGGTGTAGCCGCCCAGGTCCCGAAAGTTGGTGGCGCCTGCGAGGAGGAGGGATCGGGTGGGGGCTTGCTCTTGCTGCATGGTGCGGGCGGGGAGTGTGGTGGGTGGGGGTATTGAAACAACAAGGATAGTCGGGCGGTGCGGCAGGCGCATGTCGCACGGGTGGCTGGAGGAATGCGCGGGGCGCGACCGTGTGCAGAATCCGGGCATGCAGCGTTTTGTGCCCGTGCCCTCTGATTTGCAGCCCTGGCTGATGGCGGGGGTGGTGGTCGACGCCCCGGCGGAGCTGGCGCAGTCGCATTTTCCGGCGATGGTGTCGAGCATGCTGGTGGTGCGGCTGGCCGGGCAGGTGCATTGCCGGGGCGCACTGGTGCCGCCAGCGGCCTGGATCAGCGCCAGCACCACGGCCACGGTGTACGAACACGGCGGGCCGGTGCGGGCCGTGGGGCTGGTGCTGCAGCCTGAAGCCGCGGCGGCGCTGTTTACCAGCGCACGCGGTTTGGTGAATACGCTGCGGCCGCTGACAGAACTGGTGGGCCCTGGGTGGACCGAGGTGGAGCACGGCGTGCATGCTGCGCGGGATGATGCCGCGCGGATCGCGGTGCTGTGCCAGTTCGTCCGGCAGCTGGTCGCGCCGCCGTCACCGTGTGAAGCACGGCGGCTGCAAGCCCTGGCCCTCTTGCAGGCGGCCCACGACGATGCCCCAGGCGCGGATCAGCACATGGGCCTGAGCCAGCGGCAGTTTGAACGGCGCTTTGTGGCGCACTGGGGCATGGCGCCCAAGCAGTTTCAGGTGATTGCGCGGCTGAACAGCACGCTGGGCAACGCCCTCGCCACGCCCGGCGGCCCGGTGGTGGACCTAGCGGCCGACCAGGGCTACTACGACCAGTCGCACATGGCGCGCGATGTGCGCAGGCTGGCGGGCCACCCGCTGCAGGCCCTGGTGCAGGGCACGCGCAGCCCGCTGACCGCACACTGGCCCTTGCAGATTGGGGCACAGACCCTACCGAATCAACCTGCCCCACCCTTGGAGCCCACGCGCAAGCGCTGAGCCAGGTACAGCGGCATCACAAACGCGAGGCCAATGCCAAAGCAGGCCGCGATGTAAGCCCAGCGCCACGCGCCCAGGCTGCGGTCTGCCGCCACCCAGGCGGAGAACGCCACGGCGGCCAGGTACACGTCGAGGGTGATGCCGGTGGTCAATGCATTGGCAAAGGCATCGCGCCAGAAAACGTCGGGCATCACGCTGCCGCCCGCCAAAAAATACACGGTGTTGAAGTACCAAGGGACGGCCAGACCCAGAAGGGCCAGCAGAAGAAAAAATGCGCGCAGGCGGGTGTGGTTTTGCATCGGTGCATGCGGCCCTCGAAAGAGAAAGAGAGAGGCCTTGGGTAGTGAATCAATGCACCGATTGAATCCGCGCAGCCCCCTGGCGGGCTAGGAAAAAAACGACATGCCTCGCGCCGGCGGACGAGCCGCTGCACGCCATCTTCATGAACTTAATGCGCGCGCGGCAGCGATGTCACAGCGCCATCCACCGGCAGCTCCTGCGTGCCCTTGGGGCAGGGCTGGTCGGTGTAGGTCGTGCGGCCGTCCTTCACGCACTTGCGCGGCTGCGGGGCCACGGGCTCAGACGCTCCACTGTTCGCAGAGCGGGCCTGTGCGGCAGGCTGCTGCTTGCCGGGCGGCAAGGTGTCGGGGCCGGGGCGGGTGATCTTCTTCCAGGCCTGCTCGGTCCATGGCCCGGCGTGGCGCAGCCACTGGTCGGCCGTCCACCATGCGGCGGCTGCGGCGGCCAGCAGCAGTGCGGCCAGAATGGACCAGAGGGTGCGTTCGCGGGTGCTGCGCATGGGGTGGGCCTGTGGTGTGGTGGGTGACCACCAAGCTTAAAACATCACGACGCCCACCCGACCACGCGGTATCACGGCTGCTTGCCTTTGGCCGCAGGGCGCCCATAGCGCGCCGTGAGCGTGGCCTTGCCCAGGCTGTTGGCATTGATCATGTAGCCGGCCAGCGCGGCGGTGGCGTCGGCAGGCAAGTCCAGGCGCGGCACCTTGAGCGCGTGCACGGTGAAGATGTAGCGGTGCGGCGCATCGCCTTCGGGCGGGCAGGCCCCACCCCAGGCGGCCACGCCGTAGTCAATGCGCACATGGCTGGCGCCTGCGGGCAGCTTGGCGCCGCCGGCAGCACCCGCATCGGGCCGAAGCTCGGTGGTGCTGGTGGGGATGTTGACCACCGACCAATGCCACCAGCCCGAGCCGGTGGGGGCATCGGGGTCGTAGGCGGTGACGGCGAAGCTTTGGGTGCCTGCGGGTGCACCGCTCCAGCGCAGGGCGGGTGATTGGTTGTCGCCCGCACAGCCAAAGCCCTTGAACTCGAAGCGCTGGGGCAGTGTGCTGCCTTCGGCAAAGTCGGGGCTGGTGAGCGCGAAGGCCTGGGCGTGGGCGGCAGGGGCCAAGCCGATGGTGGCGAGTGCCGCGATGGCGGCGCCAACGCGAAGGGGGCGTGAAAGTGGGTGGGTCATCTGAAAAGCTCCTTGCAGTAGCGGTGTGAGACAAGGGCTTGATGGTGCTGCGCGCCGCGCCTTCGCATTGGCCCGGCGGCGTCAATGGCTGTGCGCTGCGCGTCAGCCGCAGCCATCAGGGCCGCAGCTGCGAAGGCGGAAAGCCGAAACGTTCGCGGAAGGCCGCGCTGAAGCGGCTGTGCGATTCATAGCCGCAGCGGGCCGCAATCTCGGACACCTGCAGCGTGGAGCTTTGCAGCAGCACCAGCGCCGTCTCCAGCCGCACATCGCGCAGGCACTGGCTCACGGTCTCGCCCTCTTGCGCCAGGCGGCGCTGCAGGGTGCTCGCGCTGGTGGCAAAGGCGGCGGCGATGCGCTCCACCGTCCAGTCGGCCTGCGGGCTGGGGCCGACCAGGCGGCGCACGCGTTCAGCCCAGCCCAGCTCGCCCGGCGGGGCGAAGACGATGCCCGCCTCGGCCAGCATCAGCAGCACTTCGAGCGCGCGGTGTTCGCGCAGTGCCTGCGAGCTGGCATCGCTCTCCAGCGCGGCCACGGCGCGCGTGAAACTGTCTTCAAAGGTGGCGTCGGCCGCCAGGCCTGCGCAGCCCTGCACTGGCGGGACGGCTGCAAACTGGCCAAACTGGCGGTGAAACTGCTCCACCAACTCGGGCGCAAAACACAGGAGCCGCGCCACATAGCGGCCTTGGGGCGCCGGGTCGTTCACCACCTCCCACTGCGCGCCACGCGGCAGCACAAACACCCGCCCGCGGGGGTAGCGGTGGCCGCCGCCGGGCGTGACCAGGTGCTTGGTGCCCGAAACCACCCAGCCCACCGAATCCATGCGCACGGTGACGGTGTGGATGCGGTGGTGGACCGTGGTGGCAATCTGCAAGGACAGTGCGGGTTCGCCCATCGTTCTTTCCCCTGGGGCTCAAGCGCCATCATCTGCGCAGCGCTGTGCCGGATGATGGCAGGCTGTCACCCGACAGCAGCACAAGCACCGTCAGCGCGTGCGCTCTTTCGTCACGCCCACATCGATGTCGCCAAACACGGTAACGCCGCTGGCACCCTGAGGCTGCTGCTGGCTGGCCGGGTCGCTGGAGCGCGCGGAGCCTGCGGTACTGCTGCAACCACCCAGCGCCCCGGCAACCGCCAAAGCCGCCAGCGTGGTGCGCCAGAAGCCTTGTGCGAACCGTGCGGGCGATGCGGCGTGTTCCGTGTGGAGCGGCTGCATCATTCGCCGCCCAGGTGGTTGCCCAGGATGCCCGCAAGCTCGAACATGCCCGCGCTGTCCTTGCCAAACACGGCGCGCAGCTTGTCGTCGGCGACGATGGTGCGCTTGTCCTTGGGGTCTTGCAGGTTGTGGGCCTTGATGTATTCCCACATCTTCTTCACGGCCTCGGGGCGCGCCACGGGTTCGTTGCCGATCACGGCAGCCAGCGCGGCACTGGGGGCCTTGCCAGCGGCGGCCTTGCGCGGTGCCTTGGTGGCAGCGGTCTTGGTGGCTGGGGCCTTTTTGGCAGCGGCAGGTTTGGCGGATTTTTTGGCTGCAGCGCTTGTCTTGCCTGCCTTGGCAGCTATCGTTTTAGCAGCAGCGCCTGGGCGCGGCGGGAACTTGCTGGGCGCAAACTCAAAGTTGACCTTCCCCGCCTCCTTGTCCCACGCCAGGTGGGCCTTGAAGGCGCGGCGCGTACGCATGCTCACGAACTTGTCGAGCAGGTCGGTCTTGCCGGTGTCCAGCAGCTTGGTCATCTGCTCGCGCTCCACAGGCTGTTGCAGGATGATCTTGCCGCTTTTGAAGGTGCAACTCGGTGTGGGCTGCGCAGCGGTGGGCACGGCCTTGCTGCACACGTAGTTGCTGCCGTGCTCGTGCACTTCCGATCCGCAAATGGGGCAGGCACCCAGCGACGCGTCTTCAAACTCGACGATCTCGCCGGACTCTTCGCCCTTCTTGTCATCGCCAAAGTCGAATTCGAGCTTGTAGTTGTGCGCTTCGTCGTCGTACTTGATGACGATCTCGGACGTGAAGGGCCAGCCCGCCTTGGAGCGGAAGCCTTCCAGCGGGCCGATCTTCTTGTCGCGCAGCAGGGCGTTGGCCTCTGCGGTTTCAAACGTGCGGCCTGCGGGCGACTTGCCAAAGCTGAAGCCGCAGCCTTCCGAGCCGGGCTTGCCCACGCAGGCAAAGCGGCGGTAGTTCTCTTTGACCACGCCGCCGCAATTGGGGCACGGCGATTCGAGCGTGGCGTAGTCGCCGGGGATGGTGTCGCGGTCGTATTCCTTGGCCTTCTTGACCATGCGCTCGGTCATGGCGGCGATCTCGGCCATGAAGGATTCGCGGCTGAGCAGGCCCTTTTCCATTTGCGAGAGCTTGAACTCCCACTCGCCGGTCAGGTCGGCGCGGCAGAGTTCTTCGACCTCCAGCCCGCGCAGCAGCGTCATCAGTTGAAACGCCTTGGCCGTGGGGATGATCTCGCGGCCTTCGCGCAGCATGTACTTTTCAGTCAGCAGACCTTCAATGATGGCCGCGCGCGTGGCTGGCGTGCCCAGGCCTTTTTCCTGCATGGCTTCGCGAAGTTCGTCGTCGTCGATCTGCTTGCCCGCGCTTTCCATGGCGCCCAGCAGCGTGGCTTCGGAATAACGTGCGGGCGGTTTGGTCTTGAGGCCCTTGGGGTCCACCTGCAGGGTGTTGACCATTTCACCGGGCTTCACGGGCACCAGGTTCTGGCCCTTGTCGCCGTCCTTCCCGCCTTCCACCTCCTCGGCCGCTTCCTTGCCGTAGATGGCCAGCCAGCCCGGCTTGACCAGCACCTTGCCTTCGGTCTTGAAGCTGTGGGGCGCCACGGTGCTGATGCGCGTGGTCACCGTGTATTCAGCGCTGGGGAAGAACACGGCCATGAAGCGGCGCACCACCAGGTCGTACAGCTTTTGTTCGGCCTCGCTCAGCCCGCTGGGCGCCTGCAGTGTAGGGATGATGGCAAAGTGATCGCTCACCTTGCTGTTGTCGAAGATGCGCTTGGACGGGCGAATGTAGTTGTTGTTCAGCGCGGTGAGCGCGTGCGGCGCCAGATGGCGCATGCCGCTGTCGGCCAGCATCTCGAAGGTCTGCTTGGCCACGGGCAGATAGTCTTCGGGCAGCGCGCGCGAGTCGGTACGTGGGTAGGTCAGGGCCTTGTGGCGCTCGTACAGGCTCTGCGCCAGCGCCAGCGTGGTCTTGGCCGAGAAGCCGAACTTGCCGTTGGCCTCGCGCTGCAGGCTGGTCAGGTCGAACAGCAGGGGCGAGGCTTGCGTGGTGGGCTTGCTCTCTTCGGTGACCGTGGCCTGCTTGCCGCGCACGGCGTTGGCAATCGCCTGGGCTTCTGCGGCAGACCACACGCGGTCGGCGCGGGCTTCCACATCCTCGCCCTTCTTCCACTTGGGGTCGAACCACTTGGCGGGGTATTCACCAGCCTGCGCACCGAAGGTGGCGTGGATTTCCCAGTAGTCGCGGCTGATGAACTTACGGATCTTTTCTTCGCGCTCCACCACCAGCGACAGGGTGGGCGTCTGCACCCGGCCCACGGTGGTCAGGAAGAACCCGCCATCGCGCGAGTTGAACGCCGTCATGGCGCGGGTGCCGTTGATGCCCACCAGCCAGTCGGCCTCAGACCGGCTGCGGGCAGCACTGGCCAGGCCCGCCATCTGCTGCTCGGTGCGCAGTGCGTCAAAGCCGTCGCGGATGGCCTGGGGCGTCATGGATTGCAGCCACAGGCGCTTGACCGGCTTGCCCAGGGGCTTGGCGCCGCCAGCGTATTGCTCGATCAGGCGGAAGATCAACTCACCCTCGCGGCCCGCGTCACAGGCGTTGATGAGTTGCGTCACGTCCTTGCGCTTGGCTTGCTTGACCACGGCGTTCAGGCGCGTCTTGGTCTTGTCCACGGGCTTCAGGTCGAAGTACGGTGGGATCACGGGCAGGTGCGCAAAGCTCCACTTGCCACGCTTCACGTCAAACTCTTCGGGCGCCTGGATCTCTACCAGGTGGCCCACGGCGCTGGTGACTACATAGCGGTCGTTCTCGAAGTGGTCTTCGTGTTTGTCGAACTTGCCAGCCACGGGGGTCAATGCGCGCACGATGTCTTGCGCGACAGAGGGTTTTTCTGCAATTACCAGGGTCTTGGTCATTTTGGGGCTCTCGCCAGTCATTCTGGTTGCCCGGGTTCCGGGCGCTTCTACAATTCGGGTCTCACGCGCATGCACACGCATACACGCGCACGCACACATGTGTGCACTATCAAGTTAACAGAGTTTTTGCCATGCCCCGCTTCGCATCGCCTGCCGCCCCCACCCTTGCACCGGGCCGCCGCATCCAGACCCGGCGCTCTGGCGTCCATGGCAAGGGCGTGTTTGCCGTGCAGGATATTGCGGAAGGCGAAGTCCTTGTGGAGTACACGGGCGAAGTGATTGGCTGGCAGGAAGCGCAGGACCGGCACCCGCACGACCCCCTGCAACCCAACCACACGTTTTACTTTCACGTGGATGAAGACCACGTGATCGACGCAAAGTTCGGCGGCAATTCGTCGCGCTGGATCAACCACAGCTGCAACCCCAACTGCTACGCCGATGAGCGGGACGGCCGCATTTTTATCACCGCGCTGCGCAATATCAAGGCGGGCGAAGAGCTGAACTACGACTACGGCCTGATCATCGAAGAGCGCTACACCAAGAAACTCAAGGCCGAATACCCCTGCTGGTGCGGCAGCAAGAACTGCCGGGGCACGCTGCTGGCGCCCAAGCGTGGCTGGGCACCACCGGTGCCGTTGCCACCATCCAAACCCTCTCCAGCCCAGTCTTCCGCCAAGAAAGCCAAAGCCCCCAAAGCGCCTTCAACCACCAAGCCACGGGGCCGAAGCCAGTGAGCGCCGCCTCCCCCATCCGCTGGCCCGCCGAGGCCATCTGGGAAGCGGTGTCACCGCTGTTACCGGGCTTTACCGTCGAGGTGCTGCCCACCATCGACTCCACCAACACCGAGCTGATGCGCCGCGCGCGCAACGGCCAGTGCGAGCCCACGCTGCTGGTGGCCGAGCAGCAGACCGCCGGGCGCGGGCGGCTGGGACGGGTGTGGCAAAGCGGTGTGGATGTGAGCAGCGCCGGGCCGCCCCAAGCTGCGAAGGCCCCCTTGGGGGGCAGCGCCGCACGCGAAGCGGCAAGCGTGGGGGCCATACCATCCCTCATGATGTCGCTGGGGCTGCCGCTGGCGCCGCAGGATTGGTCGGGTCTCTCGCTCGCTGTGGGGGTGAGCGTGGCTGAAAGCCTGCAGCCCGTGCTGCCCGCTCTGGGCGCCGACCAGCCCGCGCGTGTGGGGCTCAAGTGGCCCAACGACCTCTGGCTGGGCGGCGCGGCGGGTGACCGCAAGCTGGGCGGCATCCTGGTGGAGACTGCGAGTTTTGTGGCGCCCCAGGCGGCCTCTGCTGTAACAGCCAGTGCCAGCACCGCACGGTATGTGGTGGTGGGCATCGGCATCAACGTGCTGCCGCGCAGCGCCGAGGGCATGAGCATGCCGCCCGGCAGCTTGCAGGACGTAGAGCCCGGCCTGGACGCCCCCACCGCGCTGCTGCGCATCGTGCCGCCACTGGTGGCCATGCTGCGCTCGTTTGAAGGCTACGGGTTTGGCCCCATGCAGCCCCGCTTTGCAGCCCGCGATGTGCTGCAGGGCCGGGCCGTGACGCTGAGCGACGGCCACACCGGCACGGCGCACGGCGTGGGGGACGATGGCGCGCTGCTGGTGCACACTGCGGGCGGCATGCAAGCCATCACGAGTTCCGAAATCAGCGTGCGGCCCACTGCGGTGCCTCCGGTGTGAAGAAGCTCCCTTTGTTGATCTCGATGCTCCTGAAAGGCCGCGCTCCATGCTCCGTCTTGCCGTGATCGCACTGCTGCTGGCCAACGCGGGCTACTACGCGTGGTCGCAAGGGCTGCTCAAGGACTGGGGCTTTGCCCCCGAGGAACAGGCTGAGCCGCAGCGCATGAACCAGCAGATCCGGCCCGAGACGCTGCAGATCCTGCGTGTGAACCCCAGTAAAACATCTTCCTCTTCCTCCTCCTCTTCTTCTTCGTCCTCCCCCCCACCCGCTCCCTCCACCCCCGGCACGGCCACCGCATCGGCGGACGTGGCGTCTTCCGCCGCCTCCTCCCCACCCCCTGCCGATACCGCCGAATGCCTGCAGGCCGGTGTATTTGACGAGCGCCAGGCCGACGCCCTGCGCACCGCCGCCGCCAACCTGCCACCGGGCAGCTGGCTGCTGGAGCCCACGCCCATCCCGGGCCGCTGGATGGTCTACATGGGCCGCTTTGAAGACCTGGAAACGCTGGACCGCAAACGCGCCGAACTGCGGGCCCGCAAGGTGGACCACGACCGGGCAGGCGGCACACTGGAGTACGGCCTCTCGCTCGGCCGTTTTTCGTCCAAAGAGGCCGCAGAGCGCGAACTGGCCAACCTGGGCAACAAGGGCGTGCGCACGGCCCGCGTGATCCAGGAGCGGCCCGAGTCCCCCGGCTTCACGCTGCGCCTGCCCGCCGTGACCGACGCACTGCGCCCGCAGTTCGACGCGCTGCGCAGCGCCATGGCGGGCAAGACGCTGCGCAACTGCGCGTGACCGCAGCAGCGGCGATGGCGGAGCCATCGCTTGCGCCGCCGGTTGTCACATCGGGACGGCGCGCGTCTCGCCGTGGCGCATGAGCCAGACCCGGTCCTGCGGCAGGCCGCTCTGCGCCAGTGCAGCGGCCACGTCGCGCGGAGGGTGGTCAAACGCCTCCTGCGTCAGCATGAACGTGCCCCAGTGCACGCCCATGGCCTGCTTGGCGTCCACATCCAGCATCAGCTGCACGGCGTCCTCGGGGTTCACGTGCATGGGTTTCATGAAATCGCGCGGCAGGTAGGCGCCGATGGGCAGGGCCAGGAAGTCCACGGCCCCCAGGCGCTGGCGGATGGCCTTGAAGTCGTCGCTGTAGCCCGTATCGCCCGGAAACAGAAAACGCCAGGGGTCCCCAGCGTCCGGGCGCGCCCATTCCAGCGCGTAGCCGCCCCACAGCGAGGCGTTGGTATCCCACGGGGTGCGGCGGCTCCAGTGCTGGGCGGGCGTGAAGTGCACCCGCACACCCGGGGCGATGTCGGTGTGTTCCCACCAGTTCAGCTCGGTCACGGGGCCCATGCCGCGTTGGGTGAACCAACCTCCCAGGCCCAAGGGCACCACAAAACGCGGCGACTGGCCCGCGTCGCGCAGGCGGCGCAAGGTGCCGTAGCACAGGTGGTCGTAGTGGTTGTGCGAGATCAGCACCACGTCGATGGGCGGCAGCTGCTCGGGGGTCAGCGGTGCCGGTACGCGGCGTGGTGCGCCAAAGCGGCCGAGTGGCCCGGCAAAGCCGCACAGTGTCGGGTCCATGAGCACGTTCAGGCCTGCCACCTGAAGCAGGATGGACACATGGCCCAGCCAGGTGACGACCGGTGCCTGCGGGCGCTGCGCCAGGCGCGCGTGGTCCACGGGCGCGCTCCACTGCCGGGCAAAGGCTTCATAACCCCCGGCGGGGTCCGAGCGGGGTTTGAAATCGCCGCGCAGCGAGCGCCACACCATCTCGTACCAGGGGAAGTTGCCAATGACGACGCCGGGGTGGGTGTTGGCAAAACGGCGGGGTGATGGGGGCATGGTGGCAGCTTGGGGTCAAAGAGGTCGCATGATGCCGCAGCCCGGTGCGGGGCGGTGGGGTCTAGTGCATCGCCCCTGCGGCATGCCCGTATTCGGGCAGTGCTGTTCAGCCGCCGGCCACTTCATCGCGCGCGGCAAAACGCACGCTGAAGCGCGCGCCCGGCGGCTGCTGGCCCGGGCGTGCGTCTTCCAGGGTGACCTCGGCATCGTGCTTGCGCGCAATCTCCAGCACGATCGGCAGGCCCAGACCGGAGCCGTCGGCCTCGCTGCCCAACGCACGGTAGAACGGCTGGAACACCAGCTCGCGCTCGGCCTCGGGCACGCCGGGGCCTGAGTCTTCGACCTGCAGCAGCAGCACATGGCCAAACGTATCGGCCAGCACGCGGGCCGTGACCACGCCGGGCTTGTCGGGCGTGGAAGGGGTGTAGTTGAGGGCGTTGTCCACCAGGTTGCGCACCAGTTCCTTGAGCAGCGTGGGGTTGCCGTCGAGCATCACGCCGGACGAGCCCGGCTCTGCACCGTCGTAGCCCAGGTCGATGTGCCTTTCCAGGGCGCGGGGCACCGAGTCGCGCACCACCTCGATGGTGAGCCGGGCCAGGTCGCAGGGCTGGCGCGCAAAACCCACGCCGCTGCCCTCGGCGCGCGCCAGCGCCAGCAGCTGGTTGACGGTGTGTGTGGCGCGGATGCTGGAGCGGCCAATCTGCTGCAGCGAGCGCTTGAGTTCCTCGGTGCTGGTGCCCTCGCGCTGGGCCAGGTCGGCTTGCATGCGCAGGCCTGCCAGGGGCGTCTTGAGCTGGTGCGCCGCGTCGGCCAGAAAGCGCTTTTGCGTGGCCAGCGAGTCGTTCAGGCGCTGCAGCAGGTCGTTCACCGAGGCAACGAGGGGCGCCACTTCGAGCGGCACCGTGCGGTCGTCCAGCGGGGAGAGGTCGTCGGGGTTGCGCGCGCGGATGCGCTGCTCCAGCTGGTTGAGCGGCTGGATGCCCCGCGCCAGCGCCAGCCACACCAGCAACACGGCCAGCGGCAGGATCACGAACTGCGGGAGCATCACGCCCTTGATGATTTCGGTGGCCAGCACGCTGCGCTTTTCGCGCGTTTCGGCCACCTGCACCAGCGCCACGGGGGTATCTGGCAAGGGCAGGCGCACCCAGATGTAGGCGACGCGGATCTCGATACCGCGCATTTCGCCGTCGCGCAGGCGCACCTCGCCGGACATGGGCACCTCGTCGGCGGGCGGCTCGGGCAGCTCGCGCTCGCCGGAGAGGAACTCCCCGCCGGGGCCCAGCACCTGGTAGTAAACGATGTCGGACTCATCGGCCCGCAGGATCTCGCTGGCAGGCTGGGGCAGGTTGAACTGCACCTTGTTGCCCGCCACGCCCACCAGCTGGGCGAGGGCGTGGGCGTTGTATTCGAGCGCCCGGTCAAACGGCTTGTTGGCCAGGCCCTGCGCCACCAGCCAGGTCAGCGCCAGGCTGACGGGCCACAGCAGCAGCAGCGGCGTGAGCATCCAGTCGAGGATTTCGCCGAACAGGGATCGCTGCTCTCGCTGGAATATTTTCAAGGCGTTCGCCGCGGTGGTTTTGAATGGAATTGGCCGCTAGCGCTTATCCATCAAGCGCAAGTAGCTATCATTTTTCCTATCCAGGAATCTTCTCAAGGCAGTAGCCGAGGCCGCGCACGGTAGCAATGCGGATGGGCCCACCTTCGATCTTCTTGCGCAGGCGGTGGATGTAGACCTCGATGGCGTTGTTGCTGACTTCTTCGCCCCACTCGCACAGGCGCTCCACCAGTTGTTCCTTGCTCACCAGGCGGCCCGCGCGCTGCAGCAGCACCTCCAAGAGGCCCAGCTCGCGCGCCGACAGCTCGATCATCTTGCCGTCGATGGTGGCCACGCGGCCGGCCTGGTCATACACCAGCGGGCCGTGTTTGATGGCGCTGCTGGTGCCGCCCATTCCCCGCCGCGTGAGGGCGCGCACGCGGGCTTCGAGCTCCTGCAGGCTGAAGGGCTTGGCCATGTAGTCGTCGGCGCCAAAGTCCAGGCCCTTCACACGCTCTTCCACGCTGTCAGCGGCGGTGAGGATGAGCACGGGTAAGGCGGAGCCTCGGCCGCGCAGCTTTTTGAGCACCTCCAGCCCGTGCATCTTGGGCAGGCCCAGGTCCAGGATGAGAAGGTCGAATTCGTTGTTGGTCAGGAGCGCTGCATCGGCCTCGGTGCCGCTGGCCACGTGGTCCACCACGGCTCCCGAGGCGCGCAGGGTGCGCAGCAGGCCATCGGCCAGCACCTGGTCGTCTTCGGCAATGAGAATGCGCATGCGTTGTCTCCTGGTGAGGTGGCGGCGGTCTGGTGCCGCGCCTGTGCTGTGATTTTAGGCGTCTGGCTCCCGCCTGGTCTTTGGTTTCGTGCAAGCTTGGGCGGGGACAATCACCGCCATGCACATCCTGCTCATTGAAGACGATCTGGACCTGGGACAAGCGCTGCTGCAGGCCCTGCAGCTGGACGGCTTCACGGTGCAATGGCTGCGTAGCGTGGCCGCCACGCCGCCCGTGCCAGACGCCAACGACATTGCCGCCGTGCTGCTGGACCTGACCCTGCCCGACGGCCAGGGCATGGCGCTGCTGCGCCACTGGCGGCGCGCGGGGCTCGCGGTGCCCGTGATCGTCATCACTGCCCGCACGGCGCTGCAGGACCGGCTGGACGGCTTGGACGCCGGTGCGGACGACTATGTGCTCAAGCCCTTTCACGTGCCCGAGCTGCTGTCGCGCCTGCACGCGGTGCTGCGGCGCAGCGCCCGCCAGGCCTGCGAGGAATGGACATTGGGCACACTGCGGATTGCGCCCCGGCGGCATGAGGCCTGGCAGGGCGACGCCCTGCTGGCCCTGTCGCCGCGCGAGTTCCGCCTGCTGGTGGAACTGGCCCGCGAGCCCGGCACCGTGGTCGCCAAGAACGTGCTCGCCCAACGGCTCGAACCGCTGGGCGATGCGCTGGACGCCGCCACGCTGGAGGTGCATATCTCCAACCTGCGCAAGAAGATTGGCGCCCAGCGCGTGGTCACGGTGCGCGGCGTGGGCTACCGGCTGCAGCCATGAAGTGGCCTGTCCTTGCACACGGCGCATGGAACCGCTGGTGGGGCCCCAGCCTCACGCGGCGCACCCTGCTGGCGCTGCTTGCAGCCATGGGGCTGGTGTGGCTGGTGCTGCTGGCGCAGATGGCCTACACCCACTACGAGACCATGGGCACCAACCCGGGCGTGCGCCAGCTGGCACAGGGGCTGGCAGTGCCGCTGGCCTCCATGCCCGACCCGGTGGAAGCCCGCGCGCTGGTGCGCGGCACGGCACAGACGTTCAACGCCATGCGCCTGGACGTGGAACTGCTGCAGGGCGAGAAAGTCGTGCTGCAGCTGCAGGACACGCACGGGCAGCTGTTTCATAGCAGCGCCGCCGACCTCCCCGCCGTTGCCCTGGCCGGCCCGTCCGGCCACGCCAAGTTGGTGATTGCAGGGCGCTCGCACTGGGCCGCGTGGGAAACCTCGGGCGCGTGGCGCGTGCTGGTGGCAGAGCCCCTGTTGTCCGACGCGCGCCTGCTCAGCTTCATGGGCGAAGACCTCGCGGCCTCGGTGCTGCTGGCGCTGCCCCTGGTGGGACTGCCGCTGTGGCTGGCCGTCCGCACGGGCCTGCGCCCACTGGCGCGGCTGGGTGCCCAGATCGCGGCGCGCTCTGCCCACGACCTGCGCCCCCTGCAGGACCTGCCCCCCGAGCGCGAACTGCGCGGGCTGGCCCAGGCATTCGACCACCTGCTCAACCGACTGCGCGCCCACCTGGCACGTGAGAAGGCGCTGGTGCACGACGCGGCCCACGAGCTGCGCACGCCCATGGCAGTCATTGCCACCCAGGCCCACGTGCTTCTCCAGGCACCCGAGGGCCCCGCGCGGGCGCGGGCCTCTGAGGCGCTGATGCACGCCGTTGAGCGCGCGGCCCACCTGAGCGAGCAATTGCTCACGCTGGCTGCGCTGGAGGAAGCCCCGCCCCCCAGCGCCGAACGGCAGGACCTGATGGCCTTGCTGCAGGACTGCCTGGCGCAGCGCATGCGCTGGGCGGACGAGACGGGCGTGGAGCTGTCGCTCGAAGGGCCCGATGCCTGGGTGCTGGCCTTTGACCGCCAGCTGCTGTGGTCGGCGCTGGGCAATGTGCTGGACAACGCCCTCAAGCATGGCTGCGGACCGGGCGCCGGGCACGAGGTGCAGTTGCGCGTGAGCCAGGACGGTGGCGACGTGGTGGTCTGGATTGCCGATGACGGCCCAGGCATTGAGGCCGGCGAGCAGACACGGGTCTTCGAGCGGTTCTGGCGTTCGCCACGCGCGCGCAGCAGCGGCTCCGGCCTAGGGCTCACCATCGCGCAGCAGGCCATGGGACACCTGGGCGGGCGGGTCACTGTCGGCACGGGCCTGCAGGGCCGGGGCGTGGGCTTCACGCTGCGCTGGCCAGCTGAGACCTTTGGGTAGGCCCAAGGTTCGCGTTCCAACAATCGGGCATCTTTTCTTTGCGAGATGCCATGAACTTCCTGAATTTCCTTGCGGCGCGCGGCGCCGTCCTCTCTCGTCGCCGCTGGCTGGCCGCAGCTGGCCTGGGCACCCTGGTGACCGCCTGTGGCGGCGGTAGCGACGATGGCGCTGACGCCTTGCTGGAGCGCCTGCAGTCGCAGGCCAGCAAGCTGGTGTCCCAAGGCGTTGTGGGTGCGGCCACCGGCTGGACGGATTCCACGCGCGCCCAGGTGGCGGTGGCCGGGCTGCGCAGGTTGGGCGGCACCGCCGCGCTGGAGCGTGGCGACCTGATGGCAATTGGCTCCAACACCAAGGCCATGACGGCGTGTGTGGCCGCCAGCGTGGTGGACCAGGGCCTGCTGCGCTGGGACAGCACGCTGGCGCAGACGCTGCCCGGATTGGCCCGCGAGGCCCTGCCCGCCTACCAGGGTGTCACGCTGCGGCAATTGCTGGACCACCGCGCGGGTGTGATGGCATTCAACAAACCGGAGGATGTGGCGATGTTCCTCGGCGAAGTGGGCACCGACGTGCTCACCCGACTGCAAGCGCCCGCCGAAGTGGAGGACTTCTTCCTGCAGTGGCTGCTGCGCCAGGCCCCTGTCCGGGGCACGGGGGCCGACCCGGATTTTGCGTACTCCAACGCTGGCTATGCGCTGGCGGCCCGCATGCTGCGCGCCGCCACGGGGCAGGACTGGGCAGACTTGCTGCGCCAGCGCGTGGCCCAGCCGCTGGGCATCTCCCTGTTCGTCGGCGAGCCTTTGCGAAGGGGTAGCGACCAGCCCGCAGGCCATGCACTGGAAGGTGGGCAACTACAGCCCCAAAGCTTGGCCGGGGCGCCCGAGCGCGCATGGCTGGAAATCCTGAACCCAGCCGGCGCCGTGAGCCTGACCGCGCGGGACGACGCCCTGTGGCTGCAATGGCACCTGCACGCCCTCAGGGGTGACGCCACGCCCCTGCCCCGCAGTTACCTGCAGGGGCTGCAAGAGCTGGCACGCGCTCCTGCCAACCGCTATGCGCTGGGGTGGATCACGCACGCCATGCAGGGCGCAGGCTGGCTGTTGCACACGGGTGAAACCGGCGGGTTTCAGGCGTTGTCGCTGGTGGCCATGGACGGGTCGCGCGCCGCCTTTGCGCACAGCAACATCGCCACCGAGGACAGCATCGCGCTGCTGTACGAAAGCGTTTCGGTACTGCTGGCCTGAGAAGCGGTTCTGAAAGCGGCTCGCCCCCCGTCAGCGCGGATCGTGCGCGAGCAGCCTGCGCACCAGCGCCTGCAGGTCGGCCTGCAGCCGCGCCATGCCCTCGGGCACCTGCGCCAGCGTGCGCTCGTCCATGTAGAGCTTGCGGTTGATCTCGACCTGGATGCTGTGGCGGTGCTGCGCAGGGTTGCCATAGCGGCGCACCAGCTCCACGCCTTTGTAGGGGTGGTTGTATTCCACGCTGTAGCCACACGCGCGCAGGTGATCGCAGATCAGTGCGGACAGCGCGAGGCTGGCCGTGGTGCCGTCGCGGTCGCCCACCACGAAATCGGCGTGTTCGAGGCCCGGAAACTCGGTGGCAAAGCGCCCGGCCACGGCGGGCATGGAGTGGCAGTTAAGGTGGATGCTGTAGCCGTGGCGCGCATGGGCGGCATCGATGGCCTGGGCCACTGCCGCGTGGTAGGGGCGCCAGCATTGGTCGATGCGCGCACGCACTTCGGCCACGGTGAGCTGGCGGTGGTAGATGGGCTCACCCTCGTCGGTGAACTTCCAGATCAGGCCCTTGCCCAGGCGCACCTTGCTGAGCACCTTGGGGTCGGTGGAGATGGGGTCGGTCCATTCGCCGTCGATCAGGCTGGTATCCAGCTCGGTGGTGTCGCGGTTGGCATCAAGGTAGATGCGGGGGAAGTGGGCCTCGACCCAGGCCACGCCCAGCGCAGGGGCAAAGGCGTAGATTTTTTCGACGTGGGTGTCTTCCGCACGGCGCAGGGTGGCCAAAGCGAGGGCAGAGCCAAAGTCGGCGGGGTACTGAGTGCCGCTGTGGGGAGAGTCAAGCACCAGCGGTGTACTGCCGGACACCGCAGTGACGGTGGCAGATGGTTGCGTGGCCTGCCCGGGTGAACCGGTGACTCCCGGTTGGGCGTGCTGAAAGCGGTGGTGGATCAGTTTCAAGGCTGAATGCATAGGCAGAGTGTGCGCAAAATGGGGCGGCTGGCCTAGCCGTCCAGACCGGGCGAAGACCATGGTTATCCCTGTGACGGTCTTCCCCGGCTATGGCCGCCGGGCCCGCGGGCCCGGTGTGGGTTCAATCGAGCACCACCTTGGCGTAGGCGGCAACACTCTTCATTTTCTCGATCTCACGGGCGATCTGTGCGGTGAATTCCTTGGAGGTTGTACCGGAGGGGTACAGGCCCTGACCCGCCAGGCGCTCGCGCACGGCAGGTTCCTTGAGGGCCTGGGCCACGGCCTGCTGGATGCGGTCTATGGCCGCGGCGGGCGTCCCCGCCGGGGCCACCATGCCAAACCAGGAGGGCTCGTTGGCCTGTTTGTAGCCCACCGCAGCATAGGTGGGCACATCGGGCAGGACTTCCAGCCGCACCGGCCACGACACGGCCAGCGCCCTGAGCTTTCCAGCCTTGATGTGGGGCAGCGAGGAAGCCACCTGGTCAAAGTACACCCCCACCTGGCCAGCCAGCACGTCGTTGATGGCCGGACCCGCACCGCGGTAAGGGATGTGAACCATGGAGACACCTGCGCTGCGCTTGAACAGCTCGCCCCACATGTGTCCGATGGTGCCGTTGCCCGGAGTGGCATAAGCCACTTTGCCGGGGTTGGCCTTGAGATAGCTCACCAGCTCGGCGAGGTCCTTGACGGGCAGGACGGCGGGGTTGACCACCACCACGCCGGGCGGTTTCACGATCTCGGTCACGCCCACAAAGTCCTTGATCGGATCGTAAGGCAGCTTGCTGTACACGGCGGGGTTCACGCCGTGGGTGGACAACGTGGCCACGCCCAGGGTCAGACCGTCCGCAGAGGCCCGCGCCACTTCAGCCATGCCGATGGAGCCGCCTGCGCCGCCCCGGTTTTCCAGCACCACGGGCTGCTTGAGGATGCGGGCCAGTGACTCCTGCAAGCTGCGGGCGGTGATGTCGGTAGCCCCGCCGGGGGGAAAGGGCACGATGATACGCAGAGGCTTGACCTCTTGCGCCAAGGACATTCCAGGAACGAAAGATACAGCGGCCAGCGCTGAGAGCATGTGACGGCGTTGCATGGGTTCTTCTCCTGTAAGGAGCCACAAGGTTAAGTGAGGCATACACAACCGCCAAGCAATGGATACGCCTGATAACATTCCATTGTGGAATGATTAAATCCAGCAACCATGTCCTCTCTTCGTCGGCTGTCGCCCCCTTTGCACCTGTTGCGCGCGTTTTCCATGGTCACGCGGTTTGGTAGCGTCTCGCGCGCTGCCGAGGCCTTGCACCTCACGCAAAGCGCGGTCAGCAAGCAGGTCAAGGAGCTGGAGGGCTGGGTGGGCGTGGCATTGTTTGAGCGCAGCCGCAAGCGCTTGGCGCTGACGCCCGCGGGCGAACGCTACGAGAAAGCCGTGCGCGCGGTGCTGGCGCAGCTGGAGGCCGCCACCCTGGAGCTGATCACCAGCGACGACGGTGGCGGGGCGCTACACCTGTCCAGTCTGCCCACGTTTGCGGCCAAGTGGCTCATCCCGCGCCTGCCGCAGTTCCAGCAGCTGCACCCGCAGGTCACTCTGCACTTCGTGCCCTACGTGCACAGCTACGACTTCGAGCGGCCCGAGCTGGATTGCTCCATTCTGTTCGGTGAAGGCCACTGGCCCGGCGCACACGCGCACTACATCACGGGCAATGAGGTGGCCTTGATCGCCCCGCGCACCCGCGTGGCCGACTGGACCATCGACACGCCAGGCGATGTGGCCCACCACACACTGATGCGCCACGTGACGGTGCCCGAGGCCTGGCTGCGCTGGAGCGAGACGCACGGGGTGGAAGCCCTCATCGACCCGCTGGCCGGGCCGCAGTTCGACCAGTTCCAGACCATGATCCGCGCGGTGATGGCCGGCATGGGCCTGGCGCTGGTACCGCGCTGCTTGGTGCAGGATGAAATCACGGCGGGCCTGGTGCGCGAGCCCCTTGCCGACCATCCGCTGCGCGGCGGCTTCCGCAGCGACATGGGCTACTGGTTTTGTTACCCCGAGGGCCGCACGCAGCTGCAGGCGCTGCAGTGCTTTCGACAGTGGTTGCTGGCGTGTGAATCGCCCGGGGGTGAGACAGTGCTTTCGCCACCCACACCGGGTGCAGGGCCGATCGCGCTCGTTCCGCGGTGACGCCTTGCTGTGAACAGGCCGTCGTCAACATGGGTTGACGATAGAGCTATTCGTCAACTATAGTTGACGAATGCAAGCGCCACCCGCACTCCCCTCACCCGACAACCCCGAGGCCGCGCTGGCTGCCGTAGTCGCCTTGCGGCTGATGGCCGACCGGCTGGAAGCTGCCGCCGTGGCTGCGGCGCTGGAGCAAGGGTGGTCGTGGGCACAGATTGCCCAGGCCCTGGGCGTGAGCAAGCAGGCAGCGCACAAGCGCCTGTCACCCCACATGCCCCAGGCCCCACAGCGCCCCCGTTCGTGAGAAGGAGTTATCACCATGTTTCGCCAATTGCAGCACCGCTTCCAGAGCATGCGCACCCTGAGCCGCCTGTGCACCGGCGCCGAGGCACATGCCCGCGCAAGCGGCCAAGCCGCACCGGGGGCAGAGCACTTTTTGCTGGCCGCCATCGACCTTCCCGATGGGTCGGCCCGGCGTGCGCTGGAGAGCATGGGCGTCGCACCCGCCGCCGTGCGGGATGCGATCGAGCAGCAGTACCGCGATGCGCTACGCAGCGTGGGGCTGGATGCAACCCTGCCGCAGGCGCCAGCCCTCGCGCCACCGGCCCCGGGCCTCTACCGGGCACAGCCATCGGGCCAGGAGGTCATGCAGACGCTGGCGCGCTCCCGCAAGAGCCAGGGCGGCCCCCTTCTGGGCGCCCACGTGGTGGCAGCGGTGGCCACCATGCCGCACGGCGTGGCGGCACGCACGCTGCGTGCCATGGGCATTGACGCTGACCAGCTGGTGGCAGTGGCGCAGGCCCAGGTGTCAACGGCAACAGCAACCGCAACGGGTACAGCCGACTAGCCGGGTTCAGCGCATCAACATGCCCGCCCCATCGCCGCCCGCATAGGCTTCCAGCCCAATCGCTACCACAGTGGCCACGTCATGGCCCACTTCGGCCCGGAACTCGGCCTCCGCCTGCGCCACAGCATCGCGAAACGCCTGCAGCCAGGCCAACCCCGTGGACGTAAAACACACGCGGCGGGCGCGCGCGTCCAGCGGGTCGGCCTCGCGCGTGACCAGGCTCCAGGCCTCGCACTGGTCCACCAGGTTGGCCATGGCCTGCTTGGTCATGCCCGCGCGCTGGGCCAGGTCGGTCAGTCGGTCGCCCTGCAAGGCCAGGTGCCGGGTGATGTGCACATGCGCGGCCGTCACCTGGTCGCGCGCCGCCAGGTTGGACAGCGCCAGCGGCACCTCCACGTTGTGCGCCATGAGCTGCAGCACGCGCGCGTCAAAACGCCGCATGGCGTGGCCGAAGAGGCGACCCAGGTGGGTCTGGCGCCAGCCGTCTTCGACAGGGGATGGAAGGGGCGAATCAGGCATCACCGAATTGTCAGGCAAACTGACCAAATTATCCTTGAAGACCTTGCAACAGCTCGCATAAACTACTGTTCAAGCATCCAGCCTGTGATTAACCGCAGAGCGATGCAAGCATCCAACCTGTTGTTTTTCAAGGAGTTTCTCATGGACGTCGCAGTCAAAGGCACCAACCCCGCATTGCCCGTGAACACCGAAAAGGCCAAGGCCCTGGCCGCTGCGCTCGCCCAGATCGAGAAGCAGTTTGGCAAGGGCACGATCATGCGCCTGGGTGAAGGTGAGGTGATCGAGGACATCCAGGTTGTCTCCACCGGCTCGCTGGGCCTCGATATCGCGCTGGGCGTGGGCGGCCTGCCCCGTGGCCGTGTGGTCGAGATCTATGGCCCGGAATCGTCGGGCAAGACCACGCTCACGCTGCAGGTGATTGCCGAGATGCAGAAGCTGGGCGGTACCTGCGCGTTTGTGGATGCCGAACACGCGCTGGATGTGCAGTACGCCCAGAAGCTGGGTGTGCAGCTGTCCGACCTGCTGATCAGCCAGCCCGACACCGGCGAGCAGGCGCTGGAAATCGTGGACAGCCTGGTGCGCTCCGGCGCCGTGGACCTGATCGTGGTGGACTCGGTGGCTGCGCTCACGCCCAAGGCCGAAATCGAAGGCGAGATGGGCGACGCCCTGCCCGGTCTGCAAGCCCGCCTGATGAGCCAGGCGCTGCGCAAGCTCACCGCCACGATCAAGAAGACCAACTGCATGGTCATCTTCATCAACCAGATCCGCATGAAGATCGGCGTGA
>PJUL01000592.1_pt1 | contig 23464 bp, 15 predicted proteins | sample 1512221 | NCBI WGS metagenome assembly PJUL01 (sample SAMN08177667, study PRJNA422409) | Feces metagenome, whole genome shotgun sequencing project.
ACCACCGACAGCGCGATATGATGGCGCACGCCCGCCAGCGTCTCCGCCCTGGCGATGTTGCGACCGGAGCGTTCGAAGAAGTCGAGCGCGGCGGGGCCGTCCAGTGTGGGCGAGTTGGAGACGTCGATCACCACCTCGGCGCCGTCCAGCGCCTGCTGGAGGCCTTCGCCGGTCAGCGTGTTCACGCCGGTATTGGGCGCAGCGGCGAGCGCTTCGTGCCCGTCCTTCGCCAGCAGGGCGACGGTCTTCGACCCGATCAGGCCGGTGCCGCCGATCACGACGATCTTCATGCTAAATCCTTTCGCTTTGAATTTCGGCCGGTTGCCGGCTCACGCCGGAGATCAGCGCCTCCTCGCCAAGCTGCGCCCCAAAGAAGACCGCGCCGTCCTCGACCAGGACCGGGCGATAGTCCTCGTCACCGGTCAGCATCTGGATGGCGAGATCGGGCAACGCGTAGATATTGGGGCCGGCCACTTCGACCACGGCATTGGCCGGATCGCGCAGCGCCACCTGCATCAGCACCCGCGCTGCATCGTCCGCCGCGATCGGCTGGACGCGAACCGGCGGCACCCGGACCTCGCCGCGCGTCCGCCCGGCGTAGAGGATGTCATGGATATATTCGAACAGCGGCGCCGAGCGGACGATGGTGAACGGAATGCCTGCCCCGGTCACCATCGCCTCCTGGGCATTCTTGGCGCGGTAATAGCCGCCGCTGCGGTGCGCTTCTCGGGGTAGGACGTCATCCTGCATCTCCGTGGTTGATGCAGGCATGACGAGACGGTCATCGCCGATGTGACATGACGGATCGTTTTTCTCGCCGATCCGCTCGGCGCCGATCGCAGAGAAAGTGATGTGATGCCCGATTCCAGCGGCACGCCCGGCAGCGAGCAGCGTCGCGCCGGCCGCTTCGAAAAAGGCGCGCATCTCGTCCGGATCGCCATAGCCGGGGCTTGAGACATCAATAACGGCTTCGGCGCCTTCCAGCGCCCGGTCGAGCCCGGCGCCACTGACGATGTCGATGCCGGTCGACCGCGCGGCGACGACGGTCTCGTGCCCCGCCGCAATCAGCTGGCGCACCAGCTTCGCGCCGACCAGCCCGGTGCCGCCCACCACAACGATCCGCATCTTGCCTCTCCCGGGTACCGCGCCGGCATGGCGCCTCGATTGGATGGGCAGGATCGCGGATCGCCCCCTGCCCCTCCATCGTGCACAGGGATGCGCCGGGCTCGCCTTTCGGCAGGCAGCTCTGTGCCAAGGTCGAGGATATCCTCGCCACGATCGCAGGATCGGCGACACGGTAGCGGTGTGGCGAAGCCACCCTATCCGCGCGACCAGCCCGCCCTGCCCGCCGGATCATGCCCGACGCATCCCCCGTGCGGTCGAGGATGCGGTACCGCTTGCCCTAGTCCTTCCCCGCCGGAATCCGGCCCGCCACGGGCCGGGCGCGCTATTCCAGGGAGACCTAAGGTGCCGACCTTCACCACCACCGACGGACACGAAATCTATTACAAGGACTGGGGCCAGGGCCCGGTCGTCACCTTCTCGCATGGCTGGCCGCTCAGCTCGGACGCGTGGAGCGGCCAGATGCAGTTCCTTGCCGAACAGGGCTATCGCTGCATCGCGCATGACCGCCGCGGCCATGGCAAGTCGGCGCAGACCGGCTCCGGCAACGAGATGAACAGCTATGCCGACGATCTCGAGCAGCTGTTCGCCGCGCTTGACCTGAAGGACATCGTGATGGTCGGCCATTCGACCGGCGGCGGCGAAGTCGCCCGCTATATCGGCCGCCACGGCACCGGCCGGGTCAGGAAGGCAGTGCTGCTCGGCGCAGTGCCGCCGGTGATGGTGCAGAGCGAAGCCAATCCCGAAGGCCTGCCGCTGTCGGTGTTCGACGGTCTGCGCCGCGACATCCTGAAGAACCGCTCGCAATTCTACCGGGACTTCTCGATCCCGTTTTTCGGCGCCAACCGCGAAGGCGCCAACGTGTCGCAGAGCCTGCTCGACGAGTTCTGGGTGATCAGCATGCAGGCCGGACTGAAGAACGCCTATGAGTGCATCAAGGCGTTCAGCGAGACTGACTTCACCGAGGATCTGAAGAAGTTCGACGTACCGACGCTGATCGTCCACGGCGAGGACGATCAGATCGTACCGATCGCGGACTCGGGACACAAATCCGCCAGGCTGGTGCAGGGCGCACAGTCGCTCTTCTATCCGGGCCTCCCCCACGGCCTGACCGCGACGCATGCCGATCGGTTCAACGCCGATCTGCTTGCCTTCCTGCGCAGCTGAGTGCGGAGACGTCCGGCGGTGTCCCCAGCGCCGCCGGACGTCAGCCGGCGATCGGCGGCAGCGTGACCTGGAAGAAGGCGCCGCCGTCGGCGTGGTTCGCCGCCGAGATGCCGCCGCCATGCGCAACGATGATCGACTGGCAGACGGCCAGGCCGATCCCCATCCCGTCCTGCTTGGTGGTGAAGAAGCCTTCGAACACCCGCGCCAGATCCTCCGCGGCGATGCCCGGCCCGGTATCGCGCACCGACAGGCGCACGCCCCCGAAGCCGTCGCGCCCGGTGGTGATGTCGATCTGCGATTGCGGCCGCCCGGCCATCGCCTGCAGGCTGTTGACCAGCAGATTGACTACGACCTGCTGGAGCTGGACCCGATCGCCGAGCACGCGCGGCAGGGCGATGTCGAGCTTCACGCCCAGTTGGATGCCCCGCGCCTCGATGTCGTGACAGACGAACATCAGCGCTTCCTCGACCACCCGGTTCAGGTCGAGCGCGGTGCGGTTCGGCACATGCCGCCCCGCCATGCCGCGAATGCGCTGGACGATCTCGCTGGCATGGCGCGCGCTGTCGGCGATCCGCCGGGTCAGCTGCTCGACCTTGGCGAGGTTCGGCTCGTCACGGGCGAGCCAGCGCAGGCTGGTGTCGGCATTCATCGCGATCGCTGCGAGCGGCTGGTTCACTTCGTGCGCGATCGAGCTGGCCAGCTCGCCCAGCGTCGCGATCCGCGCCGCACGGGCATATTCCTCCTGCAGCTGGCGCAGCTGCGCCTCGGTCTGCAGCCGTTCGGTGACATCCTCGAACATCAGCAGCGTCACGTCGAGCCGCTCCGGCGGCGTCGGATAGGTGATCGACAGCTGCACGTCGCGCAGCCGACCGTCGAAGGTGCGCAGCTTCATGATCTCGGTCAGGTTGCGCCGCCGGTCGAAATGCGCGGTGATCACGCGCTTCGCGGTGTCCGGCGATGCCGCGAACAGATAGTCGACCGGCCCGACGAGCTGCCCGGCATCCTTCGCACCGAACAGCTCGACCGCATCGCGGTTTGCATCGGTGACGCGCACGATCGCGCGCGATTCGAAGGACAGGTCGGGATTGGCGTCGATATAGGCCCCGATGTCGGCAATCCCTGCCTGGCGGAGTTCGTCGAAGATCGGCAGCATCGCAGTGGAATCGACCAGCACCAGCGCCCAGGGGAGATGGTGGATCAGGGTCCGGTAGCGCTCCTCGCTTGCGCGCAGCGACCAGAGCGAGCGCTTGTCGGTCACCGCGCCGCCCACCGACACGAAGACCAGATCGGGGTGCGCGGGATCGGTCGAGATGTTGATCATCGCATCGCTGAACTCGCTCGAGACGATCCTGCGTGTCCGCGCCGCGCCGGGGATGTCGGCCAGTTCGGCGACGATCAGCTCGGCCAGGACCGGCCAGCTCTCGGCCGGCCAATAGGCGGAGACCGGCATGCCGATCATCCGCCGGCGGCCACCAACCGGACCCAGCGCACGCAGGGCGTTGTCGTCGACATCGACGATGCGCACCGCATTCAGCAGCGCGGCGATCCAGCCACCCGGCGCCGCGCCTGCGGCGATGCGGGCGACCAGCACGCGGGCATCCGAGATATCGAAGACGCTCCAGGCGCTCGATTCATCGTCCATCCCGGCATGGGCGACGTCCCCCGGGCGCGGAAGCAGGGCGGAGGCTGGCTCGGGATCTGCTCCGGTTCCCGGCTCGGCATCGGGCGGCGCCATGTCAGGCCTCCGCGGGCCCGCCGCCCCGGCGCAGCGCGTCATGGACCGCGGCGAGCAGGTCCGCCTCGCCAACCGGCTTGGCGAACCAGCCCGCAGCGCCCTCCCGCAGCGCGCGGTCGCACGACGCCTCGTCGGAAAGCGAAGTGACGAAGATCACCGGCATCGCCGAGCCGCAGGTGCGCAACCGGCGCTGCAGCTCGATCCCGTCGATGCCGGGCATGCGGACATCGGTGATCACGCAGTCGAAATCGCCGGCGAGCGCAAGGAACCGCGCCGCGTCTTCAAAGGGATGCGCGGGCAGGCCCTCTACCTGCAGGAGGTCGCAGAGCGCCTCGCGAACGGCCTCGTCATCATCCACGATCGCGATCACCGGAGGTCTGGACAAGCGACGAGTCCTTATCGGCGGGCATTACGCACCCGTCGGCGAAGCTCGGCCAATCCAGCACGCTTCGTAACCATCCCATGGTCTAGGTCGCCTCGTGCCTGAGCGGCCCGGGCAACAGGTCCCAGGCGCGGATCAGCTCGCCCACGGTATTGGCCGCCATCTTGCGCATCACGCTGCTGCGATGCAGCTTCACCGTGACTTCGCTGATGCCCAGATCATAGGCGATCTGCTTGTTGAGCCGGCCCTGCGCGACCTGTCCGAGCACCTGCCGCTCGCGCGGGGTGAGCGTCGCATGGCGGTCCGCCTGCTGGCGGATGATCCGCGCATCGGCACGCTGCGCCAGATCGCGATCGATCCCTTGCGTCACCGCATCGAGCAGCGACTGGTCGCGCACCGGCTTGGTGAGGAAATCGATCGCGCCGGCCTTCATCGCCTGCACGCTCATCGGAATGTCGCCATGGCCGGTCAGGAACACGATCGGCTTGGCATTGCCGGTGGCGGCGAGATGCTGCTGCAGGTCGAGCCCGCTCGATCCGGGCATGCGCACGTCGAGCACCATGCAGCCCGGCCGCTCCGGCAGATCCGCATCCAGCAGTTCGCGGGTCGATCCGAAGCCCGCGGCATCGATCCCGACCGATAGCATGAGCTCCTCGATCGACGTACGGACGGCGGCATCATCATCGACGATCAGCACCAGCGGACGATCCCGTGCGTCGGTGGGGCATATCTGTAGTCCCTGGGTCATCATGCGTCCTCCGGGCAGATGGGGCGGGAGACAGGCGATAGTCTCACCATGGGCAGCGCTGCGAAATCCCGGACCCGGTTACCCCGGACTTCCCCGTTCCGGGGAGCGGGGGTCGAGCCGGATCACCCGCCGGCCGTAAAGATGGGCATCGATCGAATAGGCTCCGGGGCCGAGCAACCCGAGCGCGGCCGCACCGCCCGCGCAGGCGATCAGGAACCAGGCCATTTCTCCCCGCGTATTGGCGGCACCGCAAACCAGCGCCAGCACGAGCAGCGCCGCCGCGATGCGCGCCCCCAATCCGGTCACCAGCGCAAGCACGATCGCCACCGCGACGATGCCGGCCGGAACCACCAGCGCCGAACCGGGAGAAAGGTGCATCAGCGCCGGGCAGGCGATGGCCGCACAGGAAAGCCGCAGGAGCAGGAGCGCGACGCCGAATAGGCCGTCCGGATAGCGAAGGATCAATTTGGGCACTGCCCGGCGATAGCCCCCGTGCGGGTTCGGGCCAGCCTTCGGACCGGGGATTTTCCCCTACCCCATTCGGGGGTAGCATCCTGCCCGCAAGGCAGCGAAAGGCCGAACTGCTTCGGACGGTCAAGGCGGGAGACCCGGCGGGAATTGCTGGAATGGCGATGCGATTGATCCAGGCGCTTCTCATCGCCGCGATGCTGCTTCAGCCAGCGCTTTCGGCGGGTGCCGAATCCGTAACCGGCTCTCCTCGCCTGATCGCGCACTACACGCATCAGCGATGGAGCGAGGAGAGCGACGCGCCGCGTCCCGTGTTCGCGCTCGCCCAGGACCAGCGGGGCTATCTCTGGATCGCCGCGACGGCGGGACTGTTCCGCTTCGACGGCATCCGCTTCGAGCCGATGACAACCGGCATAGATCTCGCCGTCGAGGGCCCGCCCTCGGCGATCCTCGTGCGGCGCAATGGCGAGGTCTGGACCAATTTCGAGCGCAGCGGCCGCTTCGCCGTCTATCGCGACGGGCGGCTGCGCTTCCTCGATGCCCCGCCCTCGCCCGATCGCGTCATCTCGATGCAGGAGGCCGCGGACGGCACGATCTGGGTGATGACCGAACGCATGGAGCGGCCGCTCCTGCGCTTTCGCCATGGTCGCTGGACTTCGTTCGGCAGCGAAGCCGGGGCACCGGTCGACAATGCCTTCAGCATGGTGGTGACGCGGGACGGCACCGCATGGATATCCTTTTCCGGCGAAGTGATGCGGATCGGCCCGGACGCGAACCGTTTCGAGTCGGTGCGCCGCGATTTCAGGGCGCTGGGGCGGCTCTCGCTCGATCCCGAGGAGCGCGTCTGGATCAGCGATCGTCGTGGCAGCTATCCGCTCACCGGCCCGGGCGGTCGCGGAACGCCGCCCGCACTTCGCTACCCCTATGCCACCGACAGCGCCGAGATCCGCGGCTGGCCGCGTTTCGACCGCGAAGGCAATCTGTGGATCGCAACCTATTATAACGGGCTCCAGCGGGTGAGCCGTCCCGATCCGCGCGGCGCCCCCACGCCCGCCGAGGCGCGGGCCCGGACCGAACGCTTCACCGCGCGCGACGGCCTGTCCTCCAACGCCGCCACCCAGATCTTCCAGGACGTGGAAGGCAATATCTGGGCGGGCACGGAGAACGGACTGGACCGGTTCTGGCCCGCCACGCTGCGCTATGAACCGCTGCTCGACCAGCCCGCCGCGTTCGGCGATCTGCTGCTGCGCGGCTCGGACGGCAGCGTCTATATCGGCCAGGCGGCGACGGTGTACCGCGTGCGCCCGGGCGGGCGGCCGGAACCGATCTTCCAGACGCCGGACAACGAGCCGCGGACACTTTGCGAGGCGCCGGATCACGCGATCTGGATCGGCCTCAGCAAGAGCACCGGCCCCGATCCCGCGCCGAGCAAGCCGGTGATGATCTGGAAGGATGGCAGGGTCCGCGCCGGACCCCGGGTTCCGCTCAACTATGTTGTCTATGACTGCGCCTTCGATGCGCGCGGCGATTTCTGGGTCACTGCCTGGCTGGGTGGCATGGCACGGCTGCACGATGGACGCTGGCAACGCATCATGGTGCCGCCCGACCGGCCCTTTGCGCCGCGTTCCATGGCCGCGGACGCGCAGGGCCGAATTCTCGTTCACTGGAGCAACGGGATATTGAGTCGTCTCGACGGTCTGGTCCGCCAGTCGTTTCCAATTCCCGTTGGAAGCTACAACGCCGATGATATCGTCCTGCATGTGGAGCCCGACACCATATTCGCGGCCGGCGATTTCGGCCTGGCCCGGCTGCGCAACGATCGCTTTCAGGCTATTTCCGCCCGACAAGTGCCTTTGTTCGGCGGCGTCAACGGCATGGTCCGCAGCCCCACGGGGGAAACCTGGCTGGCGAGCCCTGGCGGCATTCTGCGTATTCCCTCGGCCGATCTCGACCGCGCCTTCGTCCAGCCCGGCCTGATACCGCCAATGCAGGTGTTCGGCGTGGCCGACGGCCTGCGCAGCCGGCCCCATTCGCACAGCCGCAACGCGATCGTGCAGGGGGGCGACGGGCGTCTCTGGATCGCGACCCAGACTGGCACCTTGTGGCTCGATCCCAAGGACGTGAAGCGCAGCCTGGTGCCGCCCAGGGTCGCCGTCGCCGCGCTGGTCGCCGACAGAATCTATCGCGACCCGTCCAGCGTGACGCTGCCGGCCGGCCGCTCGAACGTTCAGATCGATTTCGCGGTGCTGAACTTCTCGAACCAGCACGCCACCCGGATCCGCTACAGGATCGAAGGGCAGGACAGCGACTGGATCGATCCCGGCACGCGGCGCCAGGCCTTTTATACCAATCTCGCCCCTGGCACCTATCGCTTCCGCCTGATCGCGGCGAACGACAATGGCGTGTGGAACGAGGCCGGAGCTACGGTGGAGTTCACGATCCCGCCGACCTTCATCCAGTCGAAATGGTTCCTTGCACTGTGCGCGGCGATCGTGCTCGCGCTGCTCTGGCTCGCCTATCATCTGCGCATGGTCCAGGTCGCGAGCCGGATCCGCGCGCGGCTGGAGGAGCGGCTCGGCGAGCGCGAGCGCATCGCCCGCGAGCTCCACGATACGCTGCTGCAAAGCGTGCAGGGGCTGGTGCTGCGCTTCCAGTCGGTCGCCAACAAGATGTCGCCCGATGGCCCCGCCCGGGGCCAGCTGGAATCCGCGCTGGCCCGGGCGGACGAGATCATCGCCGAGGGCCGCAACCGCGTGCAGGATCTGCGCGGCACGCAGGACAAGAGCGACCTGCCCGAACTGCTCAAGGAACGTGCCGTCGCCGCCGGCTTCGATCCCGCGATCGGCGTGCGCATCGTCGTGGAGGGGCGGCAGCGCCCGGTCGATCCGCTCGTCGCGGTGGAACTCGGCCGGGTGGTCGACGAGGCGCTGTTCAATGTTTGCCGCCATGCCAATGCCAGCGCGGTCGAGATCGTCGTCCGCTTCGGCATGCACCAGCTCGGCATCGAGATCCGCGACGACGGCGTCGGCCTGCCGCCGGAGGTGCTCGCCCAGGGCCACAAGCCTGGTCATTTCGGGCTGATCGGTATGCGCGAGCGCGCCGAGCGCATCGGTTGCAGCTTCTCGATCGACAGCCGCCCGGGCATGGGCTGCGCCGTCACGATGACGCTGCCCGCCCGCCTCGCCTTTGCCGATCACGCGCCCGGCCGCCGCCGGCGCTTCCTCTCCAGACTTTTGCGCAGAAGGAAAGAAGACCATGCCGCCTGAAAAGGGCGCCTCGCCCATCCGCATCCTGGTCGTCGACGATCACCCGGTGCTGCGCGAGGGCGTCGCCTCGATCCTCGAGGACCGCACCGACATGACGGTGATCGGCGAAGCCCGGGACGGCGCCGAGGCGATCGCCCGTTTCCGCGAGCTGCGCCCCGACGTGACGCTGATGGACCTGCAGATGCCGGTGATGAACGGCGTCGACGCGATTATCGCAATCCGCAAGGAGTTCCCCGACGCCCGCATCCTCGTGCTCACCACCTATGCGGGGGACGTTCAGGCGGTCCGCGCGCTGAAGGCAGGGGCGACCGGCTACCTGCTCAAGAGCAGCCTGCGCACCGAGATGCTCGACGCGATCCACAACGTCCATCGCGGCCGCCGCCATGTGCACGGCGATGTCGCAGCCGAGATCGCCTTGCACGTCGCGGACGACAATCTCAGCGAACGCGAGATCGCCGTGCTGCGGCTGGTCGCGGAGGGCAAGGCGAACAAGGAGATCGGCCACGCCCTCACCCTGTCCGAGGAAACGGTGAAGGCGCATCTCAAGAACATCTTCGCCAAGCTCGACGTTAGCGACCGCACCCATGCGGTGACGATCGCTGCCCGCCGCGGGATCATCGAGCTTTAGGTCAACGCCATCCCGCCATCGACGCGCAGGTTCACGCCGGTAACGAAGCTGCTCATGTCGGAAGCGAGGAACAGGGCGGCGCTGGCCAGTTCCTCCGGGCGGCCGAGCCGGCCGAGCGGAATCGCCGCCGCCATCTGCGCTTCGAAGGCCGGACGCTGTTCCTCGGATACGCCGAGCTTGCCGAGAATCTCGGTGTCGGTCGGCCCCGGGCTCAGCACGTTGACCCGGATACCGCGGCCCTTGAGCTCCAGCGCCCAGCTGCGCGCAAAGGCGTTGATCGCCGCCTTGGAGCCGGCATAGACGGCATGGCCATCGAGCACCTTCTCGCTGGCGAGCGATCCGGTGATCAGGATCGCGCCGTGATCGCGCAGGATCGGCGCGAACTGCTGTACGCCGACGAACACGCCGCGCGCATTGGTCGCGAACTGCGCGTCATATTCCGCCTCGGGTACCTCGGCCGAATGGCGGATCGTGTTGATCCCGGCATTGGCGACATAGATGTCGAGCCCGCCGAACCGCTCCGCCACTTCCTTCGCCGCCCGGGCGTGGAACTGCGGGTCGGCGACGTCGCCGACGAGATGAGTCGCGTTCCCGCCTATCCGCTGCGCCGCGTCCGCCCCGACATCCGCGCGCCGGCCGGTGACGACCACCTGCGCGCCCTCCGCCGCGAAACGCTGCGCGATGGCAAAGCCGATCCCGCTGGTGCCGCCGGTGATCAGCGCGGTCTTTCCGTCCAGTAGAGCCATGGTTTTCCTCCAGAAAATCTCGTTTCCGGAAGTAAGTCGCCCGGTCCGCCGATTTGACCTGTGCCAAGGTCCAGCCTCGCCTGACCCAAAGCGTGGCGGCGCCCCCTCCCCCGCCCAGATGCGCGCGCGGGCCCATCGCTGCAGAAAAGCGCCCGAGAGCTCCGGGCAGGTGCTGGAGCCGCTTGGGGAGCCGTGTTAATCGGACGTGACAGGGATGATGAACGCAGGGGTTTTTCCGATTTCACCCTGCGGCCTACGAAATGGCAGTCGAGCGTCCTACCTGTCCGGCTCAACCCCGCCACAACCTGCCCAGGAGTGTTCCATGGCGTCGCCGACCAAGATCCTGCTCCAGACCACGATCCCCCCGATCGAGGATGACTGGAACATCAGCCGCTTCTCGATGCTGCACGCCTATCTGGCGGGGCTCACCGATGCGGAGGGCGCGCCGCTGTTCGAGGTGACTGCGCGCGACCGCACCGCGCCAGGCGCGCCCGATCCGGTGCTCTCGACCCTCGACCAGTCCGATTTCGATCAGCTCTGGCTGTTCGCGGTCGATACCGGCGACGGGCTGCATGACGACGACTGCGCCGCGATCAGCCGCTTCCACCAGAATGGCCGCGGCCTGATGGTGACGCGCGACCATATGGACCTGGGCTGCTCGATCTGCTCGCTGGGCGGCATCGGCGCGGCGCATTATTTCCACTCGCACCATCCCGATCCGGACGCGGCACGCCGGGTGATCGACGATCGCGAGACCAGCTATATCCTCTGGCCCAACTATCATTCGGGCGCGAACGGCGATTTCCAGGAGATCGCGATCCTGGGCGACGTCCACCCCGTGCTGCGCGACGAAAATGCGCCGGGCGGCCTGATCCGCTATCTGCCCGCCCACCCGCATGAAGGCGCGGTCGGCGCACCGGCGGACGATCCCTCGTCCCGCGTCGTCGCACTGGGCACCAGCAAGGTGAGCGGCAACGCGTTCAACATCGCCGTCGCCTTCGAGCCCTCGGAACAGGGCGGCCCGGCCTGGGCGCAATCGACCTTCCACCATTTCGCCGACTACAATTGGGACCCGGCCAAGGGCTGCCCCAGCTTCGTCAGCGAAGCGCCGGGCGATGCGCTGGCCGCTTCGGCCGAGGCGCAGGCATCGGTGCGCAGCTATGTGCGCAACCTCGCCTTGTGGCTCGCCGGACGGCTGCCGATCGACGAACGCGCCCAACAGCTCGATCGCGAGCTGGACGAAGCGCTGGAGGAAAGCTTCCCGGCAAGCGACTCCCCCGCGATCTACTGATCGGCCGGCGCCGCATATGCGCCCTCCCCCGGCGGACCACCGCCAGGGGAGGGCCCGCGATTACTGCGCCTCGTCGGCGTCGATCACGCCATTCTTGTTGGCATCGGCCCTGTCGAACTTGGCGAGGTCCTCGGCGGCCAGTTCGGCGGCGCTGACAAAGCCGTCGCCGTCGGTATCGAGCCGCTTGAAGCGACGATCGACCTTGGCCTGATCCATCGTCTCGCCGCGCTTCTCCGCCGCCTTGGTCATGAACGCCATCAGCTCGGCCGGGCTCGCCTTGCCGTCGCCATTGGTGTCGAGGTTCCTGAACTTCTTGGCCGACGCGGCCTGTGCCTCGGCCCGGGTCTGCCCCGCCTTCTGCGCCAGCGCCTGACCCGAAACCAGCAGCGCACCCATCGTGATCGCGATCTTCAGCGTCTTCATCATGTCTCTCTCCTTGGCTTTTGGATTGGATCAGAAGCGGAAACCGGCGCCAGCCCGGATTCCGTAATTGGTGCCGCCGCTGCCGGTTTCGCCGCGCAGGCCCACGCCCAGCACAAAGCGGCCGACATTGGCCGAGGCATCGAGGCGCCCGGCGATCATCGTCTTGTCGAACTGCGCACCGTGGGCGGCGAAGCCGTTGCCGGTGTCGACGAAGCGGAACAGCCGCCGCGTTTCCGGATCATCGAGATAGGTGCGCGCACCCAGATCGCCGCTGATCGTGATGCCATCGATCAGCGCGGTACCGCGCACGCCGTAGCTCGCGAGGCTGGTGGTGCTGCGCGCCTTGCCGGCGACCAGGGCCGCGGCGCCTCCCCATTCCTGCGCCCGGTCGAACCGCACCGAGGTCACGCTCGCCCCAACATAGGGGCCGACACGCAGATTGGTGCCGATCGCCGGTGTCCAGGCCAGCTCGCCGAAGCTCGTATAGCTCTTGCCGTCCCCTTCCGAATGAAGCTGGTTGGCCAGCCCGCCAAAGGCCAGGCGGCGATCGGTCGAATAGTTGAGCGCGGCGAAGCCGACGCCGCCGGCGAAACGCAGCTCTCCCAGCGAATAGCCGAGATAGGCGAAGGCCGAATTGCTTACCAGCTTACCGTCGCTCGCCCGCGCATCGAGGCTGATGTCGTTGCGGGCATAACGATAGGAGAAGCCGTAACGCAGCTTGTCGCCGGTCACTTCGATGCCGGCCGAGACCGTCTGGCGATCGGAGTCGAATCCGGCCAGCCCGTCCCGCGCACCAACACTCGACTGGCCGATATCGGCGGCGAGCCAGAAGCTCTTCTTCTGCCCGCGCGGCCCGTCGACCCGGCCGATCAGCTCGCGCGTGGTATCCTGCGCGTCGCGGCCCGCCATCGTCATGCCGGCGGTAAACACTTCGCCCGAAAGCTGGTCGAACGCGTTTCGCGCGTCGCTCGCATTCAGCCCGATCACCGCATCGAACACCCCGCCCGAACTGGTCGCGCCCACCGCCGCTGCGACGGCGATCTGGTTGCCGCTCTGCGCGACTGAACCGAGGCTCACATCGTTGCGCAGCAGCCGCAGCTGCACGCTCGCGGCATTGTAGACCAGAGACGGCGTCAGGAAGGCAAGGTCGGTGACGACGCCGCCGAACGTTCCCGTCACGCTCGATCCGCTGAGGATCGTATAGGTGGTGAGCGGCAGGAAGTTGGTCGCCCCGCCGGTCAGCACCGAGACCGTGCCGCCATTGATCGTCACCGTGCCGGTGGCGATGATCTGGTCCGAGATGCCGGTGGGCGATACTTCGACCTGATAGGTCGATCCCGCGGCAAAGGTCAGGCTGCCGCCGACATTGAGCGTGCCGATCGAATTGCCCGGCGCCACCGTGCCGGTCACGCTCAGCGATCCGGTCTTGCCCGATCCGCCCAGCCGCCCGTTCGCGCCGATCGTCACCGTGCCGGCCAGCGATCCGTTCACCACCAGCAGGCCGTCGTTGATCGTGGTCGAGCCGGTATAGGTGTTGGCGCCGTTCAGCGTCAGCGTGCCGGCGCCCGACTTGATCAGCCGGCCGGTGCCCGAGAGCACGCCCGAATAGGCGCTCGAGCCCCCGCTGTTCACGGTCAGGATAGCGCTCCCCAGCGCGACATTGCCGTCGCCGGCCAGCCCGCCCACCGTCGTCGCGAAGTTGGCGAGGTTGACCGTCCCCGGTGCGGCCACGGTCAGCACCCCGGTGCCGAAGGCATTGGCGATACCTGCGGTCAGCGTGCCGCCGGTCACGGTGGTGCCGCCCGAATAGGTGTTGGCCGCCCCCAGGGTCAGCGTGCCGGTGCCGGTCTTCACCAGGCTGCCGCTGCCGCTGATCACGCCGGTAAAGCTGCTGCTCGCCGTGCCGCCGGTGCTCAGAGATCCGCTGCCGAGCAGGATGCGTCCGGCGCCGCTCAGCGCGCCCACCACCGCGGTGGCGCCATTGACGTCGAACGTCGCGCCGCTCGCCACGCTCAGCGCACCACCGCCGGTGATCGCGCCGCCATCGAGCCGCAGCGTGCCCGCCGTCACGCTGGTCGCGCCGGTATAGCTGTTGGCCCCGCCCAGCGTGAACACGCCGCTACCGGCCTTGGTCAGCCCGCCGCTGCCGCTGATCACGCCGGCATAGCGCGTATCGCCATTGCCGCCGCCAGTGGTCAGGCTGCCGCCCGAAAGCGTCACCTGTCCCTCACCCGCCAGGCTGGCGACGGTCTGCGATGCGGCGAGGTCGAGCGTAGCGCCTGCCGCGATCGTCACCGCCGTGCCCGCCGGCAGCGCTCCGCCCACGCCGGCGCGCAGCGTGCCCCCGGCAACGGTGGTCGCGCCGGCATAGCTGTTGGCGCCGGCCAGGACCAAGATGCCGCTGTCGAGCTTGTTGATACCGCCGCTGCCGCCGATGCCCGCGCTGATCGTCGCGCTCACGCCCGGATCGACGCGGATATTGGTCTGCGCCTCGGCCAGGCTCAGCGTGCCGCCACCCGCCGCGATCACATAGCCATCGGTCATGAACTGCATGCCGGTGACGCTGATCGCACCATCGATGGTGACCGTGCCTGCCGCCCCCTGGAATACGGCGAAACGCCCGCCCCAGCTGTCGTTCGCGCTGCCATTGGCGTTGGTCCAGTTGGTCCGGCCGCCGGTCCAGCTGCCCGAACCACCGCCGACCGCACCGTTCGCGGTGGTGCCGGCGCCGTCCCAGAACTGAATCTCGGGCACGACATTGTCATAGACGAGGTTGATCTGGTTGCCGATCGCGGTCTGCACATTGATGTGCTGCGCGTTCGCACTGCCCGGCAGCGTGCCGATCGCCAGCCCGTTGTCGGTCAGCGCGCCGGTATAGTCGATCAGGCGATAGACGCCGACGCCGAAGCCGCCGAGATCGGTAACGTTGAGCGTGCCGTCGAGCGTCAGGTTGCCATTCACCTGGATCCGGTCGCTCACCCCGGCCACGTTCGGCGCGCCGAGCCCCATGTCGAGCACCGACCCCGCGGACAGCACCAGCCCGCCCGTGGTCAGCGTGCCCGCGCCCGCGCCGCCGGCGGCGAGATGCGCACCATCGGCGAGCGTAACCACGCCGCCCGCACTGCCCGATCCGCTCAGCGTCGCGCCGCTTGCGACGTTCACCGCACCCGCAACGCTGCCGTCGAGCTGCAGCGTGCCGGCCTGCACCTGCGTCGCGCCAAGATAGCTGTTGGCGCCGCCCAGCGTCAGCGTGCCGGTGCCGGTCTTGGTCAGCCCGCCATTGCCGCTGGCGGTGCCGACGAAGCTGTCGTTCGCATTCAGCCCGCCAGTCGTCAGGTTCGCGCCGAGCAGCACTGCACCGGTGCCGTTCAATCCGCCGATCACCTGGTCCGCCCGAACATCCAGCGTTCCCGCAGAAGCGACCGAGACGTTGCTCGTCGACGGCAGCGCACCGCCGGTCAGCGCCACCACCGTGCCGCCCTGGACATTGGTCGCACCGGCATAGCTGTTCGCCCCGGCGAGTATCAGCGTGCCCGCATCGTTCTTGACCAGTCCGCCACTGCCGCCGATGCCGGCACTGATCGTCGCGGTAACGCCCGGGTCGACGCGAAGGTTGGTGAGCGCGCTGTTGGTGGTCAGCGTGCCGCTACCGGCGGCGATCTCATAGCCATCGGTCATGAACTGCGCGCCGGTGAACAGGATCGCGTCGTCCACCGTCACCACGCCTGCTGCGCCCTGGAACACGCCGAACGCGCCGGCCCAGCCGCTGTTGTTGGTCGCTGCCGCATCGGTCCAGTTGGGGAAGCTGTTGGTCCAGCTGCCGCTGCCGCCCTGGACGATGCCGTCGCCCGAATTGTCGGTCCCGTCCCAGAACTGGATCGTGGCCGATGCCGGCGTGCCATAGATCAGGTTCACCTGGGTCGCGACCGAGGTCTGGATCGTCATCAGGCTGCCATTGGCGCCTGCCGGCACCGCGCCGATCACCAAGCCATTGTCGGTCAGCCCGCCGGTGTAGTTGATCAGCCTATAGACGCCCTCGCCGAAGCCGCCGACGTCGTTGACGTTGAGCGTGCCGTCGAGCGTCAGGTCGCCATTCACCTGGATACGGTCGCCGGTACCCGGCGCGGCAAGGTCGTAATTGAGCACCGAGGCCGAGGAAAGGATCAGCCCTCCGGTCGTCAGCGTTCCAACACCGGCATTGCCCGGTGCGATCGTAGCACCCGAGGCGTCGAGAATGCCGTTGATCCGCCCCCCGCCGCTCAGGCTGGTGCCCGCCGCCATCCTGACATCGCCCGACCATCGGCCAGACAGCGCCACGCCGCCGCCGTTGATCGCGAGCACGCCGTTGGTGCTGTTCTGGCCCGACAGCGTCAGCGTGCCGGTGCCTACCTTGGTAAGCCCACCGCCGATTCCGGCCACACCGGCGCCAAGGCCGGAGACCTCGCCCGAGAAAGTCGTATCGCCGCCGAGCCCGCCGGTGGTGAGCGTCGCGCCGACATTGCGGCCGGTATCCACCGTGCCGCTGCCGGAAAGATTGCCGATCACCTGGTTGTAGCCTGTCAGCGTGCTGCTGCCCGAGCTGTTGACGCCGTTCAGGTCCAGCGTGGCACCGCTGCCCAGGATCACGGCCGAATTGGGCGAGAAGCTGTTGTCCAGCAGACCGGTACGCAGCATGCCGGTGCCGCTGATCACCGTATCGCCCGAATAGCTGTTGGCCGTGGTCAGCGTCAGGTTGCCGCTGTTGATCAGCTGCAGCCCGCCAGTGCCGCTCATCGCGCCAAAAGTCTGCAGATTGCGCGTGCGGTTGTAGATCAGCGTACCGTTGTTGACGACGCCGCTGCGGACCTCGCCGCCGCTGGAGCTGTCATAGTCGTCGAGGCGCAACGTCGCGCCCGCCGCGATCGTCGCGCCGTCGCGCAGCGCCAGCGCGTTGATGATGCCCCAGGTGCCGCCCTGAACGTTGAGCACTTCGAAGTTGGAGGTGTTTACCAGAACCTGCGAGCCGGTTCCGGTCAGGTTGAGCGTGTCGGTGACGACGGTGCCGGCGGGAATGGAGGAGCTGCTCCACCCGTTGATCGTGCCGTTGATCGTCGCGCCGGTTTCGATCGTCAGCGTGTTGAACACATTGGTGTTCGCCAGCGGCGTGCCGCCAAAGGTCACCGCGATGGCGCCACCGCCGGTCGTGGTGCTGCCGGCGGCCAGCGTCACGCTGTTGTTCAGGCTCGCGCCCAGATTGACGCGGATCGCCTCGCGCGTCGGCTGGTTGGAGCCGGTCGGTCCGGCATAGGCAGTGATCGTGCCGCGGTTGACGATGTCGGCGCTGCCGGCGGCGATGATGCCGTAGATGCCGGTGATCGTGCCCGTCGCCTGATTGGTAAGGGTCAGCGCGCTGCCGGCATTGCCGCGCACGCCTTCGCCCTGCCCCGAAAAGGCGCCCGTACCGGTGATCGAACCCGCATTGACGATCGTGTTGGACACTGCCGAGGTCACGATGCCCTGCGAGCCGCTGATCGATCCGCCCGCCAGATTGTTGACCACCAGCGTCATGCCGGGGATCGTCATGTCGATCCCCTGGCTCTGATAGGCGACGGCGCCGGTCTGGCCCAGACCGGTGCTGATGATCTGGCCGGCATTGTTGACCGTGAGGGTGCCGGACCCGCCGATGCCTGCCGTCTCGGTAAAGCGGATCGCGTCGTTGCCCGATCGGATGATGCCGGTGGCACCATTGGTGATCGTCACATTGTGGGTGAGGAACGGCGGCGTCGAGGCCGTGGCGCTCGTGCTGATCGCGCGCCCGCCGCTGTTGCCGTTGGTACCGCCGGGAACCGCGTCGACCGGAGTGACTTCAATGAGGCCGTCATTGACGATGACGACACCGTTGCCGCTGGTATTGCCGTTTGCGTTGACCGCCTGATTGACGTTGACGACGAAGCTGCCTCCCGCCTGCACGGTCAGCGTGTCGTCCGCGTCCATGTTCAGGCTGCCGGTCCGGGTCGTCCCCGCCGCGACGGTGGTGTTCTGCGCATGCGCCACCGTCGGCAGCGCGACGAAGCAGGCGGAAAGCAGCAGGCGGGTGCGCAGGCTGCGGGCGCGGTTCAGTTCAAGCATGAGTCATCCCCCATCGCGGCGCGTGCCGCATGGCCAAAGTCCGGCAGAAGGCCGGTCACTTGCGATTATGGCTGGGGCGATGCGCGGCTATGGCCGCGTCCCCGGGCCCCTCGTTGCGTGCGCTATCTTCGCATCCGCATCCGGCATCTCTCCCTGGCAGCATGCGGCTTGCCCGTCATGCGGGTACCGCTTTTGTTAGCGAGATAAGGCCAGATCTTCGATCCGGAGTCAATATAATGGTTAGTCCAGATTTTAGATATTGGTTCGCACACCAATAGCCAGACCGGCGCATGGCAAAACGCGCGCCGCGGCAAGGCCGGGCGCGCGCTTATTCTGGCGTCGGGGATGGATCAGGCGAGCTGGGCGCTGATCAGGAAGCGGTTGCGGCTGGCCTCGGCCTTGCGGCGCAATTCCATGATCTCGCGCTCTTCCGATGCCTTGAGCATCGCCTCGAGCAGCCGGCTGAAATGCTTGCGCATCGCCGCGCGTGCCGCGGCCGAGTCGCGATTCTTGAGCGCCTCGAGCACCGCGGCATGCTCGTCGTGGCGGCTGTCCTCGTCCTTGCTGCAAACCGAAGCATGGAGCGCGCAGATCTCGGGGATCTCGGTGCGCATCCGCCACAGGGTGGTGATCACGAACATGATCGCCTGATTGCCCGACGCGCCGGCAATGGCGAGATGGAAGGCGCGATCCGCCTCGGTCGCGGCCACGCTGCCCTCTTCAGCCTCGTCCATCGCGGCCACCAGCGATTCCAGCACCTGGAGCTGCTCGTCGCTGATCGTCGGCGCGGCCAGCGCGGCGGCCTCGGACTCGAACAGCGAGCGGGCCTCGGTCAGTTCGAACGCGCTCACCACCGGCAGCTGGCCGACGCTCGGCTCGTTGCGGTCGCAGACATACACGCCCGAGCCCGTCTTGATCCGCACCAGGCCCTGTGCCTGCAGCGCGATCTCCGCCTCGCGGATGGTGACGCGGCTCACCCCGAGCCGCTCCGCCATCTCGCGCTCGCCGGGCAGGCGCGATCCGGGAGGGAAAGTGCCCTCCGCGATCATCGCCGCAATGCGCTCGGCGATATCCTGGAAGAGACGGCGTTCGGCCATGGGGTCCTCGATTACTTGGTCTAACGGTCAGCAATGCCCCAGACTGCGGAATTTTGGAATAGGCAATTGGTCCGCAACCTCGCTGGCCTCTGTTTGGAAACGCGCGAAAGAGTGCATTTCCGGGCGGTACCAGCCCGCTCCCCCGCCCGGCCACCCAACGGCAGTATCAGGGGGAGCGGGCTGGTGCCGCAATGCGCCGAAAGGCGCATTCCAAAAATCAACGCAGACGAACCCGGAAGCTGAGGAAATATTGCGGCCCGTAATATTCCACGTTCCGGGTGCTGCCGACGACCGGCATGTACTCGACGCGCGGCTCGTTGAAGAGGTTGAGCGCCTGGAAGCGGATATCGGCGATCTTGTTGATCTTGTAGCTGAGGTTGACGTCGAACGTGTTGTTACCCTCGACGTAGCGCAGCTGGGTATTGTCGCTGGTGAACGCCTGATAATAGCGCGAGCGGTAGCGATAGATGCCCTGCAGCGAAATCGGCCCGATCTCGTAAAAAGCCTGGGCCGAGAAGACGTGCTTCGAATAGCCGCTCAGCCCCGCCGCCGGGATCAGGCCCGGGATCAGTTCGCCGGTCGCGCCGTCGAGGATGTCCCCATAGCGGATGTCCTGCGTCTTGTAGTTCGACCAGGCGTAGTTGTAGCTCAGCTTCACGCCCAGCCCGTCAAGCGGATGCGGCAGCCAGGTGAACTGGTTAGAGGCGGTGATCTCGACGCCGTAGAGATCGGACTTGTCGTTGCTGTTGGTCGTCTGCGTCACCGGCACGGAGTAGGTCTGGCCGCCGATCTCGAAATCCTCGTCGGTCGTGATCGGAAGCTTCCCGCCGGTGAAACGCTTGTAATAGAGCGTCGCCGCGAACAGCGTGTCCTTGTTGGCATAATATTCGAACGCCGCATCGGCGTTCCACGACATCACCGGCTTCAGTCGCGGGCTGCCGGTGGCGATGATCGAGTTGATCGCATCGGTCACCGAGGTGAAGCCGTTGCCCACTTCCAGCGTGATCTGACGCCCTGCGCCCAGTGCGCTCGGCGCCGGCCGCGACATGGCGCGATAGATGCCGGTGCGTAGCCGCGCCTTGCTCGACAGGTCGAAGATCGCGTTCACGCTCGGCAGCCAGCGCATCGATCCCGAGCTGATCTCGGTTTCGGCGAAATTGCCGTTCTCGCGCAGCGAGATCGATCCATCGGCATTGTTGATCACGTTGAGCCCGGACCGCAGGCCGCGCGCGGTCACCTGGGTATGCACGCCGCGCAGGCCGAAATTGCCGCGCACCGGCAGGCTGCCGATCTGCCCCGAATAGGTGGCCATCACATAGCCGGCCCAGGTCTCTTCTTTCACGTCCGCGTTCTCGACGGCACGCAGGTCGCCGCTGTTGCCCGGATCCTCGGTGCCCAGATAGTTGCGGAACTGGCAAAGCACGTCGAACGTCGCATAGCCGCCGATCCCCGGGCTCGGGGCGTCCGCGAAGAAGTTGCGCTCGGCAAACGGCGTGCGGCAGGCCAGGCTCACCCTGCGATCCGCCGCCAGATCGGCCTGATCGATGTTCACGTCGTTGCTGTAGCCGAAGAATTTGCGCTGCGCCCAGCGGCCGCCAATGTCGATCCGCTCGATGAAGCCGTTCAGCGCATAGCTCGCGTCGAGCCGGGCCGAGTGGATCTCGTCATCGCGCCCGTCCTGGGAACGGGTCAGTCGCGCATCGTCGCTGAACCAGTCATGGTCGGTCGGGTCGAAGCGCGGATCATAGGTGAAGACCGGCAGGAAGCTCTGCGTGAAGTCGACATGATAGGGGATGCGCTGGTTGTTGATTGGCGTGCGCACGCCATAGATGTCGAACGGATCGGTGCGCAGCCGCACCTGACGGGTGATGTCGAGCCGCTTGGTGTGCGAATAGCCGAAGTCCGCGGTCACGGTCAGCCGGTCGGTCGGCTTCCACTCCACATTGCCGCCAAAGCCCAGATATTTCTCGTCGCGCAGGAACAGGCCCGACACGGTCTGCATCGTCGCCGAGCCATCGGCCGACAGCATCTGGTGATTGTCGCCCACCACCACGTTGTGAAGGTTGTAGCGCCCCTCGGCGGTGCCGAAGTCGTTGCGCGTCTCGCTATATTGGCGCCGCGAATATTGCAGGTCGAAATTGACGTCGATCGTCGGGCTCGGCTGCCACTGCACCGCGCCGAACACCGCGTTGCGCAGGTCCGACGTGATCATCTGGCGATAGAGATAGGAGTTGGACGCGTGGTAATAGGGCGTGCCCGAATTGCCCTGCTGGCGCGTCACTTCGGTGCAGTTCGCGGTCGCGACGATCGCCGCGTTGCAGGTGAACCAGGTCGAACTGGTATAGAAGCGCTCGACCGGATCGTTCACGTCGTTGCGCTGATAGCCGATCGAGATACCGATCTTGCCCAGGTCGCCTGCGTTGAACTGGTCGATATAGCTGATAGTCGCGCGGTAGCCGTACGGGCTCTGGCCGCTGATCCGGTCCTGATAGGGGTTGTAGTTGCCCTTGATCTCGGCCTGGATGTTGCGACGCTTGTAATCGAGCGGCTTGCGCGTCTCGAGCTCGATCAGGCCCGCCACGCCGCCTTCGATCAGGTCGGCCTGCTGCGTCTTGTAGATCTTGATCGCGTTGAACAGTTCGGAGGGGAACTGGCCGAAATTCACCGCGCGGTCGCCCGAGCCGTTGGTCGCCTCGCGCCGGTTGAGCGTGGTCATGCTCAGGCCCGAGCCGAGGCCGCGGATCGAGACTTCGGTCGGGCCGTAATTCGCACGATCGATCGAGGCGCCGGTGATCGTCGCGATCACTTCGCCGACCGACTGGCCCGGCAATTCGCCGATCTCCTTGGAGGAGACCGAGTCGACGATCGCGTCGGAATCGCGCTTGGACTGGATCGAGCTCTGGATGGTCTCGCGGATCGCAGTGACGACGATCTCGTCTTCCTGCTGCGCCTCCGGTGCGGCCGTGCCGGTCGGCGCGGGCGCATTGTCCTGCGCCATGGCCGGTACCGCTGCCAGCGCCGCCGCGATCGACACGCTGCCCAGCAGAGCTGAACGGACGCACGCACGCGCACGGATGGAGCCCAAAGCCATTCGAATCCTCCCCAATCGTATTTTTATACCAGTTTTATGAACCGGTGGTCCGGATGATGTCAATGCTATCTTGATACCAATTATGCAATCCGGTTAGTGCGGTGCAACAAGCACCAAGGGGAGGATTGGATGGCAACCGGACTAGCCAGCAGCGGACCAGCGCGGCTCATCGGCTTTGGCGAAGTGCTCACCCGCCTCGCAACGCAGGGCCGGGTCCAGCTGCCCCAGGCCCGCAGCCTCGATCTGCACATCGGTGGCGCGGAGGCCAATGTCGCCGCTGCGCTCGCCGCGCTCGGCCATCGCAGCGCGATGGTCACGGCGATCCCCTCAGGCGGCCTTGGTGACGGTGCGTGGCGCGCGCTTGCGGCGGCGGGCATCGATCTCGGCCACAGCTTCCGCGCATCCGGCCGGCAGGGCCTCTATTTCCTCAGTCCCGGCGGTTCGTTGCGCGCGTCGGAGATCCTCTACGATCGCGCCGCCAGCGCCTTCGCCGCGTACGACTGGTCCGGCTTCGACTGGTCCGCGGCCTTTGCCGGCGCGGAATGGCTGCACGTCTCGGGCATCACGCCGGCCCTCGGCCCTGATCTCGCCGCCGCCACCGGCGCCGCGATGGCGGCCGCCCGCGCTGCCGGCATGCGCATATCGTTCGACGGCAATTACCGTGCGAACCTGTGGGAGAGCTGGGACAGCGATCCACGGACCATCCTTACCGGACTGGTCCGCCAGGCCGATCTGTTCTTCGCCAACCACCGCGACATGGCGTTGCTGCTCGACCACCCCTTCTCGGGCGATGGCGAAGCGCGGCGGCGCGAGGCAGCGCTGGCCGGGTTCGCCGCCTTCCCGAACCTGAAATGGATCGCCTCTACCGCGCGTCATGTCGAGACCAGCGACTGCCATCGCCTCGCCGCGCGGATCGACACCCCCGATATTGGTTTCCAGACGCCCGAAGTCGCGATGCCCGGCATCGTCGACCGGATCGGCGGCGGGGATGCCTTTGCCGCCGGCGTGCTGCACGGGCTGCTGCAGGGCGAGCCCCTGCCGCGAACGGCCGAACTCGGCCTGGCGCTGGCCTGCCTCAAGCACAGCGTGCCGGGCGACATGGCATTGTTTAACCGTGCCGATGTGGAGGGTTTCTCCGGCGAAGGCGCGGATGTGAGGCGCTGACGCCGCTATCTCCCCACCCGTCACCCCG
>PJUL01000594.1_pt1 | contig 23395 bp, 22 predicted proteins | sample 1512221 | NCBI WGS metagenome assembly PJUL01 (sample SAMN08177667, study PRJNA422409) | Feces metagenome, whole genome shotgun sequencing project.
CGTCCCAGCGCGTGTCCGAGACGCAATGGTATGAAGGCACTGCGGATGCCGTCTATCAGAACATGGACATCATCGAGGACTACGGCGCGCGCTATATCGTCATTCTGGCGGGCGACCATATCTACAAGATGGACTACGAAATCATGCTCCGCCAGCATGTCGACACCGGCGCGGACGTGACCATCGGGTGTCTCGAAGTGCCGCGCATGGAGGCGACCGGCTTCGGCGTCATGCATGTCGATGGCCGTGATCGCGTAGTCGACTTCGTTGAAAAGCCGAAAGATCCGCCGGGCATTCCTGATCGTCCGGACATGGCTCTGGCCTCGATGGGTATCTATATTTTTGAAACTCGGTTCCTGATGGAACAGCTCAAGCGCGACGCCGCAACCGAAGGCTCCAGCCGCGATTTCGGCAAGGATATCATTCCCTATATCGTCAAGAACGGTACGGCATGGGCGCATCGTTTCAACCGCTCCTGCGTTCGTTCCAGCAATGAAAAAGTCGCCTATTGGCGCGATGTCGGCACGGTGGACGCCTATTGGAAGGCCAATATCGACCTGACAGACATCAATCCGCAACTCGATCTCTACGACCGCGACTGGCCGATCTGGACGCATGCCGAGATCACGCCGCCTGCCAAATTCGTGCACGATTTCGATGGTCGCCGCGGCTCAGCGGTCAATTCGCTGGTTTCCGGCGATTGCATCATCTCCGGCGGCCATTTGCAGCGCACGCTGCTGTCCACCGGCTCTCGGGTCCATTCCTATTCGGCGCTCGAAGAGGCCGTGGTGCTGCCCTATTGCGACATCGGGCGGAATGCGCGGCTGAAAAAGGTGGTCATCGATCGCGGCGTGAACATTCCCGAAGGCCTCGTCGTCGGTGAAGATCCCGAGTTTGACGCCAAGTGGTTCCACCGCACCGATGAGGGTGTGACGCTGATCACACAGGCCATGGTCAATAGATATCTGGCGGACCGATGATTGAAGTTCTCTCGGTTACCTCCGAGCTTTATCCGCTGATCAAAACCGGGGGGTTGGCTGACGTGGCCGGTGCCCTGCCAGCAGCTTTGAATGGCTCTGGTGTCACCGTGCGCACGCTGGTGCCCGGCTATCCCGCTGTGCTCAGCAAGATGAAGGGCGGGCGCGAGGTCGCAAAATTCGATGACCTGTTTGGTGTTACTGGACGGCTGATCGCCGGACGGGCCGAGGGGCTCGATCTGATCGTCCTTGATGCCCCCGCGCTCTATGACCGTCCGGGCAATCCCTATATGGGCCCGGAGGGCTGGGACTGGCCGGACAACTGGAAGCGTTTTGCGGCTCTGTCATGGGTTGCCTCCGAGCTCGGCCTTGGCCTTGTGGACGGTTACCGCCCGCAGGTCATCCATGCCCATGACTGGCAGGCGGGGCTCGTGCCCGCCTATGTCAAATATGGTCCTTCATCGACGCTGCGGACCGTCATCACCGTTCACAACATGGCGTTTCAGGGGACGTTCGGCGCGGAAATCTTCCCGCAATTGCGTCTGCCGCAACATGCCTTCTCGGTGGAGGGCGTTGAATATTATGGCGGCGTTGGCTTCCTCAAGGCTGGTGTCGAATGCGCCGATGTCGTCACCACGGTGTCGCCAACCTATGCCGCCGAGATCCGTACGCCGGACTTCGGCATGGGTCTGGAGGGATTGCTGAACAACCGTTCATCAACGGTATCCGGGGTCCTCAACGGCATTGATATGCAGGCATGGAACCCGGCCACCGATCCGGCGCTGAAGCAGACCTATACCGCCAGCACCATCCAGCATCGGCTGGCCAATAAATGGGCGGTGATGGAAGCGTTCGGGCTCGATGTTCTCGATGGCCCGCTCTTTGCCGTCGTCAGCCGCCTGACCTGGCAGAAGGGCATCGATCTCATCGCCGCCAATATCGACATGTTGGTCGAAATGGGCGGCCAGCTTGCTGTTTTAGGCTCGGGCGATGCCGAACTGGAAAACGCGATCCGCGCTGCATCCATGCGCCATCCGGGCCGTGTGGGGCTGATTACCGGTTACAATGAGCCGCTTAGCCATCTCATTCAGGGCGGCGCTGATGTGCTCATGGTGCCGTCGCGCTTCGAGCCCTGCGGGCTGACCCAGCTTTATGCCCTGCGCTATGGCTGTATTCCCCTTGTCAGTCGCGTTGGCGGGCTGAATGACACGGTCATCGATAGCAATGTGGCAGCGTTAGCGGCCGAAGTGTCGACGGGTGTGCAATTTGCGCCGCCCAGCGAAGCGGCGCTTGCCGATGCCATCCGCCGGACGTTTGCTCTCTATGCCGACGAGAAATCCTGGAAGAAAATGCAGAGGCGCGGGATGAAGTCGGACGTGAGCTGGGCCACCAGCGCCGCCCGCTACGCTCAGCTTTATGCCTCGCTTACCGGAATGCCGATAAATGACAATTCTGACAGTTAAAACAACGCCTTATTCCGATCAGAAACCTGGTACATCGGGCCTGCGCAAGCGCGTGCCGGTGTTTAGCCAGCCCAATTATGTCGAGAATTTTATCCAGTCGATTTTTGATAGTCTGGAAGGGTTTGAGGGTGAGACGCTGGTCATTGGTGGCGATGGGCGTTTCTACAACGATTTCGCCATTCAGAAGGCCATCCGCATCGCGGCTGCCAATGGGTTTGGTCGGGTATTGGTGGGGCAGGGCGGCCTGCTCTCAACACCTGCGGCGAGCAATATCATAAGACATTACAAGGCCTTCGGAGGCCTCGTGCTATCGGCCAGCCACAATCCCGGCGGGCCGGATGGCGACTTTGGCATTAAATATAATATCGGCAATGGTGGGCCGGCGCCGGAAAGGATCACCGACGCGGTCTTTGCGCGGTCGCAGGTGATCGACACCTATAAAACGCTCAATACGCCCGATATCGACCTCAATGCCATCGGCAGTCAGCAGGTTGGCGATATGGTCGTGCAAGTCATTGATCCGGTTGCCGATTATGCCGCCTTGATGCAGAGCCTGTTTGATTTCGAGGCGATAAAAGGGCTGTTTGCTTCTGGCTTCCGCATGACGTTTGACGCCATGCATGCGGTTACCGGACCCTATGCCCATGCCATTCTGGAAGACATGCTTGGGGCACCCAGGGGTACCGTGATGAACGGAAAACCTTCACCTTCCTTCAATGATGGGCATCCCGACCCGAACCTCGTCTATTGCAAGGACATGTATGACCTGCTGATGACCGCGGACGGCCCCGATTTCGGCGCGGCATCGGACGGCGATGGCGACCGAAATCTCATCATCGGCAAGAACCGTTTCGTTACCCCATCTGACTCGCTGGCCCTGCTGGCCGCGAATGCGCATCTGGCGCCGGGATATAAGCAAGGCATTTCTGGCATCGCTCGCTCCATGCCAACCAGCGCGGCGGCTGACCGGGTGGCGGAAAAGCTCGGTATCGAAATGCACGAGACGCCGACCGGCTGGAAGTTCTTCGGCAATCTGCTTGATGCTAGCCGCGTCACCATTTGCGGTGAGGAAAGCGCAGGCACCGGCTCGAACCATGTGCGCGAAAAGGATGGGCTCTGGGCGGTGCTGCTCTGGCTCAATATTCTCGCCGTGCGCAAGCAGGGCGTCGACGAAATCGTGCGAGAGCATTGGAAGACCTACGGCCGCAACTACTATACGCGCCATGATTATGAAGAGGTCGACGCCGCAATTGCCAATAAGCTGGTTGACGATCTGAGGGCGCAATTGCCGTCCTTGCCGGGCAAAATCTTCGGCGACGATCTTCAGATCGCCTATGCCGATGACTTCACCTATCTCGACCCCGTCGATGGCTCGACAAGCGCCAGGCAGGGTATTCGCATCGGTTTTACTGACGGATCGAGAATAGTCCTCCGCCTTTCCGGAACCGGGACGGTGGGCGCCACGTTGCGGGTCTACCTTGAACGCTACGAAGCGGCCGACGGACGCCATGATCTCGATACCCAGCTTGCTCTCGAACCTCTCATCGAGATCGCCGAGCAATTGGCCGGGATCAAAGAGCGCACCGGACGGATCGAGCCCAGCGTCATCACCTAGATCGGCCTAATCAATGAAACCAGAATTGGTGCCCGGTGCCGGGCAGACACAGCAGCTCGGCGCTACGGTCACCCCGGATGGGGTGAATTTCGCTGTTTATTCGGAAAGCGCCACCACTATCTGGGTGTGCCTGTTCGACGAGGCGGATCAGGAAGTCGAGCGGTTCGAGCTTGATGTGCACGAGGACAATATCCGTGCGGGGCTGATCGCCAATGTCGGCGCGGGTGCACGCTATGGGTTGCGGGCCGATGGCCCCTACGATCCGGATCAAGGGCTGTTTTTCGATCCCAACAAGCTGTTGGTTGATCCCTATGCCCGCCACCTCGATCGGGTTTTTGTTCGCTCGCCCCGCCTGCGGCTCGGCCGTGAAGAGGCGGTGGATACGGCGCCCCTGGTGCCCAAGGCGATTGTTCGCGGCATAGCCGAAGAAAAGGCCAAGCCGCGCAGGAAGAAGGTGCCCGGTCTTTTCTATGAGCTTAATGTTCGTGGTTTCACCATGCGCCATCCCAGCGTGCAGGGTCCGCTTCGCGGTACGGTCGCCGGGCTGACGACCAAGCGGGTTATCGACCATTTCAAATATCTCGGCGTCGATACGGTGCAATTAATGCCAACCGCCGCCTGGATCGATGAGGGCCATCTGCCCGCGCTTGGGCTTACAAATGCCTGGGGCTATAATCCCGTCGCTTATTTCGCGGTTGATCCGCGTCTTGTGCCGCGTGGGCCGCAGGAATTGCGGGTGATGACCGACGCCTATCGCAAGGCGGGCATCAGCGTCATTCTCGATGTTGTCTATAACCACACCGGCGAAGGGGACCAGCAAGGGCCGATCCTGTCGATGATGGGGCTCGATCCGCAGACCTATTATCGCTGGGTCGAGGTGGATGGGAAAAAGCATCTCGTCAACGATACGGGTACTGGCAATACGCTGCGCTGCGATCATCCGGCTGTGCAACGGCTCGTCATCGAAAGCCTGCGTTATTACGTGGAAGAGCTCGGCGTTGCTGGTTTCCGCTTCGATCTGGCCACTGTCCTTGGGCGAGACCCGGCTTTCAATCCGGAAGCCGAGATGCTGCGCAAGATCAAGGAAGATCCGGTTCTCAGTCAGGTGATCCTTGTGGCCGAGCCTTGGGATCCCGGTCCGGGTGGTTACGCCGTTGGCAAGTTCGGGCAGGAGTTTCAGGAGCATAACGACACCTATCGAGACGACGTTCGCGCTTTCTGGAAGGGTGAGCCGGCCAAGATCGGCGCATTGGCGGGCAAGGTGTCAGGCTCTGCTGAACTGTTCGATTTTGCAGGCCGCAAGCCGCATCATGGCGTCAACATGCTCGCCGTCCATGACGGATTTACCCTGCGTGATCTCGTCAGCTATCACGACAAACATAACGAGGCGAATGGCGAGAACAACAAGGACGGGCACAACAACAACCAGTCCTGGAATTGTGGTTTTGAGGGTGAGACCGACGACGACGCCATCAATGCCGCGCGCAAGCGCGACGTCCGCGCACTCCTTGCAACCCTGTTCCTGTCTCGCGGCACCCCGCTCATCCAGCAAGGCGATGAGCTGTATCGAAGCCAGCAGGGCAACAATAATGCCTATGCTCAGGACAATGAAATCACCTGGCTCGACTGGGAAAATGCCGATGGGGCGCTGGCCGATTTCGTCGCGGCAATCAATGCCTTCCGAAAGACGCATCCCGCGATCAGTCACGATCATTGGCTGACCGGACAGGAGCGCAATGGCACCCGCGATGTGGTCTGGTTGCATCCCGATGGCCGCGAGATGAACGAGGGCGACTGGAACGATTCAGGTGCTTCGGTTCTCGGCATGCAGTTGCGGCACAAGGACGATGAGGTACTCGTCTGGTTCAACCGGCGCGTTGAGCCAGTAGTGGCGCGGTTGCCGGAAGGAGACTGGGCAGTGGGCATCAAGTCGGATGATGGTGCCGAGGTGCCATTTACGGAAGGGACTGCGACCTTGCCGCCGCGTTCGGTAGTGGCACTGGTGCGGCCGGTTCAGCCGTGATTATTGCCCAACTCAGCGACATTCATGTGGGTGGGGCAAAAGATGCCCTGACTCGACTGGATCGCGTTGTGAACTGGTTGCGCGCCCTTCGTCCGGACCTCGTTATCGTTAGTGGTGATCTGGCAGAAGACGGGGCCGCCGCCAGCTATCTTGCAGTGCGTGAACGGTTGGAAAGTCTGGGCGCGCCGTTTTTCGTCGTGCCCGGCAATGCTGATGATCGCAGCGTGTTGCGGTCGACATTTGGCGAGCTCTACGGATGGACGGATGATCGACCGCTCAACGTGGTGGGCGAGTGTGACGACGTCCGAGTTATCGGCCTCGATGTAACGGTGAGGGGGGCACATCATGGTGATGCAGCTCCAGTGTTGGAGTGGCTTGGTGAACAGTTGAATACCGGTGGAGCACCCGCGCTTATTTTCCTGCACCAGAATCCGTTCATGACAGGGATCGATGGCGGAGACCTTGCCCATTGTATCAATCAGGAGCCGCTTTCTCTCGTAATTGGTAGGGCACCCGATGTGGTACTTGGGATCACCTGCGGCCACGTTCATCGTGCGCTCTCGACGCGATTTGCAGGACTACCGGCAACCATGGCGCCATCGGTGGCACGGGCCATTCCGCTCCATCTTGATGGCAGGGGAAGTCAGTTGAATGAGCCGCCGGGCCTGCTGCTGCATCACGTCCGCGAGGGCATAATGGTGAGCCACGTGGTGGCTGTCGCCTGAGTGGGGTGAAAAGGCTTACTGTGCCGCTTGGGCCTCGAACCCGCCGTGCTTTTCGATGAAGCCGATGATCTGATCGAGGCTTTCGCGGCGAAGCAGGTCGGTGAACACATAGGGACGGCCTTCGCGGACCTTTTGTGTGTCGCTTTCCATCACCTCCAGACTGGCGCCGACATAGGGCGCAAGATCGGTGTGGGTGATGACAAGCAGGTCCGAGCGGGAGATGGCTGGGCCACCCTTACGTGGGATTTTTTCGCCTTGTGCCACCGAGATGACATAGATGGTCAGATCGGCAAGATCGGGTGAAAAGGTGGCAGCCAGATTGTCGCCGCCGCTTTCGATCAGGATGATGTCGAGATCGGGGAATTTACGGTTGAGATCGTCGATGGCTGCGAGGTTGAGTGACGCATCTTCCCTGATGGCCGTGTGCGGACAACCGCCAGTTTCGACGCCGACGATGCGGTCCTCGGATATGGCCTGAACGCGCGACAGGATCAGCGCGTCTTCCTGCGTGTAGATGTCATTGGTGACCACGGCCATGGAATAGCGGTCACGCATCGCCTTGAGCAGCATTTCGCACAGGGTCGTCTTGCCCGAACCTACTGGACCGCCAATGCCGATACGCAGGGGACCGTTGAGGCTTTTGGGCATGATCGAACTCCGAAATCAGGTGAGGCGGAAATAGATGAGAACCAGAAAGCCCAGCCCGAGAAACAGGCAGAGCGGCGAATAAACGCGGCGGTCGTTGAGGCGGAAATTTGGTTCTGGGGTCATGGTGGCCCACCAGGACGAGTAGCCGACAATGCCACGCGCCAGAAAGACAAGCGACAGCGTGACGCCAACCAGATTGAGCCAGAGGCCGCCGCTATCGTGATCGGCCAGCGCCAATGCAAACATGCCCGCTGCGAAAGTGGCGATTGAAACGGCAAGCGAGGCCAGTTTGGGCGGCATGCGTTCGATATCGCGGAAGCCCACAACTGTTTGCGCCAGCAGCTTTTCGTTGCGGATCGGCCAGGTACGACCGAATGCCCAGAGCATATGCGCCATGGATATTGCAAACAGGGCGATGAACATGAAGGAGGCGGTGAACATGTTCATGAGCGGAAAATCCTTGTGTGCAGCGTTTCATGCTTCATTTGAGCAATATCTGCGCCATATGCAATTGTGCCGATATCGTCCAGTGCGGCATGCTGGCACAGATCAGCCTGCTGCGCGATGGCGGCCTCCATTGCGGCCATGATGGCGAGGCCATCGCTTTGCCCGATCGGCACCAAGCGCACGGCAACGGACACCTGACTATGGATGCTGGCGGTGAGGAAGGCGATCAGCGTATCGCGTCGATCTATGCCATGCGCGCCGGCCAAAGCGCCAATTGCAATCGGATAAGGGCAGGGGCTGGGTAGGCCGGGCTTGGGTTCAATTGGCCATGCCATGGCCGCCTCGATAAAGGCGTTGCCGGTGATCGTCGTCTCCGCGTGGCGCTCGCGCGAAGGCGTTAGCGCAAGGCAGAAATCGGCCAGATCGGACAGGTGAGCGGGTTTGTCATGATTGGCATGAGCATGGGCCAGGAGAATAGCATCGGTCTTCAGGCCGCCATGACACAGCGTGCCCTCCAGCCAATCCTGCGCGCTCGCCCTGTCGCAGACCCGACCCTCGACAATCGCCGTCTCGAGCCCCGCCGACCAGGCGAATGCACCCACCGGGAAGGCGGGAGAGAGCCAGGTCAGCAGTTTTTGTAGACCGGCGCTCAAGGACGGTTCAGCAGCGCATGCCCGGCTTCGGCATGGTTATGGCTGTGATAGGCGCCGTGTTCGGCGAAGAAAGGCTCGCTGATATTGACGATTGTCGCGCCCAAGCCTTCCAGCATGGTCTTGAGCACATGGTCGCGCTTGATCAGGATGCGGTGGGCTTCAAGCTGGGCCGGCGTATGGCGATTGCCGATATGCCAGGCCAGGCGCAGCAGATGTTCGCCGTCTTTGGCGCGGATTTCGTAGAGTAGTTCTTCGGCGGCGATGACCTCCACCAGCCTGCCATCGTCCAGTTGCAGCACGTCGCGGTTATCCAGCGTGATGGTCTGCGGAAAGTCGACCAGCACTTCATCGCCATGCACCAGACGCAACAATTTGCGCCGCAGGCGGCGCTCGTCATGTTCAAGCACGACAAGGTCAAAAGGAATGCCCAGTCCATGATCGGGTGGCAGAATGGCTGATACACGAAGCATGACTGGACTAACCTGCGGAGTTGAAGAACCGGACCATCAGGAAGACCTGATAGAGGATGTGAATTACGACAATGCCGAGCTGCACGCGGCGGTCTTCACTGCGCCAGGCGAGTACGCATAGGGCGAGACCCACCGGCACCTGAATGAAATAGCTCCAATCGAAATGGGCCCAGTGTTCCTGCCCCTTGATCAGCGTATCAATGGTGTCGAGCAGGAAGGTGGTCGCCATCAGGCCGAAGAACCAGTGGCGTCGTTTGATGAAGAAGTCTTCGTAGCCCTTATATTCCGAGATGTTGTCGGCAGAGAGCAGAGCAACCATCATGAACAGGGTGATGGCATAGAACATCAGGAACAGGACGATGCCAAAGCTCCAGACCTGCACGCTGCGTAGGGCGAATTCCCACCACCAGAACAGCAACAGTTCGAGCAGCATCGAAACCACCCACAGAATATGCAGGGTGGAGACCTTTGCCCGTATCGGGTGCTGGATAATGCCTGCCACGGTCATCAGGAGGCGGGTGATGCCGAGGCCGATGACCGTCCCCATGACAATACGCACATGGGGAAAGAGTTCGTGGGCGAGAGCAGGATCCATCTTGGCCGATCAGGGAGTGTTGCTGACAGAGGTACAGGTGGCGAGCGGGGCGGCGTCTTCATCCTGCATCAGATCGCGCAGCGTGGCCTCGCCCTGATGGCTCCACCATTCATATGGCCCGGATATGTAGCGGGCGCCTGACGCCGAAATGGTGGTGGCAAAGATATGATTGACCCCATCCACCGGCACGATTGCCAGAAAATTGGGGGCGGCGTTGATATACTGAACCAGAACTGTCTGGTCGTTGTCGCACTGATAGGCCGCGATATTGCGTTCGATGTCGCCGGTGCTTTCCAGAGTAATCGACAGGGCTGCGCTGGCCGTGACGGGGCCGGGTGCTTCATCCTGCGCCCAAACGGCGGGCGAGAAAAACAGCGTCAAGGCGGCAAGGGCGAGACGTTTGGTGTCGATCATGGCGTTTCTCCAGGAAGCCGAAGCATTTATGTCCATGTTCAACCAGAATCGTGACGATTGCGAGATCAGACGCGCCAGATCGTCAGAACAGGAAATAACGCTGCGCCATCGGTAGCACACTGGCTGGCTCGCAGGTCAGCAAAATACCATCGGCGCGCACTTCATAGGTTTCAGGATGCACCTCGATATGGGGTGTCGCACTATTGAGTTTCATGGCCGCCTTGCCGATGCCGCTTCGTGTATTGGACACGGGCAGCAATTGCTTGTCGACGCCAAGGCGGCTGCGCAGGCCTGCATCATGCGCGGCCTGCGAGATGAAAACCACCGATGAGCGGCTCACCAGCTTGCCATAGGCGCCGAACATGGGGCGGTAGTGCATCGGCTGGGGCGTGGGAATGGAGGCGTTCGGATCGCCCATTGGTGCGGCGGCGATGGAGCCACCCAACAGCACCATATCCGGCTTTACGCCGAAAAAGGCGGGGTTCCAGAGGACGAGGTCGGCGCGTTTGCCCACTTCCACCGAGCCGATATGCTGGCTCATGCCATGGGCGATGGCGGGGTTGATCGTGTATTTGGCGATGTAGCGACGGACGCGGAAATTGTCGTTGTCGCCGGTTTCTTCCGGCAATGCGCCGCGCTGACGCTTCATCTTGTCTGCCGTCTGCCAAGTGCGGATCAGCACCTCGCCGACCCGGCCCATGGCCTGACTGTCCGAAGAGATGACCGAGAGTGCGCCCAGATCATGCAGGATGTCTTCGGCGGCGATGGTTTCCTTGCGGATACGGCTTTCCGCAAAGGCCACGTCCTCGGGAATGGACTGATCGAGATGGTGACAGACCATGAGCATGTCGAGATGCTCGGCAATGGTGTTGTTGGTGTAGGGCCGGGTTGGATTGGTCGATGAGGGAATGACATTGGGCAGGCCCGCGACCTTGAGAATGTCCGGGGCATGGCCGCCGCCCGCACCTTCGGTATGAAAGGCGTGGATGGTGCGGCCTTTGAAGGCGCCCACCGTGTCTTCGACAAAGCCGCTTTCGTTGAGCGTGTCGGTGTGGATCATCACCTGCACGTCATATTCATCGGCAACGGTGAGGCAATTGTCGATGGTTGCGGGGGTGGTGCCCCAATCCTCATGCAGTTTGAGACAGGACGCTCCGGCGAGGATCATTTCTTCGAGCGGCGCAGGCAGGGCGGCATTGCCCTTGCCGGCGAGCGCCAGGTTCATCGGAAAGGCATCGAAGCTTTCGATCATGCGCTCGATGTGCCAGGCGCCGGTGCAGGTTGTGGCAAGCGTGCCATGGGCAGGGCCGGAGCCGCCGCCCAGCATGGTCGTCACTCCGCTCATCAGCGCTTCCTCGATCTGCTGGGGGCAGATGAAGTGGATATGGGCGTCCATGCCCCCGGCGGTGATGATCTTGCCTTCACCGGCAATGGCTTCAGTGGATGGCCCGATAATGATATCGACGCCCGGCTGGGCATCTGGATTGCCCGCCTTGCCGATCCCGGCGATCAGCCCGTTCTTGAGACCGATATCGGCTTTATAAATGCCGGTGTGATCAACGATGAGCGCATTGGTGATGACTGTATCGACCGCACCCTGCGCGCGTGTGCGTTGGGACTGGCCCATGCCGTCGCGGATCACCTTGCCACCACCGAATTTTACTTCCTCGCCATAGATGGTGAAGTCCTTTTCGACCTCGATGAAGAGTTCGGTGTCGGCAAGCCGCACCTTGTCTCCGGTCGTGGGACCATACATGTCGGCATAGGTGGCGCGGGAAATGCGGGCGGGCATGGTCAGGCTCCAGTCCTGCGAAAAAGAAATGTGAGATAGCCGGCATGACGTATCGCCCGGCCTTCAGGAAAGGCCGGGTGGAGCACGCCAAAAAAGCGGTCAGTTATTCTGTCGGTTAGTTGGCCGAGGCCTGAAACTGCCGATAGACCACGACGGCGCGGTCGATCATGGCATCGAGCAGGCCCTCGCCCTCGGCAATGGTCCTGTCGGAGCGCAGGGCGCTGGCGACGAGCGAGGTTGCCAGAGCTTGCATGGCATAGGCCTGCTTTTTCTGCCCTGCTTCTTCGGCAGCCTTGCCGCGTGTCTTGAACGAGTTCAGCAATTCGGCGCGGTTGGCGTCCGACATGGCTTCCTTGGCATCGCTCCAGGTCTGCTGCTTCATCGTGTCTGACAAATGCGCGGCGAGACTGCCAATCACGGCAATGGCCGAGCCGTCCTTCTTGGCGGTATTCTTGAGATCGTTGAGGACCAAAGCCAGATGCTGCCTGACCTGATCCTGCTGGTTCTTGGTGGTATTGCTGGTCATCGCTGTCTGGCCGATTGAAAAATTCAGGCGTCCTTAAAGCAGCTTTTGGTCTGCTGCGCCATGGCAACAGACCGGTTTTGCTTATGTGACGCAGAATACTCACAGATCGCCCATGATCATCTGGCGGAAACCGAAAATCCGTCGCCCCCCAGCCATGGGCACAAGACGCACTTCGCGCGTTTGCCCTGGCTCGAAGCGAACCGCTGTACCCGCAGCGATATCGAGCCGCATGCCGCGCGCCTGCTCACGGTCGAAGCGCAGCCCGGCATTGGTTTCGTAGAAATGGTAATGTGAGCCGACCTGAATGGGGCGGTCGCCGGTATTGGCGACTTCGAGCACAATCTGGACGGCACCGACATTGAGCTCGATATCGCCTTGTGCCGGAATGATCTGGCCGGGGATCATGGTCAGCTCTCCCATTAGGCGCCGAAGGCTAGCCAGAGGCCGCCCAAAGCCGTTGCGCCACCGGCAATTCGGGTCAGAACCCTGCCGCTGAACCGGGAGAGCAACATGCCCGCGCCGATGCCGAGCGCGTGGAGCAGGGCAGTGGCGAAAATGAAGCCAATGGCGAACTCCCACGCACCGGCTTCGCCCAGTTCTCCGCCATGCGCGTGGCCGTGGAAGAAGGCAAAGAAACCGACCATTGCAGCAACGGCAGGTGTCGGGATGGGCAGTGCCAGTGCGATGGCGATGCCGATGAAGATCACCGAAGCGAGAATGACTGGTTCGACGAAGGGCAGGGGCACCCCGCCAATGGCAAAGGCAAAGCCGATGGCCATGGTGCAAACGAAGGCTGCAGGCACCATCCAGACCGCGCGGCCTCCCTGTTGCGCCGCCCAAAGGCCAACCGCGACCATGGCAAGGATATGGTCCAGGCCGAACAGGGGATGGCTGAAACCGGCGGCGAAGGAACCGTGCTCGCCGGGATCGAGATGGGCAAAGGCCGGAACGGTCGCTGCGGCAGAAATTGCCAGAACCAGAAGGGCGCGCTTGAGCATGAGATTTCCCTTTATCGAATAGGCTGGTGGACGGTGACGAGCTTGGTGCCGTCTGGAAAAGTGGCCTCGACCTGCACGTCGTGGATCATCTCGGCGATCCCCTCCATCACCTGATCACGGCTGATGACATGGGCACCTGCCTCCATCAGTTCGGCTACGGGGCGCCCTTCGCGCGCGCCTTCGACGACGAAATCTGTAATCAGCGCAATCGCCTCGGGATGGTTGAGCTTGACGCCGCGCTCCAGACGCTTGCGCGCCACGATGGCGGCCATGGCAATCAGCAGCTTGTCTTTTTCGCGGGGGGTGAGGTTCATCGCGTCGAAATCCTAAAGATGCCAAAGGCGCGGCAGGCTGCCTGCGCCGGTCAATTCAAGCAAGGCTGGTACGATCAGCCTCCGCAGGGCCAGCCCGCTTTCGGCCATGGCCCGAATGATGAGGCGCTGGCCATTGGCGCTGGCGGCGATGGCATGACCCTGTGCGGTGATGGAGCGAACGCGCTGCAACAGCGCTTCGGCGCGGTCTGTGTCGGCGGCGACATGAACGATTGTGGCAAAGGCGTTGTTGCCCGCAAGCAGCGACAGGCTATCGCGCTCGGTATCGCTGGCCGACAGACTTGTCGCTTCCGCGTGGATCAGACGGCCATTGCGCCGGATGCGCCAGTTATCGCGCAATGTCGCGTCGCGCGCTGTCTCGCCCATGGCGTCACGGCCGAGCAGGACCGATTCAATGGCGGTCAGCGTCGCGCCTTCCGAAAGGTCGACTTCCAGCCGCCGGTTGAGCCTGCTGGCATCATAAAGAATGGTTTCCTGCGGTAGCCAATCAAGATGCGCGCCCGTTCCCACACTCAGGCTTGTCTCGACCAGAGCCGTGTCGCCGGTCGAGCGATAGCTGCGCTCGCAGGCCTGGGTGGTGACAATAAGGTGGCCGTGATCGGCAACCTGTGCGCCCCATTGCAGGTGATCACCGCCGGTAATGCCGCCTGCCGTATTGATGAAGACAGCTTCCAGTGCGGAGGAATGGGTATTGGGCAGTCGAATTTTTGCGCAGCCGTCCTGAAACAGCGTGTCGAGACAGGTCTGGTCAGCGCGCTGCTTCGTCGACATGCGAGCAATGCCGCGCGCCCTCTGAAGGCGCGGCATGTCACTGGCAACGGAGGGCATGGAAACAGCCATATTGCCCATCACACCATCAGGTGTCGGCGCACTTCGGGCAGGTCGAGATCGCTCGCCGGGCCCGAATGCATGATCTCGCCGCGATCCATGACATAGATGTCGTCGGCAATTTCGCGGCAGAAATCGAGGAATTGCTCGACCAGCAGAATGGTCATACCCTTTTCATCGCGCAGGAATTGCAGGGCGCGGCCGATATCCTTGATAATCGATGGCTGAATGCCTTCGGTCGGCTCGTCCAGCACCAGAACCTTGGGTCGGGTCACGAGAGCACGGCCAATGGCCAATTGCTGTTGCTGGCCGCCCGAAAGGTCGCCGCCGCGCCGCCCCAGCATGGATTTGAGTACTGGAAACAGCTCGAAAATATATTCGGGAATAGTGCGGTCGCCACGCTTCAGGCCTGCAAAGCCGGTCTCAAGGTTTTCCTTCACCGTCAGCAGCGGGAAAATCTCACGACCCTGCGGGACATAGCCGATGCCCATGCGTGCGCGTTTATAGGGAGGTGCCTTTTTAAGCGCCTCGCTGCCGAAAAAAACGTCACCGGAGGAAATGTGATTGATGCCGGTAATGGCGCGGAGCGTGGATGATTTGCCCACACCATTCCGTCCGAGGACGGCGGTGATCCTGCCGGGCTGGCAGGTGAGCGAAATACCCCTCAGCGCCTGTGCCGCGCCATAATGGAGATCGACGGTATTGACTGAGAGGGCCTGGTTCATCGTCCGAGATACCTTTCGATCACGATGGGATTGGCGCTGACCTGATCGAGCGAGCCTTCGGCCAGCACTGCCCCTTCAGCCAGACAGATCACGCGCGAGCCGAGCTCTCGCACGAAGCTCATGTCGTGTTCGACGACGACGACCGAGCGGGTCTGGGCGATTTCACGCAGCAATTTGGCGGTTTCCTCGGTTTCGCTATCGGTCATGCCCGCTACCGGCTCATCGACCAGCAGGAGCTTGGGGTCTTGTGCAAGCAGCATGCCAATCTCCAGCCATTGCTTTTGTCCGTGGCTGAGATTGGCAGCGAGCTCGTCCTTCCGATGCAGGAGGCGCACAGTTGTCAGAATTTCGGTTATGCGCTCCATGTCCTCGTTGTCGGCGGTGTAGAAAAGCGTTGCGAAGATGCCGCGTGGTTTTTTCAGCGCCATTTCGAGGTTGTCCCAAACCGTGTGGCTCTCGAACACGGTGGGTTTCTGGAATTTGCGACCGATGCCCAGATTGGCGATCGTGGCCTCATCGAGCTTGGTGAGGTCGGTGCGGCCATCGAAGAGCACTTCTCCGGCATCGGGGCGGGTCTTGCCGGTGATGATATCCATCATCGTAGTCTTGCCGGCGCCATTGGGTCCAATAATCGCCAGCATTTCGGCCGGACGGACGATGATGGAGAGGTTGTTGATGGCCTTGAAACCGTCGAAAGCGACCGAGACGCCGTCGAGATAAAGCATGGTGTCCTGCGAGGTTTTCATCGGCTTACTCCGCAGGTTTGATTTGAGAATTGTCGAAACTGGCCGGGTCTTCGCCCTTGGCCATGTCGTCGGATTGTGCCGGTGCTGCGGGCGGCGCGACGTGCTCCACGCGGCGTTTTTTGAACAGCTGGTTCCAGAGGCCGACAATGCCCTTGGGCAGGAACAGGGTCGAGACGACGAACAATGCGCCGAGGGCGAATAGCCAGAGTTCGGGCAGGGTGGTGGTGAACCATGACTTGCCCAGATTGACGACGATGGCGCCGATGATCGGCCCGATCAGGGTGCCGCGCCCGCCCACAGCCGCCCAGATCACAACTTCGATGGAATTGCCGGGCTCGAACTCACCGGGGTTGATGATGCCGACCTGCGGCACATAGAGCGCGCCTGCGATCCCGGCCATGACGGCTGAAATGGTGAAGGCGAAAAGTTTTACATATTCAACGCGGTAGCCAATGAAACGCGCGCGGCTCTCGGCGTCGCGCACGGCCACCATGACCTTGCCGAGTTTGGAATTGACGATGCCAGAGCAGATCAAAACCGAGATGGCCAGCGTGATGGCGGTGGCGGCGAATAGGGCGACGCGGGTGGTCTGCGCCTGGATGGGTGCGCCGAGAATGTCCTTGAAATCGGTGAGGCCATTATTGCCGCCAAAGCCCATGTCGTTGCGGAAAAAGGCCAGCAGCAGGGCGAAGGTCATCGCCTGTGTGATGATGGAAAGGTAGACGCCGGTGACGCGGCTACGGAAGGCGAAGAAGCCGAAAACGAAGGCCAGGACCCCCGGGATGAACAGAACCATCGCACAGGCGAACCAGAAATTGTCGAAGCCCTGCCAATACCAGGGCAGTTCACGCCAATTGAGGAACACCATGAAGTCGGGCAGGTTCGGATTGCCATAGACGCCGCGGCTGCCAATCTGGCGCATGAGATACATGCCCATGGCGTAGCCGCCCAGCGCGAAAAACGCGCCGTGGCCGAGCGAGAGAATGCCGCAATAACCCCAGACCAGATCAAGCGCGAGCGCAAGGATGGCGTAACTGAGATATTTGCCCATCAGCGAGACGAGATAGGTCGGCACGTGGCCGAACTGGCCGGGCGGGATGAGCAGGTTTGCCATGGGCACGAGGATGGCGACGGCGAGGAAGATGGAGATGACCCAGATCGCCTTTTTGTCGAGTGCGCGGAACAGGGCTTGGGTCAGCATGGGTGGATACTCCGCGTCGCATCGATAAGGCAGGAGCTGATGGGGTTTTGGGTGATGAACAGTGGCGTCCCACCCACGATTGTCATCCCGGCGAAGGCCGGGATCCATCTCCAAATCTCAGGATAGGCCCCGGCCTTCGCCGGGGTGACAGCGGCAGGTGGGGACGATTCAATCAGGGACTGAAGCGGCTTTGAGCCGAGCGCTTCGAACTTCCTCATCACTGCTCCACCGCCCGCCCCTTGAGGGCGAAGAGCCCTCTTGGACGCCGCTGGATGAAGAGGATGATCAGCACCAGAATGAGGATTTTGCCGAGTACGGCACCGGCATAGGGTTCGAGGAATTTGTTGGCGATGCCGAGGGTCATTGCGCCTACCAGCGTGCCCCAGAGATTGCCGACCCCGCCGAAGACTACGACCATGAAGCTGTCGATGATGTAGTTCTGGCCAAGGTTCGGCGAGATATTGTCGATCTGGGTCAGGGCCACCCCGGCCAGCCCGGCAATGCCGGAGCCGAGGCCGAAGGTCATGGCGTCGACAAAGGGGGTGCGAATGCCCATGGACGAGGCCATGCGGCGGTTTTGCGTAACGGCGCGCATTTGCAGGCCCAGCGCGGTGCGGTTGAGCACCAGCAGCAGGAGGGCGAAGACCACGGCGGCGAAGATGACAATCCAGAAGCGGCCATAGGTGATGGAGAGGCCATAGAATTCAAACGAGCCGCTCATCCATGTCGGGGCGATGACCATCTGGTTGGTCGGCCCAAAGATCGAGCGCACCGATTGCTGCAGGATCAGCGAAATGCCCCAGGTGGCGAGCAGGGTTTCCAGAGGCCTGCCGTAGAGCCAGCGGATCACCCCGCGCTCGATGCCGATGCCGATGGCGCCGGTGACGAAGAAGGCGGCAGGCAGAGCGATGAGCAGGGAATAGTCGAGCAGCCCCGGGAAATTCTGGCGGATGATGAGCTGGACGATGAAGGTGGTGTAAGCGCCCAGCATGACCATTTCGCCATGCGCCATGTTGATGACGCCCATGACGCCGAACGTGATGGCAAGGCCAATGGCTGCCAGCAGCAGGACGGAGCCGAGCGAGACGCCGAACCAGACATTTTGCAACGCGCCCCATACGGCCCGTTCCTGCTCTAGGCCAGCGAGTGCGGACTGGATGGTGGGACGCAATTCCTCGGGCACAGTGGTCATCGCGCCGGTCAGGATGGTGATGGCAGAGCGGCCAGTGTTCGAGGCGATCAGTGGAATGGCGGCGCGGCGGTCCTCGATGCTGGCGTCTTCGTCGCCCAGAATAGTGACGGCGCGCGCTGCCTGCATGGTGCGCAGAACCGTGGCATCGGTTTCGGCGGCAATGGCTTCATCGAGTAGAGGCAGATTGGTGGGATCGGGCTTGGAGAGGAAGCCGTTGGCTGCTGTGAGGCGGGTCGATGGATTGTCGCTCATCAGCGTCATGCCCGCGAGGGCCGTGGCTATGTCGCGGCGGAGGCCGTTATTGACGCGAATGCGGGCGAAATCGGCGCCCTCCGGGGCGTCGATCGTTTCTCCCGTCGCCGGATCGAGCCAGTTAGAGCCGCGCTGGATGGCGACGAGGCCGGAGGTCTTTTCGGCATAGAGATTGCCATCGGCAAGCGCTTGTAGCGGAGCAATGACGGCGGGGTCGCCGGTTGCGGAGAGATCGGTGACGATCTGGCCGAGTTCGCGCAGGCTTGCTTCGCCCATGGATTGAATGAGGGCAGGGATGTGGGTGGTGGTGTCCTGCGCACGGGCGGTGTTCATGGACATCAGCAGGAACGGCAGGGTCATAAGCACCAAGCGGAGCGCGCGGAGGGTGGTCATGGCTTTGGCGTCCTTGTGGTTGCTGGGAAGTTCCCCTCCCCCTTGAGGGGAGGGGTTAGGGGTGGGGGTTCTGCATGATCCGCACATTCGGGACCTTGCGATGGGCCTGAACCCCCACCCCAGCCCTCCCCTCAAGGGGGAGGGGGCGCATCGTGCATGAAGCAGGTCTGTTGCCCCTTGGGAGAACCCTTACTGCGCGGCGCCGCAGGTTTGGGTTTCGGTGTTGTAGTTGCCGCAATTGATTGGGGCGGTCCAATCGGCTTCCAGCATCTTGGACTCGGGCAGGAAATCGGACCATGCGTCGCCCGGGACGAGATCTTCGGTTTCCCAGACCACGAAGAACTGACCATCATCCTGGATTTCACCGATCAGCACCGGCTTGGTGATGTGGTGATTGGGAAGCATGGTGGCGATGCCGCCGGTCAGGTTCGGAGTTTCGAGGCCAACAATGCTGTCGATGACGGCGTCGGCATCGGTTGTTCCAGCGGCTTCGACAGCGGCAACCCAGAGGTTGAAGCCGATCATGTGGGCTTCCATCGGGTCGTTGGTGACCCGGTCCTCCGAACCGATAAAGGCCTGCCAATCGGCGATGAAGGCGGCGTTTTCGGGGGTGTCGACGCTCATGAAGTAGTTCCACGCGGCGAGGTGCCCGACCAGCGGGGTGGTGTCGAAGCCGGAGAGTTCTTCTTCACCAACCGAGAAGGCCACGACCGGGATATCTTCGGCCTTGACGCCCTGATTGCCCAATTCGCGGTAGAACGGCACATTGGCGTCGCCATTGATGGTGGAGACCACGGCGGTCTTCTTGCCAGCTGAGCCGAAGGCCTTGATGTCGGACACGATGGTCTGCCAATCGGAATGGCCGAAAGGTGTGTAATTGATCATGATGTCTTCAGGCGCCACGCCTGCGTCGAGCAGGTATTGCTCCAAAATCTTGTTGGTGGTCTGCGGATAGACATAGTCCGTGCCTGCCAGCACCCAGCGCTCCACGCCTTCTTCTTCGGCGAGGTAATCGACGGCGGGAATGGCCTGCTGATTGGGCGAAGCGCCAGTGTAGAAGACGTTGCGCTGGCTCTCTTCGCCCTCGTACTGGACAGGGTAGAACAGCAGAGAATTGAGCTCTTCGAAGACCGGCAGAACCGACTTGCGGCACACCGAAGTCCAGCAGCCGAACACCGCGTCTACATTGTCGACTTCGATGAGCTGGCGGGCCAGTTCGGCGGCCAGCGGCCAGTCCGAGGCAATATCGACCACGACAGGCTCAAGCTGCTTGCCGAGCACGCCGCCCTTGGCGTTTTGCTGCTCGATCAGGAACAGCATCGTATCCTTGAGCGTGGTTTCGGAAATGGCCATGGTGCCGGACAGCGAATGCAGAATGCCGACCTTGATGGTGTCATCCTGCGCCAGAACCGGCGTTATGGGCAGGAAGGCGCTGCCAGCGAATGCGGCAGCGAGAAGGGCGCTTTTGGCGCTGATTTTTTTCATTCTGAAGTCCCTCTGAGATTGTTCCCCGAAGACACCAAGGGAGGCGTCGGGGTGACACTGGGACCATTCTTAACGGGAGCCCTATACGTCGATTGACGTAAGTGCGGGCTCGACGAATTTCGCTGCGGCGCTGAACACCCTGAAAAACCGCGTGATTTTGCCTCAAAAGCTGCTATTCAGATTTTGGCGAATTTTTGAGCACTCGGGCGAGTGGGTTAAGAAATAGGCGAATGGCGCGACAGCGGATCATCCCGATCAGGCGAGATTATAACCGCTGGGTGGCAAACCAGACGCTGGAAGACTATGCGCTGCGATTCACCGCGAAGTCTGCGCGGCGCTTCTCCAATGCCCGAATTTCCCATACGGCAATCGGCGCGATTTCATTTCTGGCGCTGGAGGCCATCGGCGGCGCCATCACCCTGAGCTATGGCACCACCAATGCGCTGATCGCCATACTTGTTGCCTCCGTCGCCATCCTGCTGGTCGGCTTGCCCATAGCGCGCTATGCGACGCGGCATGGGGTGGATGTGGATCTGCTCACGCGTGGCGCAAGCTTTGGCTATATCGGCTCGACCATCACCTCGCTGATCTATGCCAGCTTCACTTTCATTCTCTTCGCCATCGAAGCTTCGATCATGGCCAGCGCTCTGCTGCTGGCTTTCGGCCTGCCGCTCTGGGCTGGCTACATCATCTCGGCGGTTGCGGTCATTCCGCTGGTGACGCATGGCATCGCCATGATCAGCCGCTTTCAGATATGGACGCAGCCGGTCTGGATCGTGCTCAATATTCTGCCCTTTATTTTTATCGCCTTCATGGACTGGGAGAAGTTTGACCTGTGGCGGGCCTTCAACGGGCTTGGCCAGCCGGACGGTGCGGCGGGCACGATTGCGGCGTTTGAGGTCGCCAAATTCGGCGCGGCCTCGGCGGTCATTCTGGCGCTGATGACCCAGATCGGGGAGCAGGTGGACTTTCTGCGCTTTCTGCCAGCAGAAGGGGTGCCGAAATGGCGTCAGAGGATCGGCATCTTTCTGGCCGGGGCAGGCTGGGTGGTCGTTGGTGCGCCCAAGCTGATCGCGGGCTCTTTCCTTGCCTTTCTCGCGCTCTCGGCTGGTGTCTCGCCCGAGCATGCGTCCGAACCCGGTTATATGTTCGCCGTGGCCTTTGGCTACATGATCCCCAATGAATTTCTGGCGCTGATGCTGATGGCGGTTTTCGTGGTCATCAGCCAGCTCAAGATCAATGTGATGAATGCCTATGCCGGGTCACTGGCGTGGTCAAATTTCTTCTCGCGCCTGACCCATAGCCATCCGGGCCGTGTCGTCTGGCTGCTGTTCAATGTCGCCATTGCGCTGCTTTTGATGGAGTTGGGCATTTATCGGCTGCTCGAGGAAACGCTGGGGATTTTCTCGATCATCGCCATGGCGTGGCTGTGTTCGATTTCGGCTGACCTGTTCGTGAACAAACCTTTGGGGCTGGCGCCGCCGGGTATCGAGTTCAAGCGGGCGCATCTCTACGACATCAATCCGGTGGGGGTCGGCTCGATGCTGATTTCGGCGAGCATTGCGCTGGCGGCCCATTTCGGCGCCTTTGGCGAAATGGCCGCAGCGCTTGCGCCTTATATTGCGCTCGTGGTTTGCTTCATCGCTTCGCCGATCATCGCCTGGGCGACGGGTGGCAAATATTATCTGGCGCGCAAACCGCGCAAGGCATGGGCCAACGAAAGGTCTTTGACCTGCTCGATCTGCGAGCATCCGTTCGAGCCCGAGGATATGGCGTGGTGTCCGGCCTATGCCGCGCCGATCTGCTCGCTCTGTTGTTCGCTGGATGCCCGCTGCCATGACATGTGCAAGCCCAAGGCTCATTTTCGTGCGCAGACCCATGCCGTTGCTTCAAGTGTGTTGCCGCAATGGGCTATAGCCAAGACGCAGACGCGGCTGGGGCGGTACGGCATTTCCATGGCCTCGGCACTGTCCATTCTCGGCGGCATGATGGGGCTGATCTATTATTTCGCGGCGCGGTCTGCACCCCATACGGCCGATGTGGTCGGGGGGACATTGCTGGTCGTGTTTTTTGTGCTCGCCGTCGCGGCGGGGGTCATGGTCTGGTTTCTCGTACTTGCCCATGACAGCCGCCTTGTGGCCGAGGAAGAAAGCTCGCGCCAGAATACGCTGCTGCTCAAGGAAATCGATGCGCATGGCAAGACGGACGCCGAATTGCAGCGCGCCAAGGAAAAGGCGGAGGCGGCAAACCAGGCAAAGTCGCGCTATGTCGTGGGTCTGAGCCATGAATTGCGCACGCCGCTCAATGCGGTGATGGGCTATGCGCAAATCCTCGAACGCGACGCCAATGTGCCGGAAAACCGGCGCGGTTCGGTGCAGGTGATCCGCCGCAGCGCCGAGCATCTGTCGGGGTTGATCGACGGCTTGCTCGATATTTCCAAGATCGAGGCGGGGCGGCTGCAGGTCTATTCGGGCGAGGTCAATATCCAGGATTTTCTGGATCAGATCGTCGACATGTTCCGTTTGCAGGCGGCGGCAAAGGGCCTGGAGTTCCGACATGAACGGGCCGATGCCCTGCCGGTCTATGTGCGGACCGATGAGAAGCGGCTGCGGCAAATTCTGGTCAATCTGCTTTCCAATGCCATCAAGTTCACCGCGTCGGGTTTTGTACGGTTCGATGTCGGCTATCGTATGCAGGTGGCGACGTTCACCATCGAGGACAGCGGCAGCGGCATCGCGCCCGATGATCTGCCGCATATTTTCGAGCCCTTTGTGCGTGGCGAGGCGGAGAAGAACCGCTTTACGCCAGGGCTGGGATTGGGGCTGACCATCACCAAGCTGCTCACGGAGACGCTGGGGGGCGAAATCACCGTGACCAGTGAGCCGGGCATGGGCA
>PJUL01000595.1_pt1 | contig 23370 bp, 19 predicted proteins | sample 1512221 | NCBI WGS metagenome assembly PJUL01 (sample SAMN08177667, study PRJNA422409) | Feces metagenome, whole genome shotgun sequencing project.
GCCCCTTGCAATGCAGTGGGGTTGATCGCGCCTAGCCGGCAGCCGAACAGCACGCCGGCAAAGCCCGCCGCCGCGCTCGACAGGATGAAGGCGCCAAGCTTGTAGGCATGGACGTTGACGCCCGACAGCCGCGCCGCCTCGGCATTGCCGCCCACGGCATAGATGCGCCGCCCGATCACGGTGAAGCGCAGCACCGCCCAGACCAGGGCGGTGAACAAGGCGAGATAGACCACCGGCGCCGCCACCGCGAAACCCTGCCCCGCCAGCAAGGCCACGCCCGCGACGACGATACCACCCAGCCCCGGCGCGATCCGCCGGCGGAACGCCGCATAGGCGAACAGCGCCCCAGCGAGCACGAGCAGCGGCCAGAACATCGGCACGCGGGTGCTCTCAAAGGCCAGCATCTGCTGGAGCACTTCGGGCTGCTCGACCATCAGCGAGCGGCCATCGGTGAGCACCAGCACCAGCCCGCGCACCGCCGTCAGCGTGCCGAGCGTCACGATGAAGGCGTTGATGCCGACGAACTGGACGATAACGCCGTTGAACAGGCCGACCGAGACCGCCGTGACAATCGCGGCAAGTGCGGCCAGCGGAAAGCCTATGCTCGGCGCCAGCCCGACCAGCACCGCCGCCGCCAGCGCCGCGACCGAGGCGACCGAGAGATCGAAGGCACCGGTGATCAGCATCACCGTCATCGCCACGCCCATGATCCCGACGAGCGAGGCCTGATAGGCGATGTTGCCGAGATTCTGCGCCGAGAGATAGGCCGGAAGCCCGCGTGATTGGGCGATGCCGGCAAGCAGCGCGAGCAGGATCAGCAGCGCGTAGTAAATGCCGGCCTTGCGCAGCCCTAGGCCGGCGCGCCAGTCTGTCGTCTGCATCATGCAGCCATTCCTGTGCTTGGAAAATTGCCACTGGCGCGCTGGATCAGCGCCGCCTCGTCGGTGGTTTCGGGATCGACTTCGGCGATCACCAGGCCGTCGCGCATCACCAGGATGCGATCGCAGATGCCGATCAGTTCCTCGAACTCGGAACTGACCAGCAACACCGGCAGACCTTCATCGGCAAGGCCGCGGATCAGCCGGAGGATGTCGGTGCGCGCGCCGATATCGATGCCGGCAGTGGGCTCGTCGAGCAGCAGCAGCCGCGTGTCGGGGGTGAGCCATTTGGCGATCACCACCTTCTGCGCATTGCCGCCCGAAAGCTCGCCCACCGGAGCATCGGGGCCCTGCACCTTGATCGCCAGCCGCTCGATCGCCGCTTCCGCCGCTTCGGTTTCGCGCCTGGGCGATTGGAGGAAACCGGTGCGCGGGAGGGCGATATTCTCGGCGACGCTCATGCCGGCGACGAAACCCTGGGTCGCGCGGTCCTCGGGCACCAGCGCGATGCCGGCCGCCACGGCTTCCTCGGGCGTGCGCCCAATTGGCTTGCCGTGGAGCAGCACCGTACCGCGCGCGGCGGGATCGGCGCCGAAGATCGCGTGGAGCAGCTCGCTGCGGCCCGAACCGAGCATGCCGGCGAGGCCGACGATCTCGCCGGCCGCGACGGTGAGGCTGGTTGGGGCGAGTTTTCCGGGCGAGCCGAGATCACGGAGTTCGAGCACAATATCGCCAACCGGGTTTGTGCGCGCACTGCGTTCCAGCGCCGCCACGGAACGCCCCGCAATCGCCGCCGCAATCGCAGCTTCATCGAGATCGGCGGTCTGGGCGTGCAGCACCGCGCGGCCATCGCGCAGCACGGTGACTTCGTCGGTGAGCGACAGGATCTCGTCGAGGAAATGCGAGACGAACAGCACCGCATGGCCCTGTGCCGCGAGCAGGCGGACCACGGCATAGACGCGCTCGCGCTCATGCTCGGCGAGCGAGGCGGTCGGCTCGTCCATGATGAGCAGCGCCGGATCGGCCATCAGCCCCTGGGCGATCGCGACCATCTGGCGCGTGCCGATCGGCAGATCCCCGACCAGCGCATCGAGATCGAAGGGATTTCCGAGCAGGCCGGCCACTTCGGCGGCGCGGGCGCGCCCTGCCCGATCGGCACGCCAGCCACCGGCACGCTCGAGCAGCATGTTCTCGACCACCGACAGCGTCGGCACCAGCGGGATATGCTGGTAGATCGTCGCCACGCCCGCCGCCCGTGCCGCGCGCGGGCTAGTCCAGTGGGCGGGTTCGCCCTGCCAGTGGATCATGCCGCCGCTCGCCGGGATCGCGCCGGCCAGCACCTTGATTAGCGTCGACTTGCCCGCGCCGTTGGCGCCGAGCAGCCCATGCACGCGGCCGGCATGCAAAGTGAGATCGACCCCGCGCAGCGCGGCGGTGCCGTTCGGCCAGACCTTCTCGACGCCGGCAAGGCTAAGGAGCGGCGCGCCTACCATTGGCCGACACATTCGCCGACCGTCGCCCGGGTCACCGCCGGGATCGGATAGGTGCGGAAGCGCGAGGCGCCTTCGGCCTTGGCGTGCAGCGCTTGGAAGGCGAGCGCGCCCAGCGCCTCGGGCTTGAAGCAGACGGTGCCATCCACCGCGCCGGCCTTGATCGAGGCGATGGCGAGCTTGGAGCCGCCGACGCCGATCAGCCGGGCCTTTGAGCCCGCCGCGCGCACGGCGCGGGCGCAGCCGATCACCATGTCGTCGGCCTCGTTGTAGAACAGGTCGATATCCGGCTGGGCGGCTAGGATGTTCTGGCAGGCCGCCTCCCCGCCCTGGCTGGTCCAGTTGCCCGGCTGCGAGGCGACGACGCGGTAGCGCAGGCCGGCGGCGTCGAGCGCGAGGCGGAAGCCGCGGGCGCGCTGCTCGACTTCGGGGAAGCCGGCAGCACCTTCGATGATCGCGATCCGGGCAGTGCGGTCGCGCGGCAGCCAGGTTGCGGCGAGCGTGCCTGCGGCGCGGCCGGCGGCGACTTCGTCCTGCGAAGCGAGCGCGACGAGGCCGGGATAGACATCATCGATCGCGCGGGTGCGCGGATCGCCGACCAGCGCCGCCACCGCCGCGATCGGTACGCCCTGCGCATTGGCACGACGGACCCAGCCCTGGGCGACCACGGAATCGATCGGCATCACTGCGACCCCGGCGACCTTCTGGGCGATCAGGTCGTCAATGTCGTTCGCCTGCTTCTGGACGTCGCCCTTGGCATCGAGCACCACTGCGCGGGCGCCTGCCTTGGCGGCTGCATCGCTGAAGCCCTTGGCGATGGCAGCGGCGAAGGGATAGCTGAGCCCGACGGTGGACAGGCCGTAGCGCGGGCCGCTGCCCGCCTGGCTCGCCACCGCGCCATTGGCCGCGCGCGCGGCATTGCGCACGCCGGCCAGCGATGCCGCCGCTATCGCGACGACGCAGAGCGCGAGGAACAAGGGGATCGGGCGCAGCCGCATGCCGGTCAGGCCAGGTCGCGCCGGGCGACGAGATAGAGATGCTCGCAGGCCAGCACGGTCTCGCCGCGCTGGTTGCGGATATCGACCGCTTCGGTGACGACGCCGTGGGTGGTGCGCTTGGGGTGGTCGCGCTTTTCTGCGATGCGGGTGATCGTCGTGATCGTGTCGCCGATATGGACCGGGCGGATGAAGCGCAGCCGATCATAGCCATAGGACATGGCGTGCGGGTTGATCACCGTAGCGGTGAGCCCGATGCCGATCGCGAAGATCATCGTGCCGTGCGCGATCCGCTGGCCGATCTCCTGGGTGCTGCACCACTCGGCATCCATGTGGTGCGGGAAGAAATCGCCGGTATGGCCGGCATGGACGACGAAATCGGTCTCGGTGATCGTGCGGCCGAAGCTCGTCCGGGTAGTGCCGATTGCATAGTCCTCGAAATATTGCTCGGCGATCATGCGGCGAACTCCCGGTCGATTGCGGTGCGGTCGGCGCCCAGGCGAGGCGCGGCGCGCGGCGAGGTGAGGATGCTGCCGTCGATGCGGATCGGGCAGCGGGTGAGCGTGAGCTCCGCGCCGTCTGGGGAGCGTACGGTCTGGGTGGCGTGGAGTGCGGCGAAGGCGGGCTCGGCTCGCAGTGCCGGCCAATCGAGCACCGGGGCGGCCCAGATGCCGGCGGGTTCGAGCAGGGCGAGCCAGTCGGCGGTGGTGCGCGTGGTCAGGTGATCGCGGAGTTGCGCCTTGATCGCGTCGCGCTCGGCGAACCAGCTTGTCGGCGCGAAGCCGGTCAGGGTTTCGAGGCTGAGGATGGTGCCGAGCTTGTCGACCGGGGCCATGGCGAGCGCGAGCCAGCCGTCCGCCGTCTGGTAAATGCCATAGGGGGCGGCGAGATAGACATTGCCGTTCGCGACGCTGCTGCGCGGGGGCATGGCTTCATCGCGGTTGAGATGGACCGAGAGATGCTCGAACTGGAGGTCGATCGCGGTCTCGATCAGGCTGACATCGACGCGTCCGCCCTGCCCAGTGATGCCGCGGCGGACCAGTAGCGCGAGGATGCCCTGGGCGAGCTGGGCGCCGGCCATCATGTCGGTGATCGACAGGCCGGCGGGGACTGGCGGGCCACTGCCCTCGCCCGAGAGCCAGGCGATGCCGGATAGCGACTGGACAAGCAGGTCCTGCCCCGGCTTGTCGCGCCACGGGCCGTCGGGGCCATAGCCGCTGACGCCGGCGTAAATCAGCCGCGGGTTGAGGGCGGAGACTTCAGCCCAGCCGAGGCCGAGCCGCTCCATGATGCCGGGGCGGAAATTGTGGATCAGCACATCGGCGCGAGCGACCAGGCGGCGCACGGCATCGAGGTCTTCGGGGTCCTTCAGGTCGGCGGCATAGCTCTGCTTGCCGCGATTGATCGCGTGGAACAGCGCGCTGTCCTGGTCGAACGCCATGTCTGCCAGGAACAGGCCACGGCTGGAGTCGCCACCCTCGCGCCGCTCGACTTTAATCACCCGCGCACCGAGGTCGCTCAGACGCAGCGCGCAGGACGGGCCGGCGAGGAACTGACTGAAATCCAGCACCGTCACCCCGGTCAGCGGCCCTTCGGCAGCTGCGATCCCGCTGTGGTCACCCTTTGCCACACCCGCTCCATATAATATTCTAATATGATTATTGCCCCGACGCTATTGTCGCGGCTATGCCGAGTCAAACGATTTCCCGGAAAGCGGGAAGAACGGGAGAGAGCGCCGTGCGAGGCATGACCTGGGACCATTCGCGTGGCTACGATCCGCTGGCGGCGGCAGCCTCCACATGGGAAGCGCACACCGGCCAGGCGATCGTCTGGGACCGCCGATCACTGCAGGATTTCGAGAGCTGGCCGGTCGAGGAACTCGCCCGGCGCTATGACCTGATCGTGATCGACCACCCTCATGTCGGGCAGGTCGCCGACAGCGGCTGCCTGCTGCCCCTGGACGAGGCAATCGACGCCAAGATACTCGCGGAGATCGCCGGCGGATCGGTCGGCGGATCCTATGCGAGCTATGCCTGGGCCGGCCATCAATGGGCGCTGCCGATCGACGCGGCGGCACAGGTCCAGGCCTGGATGCCCGGGCGCATCGCCGCGCCACTCACCCACTGGGACGATCTCGCCGCGCTGGTTGCGGAGGGCCGCGCTTCGCTGCCGTTGCGGCCGCCGCACAGCCTGATGAGCCTGTTCACCCTGTGCGGGCTAGCCGGGGTAACCTTGGGCGGCGACGCCCTGTTCCCGGCGGAAGCGGTACGGGCCTATGATCTCCTCGCCGCGCTGACCCGGCAGATCGATCCCGTCGCGTTCGACATGGACCCGATCGCGATGTTCGAGACGATGGCCACCCCGGACAGCCGCCTCGCCGTGATCCCGCTGATCTATGGCTATGTGAACTACGCCCTGCCCGGCTACCGCGCCGAGCCCGTCCGCTTCGCCGATATCCCCATGCTTGATCACGGCCCGTACGGATCGGCGCTGGGCGGCACCGGTATCGCTGTCTCGGCTTATGCCGAGGATCCTGCGGGCGCGGCAGCCTTCGCCGCCTGGGCCGCGAGCGGCGCGGTGCAGCGCGACCTGATCGCCACCCATGGTGGCCAGCCCGGTCACGCCGACGCCTGGGACGACGACAGGGCCAACGCCGCCACCCACGACTTCTACCGCGCCACCCGCGCGACCCTTGACAACGCCTGGGTCCGCCCGCGCCACGCCGGCTACATGGCTTTCCAGCACGCCGCTTCTGAACGGCTCAACCAGGCGCTGCGCACCGGTGAGGAAGCCGCATATGCCATTGCCGCGCTCAACCAGCTCTACGACGCATCGAAATGACCGAGGCTCCGCTCAAAGGCCTGCTCGTTATCGACATGGCGCAGTTTCTGTCGGGACCCTCGGCTGCGCTACGGCTCGGCGATCTCGGCGCCCGGGTGATCAAGGTCGAGCGACCGGAAAGCGGCGACATCTGTCGCTCGCTCTATCTCAGCGACACCGACATCGCCGGCGATTCCACGCTGTTCCACGCGATCAACCGCAACAAGCAGAGCCTCGCCGCCGACCTCAAGGACCCGGCTGACGCGGCACGCGTCCACCGGCTGATCGCCCGTGCCGATGTGGTTATCCAGAATTTCCGCCCCGGCGTCGCCGACCGGCTCGGCTTCGGCACCACCGAACTGCGCGCGCGAAACCCATGGCTGATCGCCGCCAGCATCTCGGGCTATGGCGAGGACGGCCCCTGGGCGGCCCTGCCCGGTCAGGACCTGCTGGCGCAGGCCCTGTCCGGCGCGATGTGGCTGAACGGCGATGCGACAGACGGCCCGGTGCCCTTCGGTCTCTCGGTAGCCGACATGCTCGCCGGGCATGTGCTGGTCGAAGGCATCCTCGCGGCGCTCGTCCGGCGCGGAATTTCGGGCGAGGGCGCGCATGTCGAGACCAGCCTGCTTGAGGCGCTGATCGACCTGCAATTCGAAGTGCTCACCACCCATCTGAACGATGGCGGCCGTTTGCCGCGGCGCGCGGCGATCGACAACGCCCATGCCTATCTCGCCGCCCCCTATGGCAGCTATCGCACGGCGGACGGCTGGCTGGCCCTGGCGATGACGCCGCTCGAGACCCTTGCCCCCCTGCTCGACCTGCCCCTTGCCGGTCGCGACGCCTTTGCCGAGCGTGATGCGATCAAGGCGATGATCGCCGGCCGCCTCGCCGAAGCGACGACGCAGCACTGGCTGGACCGGCTGCGCCCGCACGACATCTGGTGCGCTCCGGTCAACGACTGGCCCCGCCTCCTCGCAGAAAACGCGTTCCAGCGGCTCGACATGCTCCAGCAGATCGGCCGCGGCGTGACGACCACCCGAAGCCCGGTGCGCATCGACGGCGCTCGTGCCGGGAACCCTGCCGGAGCCCCTCGGGTGGGCGAGCATAACGACGCGATCGTCGCCGAATTCGGCCTCGATCGGGACTGAAAGGAGAGATTGGATGCCGCTTAGCCTGTTTGCCTTCGCCCTGCTCGCCCAGGCCATTCCCGCCCCGCAGGAGGCGGCGCCCCCGCCCCGCGATCCACGCAACTGGCCGACGCCGGTGATGGACACGATTGCTCCCAAGCTGCCCCCGCTCCGTCGCGGCGCAGTGCTTGTCCTGTCCAAGACCAACGGCTTCCGCGATCCCGAGCAGATCGACGCCGCCAGGGCCACGCTTGCCGAGATCGTCCGCAAGCAGGGGCGCGACGTGTTCGAGACCGAGAATGCGGCGGTGATGAATCCGCGCGACCTCGCCAAATTCTCGACGATCGTGCTCAACAGCACCTCGGGCAATATCTTCGATGAGAGCCAGCGCGCCGCCTTCAGGGCATGGGTCGAGAAGGGCGGCGGCGTGGTGCTGCTCCATGGCGCGGGCGGCGATCCCAAATATGACTGGTCCTGGTATCCCGAGACGCTGATCGGGGCGCAGTTCATCGGCCATACCGGGCGGCCCAAGCAGTTCCAGCAGGGCAGCATCGACGTGATCGACCGCACCAATCCGGCCACCCGCGACCTGCCCGCGAAATGGGTCCGCACCGAAGAGTGGTATTCGTTCGACAAGGTGCCGACGGGCAACTGCACCCGCATCCTCGCAACGCTCGACGAGACCAGCTACGAGCCGTTCCCCGAGCGCGTGCGGATGGGCAAGGAGCATCCGCTGATCTGGACGCGCTGCGTCGGCAAGGGCCGCGTCTTCTTCTCGGCGCTGGGGCACAAGGCGGAGACCTATGCCGAGCCGCTGCACCGCACGCTGATTTCGGGTGCGATCCGCTGGGCCGCGCGGCGCTAGCTCCACGCTCATAACGCGGCGAAGACCGCCGGGGGTTGCCCCGCCGCGCTCCACCATGTTGAACGGCCCTCCCCTTCGTTCCCAAAGAGGTAGTATCCCGATGAACCGCATCCTGCTGCTCGCACTGGCGCTCCCGATCTCGGCAGCGCCATGGGCCGCGCCTCTCGCCGCGACGCCGCAACAGGATGCCGTGCAGCTGCGCGAGTTCATCTATGAGAGCGCACCCTATCCCCAAAGCCATGCCTCGACGATCGTCCAGACCCGTGACGGCACGATCGCCGCAGCCTGGTTCGGCGGCACCCACGAACGCAATCCCGACGTCGAGATCTGGTTCGCCCGGCGGGGCGCGAAGGGTTGGGAGACGGCAAGGTCCGTCGCCAACGGTATCCAGCCGGACGGCACCCGCCTGCCGACCTGGAACCCGGTACTGTTCCAGGAGCCGGCCGGCCCGCTGCACCTCTATTACAAGGTCGGGCCAAGCCCGCAGCGATGGTGGGGCATGGCGATCAGTTCCACCGATGGCGGGCGAAGCTGGAGCAAGCCGCAGCGGCTGCCGGAGGGCATCCTCGGCCCGATCAAGAACAAGCCGGTGGCACTGAACGGCGGCGCCTGGCTATCGCCCTCCAGCACCGAGGATTCCAGCGAGAACTGGAAGCTCCATTTCGAGCGCAGCGAAGACAACGGCAAGAGCTGGACGGCAACGGCACCGGTCGATCCCGACGCACATTTCGATGCCATCCAGCCCAGCATCCTGTTCCTGTCCGGGGGCAAGCTGGAAGCGATCGCCCGCAGCCGCCAGGGCGCGCTGGTGGCGACCCAATCCACCGACAATGGCAAGACCTGGGGCAAGCTGTTCGCGGTCGACCTGCCCAACCCCAATTCCGGTACCGACGCGGTGACGCTGAAGGACGGGCGCCAGCTGATCGTCTACAATCACTCCGCACAGGAGGCGGAAACGCCGGGCAAGGGCAAACGCTATCCGCTCAACGTCGCGACCTCGCGTGACGGGGTGCACTGGCGCCCGGTATTGACGCTGGAGACCGAGCCCTTGCCCGACGGCTATGCCTATCCGGCAGTGATCCAGTCGGCCGACGGACTGGTGCACATCACCTACACCTGGAACCGGCGCCGGATCCGCCACGTCGTGGTCGATCCCGCACGCCTGGCGGAATAGCGGCACGGAACGGCCCGCCGATGCCGCAAGCACTATCCTAAAACAAAGAAGCCGGGTGCGTCAGATGCCCGGCCAGCTTGCCCGGGAGAGAAGAATGAAGTTCGTTGCCAATTGGGTGCGCTGGGCCTGTATGGGGCTCGCGCTGGCGGCAGTGCCGGCCATGGCCCAGCCTTCGAAGCAGCGGATCGAGGAAACCATGAAGCGCGCCACGCACTTCATGGTCGACAAGGTCTCGACCAATGGAGGCTATGTCTGGGCCTATCTGCCCGACATGTCGCGCCGCTGGGGCGAGCTGGAAGCCTATCCGAGCATGATCTGGGTGCAGCCGCCGGGCACGCCCACCATGGGCCACCTTTTCCTGGACGCCTATCATGCAACCGGAGACGCCTATTACTATCAGGCGGCGGAGAAGGCGGCGGACGCTTTGATCGCCATCCAGCTGCCGAGTGGCGGCTGGCATTATTTCGGCGATTTCGGCGGCGATGCCTCGATCCGGCGCTGGTACGACACGATCGGCAAGAACGCCTGGCGGCTCGAGGAATTCCAGCATTACTGGGGCAACGCTACCTTCGACGATGCCGGCACGTCGGACGCCATGCAGCTGCTGCTGCGCGTCTATGTCGAGAAGCACGATCCGAAATATCTGCCGGCGCTGCAGAAGGCGCTGAATTTCGTGCTGGACAGCCAGTATCCGATCGGCGGCTGGCCGCAGCGCTTTCCGCTGAAGAACGAGTTCAGCCATCACGGCCGCCCGGACTACACCAGCTTCATCACCTTCAACGACGATGTCGCCGGAGAGAATATCCGCTTCCTGCTGATGTGCTACCAGGCGCTCGGAACCGATCCGCGGGTACATGATGCGATAGTCCGGGCAATGAACGTCTATTTTGTCACGCAGCAGGGCCAGCCTCAGCCCGGCTGGGGACTGCAGCATACGACCGATCTGGCTCCCGTCGGCGCGCGTACCTACGAACCGACCGCGCTGGCCACCCACACGACCGCATCCAATATCCGGATGCTGTTCTGGTTCTACAGGCTGACCGGCGACACCAAATATCTGGCGCGCGTGCCGGAAGCACTCGACTGGCTGGATTCGGTCAAGCTGCCGCCCGAGCTGCAGAACAGGAAGGGCGCTTATCCCACCTTTGTCGAACTCGGCACCAACAAGCCGCTCTATGTTCACCGGCGCGGCTCGGACGTGGTCAATGGCGAATATTATGTCGACCGCGATCCCGCGAATACGCTCGGTCACTACAGCTCGTTCCGCAACATCGATGTGGCGGCACTGCGCCGGGAATATGCCGAGCTGAAGGCTTCGGATCCAAAGGTCATCGCCGGGGATTCGCCCCTGCTCCCGGGAACGGCGAAACCGCTGCCGCGCTACTTCGTGGCGGAGGGCCCGGCCAAGGGTTCGCCGGATGCCGTGATCAAATCACTCAACGCCGCCGGCTGGTGGCCGACCGAGCTGAAGTCGACCAGCCATCCCTATTCGGGCGATGGTCCGGCGACGCCGGTGCCCGGCGACTATCGCAGCACCCATGTCGGCGATGACAGCGATACCTCGCCCTATCCCGATCCGCATCCGGTGATCGGTATCTCGACCACCGCCTATATCGACAACATGAAAGTGCTGATTGCTGCACTTAACCCGTAAGGCTGCGAGGATCAGGAGCGATTGAGCCCCTCCGCGGTCTGGTCGAGCAGGCGAAGGTCCTGCTCGCCGACCAGCGCATAGGACATGTCGCCCCGCCGCCAATAGGCGACGGAATGGCCATGTTCGCGCACCGTATCGGGGACGTTCGGGGCGCCGCTGCGTTCACGGATCGCGAACAGGGTCAGGACCTGCCCGTCCCTGGTGCGCGCAGCGACCAGCAGCGCGGGTTCGTCGCCGCCGGGGAAAAGCTGCACGTCGGTGATCCGCCAGTCCGCCGGGAGCGCCGGCAGGCGGATCCGGGTATTGGCGAGGATTTCCTGCGGGTTCAGTTCAGGGGCTTCGACCTGGGATGTCATGTTCGCGCGCATCAGCGCGATCCGGTGCGAAGCCAGTGCCATGTCGATATAGGCGGGCGGCTGGTCGGCACGCACCAGCAACATCGCTGCGACTGCAATTGCGATGGCTACGCCCCCGATGGGCACTGCCCTGCGCCAGATCCCATTGGCCGGACGACGGGGCGCCAGCCCCTCGGTCTGCGCCAGCAACTGCGACGAGGCTGATGCCCCACCCCGTGCCAGCAACCGCAGCGCCGTGCGCGAACTGAGTTCGCTCATCACGCGCGCCGCCTGTTCGGGATGGTCCCCGAGATGCGCCTCCACAGCGAAGCGATCGCCGATATCCAGCTGATCGTCGATATAGGCGTGGATATCGAGCTCCGTCGGTTCCTCAGTCATCCGTTCCTCCCACGACCCGAAGAGTCTTCGATCCCTCGGCACCTTCTCGCTCCAGTGCTCTCAAATTGCTTCTTGCCCGCGACAACCGCGACATCACGGTGCCGATCGGGAGGTTGAGGACATCAGCCGCCTCCTGATAGCTGAGTTCCTCGACCGCGATCAGATGCAGGACGGCGCGATGCTGTTCCGACAGCGCGGCGAAGGCGCTGGCGATCTGCGCAAGCTGCGCATGGCGGACCTGCTCGGCCTCGACATGCGCCATCATGATCTCGGCCAGGCTGTCATTGTGCCGCGCCTCGACGGCTTCGCGCCGCTTGCCGGATACGAAGACGTTGTGGACGATCGACAGGAGCCAGCGCCTACGACTGCGCCCCGGCTCATAGGTCTGGTGCCGCTCGATCGCACGGACGAGCGCCTCCTGGACGACGTCGTCGGCATTTTCGGGATTGCGCGCCAGCGAGCGGGCATAGCGCCGCATCGCCTCGAGATCGCGCTCGATCGCCTCGTCCCTGTCCGACTTCATCCGGCGCATCGCTTCACGCCCTTCTTCGGCCGCGCAAGCATCTTCCCGTAGCATATACCGCCACGGATTAAAGGCAGCCTGCCGGAATCCGCATCCACCCGGTGGGCAAAATCATGACTGTTCCCGGCGAGCATCCGCTATCCGCGATCAGGCCGCGCGGCGCAGGGCACGCGCTTCGTAGATCGAGAAGAGATCCGCGAAATGCGCGTCCGTGGTGCGTACCCGTGCCGCGTCCATCCGTGCTCGCGCCTGGTGCAGGCGCGGCTGGTCCGTCGCGAACTCGATCAGCTTGTCGCGCAGGTCGCCGCCATCGGCGGAGCGATAGCGCTTCCCCCTGCCCTCGACGAACTGGTCGGCAGCGCCGCCCTCGTCCGGCACGATCAACGGCAGCCCGCTCGCGCGCGCCTCGGCGGCGGCCATGCAGAAGGTCTCGGCTTCGCAACCATGGACCAGTGCGTCCGCGCTGGCGAGCAGGCGGGCGAATTGCTCGCGGTCGCTGACCGGTTCGAACAAATGGATATGCGGATTGTCGCCGATCGCCCGCAGGACCTTTCCGCGCATCTTGCCCGCGCCGAACAGCACGAGCCCGACGGGCACGTTGCCCGCGGCGGCGGCGACCGCCTCGATCACCATCGGCAGGCGTTTTTCCGCCGCCATCCGGCCAACGCAGATGAGCAACGTCGCCTCAGGCGGAAGCTGGCATCGCGCCAGCAGCTCCGCACGCAGCTGCTCGTCGCGCAGCGCCGGCGTGAATATCCGCGGCTCCACGCCCATCGGCACGGTCACGACCTTGGACAGCCCTCCCGCCGCAAGCCGGCGCCGCAGACCCGCACCGGCGGTCACGACCATGTCGAAGCTGTCGTCGAGGCGGCGCAGATGGTCCCAGAAGGGCGCAAAGCCCCGATCGATCGTCTCGCGCGGAACGATGCCGCCGAACCAGCGATAGGCATAGGTCGCCAGCGGATCGGCATGCATGATCAGCGAGCGAAGCGCCTGGCCCTGCCAGCGCCCGACCATCGCCGCGCTGCCCCAGGGGGAAGACGCCTCGACAATATCGGGCTGCCAGCGGTCCAGCGCCTCGTGCAGCCGGCGCTCGTCATCGAAATAGCGGTAGCGCCGGTCGACGGGAAGCAGCGGCGCCGCAAGGGTAACGAGCTTCGCGCCGCGCCGCTGCTCGACGACCTCGTCGCGATCGCCGGGCGCAAGCACGATGACCTCGTGGCCGAGCCGCGGGGCGCTCTCCATTTTCTGGCGGATATAGGTCTTCACGCCGCCGCCATGGGGCGAATAGAAGGCGCACACATCGACGATACGCATCAGCTGAGCAACTCGCTGTATCGGCCGAAACGGCCTCCGCGGGACAGGGCCGACAACGTCTTGTCGATGCTGGTGAGCAGTGCCGGAACCCCAACGTCGCCAGGATGAACGCCCAGACGCATCGCCGGCCGCCTCGGCAGCAGCGTGCGCGCCAGCGCGGCGACCGCCAGCGACGAGGCTATCCGCCCCCGGCTGCGGCTCGCCCAGGTGATTACCGGTCCGCGCGCCAGGACCTCGTCGTCCTGGGCCGGCGACCAGACCCGCAGGTGATCCTCGGCAAGCTGGAACCCGCAGTCCCGCGCCGCCGCCTTCGCGCCCTCGCCATAGAGCCAGGCCGGCGCGATGAAGCCCACTACCGGGCGGCCGATCACATCCTCGATCAGCGCCCGGCCGCGTTCCATCCTGTCGCGCGCGGTGGCATAGTCGAGCCCGAGGAACTCGCCCTCGCCCGCCGTCATGTGCCTGGCACGGAAGCGATCGCCCGCACCGGCATAGCTGGCCTGGTCCTTGTGGAACCAGCCATGGAGGAACATCTCGATCCCCATGTCCGACCAGGCGCGAAGCCGCGTCGCGAACGGACTGCCGGGCACGATCGGCGCCTCGCCCCAGTGATCGGGCACGACCAGCATCGCATAATCGGGCCGGCCGATCTTGCCGACGAAGAGGTCGGCAAGCCGGTCGACGGCCGCCTCGGAGCGAGGCCCGACATCGTGGATCGATGCAAGCAGGCTGGGGCCAGCATTCATCTTGGCAGTCATCCGGTCTTCCTTACGCTCCCGGCGGGAGCGGATTGCGGCGCGTTTCGCGCGGATCGAGGGGAAGCCCCCGCCAGGATACGGAGGGGCTGGAAAATGGCCTCGATGCTCGGTCTCGGACGGTCGGTCGGCGGGTGCGTGGACGCAGCCCGAAGGGGAGCGATAAGCGGGTACATACGGGGTATACGCGCGAGACCGCCCAACTATTCCCTTCGGCGATTTCCGCACCCGGCCAGCGGCCACCGTCCGGTCGCAGCCGGGCAACAGCCTGTGGAAACGAAGGCGCATCGAGACCTGCATCAGGTCAACGACACCAATCCAGGCGCCGCACTCAATTATGCTGAATGGTTAGACGTGCCGCCGGCCAATGCCGATATGTCGCATTGTCGTTGCAACATCGCTTGATAAGCTACTGAAATATCATCTTGCGGCGGTATTCGGATCCAAATGCGCCGCGCATATTGCCGCAACCGGGCAATACTTAGATATGACTGGTCACTACCATGAAGCGTACAGGGCTGTCCTTCAGGCGATGATACGCCCCGCAGCCAGAGCCTCGCTGGCATAAGCGCGCAGCGTTCGGTCGGCCTGGAAAAGCAGATCGCGCTCCACCGCAAGGCCAAGCGGACCGCGAAATTGCTCGAGCGCGGCGAGCGAGACCTTTCCCACGCGCGGGGCGCCGGGAAGCGGATCGCACAGCCCGAACGCCATGTCGGGATCCCGCGGATCGAGTTCGGTGAGGAGCCACATGCCACCGGTATCCGGGCAGTGCAGCTTCACGACGGGCCTGGGATCATGCTCGATCCCGGCCAGCGTCTTCTCGCCATTGTCGAGCAACGCCCCCAGGATCGCGGTGGGCAAATCAAGCTTCATGGGATTTCCGTTGTTGCGCCTGCGGCGATCCCTCGCCGCCTCTCGGCTTCGGGCAGCCTGCCGGCGTTCGGCAGGAGGTAAATCACGGTCCGGACACGAACAATCCAAAGTCCGCCGGCCTGACATGATTTTACATTTCCGAAGGGCGGCCCACATATCCCGACGAGAGCTGAGCCGGATATGTGGGCCATGAAGCCGCAACCCCGCCGGGCCCGGGGAGGGACCCGACGGAGGAGCGCGGCCCGACAGCCGCGGGGATGTCGAGCCGGCATGGGCACCGGATGCACGCGCGACGAACGATCCGCACGCGTACAAAATCTGTTTCCGAGGACGGCCACGCGTCCCGCCGACCCGCCATATGCCATCCAGCCGGACAAAGCCCGGGCGAATGATGTTCTGTTACAACAGTTTACAAGAACCTCGCCCAAGACTCGACGGGTGCTACAAACGACCTCGCCCGTTACAAGAGTTTACATCCGCAATGTCTGTCCCCGTGGGCGGCGCTTTGCTAGCAGTTGATCATGAGGCGAGCTGATAACAGCCAGCAAAGGGCCCGCGCCCGGCACGCAGCGGCGCGATACGGAGAAAATTCACGCAACACCGGTATCTGGCATCCGAAGACAGGTGCTCGCTCTCACTGACAAAGGACGAGATGTACTTGCGTAACGGTTTCTGCTGCGATGGTCGCTATTAGAGCGGGTTTCCCGGACCAGAGCGGCGCGATGCGCATCGCCGTGGTCGACGACGACGAGGAGATCATCGACTTCGTCGGCGCCGCGCTGGCCGCCCCCGGCTATGTCTGCACCCCTTTCAGGACCGGTGCGGCGCTGCTTGCCGCCCTGCGCCGCCAGACATTCGACCTCATCCTGCTCGACTGGAACCTGCCCGACAGCCTGGGCATCGATCTGCTGCGCTCGATCCGGGATGCCGGCGCGCATGCGACGGCGATCATCATGCTGACCAGCCGCTCGGACAAGGATGACATCGCCGTCGCGCTGCAGACCGGGGCCGACGATTACGTGGTCAAACCGGAGAGCGCCATCGTGATCGCGGCGCGCGTCGGCGCTGTCCTTCGCCGGTCGGTGCCCGATCCGGTGCAGGATCGGGTCTCGGCGTTCGGCAACTACAGCTTCGACCGGCTCACCGGGCGGGTACGGTTCGCGGATGCCGAGATCGCGCTGAGCGCCAAGGAGTTCAGCCTCGCGCTCCTGCTGTTCGAGAACATGCACCGCCCGCTGTCCCGCAGCTATCTGCTCGAGAAGATATGGCAGAGCGCAGGGGATCTACCCACGCGCACGCTCGACATGCACGTCTCGCGCATCCGCGCCAAACTCAACCTGACGCCCGCCAACGGCTACCGTATCGTTGCGATTTCCGGCTTCGGCTATCGCATGGAGCAGTTCGGCGCGGAGGAATTGCCATGATCGTCGCCCCGCCCCCGCCCGCCGCCGCGCAGCCCGCGACGCATGCCAATGAAGTCGCCTATGTGATCCGGCGCGGCGACACGGCCGATCAGCTGAGCCGCAAATTCCTGGTCGACGGGCGCGACTGGCGTGCCTTCCTCAAGCTGGTCCGCGTGCACGATCCGCGTCGCCTGCCTGCGGGGAGACAGGTGCACATTCCCCGCAGCTGGCTTCGCTACCGGATCGAGCCTGCCCGGCTGGCGAGCTATCGCGGCAAGGTGGCGATCACCGCCAACGGACGCGAAGTGTCTGCCACCACCGGCGCGAGCATCGGCGAGGGCATGTTCATCGCCACCGCAGCGAACAGCTTCGCCACGCTCATCCTCGCGGACCAATCACGGATCGTACTGCCCTCGCAGAGCCGCGTGCGGGTTCGCGAGCTGCGTCGCATCCTGCTCACCAACGCGATCGACTATCGCCTCGAGATAACCGGCGGCCGGTTGGAAACCAGGGTTCAGCCCCTGGAGAGCCCATCCGGCAGATACCGGATCGAGACGCCGGTGAGCATGACGGCGGTACGCGGCACCGAATTCCGGGTGTCTTTCGCCGCGGGGACCGCGATCACCGAAGTGCTGAGCGGACATGTGCTCTTCACCGATGCCGACGGCAACACGCGGGCGCTGGCGCTCGACCCGGGGGTCGGTGCAGCCCGCGATCCCGCCGGCGAGGTCCGCACCGAACCGCTCCTCCCTGCCCCCACGCTGGAGGATCCCGGCGCCGTCAAGCTCGACGACATTGTCGAGTTCCGTGCGGCTCCGGCAGCGGGTGCCGCGCGCTACCGCCTGGTGATCGCCGGCGATGCAGGCTTTATCGACAATATCGTCGAACAGGTCTCGGAGGACGGGCACTTCTCCTTCGCGGACATCCCCAACGGCAACCAGTTCGCCCGTATCTCGGCGATCGCGCCGAGCGGTGTCGAAGGGTTCGCGCAGAGCTATGGCTTCAAGCGGCGCCTGGCCTCGCTGCATGGCGCCGTCGATGCGGCGGATGACGGCTATCGCTTCCGCTGGTGGGGCTCGGGCAGCGGCGCACGGCGCTATCGCTTCCAGCTCATGGGCGAGGCCGAGGGCGCACCGCCCATCGTCGATCGTGTCGGGCTGGAGCAGGAATCGCTGACGCTCCATCGGCTCGCCCCCGGCGTCTATCGCTGGCGCGTCGGCCTGCTGCAGATCGATGCAGACGACACCGTCGAGACCTGGACCAGCCCGGAGAAGCTGACGATCGCTGCCCCGTCCCACACGCGCAAGGCGAGCCGCTGAACTTGGCGCGCGTCCGGCTGCTGCTGGAATGGGCGGCGATCGCCGTGCTGGCGCTGGTCGTTTCCTGCGGCCTGGTGCTTGGCGGCGGCGTTTCCCGGCTCGACAGTGCAATGTACGATGGCCTGATCCGCTTTCGTGCCGCGCCGCCGTCGGACCGGATCCTGATCGTCGCGATCGACGATGCCAGCGTCGCCGCACTGGGCCATTGGCCATGGGCCCGCGACGTTCACGCACGGGCACTTGCCCGCATGGCCGCCGCCCGGCCGGCCGCGATCGCCTATGACGTGCTGTTCACCGAGCCGGCGCCGCACCCGGCCGAGGATGCTACGCTGGCGGAGGCGATGCGACGGTTGCCGGTCACCCTGCCCATCCTCCTCGAGGCGCCGGGTACCGCGGGCCGGGAATTCGACGTTACCCTTCCCATTTCCCCGGAGCGAGAGGCCGCTGCGGCGCTCGGCCATGTCGCGCTGCCCCATGATCCGGACGGCAGCGCCCGTGCCGCGCTGCTTGCATTGGACATCGACGGCCATCCCCTCCCCCATCTCACCGAGGCCGCCTATCGCCTCGCCAATCACACACCTTCGCCAGCCTTCCAACGCGCCGCCGCGCTGGGCGACTATCGGGTATTCGTGCCCTATGCCGCACCGGGCACGTTCCGCACGGTGCCGTTCAAGGACGTGCTCGACGGGTCGGTACCCCGGGGCTTTCTCGAGAACCGGCTGATCCTGGTGGGCGCCACCGCAGCGGGCCTCGGCGACCGGCATTTCGTCGCGGGTGCGGGCACCCTGCCCGGGGTCGAGGTGCAGGCCAATCTGTTGAACGCGCTGCTCGCCGACCATTTCGTCTCGCTTGCCCCTTTGCCCTGGCGCCTGCTCTTCGCAGCGCTTCCCAGCATCGTCCTGTTGCTGCTGTTCCTGCGGCTCAGTCCGTCCCGCGCTCTGCTCGCGGCACTCGGTATGTTCGTGGTGACGGCAACCCTGCCGGTCGCCCTGCTGCTGCTCGGCGGCATCTGGATTCCACCGGTATCGGCGCTGCTCGCGCTGGCCTTGATCTATCCGCTCTGGGGCTGGCGCCGCCTAAGTGCGATCCACCGGGCGATGTCGGACGAGCTGACCCGCTTCGGGGCCGAGGGTGCAATTGCCCCGTCCCCACCCGCAGGGCTGGATCCGGCGGGAAGCAGCGCCCTTGCCCTGAGCGGATCGATCGCGCGCCTGCGCGATCTCAAGCAGTTCGTGGCCGACACCATCGAGGGCGTCGCCGATCCGCTCATCGTGACAAGTCTGTCGGGCGAGGTGCTGCTGGCCAACCAGCCGGCGCAGTTGCTGCTCGACGGCCCGCTGGACCTTGCGGAGGTGACGCGCCTTGTCGGCGAGCCGCTGGCGCAGGAGCTGACGCTTTCCGACGGGCGCAGCTTCTCACCGCGCAAGACGGCGCTCACCGGCGCGCGCGCCGAACAGCGCGGATGGATCCTTTTGCTCGCGGACATCACCGCAATCCGATCCGCAGAGCGCGACCGGGAAGACGCTCTGGAATTTCTCAGCCACGACATGCGCTCCCCCCAGGCCGCGATCGTGGCGCTGGTCGAAGGCGAGCCCGGAAAGGACATCCCCGAGAGCCTCGCACGCCGGCTCGCCGGGCATGCGCGACGCACCCTGCGCCTTGCCGACGACTTCGTGCAGTTCGCGCGCCTGGAGAGCGCCGCCTTCAAGCCGGAGGAAATCGATGTGGCGGACTGCCTGGCCGAGGCCAGCGACGCCGTCTGGCCGCTGGCCAACGCAAAGGGCGTCCGGGTCGTCGTGACGGCCGACGAGGAGCCGCACTATGTTCTGGGCGAGCATCACGCCCTGACCCGCGCCTTGCTCAACCTGCTGGACAATGCGGTGAAGTTCAGCCCCGAAGGCGCCGAAGTCCACTGCATCCTGGAAGAGGTGCCGGAGGAAGGTGCGAACTGGCAGCGCATCGAGATACGTGATGCCGGGCCCGGCGTGGGGATCGAGCAGGTGCCGCAGCTGTTCCAGCGATTTGGCCCGACCTCGAAGGATACGCGCAAGGGAATCAGTGCGGGGCTTGGCCTGGCCTATGCCCGCACGGTGGCGGAGCGTCACAACGGTGCTCTGGTTTACCGAACGGCGCCCCAGGGCGGCGCCTGCTTCACCCTAGTCCTTCCCGCCAGCCCAGGGACCGCCTGAAAGAGCGGCATTCGCCAGCCGCGGCAAAGCCTTCACGGCCGATCGCGCGCACCGATGGGCGGTTGCGGTGCCCCGGAAGAGGACCTGTCCGCTGGCCCGCTCGATCATCGCGACGGAAAGGACATATTGGCCCCGGCGGCAGGTGGAAATGCCCTGCGGAGACGAAGAGGCCGGCCCGCTGCCCGGAAGCTCCACCTGAAGCGCCTTGCGCGCCACGGCGAACCCCACATCGACCCGAACGGGCGCGGCGGGATCCTCGTGCAGGCCGGCGGCGACCAGCGCACGGCGCACCTCCTCGCGCGCCTCGGTGCCGATCGACGTGCTCGCATCGGTGTCTGACAGTGTGAAGCTTGTCGCCGGCGGCGCGGGTGGCTGAGCAACGATCAGATCGCTCTGCGCAATCGGCGCAACGCAACCGGCGAGGAGCACGCAAGAGACAGCCATGACATGGAAAGCACAACGCAATTCGTTTCCCCTCATGGCCCGTTACCGGAGAGCCATAAAGATGCCGCCGCCGAGCCTCAACCCGGCGGCGACTGCGACCGATGGGAGGTCTGCAGCTACGTCTGTAACCGGTTAGATCGTGCGGAGTCGCGGGGCATCTTGCCTGCGTTACAAGGTTTTACATAACCGATCAGAAATGCGTGACGACGATCCGGTTGCGGCCGGCATGCTTCGCCCGGTACAGCGCCTTGTCGCTCTCGCGGAGAATGTCCGCGGGCGTGCAGGCGGCGGGATCGGTCACCACCACGCAGCCGCAGCTCATGGTCAGGAATGCGGAGATCGGCGAGGCGGCGTGCGGAAGCATCGTCCGCGCCAGTTCCGTCGCGATATCCTCAAGCACGCCCCAGGGCCGGTCGATCCCGGGCAACAGCAGCACGAACTCCTCGCCACCATAGCGCGCCGCGAGATCATAGGGCCGCCGCGCCGCGCCGGCGAGAATATCGGCCACCCGCTTCAGCGCGACATCGCCCTGCACATGGCCGTAACGGTCATTGTAGAATTTGAAGAAATCGACGTCGATCATCGCCAGGGCCAAGGGCTGGTGCGTGCGAGCGGCATAGCGACAGGCCCGTTTCAGTGCCTCGTCGAAGCGCCTGCGGTTCGCGATGCCGGTCAGCGCGTCCTCGCCCGCCTGACGCCCCAGTTCGGCGGTGCGCCGGGAAAGCACCAGCTTCTCCTCTTCCAGCGAAAGGTTGGCCTGCTTCAGCCGCTCCTCGGCCAGCCGCGCACCCAGCCGCAGGTCGGTAACGTCACGGGCGATGCTGACCAGGCCGTCGATCTCGCCCCGTTCGTTGCGATGCGGGCTGCGCGTGATCAGGAAGATCCGCTCCTGCCCATCCACCCGGAAGACTTCCTCCGTCACCGAGCAGGCGCCTGCCGACAGGACCTTCTCCTCCTCCTCGCGCAGGCGTGCGCCGAGCTCGGCGCCGAAGATCTCGATCGCGTTCCGGCCCAGGATTTCCCCGCGCGGCAGCCCGGCCAGCGCCTCCGCGCTACGATTGAGCATCAGGCAACGACCCAGCCGGTCCTGGAAAGCGATCACGTCGTCGGCGCTGTCCATAACCGCGCGCAGCTTTCCATAGACCGACTGGGCCTCGCGCGCCCGCTCGCGGCCGGAGGCAGCCTGCCCGGCGGCGCCCGGCAGGCCGTTATCGCGACCGAGATTGCGCGCAACCACCATGAACAGCTTGCGGCCCGCAACCATCTGGCAGGTCAGGCGGACCTCGGCCGGATAGGTCGAACGATCCTTGCGGACGGCGATCTGCGAAAGGGTCGCCGCAGCCCCCGGCACGGCGGCGGCCCATAGCCGCGCGTTCGCGACAGGCGATTTGCCGCAGGATATGTCGTCGACCGTCAGGTCGAGCAGCTCCCCCCTGCTATAGCCCAGGTCGCGGCAGAAGCGGTCGTTCACGTCGAGAATGCGACCCGTGACATCGTGCACGAGGAAGCCGTCCGGCGAGCCGTCGATCAGGATGCGGAGGCTGTCGACTTCGATCATCCCGATCTGCGGTACGATCTCCAGGGAATGGGCGCCCATCAATCCCCGCGGCGCGCGGGCGACCCTGGCGCCCGTCCTTCCCCGTTCAACTTCGGCCGCTGCCGACAATAGATGATCATGCCCACGCAAGCTCTTCGCAAAACCCGACACAGAATGGCCGCCCCGTCATAGGCCGGCACAAGCCGTATCGCCCGAAAGCTTTACCGAAAGACAGGCTTCCGGTGTAAAATTCGTTTTACATTACAATATTTTACAAGGCGAAATATCAAGCAGGAGCAAGCAACCGCAGTTCGCGGACGACACTCCGGCGGGCCCGCTCAGTCGCGCGAGCGCGGCTTGACGATCAATATGTCGAGGTCACGGTCGGGCCGCCAGTTCTGATGTCTCACCTCGAACTGCGTCGGCGAGATCTTGCGAACGCCGTCCGCACAGAAGCTGATCAGGTTTCCGGGCGCGAGCTTGTCGACCACCAGCCGGAAATCCCGAATGGGCGCGCGCCAGTTCGCGCCGGTCTTCAACACATACTGCACGCGCATTTCCGGTAGCGCGGCATCGCCCCCGCCGGCGGCGCGCGCGAACCTGTCGACGCCGGCCAGAAAGGCTGCATCGGTACAATATCGCGCAATATACGCCTTGCCCTCCGCGTCGCCGCGGAAGCCGGGCATGGTGAGCGGTGTGCCGACGCTGCCTCCGGTGCCCGGCACATAATTATGCTCTACGATCAGGTCGCGCCCCGCCGGAAACAGCTGCGTCCAGTGATAGGTCCGCTGCACGGTCCAGGCCGCCATCAGATGGCGCGACGCACCCGGGAGCTCCCCGCCCTCCTGGGTCGCCAGGCCAAGCGCCAGCAGCTTGTCCTGATCCGCCCTGCCGAGCTTATCGAGGCGGGTGTCCGGATCATCGGAGAGCGGCACCTTAAGCGCGGCGAGCGTCGCGCTATGGTCCTTGCCGTTCAGCATCGCCTTCTCCTCGAGCGCCATCGTCACGGCTTTTCCGGCCACGCGCGTCGCGAAGTCATGCGGATAGGCGACATCGCCATAATCGCGCTCGGCCAGGTTCTCGTCGGGCATGGGGAACGCCACCATCGTCCGGACATCCTTGTCGGTACGATTGTGAAAGACGTAGCGGACCCGCACGGCCTCCGGGGAGATGTACAGGTCCTCGGAGACCATATCGATGGCATCGGTCTTGAGCAGGACAAGACCGCCGGCCCCCATCTCCGCTGTGCTGTCGTTGGCGTTCGCCGGCATCA
>PJUL01000599.1_pt1 | contig 23314 bp, 23 predicted proteins | sample 1512221 | NCBI WGS metagenome assembly PJUL01 (sample SAMN08177667, study PRJNA422409) | Feces metagenome, whole genome shotgun sequencing project.
CATTCTCGATCCGCTGCCGGGCATCGCGGAAGCTGTTCACTGCGGCCAGTGCCTCGGCGCGGAGCGCGCGGACGCGGGACAGCTCCGCCCGAACGGCGCGGGTGCGCGCCTCGACCACGGGCATGACGGTGCCGAGCACCGCGCGGACATGGACCATGTCGGCGGTAGAACCGGGCTGGACCAGGCCGAGCACCGCTGGACGGCGCGCCATCGACTGGAGTGCGGCGATCAGGCGGAGGATCGGGCCCTGACGCTCGGCGACGCGGATGCGCTGCTCGGCGAGCTGGCGATCGACGATAGCGATACGGGCGCGCGCTGCCGCGATATCCGCCCCGGCCGCCTTGATCCGCTCGGCGGCCGCGGCTTCCTGCACCCGGGCCCTGGCGGCCTGGTCGCGCTCGGCGGCAGCCTGACGCTCGAGTGCGGCGCTGCGCGCTTGGGCAGCTTGAGACTGGGCAGCGGCATCACGCAGCCGGCCCTGCTGCTCGGCGAGCCCCGGCGCCTGCGCCGCAGCTAAACTGCCGGTGGCGAGGATCGCGAACGTGCCGGCAAGAATCGCGAGCGGGCGGAGCATGGACTCAGCCTTCGCGGTGATAGGGATGATTGGCAAGGATCGAGGTAGCGCGCCAGAGCTGCTCGGCGAGCATCGCGCGCGCCATCATGTGCGGCCAGGTGGCGCGACCGAAGCTGATCAGCAGATCGGCCTTCGCGCGCTGGGCATCATCGAACCCGTCCGCCGCACCGATCAGGAAGCGCGCCTCCCGCACCCCGTCGTCCCGCCACGCGCCGAGGCGCTCGGCGATCGCTTTGGACGGAAGGTTCTCGCCCAGTTCGTCGAGCATGACGATCCTGGTGGCGCCCGACATGTCGGGAATCTTGCCGCCGGTATCGGGCAGCTCGGTCACGCGGGTCGGCCACTGGATGCGCTTGAGGTAGCGATCGACCAGCTCGGCCTCGGGACTGCGGCCGATCTTGCCGCGCGCGACGATGTGTAGCTGCATCGCCCGCGCGGCCCTTTACCGTATCAGGCCTGGCCGGCTTCGCCGAACGACCACATGCGCTCGAGATTGTAGAAGCTGCGCACTTCCGGGCGGAACAGGTGAACGATCACGTCGCCGGCGTCGATCAGCACCCAGTCGGCAGTGGGCAGCCCCTCAACGCGCGGCGTGCGGCCGAACTCGGCCTTGATCTTGTCGGCGAGCTTGATCGCCATCGAGGCGACCTGACGCGTCGAGCGGCCCGAGGCCACGACCATGTAATCGGCGATGCTGCTCTTGCCGGCGAGCGGGATCGAGACCGTCTCGACCGCCTGATCGTCGTCGAGCGACGCCATCACGAGCTGGTGCAGCGCCTCGACGCCATCCTTGGCATCGGAGGAACGCAGAACATTGGGCGATGTGGCCAAGGGGCCTCCTAGAGTTGCAACGGGTCTGTGTGGTGTTGGGATGGAGACGACGCAACGTAACGCCGGTGCCAGGCGGGATCGGCGGCCCGAAGGCTCGTCGCCGAAGTAGGATCGGGGCGGAAGCGCAACAGCACGAGTGCCGGCAATCTCCAACGCGTCCAGTTCTTCGCCTGGCCTGCGGGCCACACAGCGCGCCGCAGCCAACCCATTGCAGGACTTGCATGGGCATCGCGATCATATCCCGGACGAGCGATCACCGCAATCGGAACCTGCTCGGCAATATCGCGCCATCGTTCCCATTTGTGGAACTGGGCAAGATTGTCGGCGCCCATTAGCCAGATGAAGCGGTGCTGCGGGAACAACCGGGGCAGCTTGCGGACGGTATCGGCGGTGTAGCGGGTCTTGATCCGCTTCTCGAGATCGGACACCCGGATCGGTGCATGCCGCGCCATCCGCTGCGCCGAGGCCATGCGCGCCCTGAACGGCGCCATGCCCGCCTTGTCCTTCAGCGGATTGCCCGGCGACACCAGCCACCACACCTCGTCGAGCCCAAGGGCGCGAATCGCATGAAGCGAGAGCTTGCGATGTCCCTTGTGCGCCGGATTGAACGAGCCGCCGAGCAGGCCGATGCGCTTCAAGGCCGCGCTTGCCCCGTGCCGCGAACCACCCATTTGTACGTCGTCAGGCCCTCAAGCGCGACCGGACCGCGGGCGTGGAGGCGGCCGGTGGAGATGCCGATCTCGGCACCCAGACCGAACTCCCCGCCATCCGCGAACTGGGTGGAGGCGTTCCACACTACGATCGCGCTATCGACTTGGGCGAGGAAGCGCTCGGCCACGGCTTCGTCGGCAGTGACGATCGCATCGGTATGGTGCGAGCCATGCGCGGCAATGTGCGCCATTGCGGCGTCGACGCCGTCGACCAGCTTCACCGACAGGATCGAATCGAGATATTCGGTGTCCCAGTCGTCGTTGCTGGCTGCGACCGCACGCGGCTCGAGCGCTTGGATCTCGGCGTCGCCGCGCAGCTCGCAGCCGGCGTCGGCCAGGGCGGCGAGGATCGGTGCGGGATCCGCAAAGGCATGGTCGATCAGCAGCGTCTCGGTCGCCCCGCAGATGCCGGTACGGCGCATCTTGGCGTTGAGCGCGAGTTCGCGCGCCATCTCGGGATCAGCGGCGCCGTCGATATAGGTGTGGTTGAGCCCGTCGAGATGCGCGAGCACCGGCACGCGCGCCTCGGTCTGGACGCGGGCGACCAGACCCTTGCCGCCGCGCGGTACGACCATGTCGATCGCGCCCTCGGCCGTAAGCATCGCGCCGACCGCGGCACGATCAGTAACGGGGACGAGCTGCACGGCATCCGCCGGCATGCCGCCTTCGGCAAGGCCGCGCGCGAGCGCCGCGTGGATCGCCCGGTTCGAACGGATCGCTTCGGAGCCTCCGCGCAGGATCGCGGCATTGCCTGCCATTGCGCAAAGTGCGCCGGCATCGGCGGTGACGTTTGGCCGGCTCTCGTAGATGATGCCGATCACGCCGATCGGCACGCGAACCCGCGTGAGGACGAGGCCATTGGGGCGCTCTACCCGATCGAACACATCGCCGACCGGATCGGCAAGCCCGGCCACGGCTTCCACGCCGGCGGCCATACTCTCGATCCGCTTGTCATCGAGCTTCAGCCGGTCGAGCAGCGCGCCGGACAGGCCATTGGCCTCGGCCGCAGCCATATCCTCGGCGTTGGCAGCCTGGATCGCCGCCGCATCGGCGCGGATCGCGGCGGCTGCAGCACGCAGCGCCGCTGCCTTGGCCGGGGTCGGCATCGCAGCGAGCTTCGTCGAGGCGAGGCGGGCGCGGGCGGCCATTTCGGCGATCAGGGCGACGGTGTCTGTCATGCTGCGCATGCGCCTAGCACGTGCAGCATCAAGCTGATAGCCTTGGCCCATGACGGGGGAAATCGAAGCAGCCGGGGAACTGGCGACAGGGGCGTTGCTTGGCCGTGCGGTCGAGCCAGGGGCAGGCGAAGGCTATGGTGGCGGCCATGGGCTTTGCCTCAATTGCGGGACCGCTTTGGTCGGCTCGCATTGCCACAATTGCGGACAGGCGGGACACGTCCACCGCTCGCTCCACGCGATCGGCCACGACATCCTGCACGGCGTGTTCCATTTCGAAGGCAAGCTCTGGCGTACGCTGCCGATGCTCGCCTGGCGCCCAGGCGAGCTGACCAAGCGCTACATCGCCGGCGAGCGCGCGCGCTTCGTTTCGCCGATGGCGATCTTCCTGTTCTCGGTCTTTGCGATGTTCGCGGTCTTCTCCTGGGTCGGCATCTCGACTCCGAACCAGCTCAACGCCGGCAACCTCAGGCCGGCGGCGGCGATCGACTTCGCGAAGAAGGACGCGCAGGACGATCTGAAGAAGGCGCAGAAGAAACTCGCCAAGGCGACCGACGAGGACGACAAGGCCAAGTATCGCGAGGACATCGCCGATGCGCAGAACCAGCTGGCCGGGCTCGACAAGGCCGCCAAATCGCTGGAAGGCGGCCCGGTCGACGTGAGCACGGCCGAGGCGCATACCGGCTGGCACGCGCTCGATCATGGCATCGAGAAGTGGCAGAAGAACCCGGCGCTGATGATGTACAAGCTTCAGTCGGCCAGCTACAAATTCTCCTGGCTGCTGATCCCGCTGTCGCTGCCCTTCCTGTGGGCGCTGTTCTTCTGGAAGCGGCAGTACAAGCTGTACGACCACACGATCTTCATCACCTACTCGATCGCGTTCATGTCGCTCTTCTACATCCTGGTGGCGATCGCCGTCGCGATCGGGCTGGGCAGCGGGCCGCTGGGGATGGTGGCAGTGCTCGTTCCCTTCGTCCACATCACCCGGCAGCTGAAACAGGCCTATGACATCAGCTGGTTCTCGGCCTTCATGCGGGCCTGGGTGCTGACCTTCTTCATCTCGTGGATCCTGATACTCTTCCTGCTGATCCTGGTCGCGCTGGGGATGTTCGGCTGAGACTCCGGCCGGCGCAGGGATAGCGCCGGTCGAGGAACGCATAGACGCCGCCGTGGAACGACAGGGTCGCGCGCACGTCCGCCGGGGACGCCTCGATCGCTGCTGCCCTTGCGCGGGCAAGCGCGCGGTGGCGCGCAAGCCTTCGCATCGGCGGCAAGCGTTTCCTTTTAGCGGGCTGCCTCCTCGCCAAATGCCGCGAGCAGCGCCTGCATCTCGGTCGACACCGGCGACAAGTTCAGGCTCTGCACTTCATTCCACCTGGTGAGGAAGGCCCGTGCGGTTGCCGGTGGCGCCTCCTGCGCCCCGGCCGGAACGCCCGCGAAGAGCAAGGAAACCACGATCAGCGCCCGCACACGAAAAGCCCCTCTCCGGATGGTCCGGAGAAGGGCTGGTCGCTTCGCATGTTGGCGGCATTTCCGCCGGATCAGGCGCCCTGCGGCGTCGGCTGGCCAAACGGCCCCTTGGGCTTGCGGATCTTGGGGATCGACGTGCCCGCAACCGCGGTGGGACGGGCGCTCGCTCCTGGATCCTCACGGCCGAGATCCTCGCCAGCGATCAGTCGCTTGATCTCCTCGCCGGTGAGCGTCTCATATTCGAGCAGCGCCTGGGCGATGGTGTGGAGCTGGTCGATATGGTCGGTGAGCAGCTGGCGGGCACGGCCGAGGCCGCGCTCGACGAACGCCTTCACTTCGCTGTCGATCAGCCGCGCGGTCTCGTCCGACATCGGCTTCGCACGCGCCATCGAATAGCCATAGGCCTCGTCGCTCTCGGAGAAGTCGAGCGGCCCGACATTGTCCGACAGGCCCCATTTGGTGACCATCGCGCGGGCGAGACGCGTCGCCTGCATGATGTCGTTCGAGGCGCCCGACGAAACCTTGTCGTATCCGAAGATCAACTCCTCGGCGATGCGGCCGCCGAACGCCACGGCGATGTCGGCGTGCATCTTGTCGCGGTGATACGAGTAGCTATCCCGCTCCGGCAGCGGCTGCACCATGCCCAGCGCAAAGCCGCGCGGGATGATCGTCGCCTTGTGGATCGGATCTGCGGTCGGCTCGTGCGCGAACACCAGGGCATGGCCGGCTTCGTGATAGGCGGTCATCCGCTTCTCGTCGTCGGTCATCACCATCGAGCGGCGCTCTGCACCCATCAGTACCTTGTCGCGCGCGTCGTCGAACTCCTGCGCGGCAACCAGCCGCTTGCCGCGACGGGCCGCGAGCAGCGCCGCCTCGTTGACGAGGTTGGCGAGATCGGCACCCGAGAAGCCTGGCGTACCGCGCGCGATGACGCGGGGATCGACGTCGGGCGCCAGCGGCACCTTCTTCATATGGACCTGGAGAATCTTCACGCGGCCTTCGATGTCGGGACGCGGCACCTGGACCTGGCGGTCGAAGCGGCCCGGACGCAGCAGCGCGGGATCGAGCACGTCAGGGCGATTGGTCGCCGCGACGATGATGATGCCCTCGTTCGCCTCGAAACCGTCCATCTCGACGAGCAGCTGGTTGAGCGTCTGCTCGCGCTCGTCATTCTGGTTGCCGAGACCGGCACCGCGCGAGCGGCCAACGGCATCGATCTCGTCGATGAAGACGATGCAGGGGGCCGACTTCTTCGCCTGCTCGAACATGTCACGCACGCGGCTCGCGCCGACGCCAACAAACATCTCGACGAAGTCCGAACCCGAGATGGTGAAGAAGGGCACGCCTGCCTCACCTGCGATAGCGCGGGCGAGCAGCGTCTTGCCGGTGCCCGGCGAACCCACCAGCAGCGCACCCTTTGGGATCTTGCCGCCGAGGCGGGCGAACTTGGTCGGGTCCTTGAGGAACTCGACGATCTCCTGCAGCTCCTCACGCGCTTCGTCGATGCCCGCCACGTCATCGAACGTGACCTTGCCTTCCTTCTGGGTGAGCAGCCGCGCGCGCGACTTGCCGAAGCCCATCGCGCCCGAGCCCGAGCCCTTCTGCATCTGGCGGATCACGAAGAAGGCGATGCCGAGCATCAGCAGGAACGGCAGCGACTGGTAGAGCAGGTAGATCCAGATATTCGGCCCTTCCTCAGGGCGCGCCGAAACCTGCACATTCTTGGCGAGCAGCGTCTCGATCATCTTGGGATCGTCAGGCGCATTGGTGCGGAACTTGCCGCCCGCGGTCAGCTCGCCGGTGACGAGACCGGTGGTGCGCGAGACGTTGACCGACTTCACCTCGCCATTGTTCACCTTGCCGATGAACTGCGAATAGGGAATCGCGTCGCCGGTGGCCGGCGCCGTGCGATTGTCGAAGAACGTCACGAACAGGGCGAGCCCCGCCAGGATGCCCACCCAGATCAGCAGGCTCTTCATCCACGGGTTGCCCCCGTTCTCGGGACCCTGCGGCTGCTTGTCGTTGTCGCTCATGCGGAATCGGTACCTTTCAGGTGCCAAGATAGGCACGTGCAGGTTAATGGCAATGGACCAGCGTCGATCAGTGTGATCGACGCGGTGGCGCCAGCTCGAAACGCCAGATAGTGACTTTGGTTCGCCCGATCACTTCCGCAAGAGTACCGGTGCCCCCCGAATCGAGCGCGGCAAGCAGCGGCTCAAGCCCGGTTTCGCGCCAGTCGGAGCTGAGTCCATGGGCTGCGCGGACCGTGTCGACAGCGCGTTCGGCCAGGCGGCGGCGGAGTTCGCGCGGCAGGCCGACCGGATCGAGCACGACGGTACCGCCGGTGACCATCGCGCGCGCCTGCCACTCGCGCTCGGCGGCCCAGGCCAGCGCCTCCTCCGCATCGCGCAGGTTGCGCGCTGCGGTTGCGAGGCGATCGGCGGGCAGTTCACCGGCTTCGGCAAGCAGCGCACGGATACGGACGCGATCGAAACGCGGATCCTGATTCGAGGGATCGCGGACCGGCACGATGCCGGCACCGGCCACCAGCGCCTCCAGTTCCACCCGCGTCCAACCAAGCAGTGGACGGATCAGCCGAACCGGGCCGAGCGGCCGCTCCGCCGCCATCGCCGCCAGCCCCCCTACCCCGGCGCCGCGCCGCGCCCGCATCAGGAAGGTCTCGGCGACATCGTCCTGCTGGTGCGCGGTGGCGACCCAGGCGGCACGGCCGATCGCCCAGTCGGCAAGCAGTGCATAGCGCAGCGCACGGGCACCCTGCTGCAGATTGCCGGTGACGGGCACGTTGCCCGCCAGCGTCTCATGCGGAACGTCGAGCTGGTTGCACAGGCGCCGGACCAGCGCCGCTTCCTCCGCCGCCTCGGGGCGCAGGCCATGATCGACGGTGGCAGCGATCACTGCGCCCGGAAAGGCGGCATGCGCGAGAAGGAGCAGAGCGAGGCTGTCTGGTCCGCCCGACACCGCGAGCGCAAGCGGTTGCTCCGGGGTGGGCGCGACGCCTGTCAGAGCCGCGCAATCGAGACCGAAGCGCCGGACCCGCTCGGGGTCCAGCGTCAGCCGATCACTTGCACTTCTGACTTGCACGGCCCTCGGCCATACCGGTCTTCATCTCCGCGGAGAGCTTGTCGCCGTAAAGCTGGTCGAGCTCGGTATAGACCTTGCACACTTCGCTGGCGGGCTTCTTCAGCTTGATGAGAGCCTGGGCGAGATAATAGAGACTGTCGGGCGCGCGCTCGCCCTTCGGGTTCTTCTTGTAGTTTTCGTAGAACGCCACGGCCGCGAGGCTGGGCGCGCCGCTGTCGAGATAGGCGCGGCCGAGCAGGTTCTGCGAATAGCTGGCGCGGCGATGCGTCGGGTATTTGGTCGCGACCGTCTCGAGTTCGCGGCGCGCTTCCGGATAGAGCTTGGCCTGCCACAGGCGGAAGCCATAGGTATAGCCATCCTCGGCCGGATCACCGGTCGCGGGCTTCTCGATCGCGGCCACCTGCTGGGCGCGAGTGCCGGTCGGCTTGGGGCCGGTCGCTGCGCCGGTGGCCGGCGCCGGAGTGGTCGGGCGCGTGCCGATCGCGGCGGGCGGACGGATCACGGCGCCGCCGGTATCGGCGGGAACGGTGGTATCTTCGCCACCAAGCGCGGAATTCGCGGTCGAGCGATCCTCGATCGCCTTGAGCCGGTTGTCGGTCAGCCGCTTATAGGCGGCGAAAGCATCCTCGAGCTGGCGCAGGCGATACTGGCCCTGCTCGACCTGGCCGGTGAGGGTCCGCTGCTGCTCCTCGAGCGCGATCACGCGCTGGGTGAGGTCGTTCAGCGGCGAACTCGACGGGATGCCCGGCACGGTGGTGCTGGTCTCGGGCGTGATCTGGGGCTCGACCGTCTGGCCGGCACCGCCCGGGAAGACCTTGCGCTGCACGGCGCGCATCTCGCGCTCCAGCCGGTCGACGCGACCGGACAAGGCCGAATCCTGGGCCTGGGCAGTACCGGCACCGAAGACGACGGCCATTGCGGTTGCAGCGAGAAGAAAACGCATCGATCACACCCCCCGGTGCAGGTAAAACATGGTGAACAGGGTCCGCTATAACCGGGACACGGCATGGCCCGCCAGTCCCGGGAAAATTCCTTATGGCGTGCTGTTGCCAGCGCTCGTCGCAGCCGGCTCGACCGGGGCCGGGGCCGGTGCACTCACCGACGAACGCGATGAGGAACGCTCGCGACGCGCTGCAACCGGAGCGGTGCCACTCGGCGCGGCGATCGGACCCGCGCCCGGCTGGTTGCGATTGCGCAGCGCGTCGGCGCTCACCTCGACGTCGACCGTCGTGCCACCGCGACCGAGCGGATCGACATTCGAGCCGTTGAGCGTCACCTGAATTTTCTCGGGACCACCCGTGCGGATGCGCGGGTGATCGGCATTGGCCGGCACGTCATACCGCTCGCCCGGTGCCAGCTCCTTCTCGATCAGCTTCTGGCCCTTGGCATCGGTCACGCGGATCCAGACGGTGTCGAGCGCGATCAGCGAGACCTGCCCGCCATTCGGCGCCACCGGTGCGACGGCATTGGCCATGGCGCCATTGTCGACGGCATTGGCCACCGGCTCCTCGGTCGTCAGCGCTTCGGACGCAGGCGCGCCGCCGCGGAAGAGATCGGTGCCATAATAAAGCACGGCGCCGACGATCAGCACCAGCGCAAGCAGGACGCCAAAGATCGCCAGGCCACGCGGCGGCACGCGGGCCGGATCGCTGGTCTCATAGGCGGGGATCGGCGCGGCGCGTTCGGGATTGCGGTGCAGCTCGCCGCGCAGGTCGCGCGCGATCGCCACTTCATCCGCGCCTACCGCGCGGGCATAGGCCTTGGCGAAGCCCAGCGCATAGGTGATCGAGGGAAGCCCGGCGTAATTGCCCTTCTCGATCGCTTCGAGATGCCGCTGCGGAATGCGGGTACGCGATGCGATCTCGGGGAGATCCAGTCCCTGTGCTTCGCGCGCAGCACGCAGCTTGTCGCCCACCGTGGTGGGAAACAGGTTCGGGTCTTCGGCGGCTTCGCCTTCCATCCATACTCTCCGTAGCGGAAGGGTTGCGCCCGGAGCTCCCGCCACGGCTGAAGCTGTCGTTCACCAAACCGTCCCTGTCAACGCCGACAGGGGGTATTTTACCGGCAGATCAAGCCAGTTCGACCGAATGTTCGCTTGCCCAAGCCTCAAGCTGATCGCGCAGCGAGCGGCCCGGTTCCGCGAGCATCACACCCATCGCCTCGATCAGCGCCGCGCGGTCGAGCGAGCACACCATCGCCTTGATCGGTCCTACGGCGGCCGGGGTGATCGACAGGCGATCAATGCCAAGCCCGAGCAGCGCCAGCGCTTCGAGCGGGCGCCCACCCATCTCGCCGCACACGGCAACCGGCACACCCGCCGCCTGCGCCTGCGCGGTAACCCGCTTGAGGAAGCGCAGGATCGAGGGGCTAAGCCAGTCGTAGCGCAGTGCCAGCTTGGGATGCGCGCGATCGGCGGCGAACAGGAACTGGGTCAGGTCGTTGGTGCCGATCGACAGGAAATCGAGCCGCGGCAGCAGCACGTCGAGCACTTCCGCCAGCGCCGGCACTTCGAGCATCGCGCCATAGCGGATCTCGGCCGGCATCTTGCGACCGCGCGCGGCGAGCCAGGCGCGCTGTGCCTCGAACAGCTCGCGTGCCGCATCGAATTCCCAAGGTTCGGAAACCATCGGGAACATGATGCTCAGAGTACGGCCGGCCCCCGCCTCGATCAGCGCGCGCGCCTGCGCCTTCATCAGGCCATCGCGATCGAGCGCGAGGCGGAGCGCCCGCCAGCCCATCGCGGGATTCTCTTCCTCGCCGTCCTCGTCATGGTTGAGATAGGGCAGCGCCTTGTCCCCGCCGATATCGACGGTGCGGAAGGTGACCGGCCGGTCTCCTGCCGCGTCGAGCACGTCCTTGTAGAGCCGGCGCTGCATTTCGCGCTGCGGCAGGGTGGCCGAGACGAGGAACTGGAACTCGGTGCGGAACAGGCCGATGCCGTCGGCACCGGTGAGGTCCAGTGCGGCCATGTCATCACGCAGGCCTGCATTGACCATCACCATGATGCGGTGGCCATCCGCCGTGACCGGGGCGACGCCGCGCATCTGGGCGAAGGCGGCGCGGCGCTTCTGGCTGAGCTCGAACTTTGCCTCGAACGCCTCCTGCATCGCCGGGGTCGGCCGGACGAGCAGGCTTTCCTCGGACGTGTCGAGCAGCAGCATGTCGCCCTCGGCAATCATCTGGCGGATGTTGCGGACCCGTCCGAGCACCGGCAGCCCCATCGCCCGCGCGACGATGGTCACGTGCGCGGTCAGCGAGCCTTCCTCGAGCACCACGCCCTTCAGCCGGCGGCGATCATATTCGAGCAATTCGGCCGGCCCGAGATTCTTCGCGATCAGGATGGAATCCTGGCGCAGCCCCATTTGCGCGGCCGTACCGAGCTGGCCCGACACGATGCGCAGGAGCCGGTTGGAGAGGTCCTCCAGATCGTGCATCCGATCGCGCAGCAGCGGATCGTCGATCTCGCGCATGCGCTGGCGAGTGCGCTGCTGAACGCGCTCGATCGCGGCCTCCGCCGTCAGGCCGGAATCGATCGCCTCGTTGATCCGGCGCGACCAGCCCTCGTCATAGGCGAACATCTTGTAGGTCGCGAGGATCTCGTCCTGCTCGCCGCCGCCGCCGAACTCGGCCTGGCTGGCCATCCGGTCGATCTGCTCGCGCATCTTGTCGAATGCGGCATAGACGCGGTGGCGCTCCGCCTCGGTATCCTCGGCAACAGTATGCTCGATGAGGATTCGCGGCTGGTGAAACACCGCGACGCCTGCCGCCATGCCATCGACCAGCTTGAAACCATGGCCAAGCTCGGGCGCGGTGGACTGGAGCCGGGTCGAACCCCCGCCGCTGGCCGGGTCGATCAGATCGGCATTGGCGATCAACTCGCTCAGCACCATCGCCACGGTCTGCAGCGCCTCGATCTCCTCGCTGGCGTAGCGCCGCGATTCGGCATGCTGGACCGCGAGCACCCCCACCGCCCGCTCGCGCCGGATGATCGGCACGCCGGCAAAGCTGTGGAACGCCTCTTCGCCCGTTTCCGGGCGGTAAGCGAAAGCGGGATGCATCTCGGCTTCGTCGAGGTTCAGCGTCTCGACATTCTGGGCGATCGTGCCGACCAGACCCTCGCCGAGCGCGAGCTTGGTGACGTGCACGGCCTCCTGCGCCAGACCGCGGGTCGCGAACAGCTCGAGCACGCCCTCGCGCAGCAGATAGATCGAACAGACCTCGCTGCTGAGCGCTTCGCCGATGATATTGACCACCGCATTCAGCTTCGATTGCGCCGGGTTGCGCGACGCCATCACGTCGTGGAGGCGCGTCAGGATTTCGCGGGCCGAGGCGGCGGCGGAAACGGGCATGATACCGCGCTAACAGATTGTGTTCGCCCGCGCCATGCGCCGGCAGCACAAACCGTTACGCTATCGCCTTTTTCGGCATCGCAGGCGCGATCGGCAGCATCCGGACAAAGGTCTTGCAACCAATAATACTGTGTATTACATAGTATGTGTCATACACGATACGAGGCACAGGACGATGCCGGTCGAGGAAGACCTGTTCGAAAAACTGCGCGTCGAGCTGCGGCGCGGATCGCTGGTGCTGGCGGTGCTCGGGGCGCTGCGCGAGGAGCGCTATGGCTACACGCTACGCACCAGCCTGGAGGAAGCTGGGCTGCCGATCGACGAAGGGGCGCTCTACCCCTTGCTCCGTCGACTGGAATCGCAGGGACTGCTGACCAGCGAATGGCGCGAGGAAGCCAAGCGCAACAAGCGCTTCTACCGGCTGAACGCCGATGGCCTGCACGTGCTCGGCCAGCTGCTCGCCGAATGGAATGCGATCTCGGAATCGATCCTCCGCCTTACCGAGGGAGACAAGTGATGGACCTCATCGAACGCTATCTCGGCGCGGTGCGCTGGAACCTGCCGGCCGCCAAGGCCGACGACATCGTCGCCGAGCTGGCCGACCTGATTGCCGCACGCGTCGAGGACCGCGAGGAGATGCTCGGCCGCCCGCTCGACAAGGCGGAAGTGAGCCAGCTGCTTCGCGAGTTCGGCCATCCGCTCGCGGTCGCCGGGCAATATGGCGAACAGCGTGCGCTGATCGGGGCGGAGGTATTCCCCTTCTACTGGTTCGTGCTCAAGGTCGTGCTCGCCATAGTCGCGGTGATCGAGCTGGTGCAGATCGGCGGCGGGCTGGTGGTGACCGGCAACCTGGCCCGCTCGGTGGCGCATGGATCGGGCGAGCTGGTCCATTCTCTGCTCTACAATGCCGCGCTGGTGACGCTGGCCTTCGCCGTGATCGAGCGGCTCGGCTGGCTCGACGCCTATCTTGCCAAATGGAAGCCCGAGGAACTGCCCGACCTTGGCAAGCTCCGCCTCGACCTGCCGCCGAAGAAGCGCTGGGAGCCGCTGTTCGAGATCGGCTTCGGCATCGCCTTCCTGATCTGGTGGGCCGGCGGCTTTACCGTGCCCTTCGTTCCACACGACGCCGATGTCCGGATCACCGGGGCAGCCGTGTGGCAGGGGCTCCACTGGCCGGTGGTGGTGCTGGTCTGGGCGCGGATCGCGCTAAGCCTGATCGGCTTCCTGCGCCCGGGCTGGAAGATCATCCGCGCCGCGCTGATCCTCGGCTGCACCGCCGGCACGCTGTGGATCGCCAAGATCCTCCACGAAGCGGCGCAGATCGTGACGGTCATGGGCACCGATGCGGCGAAGGCGGCCCGCATTCAGGAAAGCCTCGACAAGAGCCTCGAGATCGCCGTGATCGTGCTCGCCGCGATCACCGCCTTCCAGTGCGCCAAGGAACTCTACCAGCTGTACCGGGAGCGCCGCTGAGGCGCTCCCCAGCCGGGGTCAGGCCGCGCGCTTCTCGAGCGCGTGGGCGGCCTCGGCCATCAGCGTGGCGATGATGTCGGCCACCGGTTCCTCCTTGGTGACCATGCCGACCGACTGGCCGGCCATCACGCTGCCATGCTCGACATCGCCGTCGATCACCGCGCGGCGGAGCGCGCCGGCCCAATAGTGCTCGATCTGGAGCTGGGCTTCCATCATCTCGATCTTGCCCTCGTCGAGCGACTGGGCGACTTCGCGCTGCTTGGCGGTGAACAGCTCGCCGCCGGCATTCTTGAGTGCGCGGACGGGGATCACGGGCAGGCGCGGATCGATCTGCACGCTGGCGATCGCCTCACGGGCCGAAGCGCGGATGAACGCCTTCTTGAAGTTCGGATGCGCGATGCTCTCGGTAGAGGCGGCGAAGCGGGTACCGAGCTGGACGCCGGCAGCGCCCATGTCGAGATAGCCGGCGATCGCCTCGCCCCGGCCGATGCCACCGGCGACGAAGACGGGAACCTGCTCCGAAACTTCGGGGAGGATCTCCTGCGCCAGCACACTGGTCGACACCGGGCCGATATGGCCGCCGGCTTCCATGCCCTCGACCACCAGCGCATCGACGCCGCTGCGGATCAGCTTCTTGGCAAGGCTGAGCGCGGGGGCGAAGCAGATCAGCTTCGCACCGTTCGCCTTGATCGCGTCGAGCGAGCCCGCGGGCGGGAGGCCGCCGGCAAGAACGACATGGCCGACATCATGCTTCTTGCAGATCTCGATCAGCTCGAAGAGCTGCGGGTGCATGGTGATCAGGTTGACGCCGAAGGGCTTCGACGTGAGCGCCCTGGTCCCTGCGATCTCCGCGTCGAGCAGCTCGGGCGTCATCGCGCCGCAGGCGATCACGCCGAAGCCGCCGGCATTGGAGATGGCGGCAACGAGGTTGCGCTCGGACACCCACGACATGGCACCCGCCATGATCGCAGTTTCGGTGCCCAGGAATTCGCAGCCACGAGCCATGCGGCGGGCGAGGCGCTCGGCGCCGACGGAAGATGCATTGGTCATCCCCATCGCCTAGCCGCCCGGACCATCGCCCGGCAAGGCCCGCGCGCCGTCGCCGCCCCGATGGCATGATTTCGTCCTACAGCGTGCGGCCGGCAGTGGATCGGAAAGTCACAAAAGTCCCAACATATAGGCGCCGCCCGCACCCCTGGCTTTTGCAAGCTTGTTGCGCAGAGGGCCGGACGGACCGATCCTATCTTTCCTACGGATCACAGAGCGACCGGGGGCACGTCCCCGATGCTTCGATGCAACCATGCGAAATCCTACATTGCAAGCATGGCCGCATCCGGAAGCTAGGGCTCCGAACGACCCGGCTCCGGGGGCGCGATGCCCGCCGGCGGTCGATTGGTCTGGCGATAGTCGATCCGGATCACCACCCACGCGCCGACCATAATCTTGTCGTTCACCCGCGGCGGGCGAACGAGAAACTGGAAAGCGGCCTGGCGAACCGATCCGGCGAAGCCGGTGCCGCGCGTCTCGTCGAGTTCGTAGCAATCCTCGACCTTGTACCGCGCCACGGTCCGGCACGCGACCAGGCCGAAGCCCGGAAAGCGCGCCCGGTTCTGGTTGATATAGGGATTGAGCTCGGCGTTGCGCGGCTCGCGATACCATTCGGCGACATAGAGCGTCTCGCCGTGCCGGCCCTTGCGGCCCGCAACCGGCGTATCGTTCGAACCGCCGCCACCGCCACCCGCATCGGCGGTGGCGCCGTCGGTAGCATCAGCCGGCGCGCGCGACGGCACCTTGGCGATGTCGCCCTGCTGGTAGTCGTTGCGGCTGAGCTTGACGAAGGTCGGCGGGCCAACCGGCACCGGGGACTCGACCGGTTGTGGCACCGGGGGTGGCGGCTGGGTCTGTGGTTGCGCCTGCGCCTTCTGCGTCGGCGCGGACTTTTTGCGCTGCTTCTCGGCCGGCTTCTTGTCCGGACTCTCCTCGCCCTTCGATGCGTCGATCCCGAACACATTGAGGCTGTTGCCCTGTTTGCGGCCCGGCAAAGGCGGCACAAAGAACAGCAGCAGCGCGAGGAGCAGCAGCTCGATGGCGAGCGCGATCAGCAACGCCGCGCCGCGCCTGCGGAGCAGTCCCGTATCGGCAAAGAGGCGGGACCGCAGCCACATCATCACGGATTTGCCCCAACCATGTCGCCGCGGCGGCACCGCGACCGAAACATGGCAGCATCGCGCCGCATGTTACGGATAGTTGCAGCGAACGATCAGAAAGCGATCAGGCCGCCTCGTCCGTTGCGTCAAGGCCATAGGCGGTGTGGAGGATACGCACCGCCAGCTCGGTCTCGTCCTCGTTGATCAGCACGCTGACCTTGATCTCCGAAGTGGTGATCGCCTGGATGTTGATCCCGCGCTCGCCGAGCGTCTTGAACATCGTCGCCGCCACGCCCGCATGGCTGCGCATGCCGACGCCCACCACCGAGATCTTGGCGACGCGCGTGTCCTGCAGCAGATCGCTGAAGCCGATCGTGCCCTTGGCCTGGTTCAGCGTCTCGATCGAGCGGGCGAGATCAGCCGCCGGCACGGTGAAGGTCACATCAGTCGCGCTCGCCGAACCCGCGCTCTGATGCGCGATGTTCTGGATGATCATGTCGACGTTGATATTGGCCTCGGCCAGCGGATTGAAGATCGAGGCCACCGCGCCGGGCTTGTCCGGCACTGCGGTCAGGGTGATCTTCGCTTCGTTCTTGTCGTGCGCGATGCCCGTGATGAGCTGGCTTTCCACGTCCTGAATCTCCTCTTCGCCCACGATCATCGTTCCGGGCAGCGTGTCCGCCATCGGGGCATCGTCGCCGGTGAACGACGACAGCACCTGAACGCGGACCTGTTCCTTCATCGCCAGACCCACCGAACGCGTCTGGAGCACCTTGGCCCCGACGCTGGCGAGCTCAAGCATTTCCTCGTACGTCACCTTCTTGAGCTTGCGGGCCCGGGGGACGATGCGCGGATCGGTGGTATAGACGCCGTCGACGTCGGTGTAGATGTCGCAGCGATCGGCCTTGACCGCCGCCGCCACCGCCACTGCCGAGGTATCCGAGCCGCCACGGCCGAGCGTGGTGACGCGATTGCTGCCGTCGCTGGTCACGCCCTGGAAGCCGGGGATCACCGCAACTTCGCCGCGCGACCAACCTTCTTCGAGGCCGGCCGAATCGATCGACTGGATGCGTGCCTTCGCATGCGCGGCGTCGGTATGGATCGCGACCTGCGAGCCGAGCCAGGATCGCGCCGGCACGCCGAGCGCCTGGAGCGCGACCGCGAGCAGGCCGGAGGTGATCTGCTCGCCGCTCGAGACGACCACGTCATATTCGCGCGGATCGTAGAGCGAGCTCGCCTCGCGACAGAAATTGACCAGCCGGTCGGTCTCGCCGGCCATCGCCGAGACGACGACCGCGACCTGATTGCCGGCTTCCCATTCGCGTTTGACCCGCGCCGCAACGCTCCGGATGCGCTCGATGCCTGCCATCGAGGTGCCGCCGAACTTCATCACGATACGCGCCATGGTAATCAGCCTGTCTGCTTTGCGGGCCTGGGTCCCCGCCTGCGCGGGGATGACGATAATGGGGCGTCCTGATAGGAGCGGCGCATGGCAAGCGCAACCAAAGCAACAATTGACCCGCGTGAAGCTGAGCATTTCGGCAAGCTCGCCGCGGATTGGTGGAATCCCAGGGGCTCGTCCGCGATGCTCCACCGGCTCAATCCCGCCCGGCTGGGCTATATCCGCCAGGCGATCGACACCCATTGGGGCGGCGATGTCGCCGGTTTCAGGCCACTGGCCGGCAAGACCGCGATCGACGTCGGCTGCGGCGCCGGGCTGCTGGTCGAACCGCTCGCCCGGCTCGGCGCGCGGATGACCGGCATCGACGCGGCGCCCGAGAATATCGGCGCGGCTCGCGCCCATGCCGCCGCGACCGGCATCGACATCGAATATATCGCGGGCGGGATCGAAAACCTGCCGGGCCGTCGCTTCGACCTGGTCACCTCGATGGAAGTGATCGAGCACGTCACCGATCCGGCGGCGTTTGTCGGCGCCCTCGCTGGTGCGCTGGCCGAGGGCGGATTGATGATCCTCTCCACCCCCAACCGCACGCTTGCCTCGCACCTTGCGATGATCACCCTGGCCGAGGGCACCGGCGCCATTCCGCCGGGCACGCACGACTGGAACAAGTTCCTGCGCCCCGAAGAGCTGGAGGAACTGCTGGTCGCCGCGGGGCTGAAAGTGATCGACCGCACCGGCCTCGGCTTCTCGCCGGCGCGTGGCTTCGTGACCGGCACCGGCGAGGCGCTGAATTACTTGGTCACTGTCGTGCGGGCTTGACCGTCATCCCCGCGAAAGCGGGGACCCATCTCCAGTACCGTCCTCACGCGCCACAGCCATAGTGGCACGTGGCATCTGCACGAGATGAGCCCCCGCTTTTGCGCGGGTGACAATGGAATTTATCCTACGGCTTCTGCCCATAGTTGAGCACCGCCATCGCGCCGATATCGAGCACCTGCTTTGCCGTGTTGATGTGGAGCGCGGCGGCGAGCTCGCCCTTGGCATAGTCCCGGTCGGCATGACCGGCCGCGGTGTAGAGCTTCCACTCGGGGCCGACCGTCACCGGATTGCCGAAGATTTTGGTGTAGGGTGCCGAAGCGAGCTGGATCTGGGCGTTGGCGATTTCCGCGGTGGTCGCCCCCTCGGCGGGCTTCTCGACCCGGGCGTAGAAGGCGATGACGATCTTGTCGCCCTTCTTCACGCCCATCTGGAGCGGCGAGTTGACGCCGATGCTCCAGGCGTTGCCGCCGCCCGGCGTCTCCACCCGGATCGCCTTGCCGAACTGGACCTTTGCGTCCTTGATCGAAGCCGGCTTGGCACCGCCCGGCAGGCCATAGACCTGGAGACTGTCCGGATTGGCGTTGTTGAGCACTTCGGGCTCCGCCGCCGTCTGCGCGGCGAGCGGTGCGAATGCGAGCCCGGCCGGAAGTGCGAGTGCCATGGCGGCGAGCGCCAGTCGCTTGGTCATCAGTTCATCCCCCCACATTATTTGCGGCGAGGCTATGCCTGTGTCCGGAGTGTTTCAACGGAATTGTTAGCGCTACCTGTCAGAACAGGCGACCACCGTTCGGCACCGGGCTGGTCGGGTGGAACAGCACCACCTTGCCGTCCTGGTCGGGGAAGCCCAAGGTGAGCACTTCGGACATCATTTTGCCGATCTGGCGCGGCGGGAAATTGACCACGGCCGCGACCTGCATGCCAGGCAAATCCGCCAGCGCATAATGTTCGGTGATCTGCGCCGAGGAGCGCTTGCGGCCGATCGTCGGACCGAAATCGATCAGCAGCTTGTAGGCCGGCTTGCGTGCCTCGGGGAACACCTCCGCCTCGACGATCGTGCCGACCCGGATATCCACCGCGAGAAACTGGTCGAAGCCGATCGTATCGGCAGCAGCGGCGGAGGGATCGTGAGTCATATGCATGGGCGCTGCCATGCCATTCCGCCGCCGCCGCGGCCAGCCTCAGCGGCTGGCGCCATCATATAGCTGGACTTGCAGGGCATCGAGATCGACGCCGTCCGCGCAGCGCAGATTGATCTCGACCATCGGCCCGTTCGGCCCCTTCCCCTCGGCAAAGGGCGCGACACCGCAGGTCGGGCAGAAATGATGCTGGATGATGTGATGGTTGAATTCATAGGTTGCCACCGCGTCCCGCGGGGTGTGGAGGGTGAACTTCTCCGGCGTGGTGAAATGGTGGAGTGGCGCCTTGCGGCGGCAGATCGAGCAGTTGCACTGCATCGCCTGGCGCGGCGGATTCTCGTCGACCGTGTAAGCGATCGCGCCGCAATGGCAGCTTCCGGTGAACGGCATCGTCTCCTCCTCTTCTTTTGCGGAGCAACGCATCGGCCGCCCCATTGTTCTTGTTCTCATTATGTTCTACTTGAGCCCATATGCAATCGGGCTTCGGCTTTTACGGGCATGACGACATAATCCGCTGGCAGCAAGCGCTGGCGCCGATGCGGGCGCTTGCCGGTCCGCTGCAGCGACGCTCGCCGATCGGCGCGCTGGTCAAGTCGATGATCAGCGGACGGACGAAGGACGCGGTGTCGCTCGCCGCCTATGACCGGCTGGTCGAGCGCTTCGGCACGCCGGGCCAGGTGCTCGCTGCGGGACCGGCCGAGATATTGCGCTGCATCGGCGCGGTCACCCATGCCGAGGACAAGGCACGCTATCTGACCGGCGCGCTCGGCCGGATCGCTGCCGAGCGCAAGGGCTTCGACCTTCGTTTCCTGGGTGTGCTGCCGCTCGAGGATGCACTGGGCTGGCTCGAGCGATTGCCGGGCGTCGGCCGCAAGGTCGCCGCGGCGACGCTCAACGGCAGCACGCTCGACCGGCCGGTGCTGATCGTTGACGGCCATGTGCTGCGCGTGCTCCAGCGCACCGGCTTCGTCCGGCGGAGCGCCGAGGGGCGCGATGCTAGCATCGCCGTGACCGCAGCGATGCCGGAGTGGCATGGCAGCGATTTCCTCGACTTCCATATCGGCACAAAGAAGCTCGGCCAGACGCTCTGCCGGTTCGACGCCACAGATTGCGCCCGCTGCCCGCTTCGGACCGATTGCCGGTCGCGGAGCGATTGACAGCGCCCCCCGGCTTGCGGACAGGAAGCCATGGCCGAGGTGAAACTCCATTCGAGCTGGCTCGAACCGCTGCAGGGCGAGTTCGCCGATCCGTACATGGCGCAGCTGCGCCAGTTCCTCGTCGCGGAGAAGGGCGCGGGGAAGCGCATCTTCCCGGCGGGCAGCGAGTGGTTCCGCGCGCTCGACCTGACGCCGCTCGACAAGGTGCGCGTCGTCATCCTCGGCCAGGATCCCTATCATGGCGAGGGCCAGGCGCACGGCCTGTGCTTCTCGGTGAAGCCCGGCGTCCGCACCCCGCCGAGCCTGGTCAACATCTACAAGGAGATGGAGACGGACCTGGGCATCCCCCGCGCCCAGCACGGCTTTCTTGAGCATTGGGCCGAGCAGGGCGTGCTGCTGCTCAATTCGGTGCTCACCGTGCAGATGGGCATGGCGGCGTCGCATCAGGGCCGGGGCTGGGAGCGGTTCACCGATGCGGTGATCCGACTGGTCAACGCCCGCGAAGAGCCGGTCGTCTTCCTGCTCTGGGGCAGCCACGCCCAGAAGAAGGCGGCGTTCGTCGATTCGATCGACAAGGGCGGCCGCCATCTGGTGCTCAAGGCCCCCCACCCCTCCCCGCTCTCCGCGCATTCGGGCTTTTTCGGCTCGCGCCATTTCTCCAGGGCCAATGCCTTTCTCGAGAGCCAGGGCAAGACGCCGATCGATTGGGCACTGCCACCGCTGCAGCGGTGAACAACAACTCCGAAGTGGCGCAAATACAACAGGATGACTTCGACCTTCGCTTGACTTAGGCTGGCGCCAGAAACTCTCCGGGGACCCGTTATGCGCCGCACCCTTACTGTCCTGATCGCCCTTTCCCTTTCGGCCTGCAGTGGCGGCGGCGGCAGTGGTTCGGTTTCCGGAGGCGCGACCGGCTCGACGCCAACCCCGACGCCGACCACAACCCCGACGCCCACCACCGCCGGCTGCACCCTGCGCGACCGCCAGACCTGGGCCGCGGCGCAGCTCAACGAATGGTATCTCTTCCCCGAGACGCTGCCCGCCAGCCTCGACCCCGCACCCTATTCGACCTTGGGCGACTATGTGGACGCGCTGACCTCGACAGCCCGCGCGCAGGGCCGCGACCGCTATTTCACCTATGTGACCTCGATCGCCGAGGAGAACGCCTATTATAATTCCGGTGCGACCGCCGGCTTCGGCTTCCGCCTGTATCTGAGCGGCAACCGCCTGTTCTCCGCCGAAACCTTCGAAGGCACCACCGCGCTGACCGCCGGCGTCGACCGCGGCACCGAGATCCTCGCGATCGGCACCTCCTCGTCCAACCTGCGCAATGTCAGCGACATCCTGGCGAGCAGCGGCACCGCCGGGCTGACCGACGCGCTCGGCCCCAACACCGCCGGCACCAGCCGCGTGATGCGCGTGACCGACGCGGCGGCGGGCACCCGGGTGGTGACCATCTCCAAGACCGACTATACGCTCGACCCGGTCTCGTCGCGCTACGGCGCCAAGATCATCGACGATGGAGGCCACCGCGTCGGCTACATAAACCTGCGCACCTTCATCAATACCGCCGACTCGCCGCTGCGCGCCGCCTTCGCCCAGTTCAAGGCGGCCGGCGTGACCGAAGTGATCATCGACGTGCGCTACAATGGCGGCGGCCTCGTCTCGATCGCCGAACTGATGGGCAATCTGCTGGGCGGCAACCGGATCGGCGGCTCCGACGTGTTCGACTATATGACCTTCCGCGCCAGCAAGGCATCGAACAACGTCACCGCCTATTTCGCGCCGCAGACCCAGTCGATCGCGCCGACCCGGCTCGCCTTCATCGGCACCTCGAGCACGGCGTCCGCCAGCGAGCTCGTCGCCGCGGCGATGGTGCCCTATCTGGGCAACAATCTCGCGCTGGTCGGCTCCAACACCTATGGCAAGCCGGTCGGCCAGATCGCGATCGACAAGGCCAGCTGCGACGATCGCTTCCGCATCATCGCCTTCGCGCTGGAGAATCGCGACCATCAGGGCGCCTATTTCACTGGCCTCAACAGCGTCGTGAAGGCAAGCTGCCGCGCCTCGGACGACATCGCCTATCCGATGGGCGATCCGCGCGAGGCCTCCACCCGCGCCGCGCTCGACTTCATCCAGGGCAAGAGCTGCACCGCGATCAGCGCTGTGAACGGTGCCAGCGCCGCCGCCCGCAACGCCGGCGAAACCGGCAGCCCGAGCGCACAGGAGCTGCTGAGCCCGAAGGCGCCGAGCGTGCCGCAACGCGACGTACCGGGCATGTTCTGACCCGTTTTTGCGGCGTCCGGCATAGGCGCGGGCGCCGCAGCTTGCTATCTTCCCCTCCGGACGATGGAGGAAATGATGAAGTCGCTGTTCGGCCGTCTGTTCGGCAAGCGCGCTCCGGAGCAGACGGAGCTGGCACCGGTAGCGGTCCCGATCGCCGAGAAGGCCGAATGGGTGCGCGACCAAATCCGCCGCGACGTGGCGAGCGGCTTTTATGACGAGGACGCGATCCTCACCAACGCCGCGGATGCCTTTGCCGACGACCTGACTCCCGACGAACTCCGTCCGCTCGCCCAGAAGGCGCTGCGCGAGGCGCTGGCCGAGCAGCGCGATGCCGAGCGCCACTGGCCCGAAGAGACCGATTGCGACCGGCTCGATGCCGCCTTTGCCGCGCTCGAGGAAAATGGCGTGATCGCCCGCCAGAATTTCAGCTGCTGCGGCAATTGCGGCGCGACCGAGATCTGGGACGAAGTGCGCGCGATGGAAGAGACCGGCGCCTCGGCGCATGGCTATGCCTTTTACCATATGCAGGACACCGAGGGCGCAGTGGACGGCGGCGGCCTCTACCTCAATTACGGCGCCTGCGACGAAGGCGAGGATGCGGCGTTGGCCGTGGCGCGCGAGATCGTCGCCGAGCTGGAGGCGCATGGGCTGGAGACCCGGTGGGACGGCAGCTGGGACAAGCG
>PJUL01000601.1_pt1 | contig 23264 bp, 17 predicted proteins | sample 1512221 | NCBI WGS metagenome assembly PJUL01 (sample SAMN08177667, study PRJNA422409) | Feces metagenome, whole genome shotgun sequencing project.
AGCGGCTTGGCGGGGTTCTCCGCCGAAACGAACTGCTTGATCAGTGCGCGCACGGCCGTGCTGGACGCATTGCCACCGGTCTCGGTGCCCAGGCCCGAGCCAAAGAAATACTTCAGCTCGTAGGTGCCGATGGGCGTGGCCATGTATTTGGCGGTGGTCACGCGACTGATGGTGGATTCGTGCAGGCCCAGTTCGTCGGCAATGTCGCGCAGCACCAGCGGGCGCATGGCGAGTTCGCCGTGGGTGAAGAAGTTCTTTTGCCGCTCGACGATCGCGCGCGAGACGCGCAGGATGGTGTCGAAGCGCTGCTGGATGTTCTTGATGAACCAGCGCGCCTCCTGCAGACGCTGCTGCATGCCCTGGTGGCCTTCGCCGCCCTTGTGGCCGCGCAGCGCACCGGCGTAGATGTCGTGCACGCGCAGGCGCGGCATCACGTCGGGGTTGAGCTGCACGATGAAGTTGTGCTGGCCACCATCGCGCCCCCGCTTCGAGCCTTCGCGACCGGCTTTGCGCACGATGACGTCGGGCACGATGATGTTGCGCTCCACATCGGCGAAGCGGCGGCCGGGGCGGGGCTCTAGGCGCGCGATGAGCGCCATGGCGGCGCGGGTGCGCTCTTCGCCGTCGCCACACAGCTGCGTCAGGCGGCGGATGTCGCGGCGGGCCAGCATCTCCAGCGGCTGCTGGCAGATGGAGAGCGCGGTTCGCACGGTGTCGGGGTCGGCATCGCTGTCTTCGTCGGCTGCCAGGGCAGCCAGTTGCAGCGTCAGGCATTCAGCCAGATTGCGTGCACCGACACCCGTGGGCTCCAGGCTTTGCAGCAGCCGCTGCGCCACGGTGAATCGGTGCACCAGTTCTTCGATCTGCTCCAGATCGTCGGGCCCGGCCAGACTGATGGCGAGTTCTTCCAGGGACTCTTCGAGGTAGCCGTCGTCGTTCAGCGATTCGATGAGGAACCGCAGCGCGGCCGTGTCTACTTCGGACAGGCGCAGCGACAGCGCCTGGCGGTGCAAAAAGGCGGTGAGCGACTCACGCGAGCGGGCCAGCTCGGTGGCGTCGGCTTCGTCGCCTTCCGCGTCGTTGCGGGTGCGTGCCGGGGCGTCGCCGCCCCACTCGGCGTCGTTGGGCGCCATCTCTACCGTGCCGTCGCCGCTCCAGTCGGGCTCGTCGGCGCCAGCGCTTGGCGATTCAGCGTCATTTTGGCCTTCAGCGCTTGTGCTGCCTGCGCTGGTAGCTCCTGAAAAAATAGCATCGTCCGCACCATAGTCATCGGGCTGCGCGGGCGTATCTGCGGCTTCCAGGCCAAACTCCTCGCGCGGAGCTTCGTCGGCATTGCGTTCGAGGAACGGGTTTTCGTCGAGCATCTGCTCGACTTCCTGCGAGAGCTCAAGCGTGGACAACTGCAGCAGCCGGATGGACTGCTGGAGCTGGGGGGTCAGTGCAAGGTGCTGCGAGACGCGCAGCGACAGTCCAGGCTTCATCACATGCGGAAGTGTTCGCCCAGGTACACACGTCGCACTTCAGCGTTGTCCACGATCTCGGAGGGCGTGCCCTGCGCCAGCACCTGGCCGTCGCTGATGATGAAGGCGTGGTCGCAGATGCCCAGCGTCTCGCGCACGTTGTGGTCGGTGATGAGCACGCCGATGCCACGCGCCTTCAGGAAGCCGATGATGCGCTGGATCTCGATCACGGCGATGGGGTCGATGCCGGCAAAGGGCTCGTCCAGCAGGATGAAGCGCGGCTGCGTGGCCAGCGCGCGGGCAATCTCCACGCGGCGGCGCTCGCCACCCGACAGCGCCATGGCAGGCGAAGCGCGCAGGTGGTCCACGCGCAGTTCCTGCAGCAGGGCCGTCAGGCGCTCTTCGATGGCGGCCTTGGACAGCGGTTTGCCGTCGTCGCCATGCTGCAGCTCCAGCACGGCGCGCACGTTCTCTTCCACCGACAGCTTGCGGAAAATGGAGGCTTCCTGCGGCAAATAAGACAGCCCCAGGCGCGAGCGGCGGTGAATGGGCATGTGGGCCACAGACTGTCCGTCGATGCGGATATCACCCGCATCGCTGCGCACCAGACCCACGATCATGTAGAACGAGGTGGTCTTGCCTGCGCCGTTGGGGCCAAGCAGTCCCACGACTTCGCCCTTTTGCACAACCAGGGACACGTCTTTGACGACCTTGCGGCTGCCGTAGGACTTGGCCAGATGGTGCACCTCCAGGCGGCTTCCCTGCGGCAACTCGGCCCCCGGCAGGTCTTCACCCATCTGGCTGCCAGGTCCGGAACTCACAGGCTGCGCGCTCACTTGGCGCCGCCGCCGAGGCTGTTGCTGGGGCGCAGCACGGGGGCCGACGCGGCCGGTGCGGCCTGCGGGGCTGCCGCGCCTGCGGGCGGGTCTTTGGGAGACAACACGGCGCGCACGCGGCCGCCAGGGGCGGGCGCGGCACCCGCTGCGCTGGTGGACGGCGCGCGTTGGCCATCCACAGTGAAGACGTCGGTGGTGTTGTTGTAGACGATGACGGCACCCGTGATTTCGTCGCTGAGCACCGAACCCCGGTAGCGGCGCAGTTCGGCACGGGTGATGAAGCGCACGTTGTCGGCCTTGCCGTCGTATTCGATGACTTCGCCCTCGCCTTCAATGAACTCGTCAGGCGCCCCTGCCAGGGTGTCGCGCTTTTGGCGGAAGAAGGCGCGCTTGCCAGGCTCCGCAGTCACCACCCCGTATTGGTACCCATCGGCGTCCTGCCGCACATCCAGCCGCGCACCGCGCAGGATGATGGTGCCCTTGGTCATGACCACACGGCCCGAGAACACACTGGTCTGCTTGAGTTCATCGTGGCGCAACGCGTCGGCCTCGATGTTCATGGGTTTGGCGCGGTCGGCCTTTTCAGCGTGGGCCACCCCGAAGGAGCAGGCCGCGGCAACGAGCAGGAGGGGCGGGAGTAGGCGATGGTTCATAGGGCACGAATCTTGCAGTCCATTGTAGCCACGCATCGGAAGCCCCAAGTAAAAAGCCCGCACAAGCGGGCTTTTTACGGGCGCCCCGCAGGGCGGTTGGCAAAAATCAGCCTTTGCGGGCGGTGGCAGTGAGGTGGTCCACCACCAGCAGCACCGTTTGCATGCTGCCAGCCATCGTGCCATCGGTGTAATACTTTCCAGCCACGCCCATCGAAGGCACACCTTCCACACCGTAGGCGTCCTGCAGTTGCGCAGCCCGGCGCACTTGGTTGGACACTGAGAACGAGCCGTAGATCTCCTTGAACTTGGCTGCGTCCACGCCTTGCTTGGTCACCCAGGCCAGGATTTCATCGTCCTTGGCCAGTTTGAGCTTTTCGACATGGATCGCGCGGAACACCTTGGCGTGCAGTTCATCAAGCTTGCCCATGCCTTCGAGCGTGAAGTACAGCTTTTGCTGTGGCACAAAACTGGCGTTGAAGGCCACGGGGATGCGGCGGATGCTCAGGTCTTTGGGCGCGGCCTTGATCCAGGCTTCCAGAGAGGGCTCGAAAGCGTTGCAGTGGGGGCAGCTGTACCAGAAGAACTCGATCACATCGACCTTGCCAGCGGGAGCGTCTGGCGCCACAGGCTTGTCCAGCCGCCGGTAGTCCTTGCCCTCCTTGAACTGGCGGGCCTGCGCCATTGCGGGGTTGGCCACTGGCAGCGTCAGGGCAGTTGCGGCCACCGCAGAAGCGGCGGACAAAGAAAACTCACGGCGTTTCATGACAAAGACTCTCCTCTTACTGGTCTGGGGGATGTGAGCCATGCCCCTTTAAAAAGTTCAGAACGCCGCCAGTCGGGCACCCGCTGCGGCCAAGGCACTAGCGCTGCACACGCACCAGCGCCGAATCCATTCCGGCGCCGTCGAGCTTTTCCTTGATGCGCTCTGCGTCGTCGCGTTTGGAAAACGGGCCCACGCGCACGCGGAATACGGCGCGGCCATTTTGTTCGCGCTCACTCACCCGGGCTTCCCAGCCCAGCATGGCGAGCTTGGCGCGTTGCGCATCCGCATCTTGCTGGGTGCGGAAGGCACCGGCCTGCACAAAGTAATCGAATGGGTCCACATTGCCGCTGGCTGCGGCGCGGGCCACGGCCAAGTCGCCCAGGGGGTCGGCACCCGGCCGGGTTTCGGCCTTGGCGTCGGGCTTGCTGGCCGCTGGCTTGGGTGCGGATGCCGCAGCACGCACTTCTGGCGCTGCGGGCGCAGGGGTGGCGGCAGGCGCCGGGGCCGAGGCCACATCGGCCGTGGCCGGTGTCACCGGACGGGCCGGGTTGCGGCCATACAGCGGCGAGTTGGGATCCCAGTTCTTGTTCTTTTGCGATTCGGCGGCATCCATGTCGGCGCCACGACCACCACCCTTGTTGAGGAAAGGCACCGGCACCTTGGTCACGTACACGGCCACGGCCAAGGCAGCGCCCAGACCCACGATGACCCCGACGATGAAGCCGATGATGGTTCCGCCCGTCTGTTTCTTTTTCATAGTGCGAGTAACTGCTTACATTCTGGCTGGAGCCGACACGCCCAGCACGGCCAGGCCATTGTGCAATACCTGCGCCGTGGCGGCGACGAGGGCCAGGCGGGCCTTCTTCACGGCCTCGTCGTCCACCAGGATGCGCTCAGCGTCGTAGTAGCTGTGGTAGCTGGCGGCCAGGTCGCGCAGGTAGAAGGTCACGTCGTGCGGCGCCTCGCCCTCGGCGGCGGCCGTGAGCATCTCAGGGTACTTGGCCAATTGCAGCATTAGGGCCTGGGCCTGGGGGCCTTCCAGAGCGGACAGGTCCACACCCTCTAGCGACGCCACGTCGCCACCACCGGCCTCCTGCCATGCCCGCAGCACAGACTGGATGCGCGCGTGGGCGTATTGCACGTAGTACACCGGGTTGTCGTTGTTCTGAGCCACAGCCAGGTCCACGTCGAAGGTGTACTCGGTGTCGGGCTTGCGGCTCAGCAGGAAGAAGCGCACGGCGTCCTTGCTGGTCCATTCGATCAGGTCGCGCAGCGTGACGTAGCTGCCCGCGCGCTTGCTGATCTTGACCTCTTCGCCACCCTTGACCACGCGCACCATGGTGTGCAACACGTAGTCGGGGTAGCCCTGCGGGATGCCCACATCGGCCGCCTGCAGGCCGGCGCGCACGCGGGCGATGGTGCCGTGGTGGTCGGTGCCCTGGATGTTGACGACCTTGGTAAAGCCGCGCTCCCACTTGGCGATGTGGTACGCCACGTCGGGAACGAAATAGGTGAAGGTGCCATCCTGCTTGCGCATGACGCGGTCTTTGTCGTCACCGTAGTCGGTGCTCTTGAGCCACAGCGCGCCGTCCTGCTCATAGGTCTTGCCGTTGGCCACGAGCTTGTTCACCGTGGCCTCGACGCGGCCGCTGGTGTACAGGCTCGATTCCAGGTAGTACTCGTCGAACTGAAGGTTGAAAGCCTGCAGATCCTTGTCCTGCTCGTTGCGCAGGTAGGCCACGGCGAACTGGCGGATGTTGTCGTAGTCGTCTACATCGCCATTGGCCGTGAACTCGCGGTCATCGGCCTTCACGGTGGCCTTGGCCTTGAAGGCCTCTGCAATGTCGGCGATGTAGTCGCCGTTGTAGAAGTTCTTGGCCAGCGGGTTCTCGCTGTCGGTGGGCCAGCAGTCGTCGCCGGGCTTGAACCCCTTGGCGCGCAGCTGCGTGCTCTTGGTCAGGGTGTCGATCTGCACGCCCGCGTCGTTGTAATAGAACTCGCGGTGCACCTTCCAGCCCTGGGTGCTGAACAGGTTGCAGATGGCATCGCCCAGGGCGGCCTGGCGACCGTGGCCCACATGCAGCGGGCCGGTGGGGTTGGCGGAGACGAACTCGACCAGCACCTGCTGGCCGTTGCCGGGCTGATAGCCAAAGCGGTCACCAGCGGCCAGTACCTCGCGCACCACTTCCTGCTTGGCCGCGGGCTTGAGGCGGATGTTCAGAAAGCCGGGGCCCGCGATTTCAATGGCCGACGCCCAGCGCTGGAAGGCGGGGGTGGCTTCGAGTGCGGCCTTGAGCTGCTCGCCCAGGGCACGCGGGTTGAGCTTGAGCGGCTTGGCCAGCTGCATGGCGGCGGTGCAGGCGAAATCGCCGTGCGCGGCCACCTTGGGCGATTCAAAAGCGGCACGCCCGGCGGTGCCGGGCGACAATTTTTCCAGCTCGCCGGCGAGCGCCGCGAGCAATTCCTGTTTGACGGAGAGCATGCGCGGATTCTACGGGGCGGCCGTCATCCGCCCGGCGGCCCGCGGCGTTATGCTGAACAGCCCTTTGCGGGGAACCGTTCTCCCGGGGCTTTTCATTCCTACTGCAGGAGCACTACATGAATAAACTGCTTTCCCTGATGGCTGCCACTGGCCTGGCGCTTTCGCTGGCAACCGCCCACGCCGCCGATGCACCGGCCGCTGCAGCCTCCGCCCCGGCCAAGGCCCCCACGGCCCAGCAAAGCAAGATGACCACTTGCAATGCCGACGCCAAAACCAAGGACCTCAAGGGCGACGAGCGCAAGGCCTTCATGAAGGACTGCCTGTCCGCCAGCAAGCAGGAAAAGCAGCAAACCAAGATGAAGACCTGCAACGCCGACGCCAAGGACAAGAAAGGCGATGAGCGCAAAGCCTTCATGAAGGAATGCCTCAGCAACAAGGGCTGAGCCCCCAGCGGCCATGCCGCGTCAAGCCCTGCAGATCCAGCCGGCCTGCGGGGCTTTTGTTTTTAGCGGGTGCCCACGCCGCGCGCCAGGAACACAGCCAGCAGCGGGATAAGGGCCACCAGGTGCGCCTCGATCATCACCAGGCGTCGGGTGCTGCGGATTTCGGCGTCGGTGGGGAGTGCGCCGGTGGCGCGCAGTGCTTTGCGCCAACGAAGAAATCGCACCGTGGGCACGATGGAGATCAAGCCAACGATGACGAACAGCGTGACCTTGGCGTGCAGCAAGGGTTGCGACCAGTACCAGCCCGCGCCTTTCATGCCCCACCAGGTGCGCGCCAGCCCCGTGGCCAGCACGGCGATGGCGGCCATTCCATAGACCATGTCCACGCGCGCCAGCCGCTCCACCACAGCGGGGTTGAGCCACTCCTTTCGACACAGCGCCGCCTCGCTGGCCAGGAAAGTCACCATGGTCAGGATGGCGAGGATGTGGGCATAGGCCAGCAGAGCTTCTGTCGTCATGGGCGCTTTCGTGCTCGGTGTTACGGGGTGCGCGCATCCTATCCGGGAGGCCCGCGCACAGCCAGCGGTGGTTTTGACATAAGAATGAAAACCATTCTCAATTGAGAATAAAATGGCGGGCCATGTCCGTGCCCCATCCGCCACTCGACCCGATGCAAAACGTCCAGCAGCTCTATGCCGGGCACCATGCGTGGCTGCTGTCGCGGCTGCAGGCGCGCCTGCGCAACACGGCCGAGGCGCAGGATGTGGCCTCCGAGACCTTTCTGCGCGTGGTGGCGTCTCCCCAGCCCGTGGCGGCCCTGGAGGAGCCCCGCGCCTTTCTCACCACCATCGCCAAGCGCCTGCTGTTCACACAGTGGCGCCGCCGCGAGCTGGAACGCGCCTACCTTGATGCGCTGGCCCATCGGCCTGAGGACCTGGCCCCCTCGCCCGAAGAGCGGGCCGTTTTGTTGGAGACACTGGACACCATCGCCCAGGCTCTCGAAGGCCTGCCGCTCAAGGCCCGCCAGGCCTTCCTGCTGAGCCAGATCGATGGGCTGACCTACCAGGCCATTGCCGACCAGTTGGCCATCTCGCACAGCACCGTGCGCCGCCACATGGCCGAGGGCTTTCGCCGCATCGCCATGGCCTTGGCGCAGCAGCAGGCGGGCATTGCGGCGCCGCGCCGTGCGCCATGACGCCATATACAGCGCCATGAACCACGGCGACCGCGCACTCGACGCCGCCACAGAGGCCGCCGTGGACTGGCTGGTCACGCTCAGTTCTGGCGAGGTCAGCGACGCCGAGCGCCAGGGCTTCGCGCACTGGCTGGACGCCGACCCGAGCCACCGCTCGGCCTGGGAACAGTTGCAATCGCCCCTGCAGCACCTGCTGGCGCCCCTGCGGCCTGTGGGCGGTAGCGGGCTGCTGAGCGACACCCTGGCCCGCGCAGAAACCCGCACCCGCGAGCGCCGCAACCTGCTGCGCGGCGCGCTCGGTGTGGGCGGTGTGGCCGTGGGTGCGGCCCTGCTGGCCAACCGCCACACGCCCCTGGCACAGTGGAGCGCAGACCTGCGCACCGGCACCGGCGAGCGGCGCGAGTTTGCGCTGCCCGACGGCAGCACCGTCACGCTGGACGCCCGTTCCGCGGCCGACCTGGACTTCGCGCACGGGCACCGCACCGTCACGCTGCTCCAGGGCGCCCTGGTGGCGCAGGCTGCACCTGCCAGCGTCTCGGGCGGCAGCTCGTTCACCGTGCGCACCGCGCAAGGCACGGTGCGCGCTCTGGGCACACGCTTCGTCGTACGGCAGGAAGACACCACCGGCCAGACCCTGGTGGGCATGCTGGAGCACAGCGTGGAGATCACCACTGCCAGCGGCCAGCGCCAGGCGCTGCACGAAGGCCACAGCGCCCGCTTCGGCCCTGCAGGCATCGCCCCCGCCGTGGAATCCCCCGCCAGCGCCAGCGCCTGGCAGCGCGGCATGCTGGAGGCGCACGACCTGCGCCTGGACGACGTGGTCCAGGCCCTGCGTCCCTACCGCGCCGGCTTCATCCGCGTGGCGCCGCGCGCGCAGGCCCTGCGCGTGTACGGCACCTACGCGCTGGACGACACCGACCGCGCCCTCGCGGCCCTGGCGGAGACGCTGCCGGTGACGGTGCGCATCTACCAGCGCGGCTGGCTGGTGGTGATCGAGTAGCGAGCTCACCGCAAGAATCCAAGCAAAAACCGCATCCGGCGCAATACCAGCAAGCGCTGGCAGCTATGTTTTTTATAGTTCTCCGGGCTTCGCACCGCCACCCGGCGCAAAAAGTTGAACACTTTTCCGCGCTGGCTCGACATGCCTTGGAACCCCTTTTTGTCGAGACACCGCATGCCCACCCATTGCCCCCTTCCCCTGCGCGTCCTGGCCGTTGCCGCCCTGGCCTGCGCGCTGACCTCCCATGCCCAGACCGCAGCACCCGCCGCAGGCGCTGCCGCCACCGTGCGCAGCTACGACGTGCCCGCTCAGCCGCTGGGCAGCGCGCTGGCGCGCATCGGCGCCCACAGCGGCCAGCAGATCAGCATCGACGCCGAGCTGGTGCGCGGCTACACGGCCCCGCCCGTGCGTGGCAACTACACCGCCGAACAGGCTGCGCGCGCTGCGCTGGCTGGCAGCGGGCTGGAGCTGGTTCGCACCGGCTCGGGTGCCTGGAGCCTGCGCACTGCCTCACCTGCGGCCCCCGCGGCACCGGCTGCCGCCGCGCCCGCCAGCACAGCACCCCGTGCACCCGCAACCGGCCAGACATTGGGGGAGGTGCGCGTGACGGCCGAGGCCGTCGTGAGCCCCACCACCGAGCAGACCGGCTCATACACCACGCGGGCCGTCAGCATCGGCAAGATGGAGCAGTCCATCCGCGAGACGCCGCAGTCCGTCACCGTGGTCACACGCCAGCAGATGGACGACCAACGGATGGTCGAGGTTGAGGACGTGGTGCGCCAGACCACCGGCGCCGCCAAGTCGCAGCGCAATTTCGGCGCCCACGTGTACACCATGCGCGGCTATGTGATCCCCGACACCAACTTCCTCATCGATGGCGTGGCCGGTGGCGCCTACAACCCCACGGGCTGGGTACCGGTGGACACCGCCACCTTCGACCGCATTGAGGTGCTGCGCGGCGCCGGCGCGCTGGCCGTGGGCGCGGGCGACCCCAGCGGCGTGGTCAACATGGTGCGCAAGCGCCCGCGTGACGAACGGCATTTTGAATTTGCCCAGAGCGTGGGCTCGTGGAGCAACTTGCGCACCGAGATCGACGCAGGCGGCCCCCTCAACCAAGCCGGCACGGTGCGCGGCCGCGTGGTGGCTGCGTACACGGACCGCAAGTACTTCTACGACCTTGCGCACTCCAAGGAGCCGCTGTTCTACGGTGTGATCGACGCCGACCTGGCGCCCGGCACCAAAGCCACGGCGGGCTACCGGCACCAGGAACAGGAGATCACCGGCTACAGCATCTTCCAGCTGCCGATGTACACCGACGCCACCTCGCTGGGCCTGCCCCGATCCACCTCGCTCGGGCAGCGCTGGAATCGCCACGAGGCCACCACCGACGACGTGTTCGCCGAGCTGGAGCACCACTTCGCCGGCGACTGGCGCGGCAAGGTCACGATCAACCACAGCCAGACAGGGATCGTGCAGAAGCTGAACACCGCACGCGGCGCCGTCGACCGCGCCACGGGCACCGGCACGGCCATCACCAGCAACTATTTCGTAGACCGCGACATCGATGCCACAGGCCTGGATGCCCACCTGAGCGGCAGCTTCGACGCCTTTGGACGCACCCACCGAGCGATGGTGGGCACCAGTTGGTCGCAGCAAAAGGGCATCGGCCAATCCACCACGGTGAACATGAACATTCCCGTGGACATCTTCAACTTCAACCATTCGCTCATCCCCGAGCCGGTGACGCCCGCTTATGCCAGCCAGCTGCGCGACAAGACCAGCCTGTTTGGCCTGTACGGCAGCACCCGCCTGCAGGTGGCACCCGACCTGCACGTGCACCTGGGCGGGCGGCTCAATTGGTACAAAAGCCATTCCGACAACCTCCTGACCGGCCGCGTCACCAACGACTTCCGCCAGAACGCGCAGTTCACGCCTTACGCGGGCGTGGTCTACGACCTGGGGCCGCAGTGGTCGCTGTATGCCAGCTACGCCAGCACCTTCGTGCCGCAGTCGCAGTACGCCTCGTTCGGCGGCGCCGCGCTGGATCCGGCCGAGGGCGACAACTACGAAGCCGGCCTGAAGGGCGAGCTGCTGGACCGCCGCCTGAACGTGGCCTTCGCGCTGTTCAACATCAAGAAGCGCAACGTGGCCGTGCTGGATACCAACAACGTCGGCGGCTGCCCAGGCATCACCACGAACGACTGCTACCGCAACGCCAGCCTGCTGCGCAGCAAGGGCTTCGACGCAGAGGTGGCCGGCCGCGTGGCACCTGATTGGGAGGTGGCCGCCGGCTACACCTACCTGACCACGCGCGATGACTCGGGCGCGCCGCTCACCTCCGATGCGCCGCGCAACATCCTGCGTGCATCCACCAGCTACACACTGCCTGGCGAGTGGTCGGCCTGGACGGTGGGCGCCAACCTGAGCGCGCAGTCCAGCAGCAGCGTGACGGTGGTGCACAACCCCGGCCGCGCCATTCTGGACCTGCGCGCCGCCTACCGCATCAACCCCACCTGGACGGCCTCGCTGAACGTGGGCAACGTGACCGACAAGACCTACTGGCAGGTCATTGGCGGCACGCGCAACGGGAACGCCTACGGCACGCCGCGCAACGTGGCATTGACGCTGCGCGGCGCATTCTGAGCGCGCGGCGCCCGTGAAAGACGGCTTTCGCCTGTCCATGGCCTGGCTGCACACCTGGTGCGGCCTGGTCTGCGGTTGGCTGCTGTGCGCCATTTTCCTCACCGGCACACTGAGCGTGTTCCGCGCCCCCATCACGCGCTGGATGGAAGCGCGGCCCATCGTGGCCCCCACACCGGCCAGCGATGCGCAGGCCGTATTGCGCCAGGCGGTGCAGCACCTCACCACCCACGCGGCGGGTGCGCGCTTTTGGCGGATCGAGTTGCCGCAGCAGCCGGGCGATGCCTTGCTTTTGGCCTGGCAACCCCCGGGCGGCGGCCGGGGCAACCAGCAGATGGCCGCCATGGACCCCGGCACTGGTGCGCTGCTGCCGCTGCCCTGGGGCCGCAAGACCGAGGGCGGGCGGCACTTCATGTCGTTTCACTACACGCTGCACGGCGGCATGCCGGGCTTCTGGCTGGTGGGGGCGCTGGGCATGGGCATGCTGGTGGCGCTGGTGTCGGGCGTGGTGGTGCACCGGCGCATCTTTGCGGATTTCTTCACCTTCCGGCCTGGCAAGGGGCAACGCTCGTGGCTGGATGCACACAACGCCAGTGCGGTGCTGGCGCTGCCCTTCCTGTTCATGATCGCCTACACCGGCGTCGCATTCTTCTACACCAGCTACATGCCGTGGCCGCTGCAGTCGGCCTACGGCACCGATGGCAAGGCCTACGAACGTTTTCAGGCCGAACTGGCCCACCATGCGGCCCCGCCGCGCCGCACGCTGGCAGGCACGCCTGCCCCCCTGCACGACCTGCCCCCGCTGCTGGACACCGCACGGTCGCTCACCGGCCAGCCAGCCCGCATGGTGGTGGTAGAGCGGCCGGGCGATGCATCGATGGCAGTGCGCGTGTACAGCCGGCCTGACAACGATGCCAAGACGCTGCTGGGCACCGCCAGCGACGTGAGCCTGGACGGCGTGACCGGCGCCGTGCTGCAGGTGCGCAAGCCCGAGCCCGACGAACCGCTGGCGAGCGAGCAGGTGCACCAGGTGATCGAGGTGCTGCACGTGGCCAACTTCGGCGGCTGGACCATCCGCTGGCTGTACTTCTTCTGCGGCTGGATGGGCACGGCCATGATGGCCACAGGCACCATCCTGTTCATGGTCAAGCGGCGCCGGAAAAGTGCGATGGAGTTCGGCGCGGGCACGGCCCGCTTCTACCGCATGGTGGAAGTGCTGAACGTCACCGCCCTGGCGGGCATTGCCGTGGCGAGCATTGGCTACTTCTGGATCAACCGGCTGCTGCCCGCCACGCTGCCAGGCCGCGAGGTGTGGGAGATCCGTGGCTTTTTGCTGGTCTGGCTGGCATCGCTGGTGCACGCCGCGCTGCGCCCTGCCCCGCGCGCCTGGGTGGAACAGCTCGGCCTGGCCAGTGCCTTGTGCCTGGGCCTGCCGCTGCTCAACCACGCAACCACCGGCCAGCAGGTGGCCAGCTACCTGGGGGTGGGCGACTGGCAACGCGCCGCGGTGGAGCTGACCGCACTGGCCTTCAGCGTCGTGCTGGCGTACATGGCACGGTGCGTGCACCGGGGTTGGCACGGGCGTGCGGCCCCGGCGACCAAGGCTGGCCGTGTCCCACAGCCGCGCACGCAGGAGGGCACCTGAGCATGGCCCGCCAACAGCCACACCGCGGCGCAACGGCAAGCCTCCCACGCTACCGCCTGGCCGTCGCCAGCCGGGTGCTGGCGGCCGTGGTGGGCGGGTATGGCGCGGCATCGCTGCTGGGCGCGGTGCTGGCGGCAGCGCTGCCGTTGGTGTCTACCGCATCGCGTGCAGACGGCGTGCTCTTCGCCACGCTGCTCACGTTCGTTTTCTACACCGCGGCGATGGTGTGGGCGTTCAGCACCCGCAGCGCCACGCGCGCCTGGCTGGGGCTCGCGGCAGTCTGTGGGGTGTGTGGCCTGCTGGTGGCGGTGCTGCCTCGGCCTGGGTGACGGGGCTGCGCAAAACCTCAGCCAAATCGGCCTCTAGCGCTTATTCAATAAGCGCAAATAGCTCCTATTTTAATAGCAAAAAGCGGTGCATGCCCGGCAAGGCATGGACCGCTTTTTCTCTGGAAGGTCCTGCGCCGGTGGGCGCTGGCTGGGGTGGCCAGGTTCAGGCCGCAGGATGGGCGACAGCGCCCACGGGCACATCGGCAGGCGCACCGGCCGGGGCCACAGCGGGCGCAGGCAGCGGCTCGCCGTCCAGCGCTGCATTCAGGCGGTCGTAGTCCAGCGCGTTTTCCCAGCGCGAGACCACCACGGTGGCCACGGCGTTGCCGATGAAGTTGGTCAGCGAGCGGCACTCGGACATGAAGCGGTCCACGCCCAGGATCAGCGCCATGCCGGCCACGGGCACTTCGGGCACCACGGCCAGGGTGGCGGCCAGGGTGATGAAGCCAGCGCCGGTTACGCCGGCCGCGCCCTTGGACGACAGCATGGCCACCAGCAGCAGCGCGATCTGGTGGCCCAGCGTGAGGTGGGTGTCAGTCGCCTGGGCGATGAACAGCGCCGCCAGCGTCATGTAGATGTTGGTGCCGTCCAGGTTGAACGAGTAGCCGGTGGGCACCACCAGGCCGACGACCGACTTCTTGCAGCCCGCGCGCTCCATCTTTTCCATCAGCGACGGCAGGGCCGACTCGGACGACGAGGTGCCCAGCACCAGCAGCAGCTCGGCCTTGAGGTACTTGATGAGCTTGATGACCGAGAAGCCGCAAGCCTTGGCGACGGCGCCCAGAATCACGAGCACGAACAGCAGCGAGGTGATGTAGAACGTGGCCACCAGCTCGGCCAGGTTCAGCAGCGAGCCCAGGCCGAACTTGCCGATGGTGAAGGCCATGGCGCCAAACGCGCCGATGGGGGCAGCCTTCATGACGATGTTGACCACCTTGAACACGGGCACCGTGAGCGATTCGAGGAAGGCCTGCACGGGCTTGCCGCTGTTACCCGACAGGGCCAGCGCCACGCCGAACAACACGGCCACCAGCAGCACCTGCAGGATGTTGTCGCCCACGAAGGGGCTCACCAGCGTCTTGGGGATGATGTCCATGACGAAGCCCGTCAGGGTCATGTCATGCGACTTGGCCACGTAGGTGCTGACTTCCTTCTGGTCCAGGTCGGCCGGGTTGATGTGCATGCCAGCGCCCGGCTGCATCACGTTGGCCACCACCAGGCCCACCACCAGCGCCAGCGTGGAGAAGGTGAGGAAATACGCCATGGCCTTGCCGAACACGCGGCCCACGGTGGAGAGTTGCGACATGCCCGCGATGCCGGTCACGATGGTCAAGAAGATCACCGGCGCGATGATCATTTTGATGAGCTTGATGAACGCATCGCCCAAGGGTTTGAACGCAGCGCCGTAGGCGGGCTCGAAGTGGCCGAGCAACACGCCCAGGATGATGGCAACCACCACCTGGAAATACAGTTGGCGGTAGAACGGCAAGCGCACGGCGTGGGCGGCTTGGGCAGGAATGGCATGCATACGGAGGTCTCCAGAAGTCACGGGGACTGCACACCGGGAAAGCCTGCAGGAACCGGGGATCCGATCCCAAGGCCAGCGGGGTGCGTCAAGGGTGCCGTTTGTACCGCTGCACGCTTTTTGTGCAGATAACCTATTGGTATTAGTCCCTGGCACCGCCATAGGGCAGCCCGTGCCCCAACCTAGGGTAAATACTTAGAACGTGTTTACGATTTTTTCGGTGCCGCGTTGGGGCGCAATCGGGATGAGTGGACGCTTCGGTTGCGCCGCATGGGCTCTTGCCCATGCAAGCAGCCGGGGCGTTCAATCACCCGATTTCGCCCCAACCCTTCGGGCAAGTGCCTTGCCGGGAGGTCTGCGGCGTTGCGGCGCTTGCCAATAGCCAGGCTATTGGCTGCGCCCCGCGCCTTGCATCCATCCCGGCAAGGCTCTTGCGCGGCACCGAAAAGATCGTAAACACGTTCTAAGCCCCAGGCCCACCCCGGAAGAGCTTGCGGCACACTCGGCATGCCCCGCCTCGACTGCTGGGGCAACCCGCCCCACCTCTTTGCGCCATCACAATGCCCCGTTTTAGAAAGCTCTGGACCGTGCTGATCCTGCTCGGCGGCATGCTGGCCAGCATGTTTGCGGCCGGTCAATGGGCTTGGCAGCGGTCACTGCAGGACGAGAGCGAGAGCGTGCAGCGCCAGTTGGCCCTGTATGGGCAAACGCTGGCCCAGCGCATCGACCGCTACCGCACGCTGCCCGAAGTGCTGGCGCTGGACATGCAGCTGCGCGATGCCCTCACCCACCCGCTGAGCGCAGCCGAGGTGGACCAGCTCAACCACAAGCTGGAACAGGCAAACGGCGCCAGCCAATCGTCCACCCTGACCCTGCTCAACAACGATGGCCTTGCCGTGGCCGCCAGCAACTGGCGCACCGCCACCAGCAACGTGGGCGTGGACTACAGCTTTCGCCCCTACGTACAGCAGGCGCTGGCGCAGGGGCGCGGCAGCTTCTACGGCATTGGGGTGACCACGGGCGAGCCGGGGTACTTTCTGTCGCAGGCCATCCGCAGCGCAGACGGCCGTACGCTGGGGCTGGTGGCCATCAAGATCGCGTTGCTGGAGCTGGAGCGCGAGTGGCTGCAGACGCCCGACATCGTGCTGGCCTCCGACGCACACGGCGTGGTGTTCCTTGCCAGCCAGGATGTGTGGCGCTACCGGCTTCTGGAGCCGCTGGGCGACGAAGAGCGCCGTGAGCTGAATGCCACGCGGCAATATTCCGACCAGCCGCTGCGCCCGCTGGACTACCGGACGGTGAACGCGATGGACAACGGCGGCCGCCTGGTCCGCGTGCAATCGCCCGAACTGCCCGGCCGCGTGCTGTGGCAAACACAGCCATTGCCCGGCACACCCTGGCAGCTGCACCTGCTGCACGAAACCCACGGCAGCCTGGCGGACAGCCGCTGGGCCGCGGCGGCCGGCGCTGGCGGCTGGCTGGCCCTGGGCTTGCTGGTCCTGTTCGTGCGCCAGCGCCAGCGCCTCTCGGCCCTGCGCCAACGCAGCCGGCAGGAGCTGGAGACCGTGCTGCAGCAGCACGCGCAAGAGCTGCGAACCGCCCAAGACGGCATCGTGCAGGCCGCTCAGCAGGCCGCGCAGGAGACCGACACCGGCCTCTCGCGCAGCCTGGAGCACCTGCCCCAGGGCGTGGTCATCATCGATGCCGACCTGAACCTGGTGGCATGGAATTCACGCTATGTGCAGCTGTTTCGCTACCCCGCCGACCTCATGCGCGTGGGCCACCCGATTGCCGACCTGCTGCGCCACAACGCGCGCCGGGGGCTGCTCGGGCCCGGCCCGGTCGAAGAAGCCATCGAACGGCGCCTGACCCACCTGCGCAGCGGCACGCCCCACCTGCATGAAAGCGCCAAGGGCGACGGCACGGTGCTGGAGATCCGCGGCAATCCGCTGCCCGAAGGCGGCTTCGTCACCAGTTACGCCGACATTACGAGCTACAAAAACGCCGCGCGCGAGTTGCGTTCACTGGCCGACGCGCTGGAGCAGCGCGTGGCCGACCGCACCCGCGACCTCGACGCAGCCCGCCGCGAGGCCGAGCGCGCCAACCGCTACAAGACCCGCTTTGTGGCCGCCGCCGTGCACGACCTGCTGCAGCCGCTGAACGCCGCGCGCATGTTCACCTCCCTGCTGCGCAGCCATTTGCCGGGCGACGCCGAGCGACGCACGGTGGACAGCATCGACGGCGCGCTAGCGTCGCAGGACGCCATCCTCAACAGCCTGCTCGACATCTCGCGCATGGAGTCCGGCCAGCTGGAGGTGCACATCCACGACGTGGCCCTGGGCCCGGTGCTGGAGGTGCTGGCCCACAACTTCGGCGTGCTGGCCGGGGGTCAGGGCCTCACGCTCGCCTGCGTGCCCACACGCGCCGTGGTGCGCACTGATGAAAACCTGCTGCGCCGCATCCTGCAGAACTTCGTCTCCAACGCCATCCGCTACAGCCGCAGCGGGCGCATCGTCGTCGGCTGCCGCCGTGACGGCCCGCACCACCTGCGCATCGAAGTGCACGACCAGGGCCCCGGCATCCCCGAGGCATTGCAGCGCGAAATCTTCGAAGAATTCCGCCGCCTGGACGAGGGCCGCGCCGATGACCGGGGCGCCGGCCTGGGCCTGGCCATCGTCGAGCGCCTGGGCCGCCTGCTGGGCCACGAGATTGGCCTGCGATCACAGCTGGGGCGTGGCAGCGTGTTCTGGGTGCGGGTGCCCTTGGGCAACGCCGCCTCCCTTTTGCAAAGCACGCCACAAGCCCCATCCACGGCCTCCCCGCCACCGGACGACGCGCCGCTGCACGGCAGCAGCGCCTGGGTGATCGAAGACGATGGCCCCACCAGCGCGGCCACGAAGGCACTGCTGGAACGCTGGGGCTGCGCCGTGCCGCTGGCAGGCGATGCGGCAGCAGCGCTGGCGCTGGCTCAGCCCGGCCAAGCCCCACAGCTGGTGCTGCTGGACGTGCACCTGGGCGCGGGCCACCTTGGCCCCGATGTGTATGCCGCCTTGTGCCAACGCTGGGGCCAGAGCCCTGCGGTGATCCTGGTCACCGCCGAGCGCGACGCCACCCTGCGCCGCCAGGCCGCGGAACGCGGCTGGGGCTTTCTGGCCAAGCCGGTGCGGGCACCTGCGCTGCGCGCGCTGGTGAGCCAGACGTTGTTGCGGCTGCAGCAAGGCACGCCTTGACGCTATATTTTATATAGCATGCAGCGCTTGATGGATAAGCTGTATGCCTACTTCGCTGTCAAGTAGGTGATCCCTTTGCCGTCCGATGCAGTGACGACATCCTTGCGCGCTTCCAGCAAACTCAGCACGCGCTGCGCCATCGCCGCCGGGTCTTCGGCCCGTGCGGCGTGGCTCTGGATGTGCTTGAGCAAGCCTGAGCGCTGCCGAGGCTTGTTCTGCGCCATCTTCTGAAGGCTTGCCAGCACTGCCCGCGCCACCTGAGCTGTGGTGGGGGGTTGTGCCGCCTTTGCCGAGGTCTTGCCAGCGGCTGCGACGGGCGGCTTGGGTGGGTTTGACGCAGTGGTTTTCTTCAAAGCCGGCTTTTGCGCGGGCGGTTTTGGAGCGGGTGTTTTCTTCGCAGGTAGGGTCTTGGAAATCACCGCCTTCGAAGGCACGGACTTTGGAGGCGGCTTTTTCACCACCGGCTGGGCAGTAGCAACAGGCGGGTATGACACCGCATCACCTTTGACCACCACCCGCTTTCGGGCCTGCAACTGGGCCAAGGCGTGCAATGTGCGCGGGGACCGGGCGCTGGGCTCGCCCAACCAGGCTTGCAGCAGCACCAAAAGCCCGTCCTTTTGCGCGGGGCGGTGGACGGGAGACAGCCCGTCCAGTTGGGCCAGCAGTCGGACCATGTCTGCCCGCGTGGCCTGAGTACGGGCAGGCGCAGCTTTGGCAGGCGAAGGCCGTGGTGCCTCAGCTTTTGCGGTGGCCTGCGCCGGCGCCTTCACCACCAGAGTCTCTGCCGGCGGGGCCTCCTCTGGCTGCGGCGCCACGGGCTCGGACTTCAGCGCCACGACAGGGGTGGGCGCGGCACGTGCGGCGGACGGCACTTGGGTTCTGCGGAAGCCGCACCTCTTCGCATCAAACCCCAGTTCCCTCGCATGCGCGAGCATGGGCTCATACCCCTGGTCGTTGGAGACGATCACAAACGTGCCCTTCGGCTGTCGGGCCGAGATGTATCCCACGTAGTAAGCCAGCTGAAAATCCAGCGCGTTTCTGCCCGTGCCCGTTCTCGGGATCCGCGTCACCTGTTCTGACCCGTAAACCTGCTGATGTCCCGCAGGGTCCACGCTCTGGTGCGGGCCATGGAACAGCCACACATCCGTGCCCTGCGGTATCAGCGCCTTGAGTTCATCGCCCTTGGGCTGCACGTTCTCCCAATCGACGAGCAAGTGCACCCGGGGGGCTGCGGGCGCGGCCACCTCCGACAGTGCGGGATTGGGCACGGGAGGCTCCAGGTCCGGGTGCTTGGGAGGGTGTTCGAGCGCCTTGGCGCGCAACGTGTGCTCCACGGCCTCTGGCAGGTCCACCCCCGCCTGGTCTGCCATCTGCAGCAGGCAAAGCAGCACATCGGCGACCCCACGGGCCACGCGCTCTTTGTGGACGGGGTCACGGGCCACGCCCCGCGATTCGCTCAGCGTCGTCCACTGGAACATCTCCAGCAGCCCAGCCGCCTCCACCGTCAGCGCCATGGCTAGGTTCTTGGGCGCGTGGCGAGACTCCCACTCACGGGCTGCGGCAAAGCGGCGCAGCCTGGCTTGCAGTGCTGGGCAATCCATTCCCCAACTCCTCTTTTAATAGCTGCTTGCGCTTATCCCATAAGCGCCAGAGCCTGTTTTTCTCAGAATTCCCCTATCAATCCGGCTCCACCCCTTCCGCCTCCAGGCTTTTCACCAGCACGGCCGCCTGCGTGCGGCTGTAGCACGCGAGCTTCTTCAAGATGGCCGTGACGTGCACCTTCACGGTGTTCTCGGCCAAGCCCAGCGTGGCCGCGATTTGCTTGTTGAGCAGCCCGTCCGCCAGGCACAGCAGCACGCGAAACTGCTGCGGCGTGAGCTGTGCCAGCCGCGCGGCCAGCTCCGCATCAGCCTCGGAGCGCTCAGCCGCCATGGGTGGAAACCAGCTGCCGCCGTCGAGCACGGCGGCGATGGCGTCGCCGATCGCCTCGGCCGGCGCGGACTTGGGGATGAACCCCGCTGCGCCAAACTGTTGCGCGCGGCGGATGACGCGCGGGTGGTCGTTGGACGAGATGATGACCACGGGCAGTTCGGGGTACTCGCCGCGCACGTGCAGCAGGGCCGAAAACCCGCGCGTGCCAGGCATGCTCAGATCGAGCAGCACCAGTTCCACCTCAGGGTGCTCTTGCAGCGCAGCGCCCAGCGTGGCGGCGCTGGCGGCCTCCAAGGTACGGAACTGCGGCAGGCGTTCACGCAGCACATGCAGCACGGCCGCGCGGAACAGGGGGTGGTCGTCGGCGACGAGGAGCGTGGGCTCGGACATGGGTTCAGTCTGCCACGGTGGCGTTGCGGTCAGCCGCTTTGCGCGCTTTTCCAGAACGCGGGTTGCGCGTACTGGTGCTTGAGGTGTTCGATCCACAGCCGCACGCGCAGTGGCAGGTGCTTGCGCTGGGGGAAGACCACATAGATGCCGTTGGGCGGCGCGGCAAAGTCCTCCAGCACGGCCACCAGGCGGCCGGCGGCGATCTCGGCCTCGACCTCCCAGGTGCTGCGCCAGGCGATGCCATAACCCGCCAAGCACCAGTCGTGCAGCACCTGGCCGTCAGAACAATCCAGCGGGCCGCCGGGCTTGAGGTGCATGACTTCGCCACCCGCCTCGGCCAGCGGCGCGCGCGCGCTCGCAAGGTCGCCTTCCAAGCCTTCCCCGTTGGCAGTCCGTGGAACGCGGAACGCCCACCCGCGCGTTTGCGATGCGTCGCTGGAGAGCGTGAGGCAGTCGTGCTGCAGCAGCTCTGCCGGGGCGCGTGGCGTGCCGCGCCGGGCCAGGTAGGCGGGCGTGGCCACGCACAGGCGGCGGTTGTCGGCAATCCGCACGCTGACCAGAGACGAATCCGGCAGGTCGCCCACGCGCACGGCGCAGTCAAAACCCTCGCCGGCCAAGTCCACCACGCGGTCGCTGAGGTTGAGCGAAATGGTCACGTCCGGGTGCTCTGCCCGGAAACGCGGTACCAGCGGCGCGACGTGCCGGCGGCCAAAACCGGCCGGTGCGGTGATGCGCAAATGGCCGGTCGCTTTGACGCCGCCTTCGGACACGCTGGCCTCGGCATTGGCCACGTCGGACAGCAGGCGCTGGCAGTCTTCCAAAAACGCGCTGCCCTCGTGCGTGAGGCTGATGCGCCGCGTGGTGCGCACCAGCAGCTTGACGCCCAGGTGTTCCTCCAGCGCGTCGAGCCGCCGCCCCATGATGGCGGGTGCCACGCCCTCGGCCTTGGCGGCCGCCGTGAGGCTGCCGCGCGTGGCCACCGACACAAACGATTCGAACGCCTTGAGCTTGTCCATGGCAGATTTTTTGAATGAAATTGGCCTCTAGCGCTTATCTATCAAGCGCTAGCAGCTCACCTTTCAGTAGCAAACACAGTTCAGCAATGATGGTATCCGCTTTTGCAAAAAAGTCACTGGTTTAGAGATTTTCAGCGTATTTATGTGCACGGATATTTGCAATACAGTGGGCTCATCGTTGCCATCCATGGCGCTTCGCATCCCTTTTTCTCCAGAGAGCCTTTCCATGACCGATCGCACCCCAGTTCACGGCCTGCAAGTGGCCACCACCTTGTACCGCTTTGTCGAAGACAAGGTGCTGCCCGGCACCGGTATCGATGCCGCGTCGTTCTGGAAGGGTTTCGACGCCATCGTGTCCGACCTTGCTCCGCGCAACATCGCGCTGCTGGCCGAGCGCGACCGCCTGCAGACGGAGCTGGACACCTGGCACAAGGCCAACCCCGGCCCCATCAAGGACATGGTGGCCTACCGTGGCTTCCTCGAAAAGATCGGCTACCTGGTGCCCCAGCCAGCCGACGCGCGCGCCACCACCGCCAATGTGGACGACGAACTGGCCACGCAGGCCGGCCCCCAGCTGGTGGTGCCCATCCTGAACGCCCGCTACGCGCTGAACGCCGCCAACGCCCGCTGGGGCAGCCTGTACGACGCGCTGTATGGCACGGACGCCATCCCCGAGACTGACGGCGCGGAAAAGGGCAAGGGCTACAACCCCGTGCGCGGCGCCAAGGTGATCGCGTTCGCTCGCCAGGTGCTGGACGACACGGCGCCCCTGGCCAGCGGGTCGCATAAGGATTCGACCGGCTACCGTGTCGAAGGCGGCCAGCTGGTGGTTTCGCTCGCCAACGGCTCCACGACGGGCTTGAAGGACGCATCGCAGTTCAAGGGCTACCAGGGCGATGCCGCAGCACCCAAGTCGGTGCTGCTGCAGCACAACGGCCTGCACCTCGATATCCAGATCGACCGCACGACGCCCATCGGCCAATCCGACGCGGCGGGCGTGAGCGACCTGGTGCTGGAAGCGGCCCTGTCCACCATTCTGGACCTTGAAGACTCCGTGGCTGCGGTGGACGCCGAGGACAAGGTGCTGGGCTACAGCAACTGGCTGGGCATCATCCAGGCCACGCTGACCGAGCAGGTCGCCAAGGGCGGCAAGACCTTCACACGCGGCCTGAACGCCGACCGCCTCTACACCAGCCCCCAAGGCGGCGAAGTGCGCCTGCATGGCCGCTCACTCATGTTCCTGCGCAACGTGGGCCACCTGATGACCAACCCGGCCATCCTGTGGACGGATGCACAGGGCCAGGTGCGCGAGATCCCTGAAGGCATCATGGACGCGGTCGTGACCACCGCCATTGCCCTGCACGACCTGCAAAAGGGCCAAGGCGCAGGAGCGAAAGGCAGCGCCGAAGGCGCTGCGGGCATCCGCAACAGCCGCAAGGGCAGCGTCTACATCGTCAAGCCCAAGATGCACGGCCCCGCCGAAGTGGGCTTTGCGAGCGACTTGTTCGGCCGCGTGGAGCAACTGCTGGGCCTGCCCGCCAACACGGTCAAGCTGGGCATCATGGACGAGGAGCGCCGCACGTCCGTCAACCTCAAGGCCTGCATCGCCGCTGCATCGGCGCGCGTGGCCTTCATCAACACCGGCTTCCTGGACCGCACCGGCGACGAAATGCACACCGCCATGCACGCAGGCCCCATGGTGCGCAAGGGCGACATGAAGACCAG